>TARA_R110002110_G_scaffold90974_1_pt1 | contig 101867 bp, 93 predicted proteins | sample TARA_R110002110 | Tara Oceans TARA_R110002110 (sample SAMEA4397330) | marine metagenome | biome: Polar Biome; feature: [SRF] surface water layer (ENVO:00010504); material: water (ENVO:00002006), including particulate matter (ENVO:01000060) such as... | depth 5 m | reverse complement strand
GAGGAGTCGGTTGCCGATACCGTGGAAGAGTCGGTCGAGGAGTCGGTCGCCAGCACCGTGGAAGAGTCGGTCGAGGAGTCGGTCGCCAGTACCGTGGAAGAGTCGGTCGAGTTCACCGTCGTCGACGCAATCGAAGAGCGGCTTGAAGCCGAGATAGACAGTGTGGTCGATGAGCTTGAAAGCCAGCTGGAGATCGATGAGGCACGTATCAATACCCGGCAATGGCTGGTCATGGCCGAACCCGAGGTGTTCGACGAACTGGCGGTCAAGGGTTATCTGTTCGACCGCGTCACCGATCTGCCCGGCATGGGACTGGTACTGGCGGAGGTGGAAGCCCCATCCAGTTTCGAGATCTACGATGTCCGCGAGGGGGTGATCGACGTTGTCGGCCGCGGGCGCGCCGAGGTGGACCTCAATCATGTCTACACTGCCGGTGCCCCGGTGCGGCACTCGGTAGAAGGCAGCACTCCGCGCTCGGTCCTGCGCTTTCCAGCGGACACGGATGACATGCCCCTGCGCCTGGGCATGATCGACAGCCTGGTGGATACCGCGCACCCGGCACTCAGTGGCGGCAATATCCACAGTGAAGCGTTTGCCGGCGATGGTGCTACCTTGCCATCCGCCCATGGCACCGCGATCGCTTCCATCTTCGTTGGTCAGGACCAGAGTTACCTGGGTCTCGCACCGAAGGCGGAGTTGTATGCCGCCGCCGTGTTTGAGCAGGACCCCGGTCGCGGGGAAATTGCCAGCACGGTCAGCCTCGTCCGGGCTCTGGACTGGCTGATGTCGTCCGGTGTCAATGTCGTCAATATTTCCCTGGCCGGGCCGCCCAACCGGTTACTGGAGAAGGCGCTGGATCGTGCGGCCCTGCGCGGGGTGGTCACCCTGGCGGCGGCAGGCAATGGCGGCCCCATGGCCAAGCCGATGTACCCGGCGGCCTATCCCTCGGTGATCGCTGTCACTGCCGTTGACGCCAACGGCCGCATCTTCCGGCTGGCCAATCGCGGGGAATATGTTGATCTGGCCGCTCCCGGCGTAGGTCTGCTGCATGCGCGCTCCGGCGGGGGTTATGCGACTTCATCGGGCACCTCGTTTGCTGTGCCGTTCGTGGCCACCGCCGCGGCCCGCATGCGGCTGTTGACGCCGCTGGAAGATATCCGGGCGGCCTTGATCCGGAGTGTGCAGGACGAAGGCTCTCCCGGCAGGGACGATACCTACGGTTATGGCATACTCCGCTCTGCGGGGTGATTACCAGCGGTAGATAAAACGGGTTCCAACGACACCCTGTTCGTAATCGCTGACAGGGAAATTGGATTTGTAGTCGCTGTAGCCGGCGTATATCTGCAGTGCGCTGTGACTGGACAGTGGGTATTCGAGATCTGCCTGCCAGCGATGGCGTTCATCCCCTCGCTCCTCCCCTTCGCCAGTGCCGATACCTGGAGTGATGCCGCTGTAGTCCCGCTCCTCGTAGCGATAGGCCAATTCCAGTTTCAAAACCCTGTTCTTGAAATCAATACGGCGTATGTAACGCAGTTTTGCCGCATGGGCCTCGTAGTCCAGGCGCTCCAGATTTGCGTGCTCGGTCCTGAACCGGTAGCCGATGTTGAAATAGCTGCGCAGGCCGCGGGCAAAATAGTATAGATCCAGCTCGCCGGTGTGGGTCTGGGCATCTCGTTCAGATCGATCATTGATGCGCTTGTCGGCGAAGATATAGGCGGCCCGGGTGAACACCTTGCGGTTGATAAAGCCTGATAGCGAAGGTGATACCCGATACAACTCCAGAAAGCCCTTGCCGTCCAGCAGCGAGTTGACATAGAACAACGACAGCCCAGTGTCCAGCGGTTGCATCTTCACGCCCAGATTGGCGCCCAGGATGTGAGTCTGCCGGTTCAGCCGCGAGAACTCCTGGAACATGTCCTGGCTGAAGTCGTAGTTGAGTCGCAGGTCGGTGTCCCCGGTGAAGTGCTTGCGCAGGCCCACCTTGCCGTCCAGCGTCAGTGCATAGTCGCCCTGGCGAATACTGGTATCGAGTTCGTCAATGGTGACGTTGGTGTCGTACTCTCCGCCAATGGCGAATTCTGCCGAGTAGGTGGTTGGCGGTGGCGCCTCTTCTGCGTTCACATAGAGTGGCGCAAGGCCCAGCGGCAAGACAGCTAGCCTGGAAAGGATGGAGCGGGGCCATAGCATGCCAAGCTTCCTGATGGCAGTCGAAACGGAAACCGGAGACTAACCAATGGCGCCGGCTGCCACAAGGGCTTGTGCCGTGCTGGGAGCTATGGTTGCCCCGGGCAATATTTGCCGGGGAGGGCGAATCGGCGCAAAATATGCGGCCTTACGAAGCCTGCGAGACACCGTGACCGACCTGCAATCCCCGCTGCGCTACCTGCCACACATGCAGTCACCCGAACTGTTGCATATGGGGCTGTCGCCGATGCCCACAACCGCGTGGATAGAGCCGGATGCGGATGCCCTCCTGTTTTATCGGCACAAGCTGCAACAGCGGCAGCGACTGGGCCAGCGGGTCTGGCAGGCACTGCCGGAATCGATGCCCGCACAGCTGGAAACCGCTCGCTTGCTCGCGGCGCATCTGCAACGGGATTATCCTGCGCTCTATTCAACCCGGGGCCAGACGTTGCGATGTGCTGGCGGCGAATTCACAGTTCCCCTTGAGGGTGGCGAGCCACTCTGGAACAGCTCTCTGTGGATTGCCGACGATCTGGTGCTCATGGAGCCGCGGGGCAGGGAATATGTCCTCACCGCAGCCAGTCTTTGCAGTCCCAGTCACTGGCGCCTGGAAGACAAGTTTGCCCAAAACATGAGTACTATCCACGAGGTCATTCCGGGCTTTGATGTTGCCCTGCAGCCAAAGATCGAGCGCTTTTTTGCACATCTCCGTGTGGAGCATCCGGTTGTCCGCCACAACTGGAGCGTGCAGGCAGGCAATGCGCTCTGCATGCGCCCCGGAGAGAAGCCAGGCAGCGCCACCGCCGGGCTTTATTACCGCAGTGAGCGGCAGTCACTGCGACGGCTGCCGAGGACCGGCGCCATTGTTTTTACCATTCGGGTCTACCTGCACCCTCTGGCAGCGCTGGCGTCTGTGCCGGGAGCAATTGTCCAGCTGCTGGCCGCGATCGATGCCTGTTCGCCGGCGCTCTATGAATACAAGGGATTTGCTGCTGTGGAGGATGCTCTCGCGGCCTGGCGTGGCGACAGCAACAGCAGATGACCGATCTCGCGCTGTGGCAGTACCTGACCATCGCACTGTTGTTTGTGTGGGGAGGCTTCGTGCGTTCAGGCCTCGGCTTTGGCGGTGCCGTATTGACCCTGCCGTTCCTGTTGATGGTGCACAATGCGCCGCTGGTGTACCTGCCGATCATTTCGGTACACCTGCTGCTGTTCTCTTTTCTGACCATAGCCCAGGCACACCTCAGGGGCCGGCGTGCGGGAAACGCCGTTACCGGCCCGGTGCAGACAACCGTCAACTGGGCGTTTCTGCGCTACGCGTTGCCACTGATGCTGATTCCCAAGCTGATAGGTGTGGCGGGGGTTATTACGTTACCGGCGACGGTGGTCAGCAGTTTTATCTTTGTGGTGGTGGGGGCGTACGCCGTCAGCTATATCCTGCAGCGCCCCTTCAAGAGCACCAGCCGCAAGCTCGATGCGTTCTTCATGATCCTTGGCGGTTACGTCAGCGGGACGTCACTGATCGCCGCGCCGCTGGTAGTGCCGGTGGCTGCCAGTCGTGTGGCGCGGCACGAACTGCGCGACACCCTGTTCGTGCTCTGGTTCGTACTGGTCGCGATCAAACTGATTGCATTTGCCTGGACCGGCATTGACCTGCAGTGGCGGCACCACCTGTGGCTGTTGCCCTGTGCCGCGGTCGGGCACGTGCTGGGCCTGCGCTTTCACGATTACACGTTGCGGGCGGATACCGCCCTGTTCTTCCGGGTTCTCGGAGTCGGCCTGCTGGCGGTGAGCATGGCGGGTCTGGCACGGATGGTGGCACAGACCCTGTCCTGACTTCAGGTCCGGGGCTTGAACCGGGGCTTGGGCTTGCCCGGTTTTTTCGGCCCGGACGGTTTGCCTTCACTAGCCTTGCCGAGGCGTGCCATGCTGTCGGCGCCGGTGGTCTTGTCGTCGAGGCGGCCGATATTCAGCCGTTGTCCGCTTACCCAGACACCACGCAGGTGATCGAAGATTTCCGGCGGCATGCCCTCGGGCAGGTCCACCGTGCTGTAGTCGTCGTGAATCACAATGCGACCGATGTGTTCGCTGTCGATGTCGGCCTCGTTGGCGATGGCGCCGACGATATTGCCCGGCTTGACCCCGTGATTGTGGCCTACCTCGATCCGGAAGCGTTCCATGCCCTTGCCGGGGGCAGTGTCCCTTTGTGCTGTTGCTGCACGGGCTGGCCGTTCGCTGCGCTCGCGCTCGCGGCGTGGCCGCTCCTCGCGGTCGCGGGGAGTCTCTCTGGTGCTGGAGCCCGTCGGCGCCGTGGCGGCGGTATTTCCTTGCCCTTTGCCATCCCCCTGCGCCAGCAGCATCAGTGCCGCGGCGATGTCTACCACGGGAATGCCGAATTCGCGCTGATAGTCGTCGACCAGTTGCCGCGCAGCGTCGAGATCCCGGGTGTCCAGGGTGGCCGTAATCTGCTGCTTGAAGCGATCACTGCGGCGGTTGCTCACGTCCTGTGCGGTGGGCAGTTGCATGGGCACAATGGTGTTGCCGGTTGCGCGTTCAATGGCCTTGAGCAGGCGCCTTTCACGGTTGGCGGCGAACAGGATGGCCTGGCCGGTGCGGCCGGCGCGGCCGGTGCGCCCGATACGGTGCACGTAGGCTTCGACATCGGTGGGAATGTCGTAGTTGATGACATGGCTGATCCGTTCCACATCCAGGCCCCGGGCGGCCACATCGGTCGCGACCAGGATATCCAGCTGGCCGTTTTTCAGGCGCTCGACAGTTTTCTCCCGCTGCTGCTGGGGAATGTCACCGTTCAGTGGCGCTGCCGAATAGCCGCGGGCCGCCAGCTTTTCCGCCAGCTCTGTGGTGGCAATGCGGGTGCGCACGAACATGATGATGGCGTCGAAATCCTCCATTTCCAGGATCCGGGTCAGGGCATCCAGTTTCTGCATGCCGGCGATCATCCATACACGCTGATGGATGGATTCATTGGCCATGGATTTGACCTGGATGGTCACTTCCTGTGGATCCTTGAGGTGGTGCTGGGCGATGCGCCGGATCGCGTGGGGCATGGTGGCGGAGAACAGGGCGATCTGGCGCTGTTTCGGGGTCTGCTCCAGAATCCATTCAACATCATCGATGAAACCCATGCGCAGCATTTCGTCCGCTTCATCCAGTACCAGGGCCTGCAGCTGCGACAGGTCCAGCGAGCCCCGGCGCATGTGGTCCATGACCCGGCCAGGAGTGCCGACGATGACGTGCACGCCACGCTGCAACTGGCGCAGCTGGCCGCGGTAGTCGGAACCGCCGTAGATCGGTACAACGTGGAAGCCGGGCAGGTGACTGGCGTACTTCTGGAACGCCTCTGACACCTGGATGGCCAGCTCCCGGGTCGGTGTCAACACCATGACCTGGGGCAGCTTGCTGGCGGCTTTCAAGCGCGCCAGCAGGGGCAGGGCGAACGCCGCGGTCTTGCCGGTTCCGGTCTGTGCCTGGCCTACCAGATCGGAGCCTGCCAGCAGCGGTGGAATGGTGCGGGCCTGGATCGCGGAAGGGGTTTCGTAGCCAACATCGGTCAGGGCGCGGAGGAGAAAATCAGGCAGGTTCAGGTCCGCGAAACTGGTCGCGTCGGGAGACTCGGCGGTCATGGGGAAAGTACCTTGAGGGGTGGCGCTATAAATGGAGCGACAGTATACAGGCTCCCGGGGTCAGGACAACGGCGAACCAGGGTAAATATGCCAGCGTGGAGGTTCATGGCTCCGCACCGCTGCCAGGGCCTTGGGCTATACTGCGGTGACACGCCCAACTACCGGAGACCGCACCATGCCCCAGCCGACAACCGTCAACGACTGTATGCGCCGCCAGCCCCTGACCATTCGACCGGAAGCGAACCTGGTAGAGGCGGTCGAGTTGATCGTGCAGCACCGACTTACGGGCCTCTCCGTCACCGATGAAGTCGGGCAGGTGCAGGGGGTGCTGTCGGAAATCGACTGTCTGCGGGGCATACTGGCGTCGATTTACAACGACGGCGACCCCGAGCACGCCCTGGTCAGCGAGGTCATGACCCGCACGGTCAATTATTGCAGCGCCAGCGACAGTATCGTCGAGGTGGCGCAGGCGATGCTGGACACCCGCCAGCGCCGCCGCCCGGTCGTCGAAGACGGCAGGCTGGTGGGACAGGTGAGCTGCCGCAACATCCTCTGGGCCCTGATGGAGCACTCCCGGCGCAAACTGCAGGAGCAGCGCAAGTAGACCCGGTACCTGCACCTCAGTCCCCGCTGTCGGCGGTACCGGCGAGGCGGCGCAGCACATAGTGCAGAATGCCACCGTGGCGGTAATAGCTGAACTCGTTGGGTGTATCAATGCGGATGCGCGCTTCGAAGCTGCGCGCTTCCCCCTCCGCGTCGGACACGGTTACGGTGACCGTTTTCTGGTCCGGGCCGATGGCGGGAATGGCGAAGGTTTCCGCGCCGGTCAGGCCCAGTGATTCTGCGCTATCGCCCTCGCTGTACTGCAGTGGCAGGATGCCCATGCCGACGAGGTTGGAGCGATGGATACGCTCGAAGCTTTCCGCTATCACCGCACGCACCCCCAGCAGCGAGGGTCCCTTGGCCGCCCAGTCCCGCGAGGAGCCGGTACCGTATTCCTTGCCTGCCAGCACGACCAGCGGCACTCCCTGCTCGCGATAGGCCTCCGCGGCGGCAAAGATGGAGGTTGTTGATTGGTCCAGGAAACAGGTGGTCCAGCTGCCCTCGGTCCCCGGGGCCAGTTGATTGCGCAGACGGATATTGGCAAAGGTGCCACGCATCATGACTTCGTGGTTGCCGCGGCGCGAGCCATAGGAGTTGAAATCTTCTTCGTCCACACCGTGCTCCAGCAGGTACTCGCCGGCGGGACTGTCAGCGGCAATCGCACCAGCGGGGGAGATGTGGTCGGTGGTCACGCTGTCGCCGACCTTGACCAGACAGCGTGCGCCCTCGAGGCCGGCTATTGCAGGGGCCTGCGCGGTCATGCCCTCGAAGAAGGTGGGTTTGCGGACATAGGTGGATTCCGGCCAGGGATAGCGCTCGCTGTCCGCCACCGGCAGCTGGTTCCAGGTGTCGTTGCCGCTGTAGACATCGGCATACTTGCTGCGGAACATGTCCGCATTGACGGCGCTGGCGACGATGGCGCTGATCTCCTCGTTGCTGGGCCAGAGGTCGGCGAGGGTGACCGGCTTGCCGTCTGCGTCCGTGCCCAATGGTTCCCGGTAGAGGTCGATACCCATGTTGCCGGCGAGAGCATAAGCCACCACCAGCGGCGGCGAGGCCAGGTAATTGGCCCGTACATCCTGGTGGATCCGGCCCTCGAAATTGCGGTTGCCGGACAGTACCGATGTCACCAGCAGATTGCCCTTTTGGATCGCTGTGGCGATATCCTCGGGCAGCGGGCCGGAATTGCCGATGCAGGTAGTACAGCCGTAGCCCACCAGGTAAAAGCCCAGCGCTTCCAGGTCCGCCATCAACCCGGTCTGTTCCAGGTATTCGGTGACCACCTTGGAGCCGGGAGCGAGGCTGGTCTTGACCCAGGGCCTGGTTTTCAGCCCGCGCTCCCGGGCCTTGCGCGCCAGCAGTCCGGCGGCCACCAGTACCGCGGGGTTGGAGGTATTGGTGCAGCTGGTAATCGCGGCAATCACCACGGCACCGTGTTGCAACTGGAACGGTTCGTTGCTGCCGCGCTTGATGGTGACGCCGTTGAGAGCGGTCGCCTCGGACTCGGTGACGGTGCCGCCTTCTTCCTCCCAGTCACCCTCTTCGCCTGATACCAGAATCAGTTCCTGGAACTCCGACAGGACCTTGGCAAAGCTGGCCTTGCTTTCGGTGAGTGGTACCCTGTCCTGGGGTCGCTTGGGGCCGGCGAGGCAGGGTACGACTTCTGCCAGGTCCAGCTTCAGAGTGGCGCTGTAGCGCGCTTCCGCGCTGTCTTTGTCGTGCCAGAGACCCATGGTTTTCATGTAGGCCTCGACCAGCTCCAGCTGCTCCTCACTGCGCCCGGTGAGGCGCAGGTAGTTGATGGTCTCCGCGTCTACCGGGAAGATACCGCAGGTGGCGCCGTATTCCGGTGCCATGTTGGCGATGGTGGCGCGGTCGGCGAGGCTCAGGTGAGCCAGGCCCGGGCCGAAAAACTCGACAAACTTGCCCACCACGCCGAAGCTGCGCAGCTGCTCGGTGACCGTGAGCACCAGATCGGTGGCGGTGGCACCCTCGGGTAACCGACCGTCGAGCCGAAATCCCACGACCTCGGGAATCAGCATGGTCACGGGCTGTCCCAGCATCGCCGCCTCGGCCTCAATGCCGCCCACGCCCCAGCCCAGCACGCCGAGGCCGTTGATCATGGTGGTGTGGGAGTCGGTACCCACCAGGGTATCCGGATAGGCCAGGCGCTTGCCGTCCTGTTCGCGCGTGAAGACCCCGCGAGCGAGAAGTTCCAGGTTGACCTGGTGCACAATGCCGGTGCCGGGGGGGACTACCTTGAAGTTGTCGAAGGCTTCCTGGCCCCAGCGCAGGAACTGATAGCGCTCCAGGTTGCGTTCTATTTCAATCTGCGTGTTGCGGGCGAGAGAGTCCTCCTTGCCGAAGTGGTCCACCATGACCGAGTGGTCGATGACCAACTCCACCGGCGATAGCGGATTGATCTTGCCCGGCTCGCCGCCCAGGTCGACCATGGCGTCACGCATGACGGCCAGGTCGACGATTGCGGGAACGCCGGTGAAGTCCTGGAGCAGAACCCGGGCGGGCACGAAGGCGATCTCCTGGCTGGGCGCTGCAGCGGGATCCCAGTTGGCCAGCGCCTCGATATCGCCGTCGCTGACAAAATCCTCCTCGCCGTGGCGCAGCAGGTTTTCCAGCAGCAGTTTCAGCGAGTAGGGCAGGGTGGCGGTGTCGCCGGCAGCGTCCAGTGAGTCGAAGGGAAAAATCGTGTAGTCCTTGCCGTCGACGGTTATGGACTGTTCCTTGCGGTAGCGTGTGCTCATGCCTGGTCCTCTCGGGTACTAAGGTGTTTCGGGACGCCGTGGCCCCAATCAGTTACCCTACTATAGCAGGCGGGCCGCCCGGCGTTGATACGAACATCGATCGCGGCCGTAATCATCCCCACAGGCACGGTTTTCCGCCCGGACCAGGGCGGTCTGCGCATTGGCACAGGCAGACAGGAAGGAGGCGTGAAGTGCGACCACACCCGTTGGCTCTCGCTGGCATGACCCTATGCCGGCTGGCGTTGCTGGCACTGCTGGCAGCGGTTTCCCCGGCACGCGCGGACGATGCCGTGCCGGTCGTCGTTGCTCAGGCAACCCAGGTCCCGATCCTGCGGGAGCTGAACCTGCACGGCACCGTGACCGCCCGGCGCAATGCCCGCCTGTCCGTGGCCACCGGCGGCCTGGTGACTGCGGTTGAGGTCGATACCGGTGATCGGGTCGAGGTCGGTGATTTGCTGCTGGAGCTGGATCCTGAGATGGCCCGGCTGCGGCGGGATGCGGCGTTGGCGCGTGCCGCGCAAGCCACAATCCGGCGCGATGATGCCCGCCGCAGGTTGCAGGAAGCGCGCGTGCTGTTGCCTCAGCGCGGCATTGCCGAAACGACCGTGCGCGACCTTGAGGCGGGCCTGGCTGAGGCCGAGGTGATTGGCGAGCAGGCACAGGCAGAGGCTGCATTGCAGGAGGCCCTCCTGGCCAGGCACAGCCTGCGAGCGCCCTTTGCCGGGGTTGTCAGCACCCGGCTGACAGACCTGGGCGAGTGGCTGGACCCCGGGCAGCCGGTATTCGAACTGGTGGGCATGGACGGGCTGTGGCTGGATTTCGCTGTGCCGGAGGATCACCTGGCGAGCCTGCGCCCCGGTGCTGCGGTCAATTTCATCCCGGGAGCGCGTCCCGCAGCGCAACATGGCGGCACCATCGAGAGTATCGTCCCCGTCGCGGAGCCAGGTGCGCGCACCTTCCTGTTGCGTGTCCTGCCAGACGCCGGCGCTGCTGCCGACCTGTTGCCCGGCATGTCAGTGACTGCACTGCTGCAGCTGGAAACGGGCCGTGTGGGAGTAACAGTCCCCCGCGATGCCATCCTGCGCTATCCCGATGGGAGGATAGTGGTGTGGTCGGTTGCTGAAGCGGCCGACGGTGCAGCCGTAGCGGTGGAAAACGTGGTGGATGTCGGTCTCGCTTTCGGTGGCCGCATCGAGATCAGGGCGGGACTGGCAGCCGGCAGTCAGGTGGTCGTGCGTGGCAACGAGGCCTTGCAGCCCGGGCAAGCCTTGACGGTGACGGGTACCTCACCATGATGCTCGCGAAGCGTGAACGCTGTGTTTGAGCAGGTGGTTCAGCGGGGTACCCTGGTCACGGTCATTGTGCTGATGGTGCTGGTGGTTGGCGTCATCGCGGCGCTGCGCATCCCGGTGCAAATGATTCCCGACCTGGATACACGGGTAATCAGCGTGCGCACGACCTGGCCGGGAGCGACGCCACAGGATGTGGAAAAAGAAATCCTGGTGGAGCAGGAGGAGTACCTGCGCAATTTGCCCAGCCTGTCGCGTATCGTTGCTTCGGCGCGTAGTGGCAGCGCCGAGATTGAGCTGGAATTCCCTTTTGGCACCGACATCACGGAAATGCTGATTCGGGTCAACAATGCACTCAGCCAGGTGCCGGCCTACCCTGAAAACGTCGATGAGCCGCGGATTTTCGCCAACTCCTTTTCCGCCAATTCGTTCATGTTCTTCAGCATCGCCCCGCTCGCCGGCAACCCGCGGCAAGTGGACATGGACCGGGTGCTGGATTTTGTCGAGGACAACGTCAAGCCGCGGGTGGCCAGGGTCCCGGGGGTGTCCGAGGTCAGCGTCGGCGGTGGTGCCGAGCGCCAGATCCAGATCCTCGTCAATCCGGGGCGGCTGGCGCAGCGTGGGCTGACCCTGACTGATGTGCGGGAGGCGGTGCGCGGCCGCAACCGGGACCGTTCCGGCGGTGATATCGAGTCGGGCAAGCGGGAATATCTACTGCGCACCGTAGGCCGTTTCGAGGACCTGGCCGAACTGGAGCAGCTGATCCTGGTCCGGCGCGGCGATGCTGTGATTCGCCTGCAGGATGTGGCGGCAGTCCGGGCGGGGAATTTCGAGAAACGCAATCTCTCGTTCTACAACGGCGACCCGAATATTTCCCTGTCGATCCGGCGCGAGTCCGGTTCCAACGTCATCGACATCAAGCGCGAGATGCTGCTGGAGCTGGAGGCTATCAACGCAGAGTTGCTGCAGCCCGCCGGGCTGCAGATGCGCCTGACCTCGGACGATGTCCGCTATGTCCAGGCTTCCGTGCGCAATGTCTGGCAGAACCTCGTTTTGGGGGCGCTGTTTGCCACCCTGGTCATGTACCTGTTCCTGCGCTCGGGGCGGGCTACCGCTGTCGGGGTCATGGGTATTCCGCTGTGTATAACGGTAGCGTTTCTGGGCTTGCTGCTGGCCGGGCGTACCATCAACGTGATTTCGCTGGCGGGCATTGCTTTCGCAATAGGGATGACCCTCGACAACAGCATCGTGGTCCTGGAAAGCATCGAACTCGAACGCCGCAGGGGCGCATCCCGGTTGCGGGCCGCGGTGGAGGGCGTACGCCAGGTCTGGCCGGCGGTGTTCGCCTCCACCATGACGACGGTGCTGGTGTTCATTCCCGTGGTCTTCATCGAGGAAGAGGCCGGACAGCTGTATTCAGACGTCGCGGTGGCCATTGCCGCGGCGATCCTGGCTTCCATGCTGGTGGCTATCACCGTACTGCCCACCGCGGCCGCGCGCCTGTCCCTGGGACGCAGCGGCTCCGCGGATGCCGGCATCGGCCTGCGCTGGCGGGAAATTACCCTCGGCTCTGTCGCTTTCCTGCTGGCCAACGCCCGCCGGCGCATCGCCTGCATAGCCGTGGTGACCGGCGTCAGCCTGTGGTTCATGATCGCGCTGACACCGCCGGCGGAATACCTGCCGGAGGGAGAGGAGCCCAAGGTTTTTGCTGTGATGAATGCGCCGCCGGGTTACAACCTGGGCGCCATGGCAGAGATCGCCCAGGAGGTGAGCGCGGGGCTGCTGCCCTTCGTCGATGCCGATCCCGACGCTTTTGGCCGCGGCGAGGCTGAAGTGCCGGCGCTGTCCTATATCAATATGCGGGTGGCACCGGATTCGATGCGGATCATTTCGGAGCCGGTCAACCCGGCTGATATCGAAGCCCTGATGGATGTGCTGACCGAGCGCTACCGACAGTATCCGGGCATGCGGGCATTTGCCGCCCGCGGCTCCATCATCACCAGCAATGACGGCGGTACCCGCAGCGTCAACCTGGATATCTCCGGAGCCAGTTTGACGGATATCTACGCGGTGGCGCTGGCGGCCTACCGGCAGGCGGAGCAGGTTTTCGACAACCCGCGGATCCAGAGCCGACCATCGTCGCTTACCCTGGCCCAGCCCCTGGTGGAGGTCCGTCCGGACTGGGAGCGGGCGGCGGAGTTGGGACTGGACGCCGATGCCATCGGGTTTACGGTGGCGGCGCTGACCGACGGCAGCTATGTCGATGAACTTTTCCTCGCCGACGACAAGATTGATATCTATCTCTATAGCGATGTCGGCCAGGCGGCATCGCTGGACTCGATGCCGCAGCTGCCGATTTACACGCCTGCGGGTGCCGTGGTGCCGCTGAGTTCACTGGCGCAGATCGTGGAGACCGTGGACACCGCCCAGGTGCGGCGTGTCAATGGCCGGCGCACCGTGACGCTGAATATCATCCCGCCTCGCAGTGTGCCCCTGGAAACGGGCGTGGAGATGGTTCGTGAGCAGGTGGTGCGCGAACTGCAGGGCCGCGGGGAAGTGCCCGCGGGGGTCAGCATGACGATATCGGGCGCGGCGGACCAGCTTGATGCGACCCGGGAAGCGCTGCTCGGAAACTATGCAGTGGCGCTGGTGCTTGTCTATCTGCTGATGGTGGCAATCTTCAGCCACTGGGGCTACCCGTTGCTGATCATGACCTCCATTCCGCTGGGAATAGCGGGTGGCATCGGTGGCCTGTGGATCCTCAACGCAGTGGGTGGCTGGTTGCCGCTGCTGGGCATGGCCCGGATTGTGCAGCCCTTCGACATGATCACCATGCTCGGCTTCCTGATTCTCATGGGAACGGTGGTCAACAACCCGATATTGATCGTGCACCGCGCGGTGGGGAACCTGGCCGGGCAGGGCATGACCGCGGTGGCAGCCGTGCAGGAAGCCGTGGAGGCGCGTCTCCGCCCCATCGCCATGTCCACCATTACTACCCTCTGCGGTCTGGCGCCTCTGGTGCTGATCCCGGGCGCCGGCACCGAACTGTACCGGGGGGTGGGCGTCATAGTCATGTTTGGTATCCTTGGGGCGGCGATTGTAACCCTGACCCTGTTGCCGGCACTGACGGTTTTCGTCCTGCAGTGGCAGCAGTATCGCCTGGCACGCCGCCGGGAAACCACTGTATGAGGGATGCCGTGACCACAGGATTGTCTGATGACTACCGCGAGAGTCAGTGGCCCATGCCGCCACGTACCGAAAACCAGGAGGGGCAGCCCCGGCGGCTTGGAGTGGAGCTGGAGTTCTCCGGCATCCCGCTGGACCGCGTGGTCGACCTGATGCGGAAGCATCTCGGTGGCGAGGTGCAAACGGTGTCACCCTATGAGTTGTTCCTGCGCGACAGCAGCCTGGGTGATTTCGCGGTGGAGCTGGATTTTGCCTGGCTCAAGCGCCGCGGGCGCGCTCGCGCGCTGGAGGATAACCCCGATGAATTGGGCCAGTTTGGCGAGAGCGTACTGAAACTGGCAGCGGAGCAGGTGGTACCCTTCGAGATTGTCAGTCCGCCGATTGCCATGGCGCAGCTGTGGCGCCTGGGAGACCTGTTCCAGGTCCTGCGCCAGGCTGGTGCGGAGGGCACCAGCGTTGCCCCCCATTATGCCTACGGCCTGCACCTGAATCCGGAGATGCCCGACCTGGAGGCCGCCACGATCCTCGCCTATCTGCGGGCCTTTGTCTGCCTGTTCGACTGGTTGCGGGAGCGCAGCAAGGTCAATATCAGTCGCAGGATTACACCCTACATTGATCCTTTCGAGAAGCCCTACATCAAGCTGCTGCTGCAGCAGGACTATGCCCCTGAGCAGGCGCAGCTGATAGACGATTATCTGCGCCACAACCCCACCCGCAACCGGGCACTGGACATGCTGCCTCTGCTTGCACACCTTGATGAGAAGCGGGTGCGCAAGGCGGTCGCCGACGACCGCATCAAGTCCCGCCCAACCCTGCACTACCGGCTGCCGAATTGCGAGATTGATGACCCGAACTGGTCCCTGGTGCAGCCCTGGCGCGCGTGGCTGCAGGTGGAGGCGCTGGCCTGTGATCCTCCGCGGCTGCAGCGCATTACCCGCCGTTATCAAGAGCACCTGTCCGGCCTCGCCGGGGGGCTGTTCGGCGACTGGGCAGAAGTCAGCGCCGAATACCTGTTGCCTGAACTGGCATGAAGCGGCCGCAGATCGGTGTCACTGGCAGCGACCGGGGGCTGCCACTCGCCTGGTGGTTCATCCGCTGGGCACTGTGGCGATCCGGTGCCAGCGCCACCTATCTGACCCATTCCTGCCCGGGCGACCTGGCGGCCCTTGATGGCATCGTGATCAGCGGTGGAGACGACATAGACCGCGCTTTATACCTTGACGAAGACGACGCACCCGGGCCAGCCGATCCGGAGCGGGACCGCTTTGAAATCCGCGTCCTCGAGCATCTTATGGGCAGTCGCCTGCCGGTGCTGGGGATCTGTCGTGGCGCCCAGTTGATGAATGTGGTGCGCGGTGGGACCCTGTACCCCGACCTGCGCAATCTGCGCCGGAAAACCTCCAACCGCCGCACACCACTGGCGCGCAAGACCCTGCTGGTGGAGTCAGCCTCCGGACTGGAAGCCATCCTGGGAGAGGGCCGGACACGGATCAACAGTCTTCATCAACAGGCCATCAAGGACCTCGGTGAGGGGCTGGTGGTCAGCGGACGGGATCTGGACGGCTTCGTGCAGGCGGTCGAGCACCCGGCGGAGCCATTTCTCTATGGCGTGCAGTGGCACCCGGAGTACCTGCCCTTGCGGGCGCCGCAGCGGGCGCTGTTCCGGGCCCTGGTGCAAGCCGCCGCAGGCGATGAACGCTTTGCGCTCAAGTGATAGACTAGGCCTATTTTCCAGGTAAGAGGATATTTTATGAGCGAATCTGATGCCGATAAGCACTCGCAATGCATGGAGCGTTTTATCGAGCTGGCCAATACCATGAAAAACGACGGTGTACCGACCCGGGTCGTATCAGCGGCCCTGATGACGGCCTCGGGGGTTTACGCAACCTATTCCGTTGCCGGCAATGAAGGCGGCTTGAACGCCTCCGGCGTCGACAAGGTCACAGCGGCGTACAAGCAGAACCTGGAGAATGTGCAGCGCGCCAAGCGCGAGCAGGCGGACGCCGCAGGGTCTCAGTCCAACACCTGAGTGCTGGCCGGGAGACGCTCTTCGGCGCGGATCTCCCTGATCTGGTCGAGGAAGTATCCGGGCGCGAGCATTGGTCTTAGCTCAGCCGCGGTCACCGGGCGGCTGAACAGGTAGCCCTGAATCACGTCGGCACCATGGCGGGAAAGGAAGTGAAACTGTTCGCTGGTTTCCACGCCCTCAGCGACCAGTTCCAGTTGCATGGATTGGCCCATGGCGATGATTGCCCGCACCAGGCTGGCGTCATTGGCGCTTTTGTCGAAGTCGATCACGAAGCTGCGATCTATCTTCAGTTCGTCGAGCGGGAACCGGCTCAGATAACTGAGCGAGGAATAGCCGGTTCCGAAATCGTCGATGGAGAGGCGCAGCCCCATTGCCTTGAGTTCCTGCAGGGCCTTGACCGTGCTGTGGCTGTCTTCCATCAGAATGCTTTCGGTGAGCTCCAGTTCCAGCGCTGAAGGTGGTACGCCACTGGTCTCCAGAATCTCTTTCACGGTGGGGCAGAAGTTCTTGTTGAACTGCAGTGCCGAGACATTCACCGCAATTTTCGGTAGCTCCAGTCCCTCCTTCCGCAGCTCGACGAGTTCGCGACAAGCCTCCCGAATGCCCCAGTTGCCCATCTCGCCAATGAGTCCGATTTCCTCCGCGACCGGGATAAACCGGAACGGCGGAATCATGCCCTGCTGCGGATGCTGCCAGCGCAGCAGGGCCTCCACGCCAACTACAGTGCCGGTGCGTGTGTCCACCTGTGGCTGATAGTGGAACAACAGTTCATTCCGCTCCAGGGCCTTGCGCAAATCCGTTTCCAGCTGCAGCCGTTCCACCCCGGCTGCGTCCATGTCGCTGGTATAGAATACGAAAGTATTCTTGCCCCTCGCCTTGGCGTGAAACATGGCGGTGTCGGCGGCCTTCAGCAGCCCCTCAAGGTCGTCGGCATCATTCGGGGCCAGGGCAATACCGATGCTGGGGGTGATCACCAGTTCGTGGCCATCGATCTCCACCGGCTCCAGTAATGCAGTCAGCAAACGCTGCGCGACCTTGCTGACCGCCTCGGCATTCTCGACCTGGTTGAGCACCACGGTGAACTCATCACCACCGAGCCGCGAGACATCAATACGCGACTCCGAATCGACAAAGTGAGCCACCACGTCACTGTCGCGGACACAGCTGGCGAGACGGTCCGCGACTTCCCGCAGCAAGGTGTCGCCAGCGCTGTGTCCCAGGGAATCGTTGACCCGTTTGAAATTGTCGAGATCGAGAAACAGCAGCGCCAGCATTTCGTCGTTGCGCTTGGTCAGGCGCAGCAGCAGGTCGAGCTGCTCGGTGAAAAGGCGCCGGTTGGGCAGGGAGGTGAGGCTGTCAAAGTACGCCATCTGGCGCAGCCTGTCCTTGGTTTCCGTGACCTGCTTTACCGCCTGGTTGAGCTCTTCGTTGCGCTGGGAGAGTTGCGCTGTGCGCTCCTCCACTTTCATGCTGAGCAACTGGTGATCGACCCCGATGCGGGTTTTGTAACTGTTGAGGCCGCCGATGATTGCGTTGAGTACGGCGGCGATTTCCTTGACTTCACCTTCGCCATCAATAGTCAGCGGCTGGTCGACATTGCCGCCGGCGATCTTGTCGGCCATTTGCGCCAGTCGCGCCAGCGGTGCCGTGAGACGACGGGTATAGCGGCTGATCATCCAGCTGGCAGTAACAACGATGAGCAGTGCGATGACCGCCATGATCCCGAGCACAGGCAGTATCTGCAACAACAGCATGCTGCGGCTGATACCGATGTGGAGGTAGCCAACAACGAAGCGGCTGCCCTGGGGCATGGCCAGGGCTGCCCCGAAATCCTGCCGGGTCAGGTTGATGCGGGTTGGGTTGACCGCGGAAAACACTGGCAGGGACAGGTCGATTACCTGCTCACCGCCGACCAGGGTTGCCAGTGCAGCGCTGGCCGGTGGGCTGACATCACCGGCATGGGATGTCTGGTTTGTGTCCAGGCTCGATACCCCGGTCCCACGCAACGTCTTGAACGCCGGTACTCCGTCCATGGCGCCGGGGAACCGCTCCTGCGACGCCAGCAGGGCGCCTTCGGGATCACTGAGACGGACAAAACTGACGGCGGACGAGATCCTGACGAGGCGGCCGAGGGCTGCATCCAGTTCCGCGGCATCACGCAGGTACATGTTGGCGGGCAGCTGTATTTCGCTGGCCACCTCTGTGGCTGCCTTCTGCAACAGAGCGTCCTGCTGCAGCTCGAATTCCCGTATTCCCAGGGCCAACAGTACCGCTACGGCAATGCCGATTGTGGTCGAGAATACAAACAGGTTGATGCGGCCGGCAACGGTCAAGTGCCTGGTCTCCACTGGGGAAGTTCGATTCGGGTGTACGCTGCACCCAAAGGTACGTTATTTCGCGGGGTTGCGGCAATAAGGAAACGTCCGGGGACCCTGTTTTCGGGCTTGCGCCTCAATCAGCGCAGCAAGATAGCGCAATTTCCGGCGAGCACGGTGTCTTGCCCAGGGGGCGACCCAGTAGCCGGCCGGTATCAGATCGCCCCAGCCAAGACTGTCCACAACGACAAGCCGGATGGGCCTTTGGGCCCGCTGCTGGACCACGATGTTGTGCAGCAGCAGGCGCCGCGACGGCATTCCCAGCGCCTGCCAGTCACGGTTGAAATCGGCGAGTGCGGTCTGCAGACTGGCATCCAGCCCGCTGCGGCTCAGGTATGCCTGTAGCGTCAGGGAGATATTGCCGTCATCGTCCCGGATCAGCTCGCTGCGCAGACCAGGCCCGAGATTGGTGGGCACCATGCCATCAATCCTGGGTACCAGTCGGTACGCGGCCTCTCCGATACTGCGTTCCAGCCACCGGTAGACGCGGATGTCCTGCAGATTGTCATCGAAGCGTTGCAATGGTTTGAGTCGTTTCAGCCAGGACTGCCCGCGGCGCTTGCGCGCCGGCGTGCGATCAGGGCGCAGTATCTTGATGCACCAGCCCGGATCCAGTGGGTCGACGAAGCAGAGGCGGCTGTCGCCACCCGCGAACGCATTGCCGGCGTCGCCCAGCTGACGTTCTGCCGGACCAGGGTTGGGAGGCGTTTTACTCGAGCCAGTGATCGATCTCTCGCGCAATGCGTGTCGCCTCTTGCAATGGTGACTGCGGGGCAGACATTCTACCCTGCGCTTCCAGGTCTTCCAGCCGCTGCAACCGGCCCTGCTGCAGGAGATTCCGGATGCCCTGGCCAACACGCCCTGCGCGCCGCGCTGGCACCGCCAATATCCCCACCGCAGCGCCGCAACTCAGACTCTCGTAGACCATTGAGGCACTGTCCTCGGTCACCCAGATCACACCACTGCGGGCATAGTGCTGCAGCAACCAGTCCGGGTCGGTCTCCTCCACAGGGACCACCTGGAGCCCGGGAATCGGCTGTTGGCGGACCATGGAGAGGAAGCTTGCGGGGGTGCGGCGCGAGGTGGTCAGTACCCAGGTGACTTGCGGTAGAGCGACCTGCAGGCGCCGCAATTGTTCTGCCAGCTGGGCGTTGTTCCAGCGGTAGTGTCTGGAGGGTCCCCCCACCAGGATCAGGCCGCAATCCGCCCTTGCTGCGGCGGCAGGGACCACCGGATTCAGGGGCCCAAGGCTGAGCAGTAGTTTCCCGGAGGGGCTGAGCCGATCGTGTTCGGGGACGACGCACAGGTCGAACAGTGGGCGGGGCAGCCCGGGGTTCATCAGCGCCACCAGCTTGCCGCCGTGGCGCCAGCGGAGGTACAGGCCCCGCCAATGACTGCGGCGGCCGGCGGTCAGGATCAGGTCCGGGGCGGGCAGGTCGGCGATGGAAGTGCCCCTGCCGACCAGGCAAATGTGCACTGGCCTGAGAGACCGCAGGGCCTGCGCCAGGCCGGCCAGTTGACGCCGGTGCCCCTGACGGTCGTCCTCCAGGCACCAGATCACCCGCTTGGTCGCGCTGTCGGTCACGCTGTGACGTGGACGTCGGGTCGCTCAATACTTGCGAGGTCGATGCCGTAGGCGCCCGGCTCAAGGCTGCGCACAATGTTGACAGGTGGTCGTGCAGCTCTGTCGTTTTGCTCCTGCAACTCCCTGGGCATCGGTGTGGCCAGCTGCTGCTTGTGCGAATCCAGAAGCACCAGGATCTTCGGGTGCAGGCGCCGGGTACGGTACTCGGCAACCACCACCCCGACTTCGCCGGAACTCAGCTCGACAAGAGTGCCGGCGGGATAGACACCGATAGCCCTGATGAAGGCTTCGACCAGTTCGGCCTGGAAATCTGTGTTGCGGGCATCGTAGAGAACCCGGATCGCCTGGGAGGGGGATATGGCGGCCGCGTACTCCCTGTTGCTGGTGAGAGCGCCGTAGGTATCAACGATCGCAGCGATGCGGGCGACTGCGGGGATCATGTCACCTTTGGTCCCAAGCGGGTAACCGGAGCCGTCGTGGCGCTCATGGTGATGCGCAACCATGTTGATAATGTCAGGATTCATGATGCCGCTTTCTTCAATGATCTTCAGGCCGTGGGAAACGTGATCCTGCACATGTGCCGACTCCCTGGCGGTCAACGGGCGCTGAGCCCGTAGCACTTCCGGATCCACGCGCAGTTTGCCGATGTCCATCAGCATTCCGCCCATGGCCAGCGAGCGCAGGTCCTGACGCGAAAAACCGACCTCCCTGCCCAGCGCCACCGCCCAGATGGCGGAACTGAGGGCGTGCTCGTAACTGTAATGGTCGTGCTGCTTCAGCCGCGCCACCCACAGGCAGGCGTCGGGATTGCGACTGATGCTTCCGATGAGCGGTTCCACCGATTTCCGCAGGTGGATGATGTTGATCTTGCCCCCTTTGCCAACTTCCTCGAAAATCTCGCAGAGGTCGTTGATCAGCAGGTCCAGAGCCTTTTCGGCGCGGGGTCGCTCCTCGCTGAAGGCGGTTTGGTCGCCATAGGTTTCCAGGTACCGGTCGCGGAAGATGTGGGTAACAGGAGCGCGCTTGTGCGAGACAGTGCCTTTGCGCTTTACTTTCGCCGGGGCTTGCTTGCTCTGACGGGTATCCACGAATACGTAGTGGCAGAACTCCTGCAAGCGGGCAATCTGGGTCCGGTTCTCGATCCTGAACCCCTGGATCATGAACGGCGTTTCCAGCCACGGCCGGTCCAGGGCACTGACAAACATGCCTACTTCCAGCTCAGCAGTGGCGATCTTGATTGTCTCAAGCATGCCGCAACACGCCCCCCGGACAGCAGCCCGTTACCTCTTTAAGGCGTAGGTTAGCCCCGGAAGCGGTATTTGTAGCGAATTTTCTGTAGAAAAGCCGAAAAATCTGGAGAAATTGGTGTTTTTCCCCGCTCAGCGCAACTGATTGCCCCAGTGGCGGCATCTCAGGGCATCAAACTGGTCCTTGTAGACCTGCCGCTGGCGTTTCCACTGATCCATTTTCTGCGCTGAGCCGCCACCCTTGCGCCTGGCATCGAGCCGTTCAATCCTGTCCTGAAGCTGGCGACAGGTGTCAAGGCTGGCGTCTGCCTCCTGGGAAATTGCGCCGGTGCTGACCATTGCCAGCGCAGTCGCCACCAGTGCGACGGCCATTTTCTGTCCCGCAAACATCTGCCGATCCTCCCTGATACGGTGATAGTGTGCCAATGGTAGGCGGGAATTCGCCGTTCCGCGGTGTTGTGGCCTGAAAGGATCGAAAATTGCCCCGACGGTCGCAATCAGATGCCGAATTGGCGGTGGAGATCAAGGGACTTCAGGTCAACGCCAAAGGCCCCCGGTTCCAGCGCCCGCTTGACGGTCGGCATGGGCTTGCGCAGCCAGCCTGATGTGGACGCCTGCAGCTTCAGCAACTGGGGTTTTTCCAGTGGACGTTTCTTCTGGTCCAGAACCAGCAGCACGGTGGGGCGCAGGCGGTGGGCGCGGTATTCCGCCACCACGACGGCAACGGAGCCGTCAGACAGCTCCAGCAGCGTGCCGGCGGGATAGATCCCGACCGCGCGGATAAAAGCCTCGACCAGTTCCGCCTGGAAGCCGATATCCCGCTCATCGTAGAGAACGCGCATCGCTTCCGCCGGGGAGACCGCCGGAGCATGGCCGCGATCAGTGGTCAGGGCACCATAGGTGTCCACCAGTCCGGCGATGCGCGCGAACGTGGGGATGCGATCCTCCGCCAGGCCCCTCGGGTAGCCAGAGCCGTTGTAGCGCTCGTGATGATGCGCGGCCATATCCAGTATGTCGCGATTCATGATGCCGCTGGTCTGGATGATGTCCAGGCTGTAATCGATGTGCTCCCTGACTGCCGCCATCTCCTCCGCCGAGAGCGACCTTTGCGCTCCCAGCAGGTCCGGGTTGACCCGCAGCATGCCCACATCCATCAGCATTCCGCCGACACCCAGGGCGCGGAGATCCTGCTTCGGCAGGCCCAGCTCCCGCCCGAGAGCAACGGCCCAGATGCCGGAACTCAGGGCCCGGTGATAGGTGTACTGGTCGTGGTGCTTCAGTCGCGCAACCCAGACGCAGGCATCCGGGTTGCGACTGATGCTGCCAACCATGGGGTCGATGGACTGCTTCAGCCGGACCACGTTGACCTTGTTGTTGCGGGTGACCTTGAGGTACATGTCCTCGACGTCCTCGGTCAGCGCCGTGACCACCGCGCTGGCCTTGCGGTGTTCCTCCATGAAGTCGGTCTTGTCCCTGTAGGACTTGATGCTGCGGTCGAAGAAAATCGTCTCTATGGGCAAGTGCTTGCGACTGCCGCGGGTTTTGGGCAGCTCCAGCTCCGGTTCCGGGGCCACCTGCTCCGTATCCACCAGCACGTACTTGCAGAACTTCTGGAGCTGCAGGATCTCGTCCCTGCTGGCAATGCGAAAACCCTGCAGCGGAAAGGGCGTACCCAGCCACGGCCGATCCAGCTGGCTGACGAACATGCCAACCTGCAGGTCTTCGGTGGGGACTTTTCGGGTATCCAGCATGGACGGGTCCACGTTTGTGCAAAAGTGCGATTGTAACGCGCAAGTCCTTTTAATTGCAGGTGTCGACCTCGGTGTCGGCTGTTTTTGGTATAGTCCTTGCGCTGGCGTTGATAGTATTGAAATGAACCTGACAGGGAGTTTTTACATGCGACAGAGTAGCGTACCTACCAGTGGCGTGGTGGTCACGGGTGCCGCTTCGGGTATCGGCCGTGCCTGCGCCGAGGCGCTGGCGGCGGCGGGGCGGCCGCTGGCCTTGTGGGACCTGAATCATGACGCGGTTTGCACGCTGGCCAACGCGCTCGGTGCAGAACACGGTGTCGCCGCTGTTGGACTGCAGGTGGATGTGGCGGATCCGGCTGCCATCCATGCGGCGGCCAACTCCACCCGGGAGGCTATCGGCGGCATCGGGGGGCTGGTGCATGCCGCAGGCATGGTCCTGCAGATGCCGGTTGCTGACACCGCGGTGGAGGCCTGGGACCGGCTCCTGAACGTCAATCTCCGGGCGCTGCTGCTGTCGGTGCAGGCGCTGCTGCCCGACCTGGAGCAGAGCGGCCATGGTGCGGTGGTGGGTATCGGCTCCATCAATGCCACCCTGGGCAACGGCCTGATTCCCGCCTACAGTGCCTCCAAGGGCGGCATGATTTCCCTGGTGCGCTCTCTGGCCGATGATCTGGGGCCACGGGGCGTCCGCATCAATGTCGTCTCCCCCGGGCAGATCCGTACGCCGATGCTGCAGCCGGCGGTGGACGCCCTGCCCGAGGGGACGTTTGAGCGCCGCATCCTGCTGGGGCGTCTGGGAGAGCCCCGGGAGGTGGCGAATGCGGTAGCATTCCTGCTCTCGGACCAGGCCAGCTATATCACCGCCGCGGAACTGGTGGTGGATGGCGGCAATATTTCATCCCAGCGTTGAGGAACTGACAATGCAGACCTTCGAACGGAAAGTGGCACTGGTAACGGGTGCGGGTGCGGGCATCGGTCGTGCGGTCGCCTGCGCGCTGGCAGGTGCGGGTGCCAGTGTGGTGGTCGCCGATATTGTGGAGGCGGGCCGGGAAACCGTGGCACTCATCGAGGCGGCGGGCGGCAGTGCCGTGTTTGTGCGCACGGATGTACAGAGCAGCGCCGACACCGCGGCCATGGTGCGGGAGGCGGTTGCCCGCTACGGGCGCCTCGACATCGCCATCAATAATGCCGGCATCGATCCCGAGGTGGCCCCGGAAGCCGAGTGGGACGAGGCCGCCATGGCGCGCATCCTGGGGGTCAACGTGCAGGGGGTATTTCTCTGCCTCAAGCATGAGATTGCCCAGATGCTGACCCAGGGTGGCGGTGCCATCGTCAACCTGGCGTCGGCGGCCGGCGTGGTCGGCGTCGCCAACAAGCCCGCCTACACTGCCAGCAAGCATGCCGTGGTGGGCCTCACCAAGGCCTCCGCCCTGCAGTACGCCAGCCGCGGTATCCGTATCAATGCCGTCTGCCCGGGCGCGGTGGACACCCGGATGCTGCAGGAGAACCTGGGCAGCGGGGTGGACAAGGCGCTGGTCGGTGCCAATCACCCCATCGGCCGGCTCGCGTCCCCCGAGGAGATTGCCAGGGCGGTGCTCTGGCTGTGCTCCGGGGATGCCGGCTATGTGGTTGGCCACGCCCTGGTTGTGGACGGCGGGCTGACGGTGCAGTAGAAGTTCCTCTCGCCCGGAGCCGGATCAGGCTCCGGGCGCCTGTCTTTGCCCGTCCTGAAATCCCCGGTCCGCTTGACCTTTTCCTGTTTGCAGGATTAAACTTATTGGTAATTTAACTCTAATCATAAGGAGTGACAGAGTTTATGGCTTACAGGGTAGATGGCATTGGTAGCGCCTGGCTGGGCGAGCACGAGGTACCGGTTCCGACATCGGTGAGCCCGGAGGCGCAGGACTACCTGTCCAGGAATCCCTGGGGTGACGCCCCCATGCCCGATGAGCCGGTGCCCATGTGGCATTTCCGCGAACCCATGGCGGCGGCTTTCGAGGCACTCAACCAGCAGGCGCAGTCGCTGTATCCGGTGGACATTGAGGAGATGGAGATCGCCGGTGTGCGCTGCCATATGATCCGCCCCCGGGACATGCCGGAGGCGCACCAGGGGCGCGTGCTGATCAACCTGCACGGTGGTGGTTTCGTTGTTGGTTCCGGCGCGCTGGTAGAGGCGATTCCCATTGCCCATCTGGCACAGGTGCCGGTCATTGCAGTCGATTACCGGTTGGCGCCGGAGCACCAGTATCCGGCAGCCGTAGAAGATGTCCTGGCGGTCTACCGGCAAGTGCTGGAGCAGTTTTCGGCAGACAAGGTGGGGATGTTTGGCAGCTCTGCCGGAGGTATTCTCACCGGCCAGGTCATCGTTCGCCTGCAGTGTGAAGGCCTGGCGTTGCCAGCCTGCGCCGGTGTTTTCTCGGCCGCGGGAAATCTCCAGGATTTTGGCGATACCCGCAACATCTTCACCCTCAGCGGCTTTTATGGCGCACACGGATTTCCGCTTGATCACGAGTTGAGTGAGGTGCGCAATTACCTGGGCGATGCCGACCCCCGCGACCCGCTGGTATCGCCCGAGCGGGGAGATCTGTCGCAGTTCCCCCCCACCCTGCTGGTGTCCGGCACCCGCGATGCCTTGCTCAGCGCCACCACCCAGTTCCATCGTGCACTGCTGCGCGCAGGACGGCAGGCGGAGCTGGTGGTTTTCGACGCCCTCCCGCATTCCCACTGGTACGCACTGCAGCTGCCGGAGACCCGCGAGGCACTGGCTATCATGGTCCGCTTCTTCAACAGCAAACTGGCCTGACGGCTACTGGATCCCGGCGCCATTGTCCCGGGAAGACACGAGGTTAAACATGGATATAGAACGCGCGAAGATCTTCCGCCCGGTGGCCGAGCCGCGGGTTATCGAGGCTGCCTACAGCGACGATCAGCACAGGCGCCTGCTGAGTGCTGTGCGCAACAACGGCCCTTACACCTTGATTATTTCTCAGCATTTCACATCCGCGGAAGAGCTGATTGCCACCACCTCGGGCTCGCTGCCGGAAGGTGTGGAGCCCAGCCTGGACATGTTCCTCACCCCGGTATTTCGCGGTTACTTCTCCTATGGGGGAGTCTGCAGCCAGCCGGAGATCGAGGATTGCTTTTACAATCCCAAGTTTCTCAAGCTGGTGCGGGATTATTGGGGGGCGAAGTACGCGGAGCCGGACAGCATGCTGTTCAATATTCAGGGCCCTTGCGACGGTAGTGGCAATCCCCATGTGGACGGCACGCGCTTCCGTGGCTTGACCATGGAGAACACCCCCATCTGGCTGATGAACACCATGGTCAAGTCCGGCTTGTTCAAGCGCTGGCAGGCGCGCAAGGCCCAGGTGATAGCCTGGTACTACAAGGGCAAAATCGGTGGTGGCTTTACCTACTGGCCGGATGGTCCCCATGAGCAGCCGAAGCAGATCCCGGCGCCCATGTGGGGCCGCGCCGTGGTGGTGGAGAACGAGATGATGTTCCACACCGCCCAGAGCTGCGGGCCGGTGGCAATGCGCAAACCGGAGGGGCTGGCGTTCGACTCAGTGATGGAGGTGGATCCATTGACGCCGGGTGGGTGGCAGATTCGCTCGGGCGACACAGTGATCCAGCAAATTCCCGAGCAGGAGTTCCGTTTCCTCGTTCACTGGGGCTCGAATGTCTACATGGACCTGGAGGAGCTGAAGCGCACCGTGGATCACACCGACGACATCACCCACGATCAGGTGTTTGACATCTTTATCGCCGATCTCAAGCAACGCGGCGTGAGGTTCGATATGCCTTCGGACCCGCTTGCCGACAAGGCCTTTATTGGACTCTTGAGCAGTGTCTACGATGTGGGCGCGCCGCTGTATTTCCCGCCAGAGCCCGAAGACACACGCGCTGCCTGAATAAAAAGGAAACCACTATGTACGCAATGATCATTGAGGAGACGGGCGGCCCCGAAGTACTCAAGTTTGCGGAGATTGATACTCCAGTGCCGCAGCCGGGTGAATTACTGATCCAGGTAGCGTATGCCGGGGTCAATCCGGCGGACTGGAAAAATCGTCAGGGTTTTCTGGCCCAGTTCCGGCCCTACAGCTTCCCCTACATCATCGGTTTTGATGCCGCCGGTGTGGTAGCTGCGCTGGGCGAGGGTGTAACCGGCTTCGCGGTGGGGGACAGGGTATTTACGCCCACCAACCACGGCCAGGGCGGGCAGGGCAGCTATGCTGAATATGTGCTGGCCAGCGCCGACCGGGTCGCACACATCCCCCCGGGCCTCGGTTTTGCCGAGGCGGCCGCGCTGCCGGTGGCGGCGCTGACCGCCTGGCAGGCCCTGTTCGACCGCGGCGGTCTGGAGGCGGGGCAGACTGCCATGATCCACGGAGGTTCCGGCGGGTTGGGCAGTTTTGCAGTGCAGTTTGCACGCTGGGCAGGAGCCCGGGTGGCGGCGACCTGCTCTACCGCCAATGTCGAGTACCTGCAGTCTCTGGGGGTGGAGCGGGTCATTGATTACCGCCGGGAAGACATCGCCACCGTCATTCAGGCCTGGGCGCCAGGCGGGCTCGACTACCTGATGGATGCGGTGGGCGTGAGTACCCTGCCCAATGGTCTTGATTTGGTGCGCAGCGGGGGGGCCTTCGTCAGCATCCCAACATTGACCGATGACGGTGACATTCCCGCCGCCGCTGCAGCCGGGGCTGCCAGGGGGGTGAACCGGGTGTTCTCAACCATGGATGACATCGGTTGCAGCGCCACCCTGCGCAGGATCGGCGCGCTTCTGGTCAGTGGCGACATCACCCTGCCACCCCTGCGCGAGTTCGCCCTGAAAGAGGCGGCGGAGGCTCACCGGGTGATTCAGCAGGGCCACAACCGGGGCAAGATGGTGCTGAAAGTCGCAGACCTCTGAGCACGGTGGACGGGCTCGCGCCCGCCGGCATGGCGCCTGTCTCGCGCACTTCCTTTACAAATAATTTATATGTAATATAAATACAAATAAACATTTGATTCCAGCTCCCAACGAGGTGCGCCATGCCCGCAAGACACTTTCCACGGAAACAGCTCCCCCTGACAGTTCAAGCCCTGGTTGCCAGCTTCGCCCTGGGCCTGCCGTTTGCCGCAGCGCCACTGTCTGCCCAGGAGTTCGCCCGCCTGGAGGAAGTCGTGGTTACCGCGCAGCGCCGGCAGGAGAGCATTCAGGATGTGCCCATCGCCATCAGTGCCATTGATGCCGAGCGACTGCGCCAGCAGAACATCAACAGTGCCTTCGACCTGCTGGGCAAGGTGCCGTCCCTGACGGTGAGCAGCGCCGGTAACCCGCGCAACGCCGAGGTGGTCACCATACGCGGTCAGGGCGCCACTTACCTGGCGCCGGTTGGAGTGGTGAACTATTTTGCCGAAGTGCCGCTGATCCAGTCGGGCATCATCGCCAATCAGGGCGGACCGGGCACCTTCTTTGATATTGGTTCGCTGCAGGTGTTGCGCGGGCCCCAAGGCACCCTGTTTGGGCGCAATACTACCGGCGGTGCCCTACTGTTGGGGCCGCAGCAACCAACGGATGAACTGGACGGTTATCTTCAGGCCCAGGTCGGCAATTTCGACAATCAGGAGCTGGAGGCGGTACTGAACCTGCCGCTGGTGGATGACCGGCTGATGGTGCGGCTCTCATTCAAGGATGTCAGGCGCGACGGCTTTACCCGCGACGTTGGCCCCCAGGCCTTCGGCTACAGCGATCTCTGCTCGCCAACGCCCCAGCCCCTGTGTGCCGCCTTTGCGCCCGGCGAACGCTCCGCGGGGTATGCGGGCAAGGATTACGACAACAAGGACTACTGGCACGGCCGTCTCGGGGTGCTGTGGCGACCGACTGATAACCTGGAAAACCATCTCCTCGCCCTGCGTTCCAGCGCGAAGGACAACGGCACCGGTTTTGTCTTCAGCGGCGCCGGGCCCGGGCCGAATGTTGCCAACCTGGCCGGCAATTTTGCCTATGGTCTCAACAACCTGTTCTCCGGCGACGTATTCAATGCGGACATCACTCAGGACATTATCGGGCGCCAGCGCGAACTGGGGCCGCGCAAGACTGCGATGAACCAGGATCAGTTCACCCACATTGAGCACGATGCCTTGATCAACACCTTGTCGTTGCAACTGACAGACAACCTGCAGTTGCGCAATATCGTCAGCTATCAGGAGATGAAGGTGTCCTATGACTGGGATCTCGATGGTTCGATCCTGCCCATGCTGGGGCAGATCAATCCCTTCGTGCGCGCCGGTGAATTGGATAACCCGCTGGGCAGGCCCGGTGACCGGGGCATTATCTCCGACAACAGCCAGACGACCTTCGAGCTGCAATTGCAGGGCTCGGCGCTGGATGACAACCTGGACTACGTCGTGGGTACCTACTACTCCAGCGTTGAACCAGAGGGCTTGCAGGGCACGGGTTCCTTCAACGCCGCCGACTTCAACAACGGCATTTTTTATAACCAGGACATCACGGCCCTGGCCTTCTATTCTCAGGGTACGCTCAACCTCTCGGTGCTCAATCCGGACTGGGACCGTCTTCGGCTCACTCTTGGTGTGCGCCACACCGACGATGAGACCCAGGGCGAGCGCCTGACCGCAAACTATTTCTCGGATCGCGTTTATTCGACGCCCAATGATTTCGAGCGTGTGCTACGCGCCGCCACCCAGCGGTCGAAGGAGTGGACCTGGACCGCTGGCCTGGATTTTCAGGCGACTGATGACACGCTGTTCTATGGCAAGGTAACCCGTGGCTACAAGGCGGGCGGCTTCAACTATGCGGCTCCCCGCCAGCTGACCTACGAGCCCGAATTCGTGACCAGCTATGAGCTGGGCATGAAAACCGATTTCGCGGTCGCGGGCATGCCTGCCAGGGTCAACGTTAACCTGTATCACATGGATTACGACGACATCCAGCGCGCCGCGGCGGACAATTTCCCCATTGGCGGTTTCCAGCCCGATGTCAACGACCTCAATGGCAATGGCAATACCGGCGAATTTATCTGTACCGGACCCAATGGCGAGAATTTCAGTGCCAGTCTCACCTGTCTCGATCAGGGTGCCATTACCTTCAACGCGGATGCAGCCCGCATCCGTGGCCTGGAGTTCGAGGCAACCATTGCGCCGGTCGACAACCTTGAGCTGAGCCTGGCCTATTCATATACCGACGCGGAATACCGCGACTACGATCTGACGATCTATGCGGATCCGCTCCGGGGGGGTACGACACTCTATCCCTGCAGTGGCCCGGTCACCTGGCCGGGTGTGGGGCAGCCGGACCTGGTTGCCGACTATTCCTGTATTCCCTTCCAGAACACGCCGGAACATATCGCGGCGCTCAACGCACGCTATTACCTGTCGCTGGCCGAGGGGCAGGGGGAGCTGGTGTTGTTCGCCAGCGTCAATCACCAGGGCAAGAGCTATTCCTCCGCGACAACCTCCGAGCGGGAAGATCCCACGGCCTGGGTAGCTGGCTATGAGACGGTGAATCTTTCGCTGGAGTGGAACGGCATGCTTGGCAGCAGATTCGACGCCCGTGCCTTTGTGACCAATGCCACCGACAAGACTTACGCGGTGAACGAGTACGTGGGCTTCTCCCAGTCGTCCGGTTTCACCAACACCGTCTACGGCGAACCGCGCATGTACGGCATGTCCCTGCGCTATCGTTTCGCGAACTGATAAAAAAGGAAGGCCATGAACGCGCCATTGCTTGATAACAAACCCACGTTGCCGATTCGCGACCACGCCGCCCTGCGCGAGGCCCTGGAGCAGGGCGATGTTCCCACCCTGCTGATGGTGTTGACGCACTTCGAGGGTGATGTGGCTTTCATGCAGCGCTTTGCTACCTACATTGGCTCAATATTCGATCCGCCGCAGAGCATCCCCGAGGAACTGACAAGGGAATTGCGCGAGCGCCTGTTTGCGCTCCTCACCCGCGAGCCGCCGGTTGCGGATGTGCCGCCGGAGGAGACGCTGTTGCGGAAAATGCTCAGCACCGATGTCGGTGAGCCGGTGGACGAGGAATTCATTCCCATGCTCAAGGAGCAGATGGGGTTTGAGCCCCCGGAGCGCCGTAGCGCCCGACCGGGACGTCGTGCGCCATCCGCAGACTTCAAGGTCCTGGTGATCGGTGCGGGCCTGACTGGCCTGCTGGCGGCGATCAAGCTCAACGAGGCGGGCTACAACTTCGAGCTCATCGAGAAGAATCCCGAGGTTGGTGGTACCTGGTGGGAAAACACTTACCCGGGCTGCGCCGTGGATACGCCCAGCCATTTCTATTCCTATTCCTTCGAACTGAATCCCGACTGGTCGCACTACACACCCAAGGGGCCCGAGTTCCAGCGCTATCTGCTGCGGGTCGCCGACAAGTACCAGCTGCGCCGCTTCGTGACCTTCGAAACCCGGGTACTGGGCATGACCTGGGACGAGGTGGCGCAGGCCTGGGACGTCGAATTACAGGACGCTCGCGGCCAGCGCACCGTGCGCGCCAATGCGGTCATCAACGCCCACGGCCCGGTCAACCGCTGGAAATTGCCCGACATCCCCGGGCTTCAGGATTTTCGCGGTCCTGTCATGCACACCGCCAGCTGGGATAGCTCCGTGGAGCTTAAAGGCAAGCGCGTGGCGATGATCGGTACTGCTGCCAGCGGCGTGCAGCTCGGTGCGGCGATTGCCCCGGAAGTGGGCCAGCTGACGGTATTCCAGCGCTCCCGGCACTGGGTCATGCCCAACCACACTATCGAGGTGCCGGAGGCGGTGCGCTGGGCCCAGCGCCACATCCCCCATTACGCCGAATGGTTCCGTTTCCGGGCCTACTGGTTCGCGGCGGATGGCCTCTACGAGAACATCAAGCTGGACCCGGAATGGCAGTGCGAGGATGGTACTTCCGTGTCCGCGTACAACGAAGGGGTGCGCCAGTACTGCCTGCAAAATTACCAGGCCAAGCTGCAGGATCGCCCGGACCTGCTGGAGAAGCTGGTCCCCGATTATCCTGTGTTCGGCAAGCGAATCTGCATGGATATAGATTGGCTGGACACCCTGTGTCGGGACAACGTGAGCCTGGAGGACAATACCCTGGACCATATCGTCGAGGATGGCATGGTGCTCAAGGACGGCCGCAAGATTGAGGTCGATATCATCCTCTGTGCGACCGGCTTCGATATTTCTGACATGACCGGCGGCCTGCAGGTTATTGGCCGCGGCGGCCGCAATCTGAAGGCGGAGTGGGGCGAGGATGATCCCCGCGCCTATCTGGGCGTTACGGTGCCAGGCTACCCGAACCTGTTCCTCACCGTGGGCCCGAACAGCGCCCCAAACCATGCCGGCGGCCAGAACATCACCTCGGAAACCCAGGTGCACTACATCATGGAATGCCTGGAGTGGCTGAACGACGCGGAGGCGGCTGCCCTGGAGCCGACGGAGGAAGCCACGGTGGCGTACAACGTGCAGATCGATGAGACCATGAAGGGCCTGATCTGGTCGCACCCGAAAGCACAAAGTTATTACAAGAACAGCAAGGGTCGTGTGTTCCTGTCCTGTCCCTATCGCCTGGTGGATTACTGGCGCATGACCCGCGCGCCAGTACGCGAACACTATCAGCTGCACCATGTCGCATCGCCAGCAGCGGGGGCCAGCGCCGCCGTCAGGGGTTGAAGGCGACCTTGATTGCTCCCTGCTTGCGATCCGCGGCAATGGCGAAAGCTTCCGCCGCAGCTTCCAGCGGCAGACGATGGGTAATCAATGTCGGGGCGATTTTCGGGTTGCGGGCCAGGGCGGCCGCGGCGATTTCCACGTCCCGCACCAGGCCCTGGCGCGCCTGGGCCATGGAGGTCACGGTGCGCAGCTCCTTCATCATCATCTGCATTGCCGGCATGGTCAGGCCGCCCCAGTAGGAAGCGAGCATGAGAATGGTGGCGCCCGGGCGGCAGAGGTTGGCTGCCTGTTCCATGGCCGAGTCAGTCCCCGCGCAGTCGATCACCAGGTCGTAGTCGTCTGTCTCGCCACCCAGGCTTGCCCCGAGGATTTCCCCGGCCAGCTTCTGGGCATCGTGGCGGGCGAACAGATGCACTTTGGTGGTAGCCTGCCGCGCTATGGCCACTGCACACAGGCCGATGCTGCCGCCGCCGATAATGGCCACCTTGTGCTTGTCGCTGATGCCCGCCAGGGCGATGCCGCGCACCGCCACGGACAGCGGCTCCACCAGGCAGGCGTCCTCGCTGCGAATCCCGCCCGGCAGCCGCACCAGGCACTTCTCCGGCACAATGATCTCTTCGGTCATGCCGCCATCGCGACCGACGCCCATGACCGCCTCCGAGCCGCGCACACACAGGTTGTAGTCGCCGCGGACACAGCGTTCGCAGTGGCCGCAGTACACTGTCGGTTCGATGGCGACAGCGGTGCCGTCGGCGGTAATGCCGGCAATTTCGTGGCCCAGGGTGAACGGTATGGGCCAGCCTTCCTGCCAGAAGTGCAGGTCGCTGCCACAGATGCCGGCGGAGGCCACTTTCACCCGGATGCCCTCCCCACTTGGTGCGGGGACATCATGGACATGAATTTCATGGTTGTGGCAGCGGACTGCTTTCATCCTGTGTACTCCGGTCACAGCTCTGCGGGCTACAAAAACACTATAAAATAGCCTTTCTTCCCTGCTTGCGGCAAGCGTTTGCGTTCAGCCCTTGCTGTCTGCGGCCCGGCGAAGCTATATTTGCAGGTTGGAAACGCTCGCGGGTACAGGCCCGTGTACCTGTTACAGAATTCATTGGGGCCAGCATGCCAGTCAAGGACAAGCAAGGGAAAAAGCCGCGTGCCAAGGCGGCGGCCGGCGCGAGCGCGACTGGCAAGCGTGCGACCGCAGCAGCCCCGGCAAAGGTGGGGCGGCCGAAAAAAGTACCTGGGGCTGCGGGCAGGCCGCCACGACTGTCGCGCAAAATGGTCCTGGACAAGGCCATGGAACTGCTGCAGCAGGGGCCGGTAGAGGACTTCACCATGGCCAGGGTGGCGGCCTCGCTGGATACGGTTTCCATGGCGCTGTACAATTATTTTCCCAGCCGACAGGCCCTGCTGGCAGCGGTTGCCGATCATATCTGCATGCGCTTCAAAATGCCGCCGCGCAAGCGCAACCAGACCTGGCAGGACACTCTGCGCCAGTGGTTGTGGACCTTCAAGAAGCACTCGGATGACTACCCCATCATCCTCAAGGTAATGGGCATCGACGGCAAGAGTTCACCCGGCTGGCTGCGCATTACCCTAACGGTCTCGCGCACACTGTACGAACTCGGATTTCGCGACCGCGAGCTCGCCCTGCACTCCTGGATGTTCTGCAGCATGGCCATTGCCCTGGTCTTCAATGAGCGCGAGGGCAGCATTTTCCGCTCCCCCATGTCCCTCACTGACATTGACCACCTGAACCCCGACGAGCAGGATTTCCTGATCATGTTGCGGCGCCCTCACAGCGAGCTCCGCAGTGAAGAGGTACTGGAACTGGGCTTCAGCCAGATGATTGCCAATATCGAGCGCGAACTCGATAAACTGGCAGCGCCAGTGCCAGTCAGCAGCGGCTGATTGTCCCGGCCCTGGCCCAGGTGGATACCCTGTAAACAGTATGCCGCGTGGTGCCTCTCAATTAATTTAATGATAAGATAAATGTATCGAAAAATACGGGGAAGCAACTCGCATGAACGACACTATGGCGGTTTTCAAAGGCGGCGTTGCGGTCATTACCGGTGCCGGCTCGGGTATCGGTGAAGGATTGGCCCGGCTCGCGGCGCAGCAGGGCATGCGCGTGGTGCTGGCCGATGTGGCGCTGGATCGTGCCGAGCAGGTGGCGGAGGAAATTCGTGCCGGTGGCGCCGAGGCCTTGGCGGTGCACACTGATGTCTCTGAACCGGAAGCCCTGGATCGCCTCGCCGCTGTGACCCATGAATCTTTTGGCGATGTCACCCTGCTGGTCAACAATGCCGGTATTGAAACCCTGGGCTATGTCTGGGAGCTGCCCGCGGCCCTGTGGGAAAAGACCCTCAACATTAATATTCACGGCGCCATCCACGGAGTGCGGGCGTTTGCGCCGCGCATGCTGGAGGCGGGCAAGCGGGCCTGGATTGCCAACACGTCCTCCATCGGGGGCCTGGGCATCATGCCCATCCAGACGTCCTACGTGCTCAGCAAGCACGCTATTCTTTCCTTCAGTGAGTGCCTTTATCTGGAGATGCAGGTGAAGAAGGCACCCATCCATGTCTCGGCCATCCTGCCGGGGCCTGTGGCGACGCGTATCTTTGATGATTCCACCACCGGGGCAGATCCTGTGAATGCCCGGCACCGTGAGATCATGCGCAGCATGCTCAAGTCGGAGGGCATGAGCGGCTACGCCGCGGCCGAGCTGATCCTGCCGCAGATCGCCGCGGGCAAGTTCTGGGTTTCAACCCACCCGGAAACCACTCAGGAGTTTGCCAACAACCGGGCCCGGCACCTGTCGGCACTCGCTGACCCGGCGCTGCCTCCCGAGGTGCTGATGGGGCTGGGCGTCGGCTGACGCGATATCTGGATTGACGGGTGGGCAATGGAAAAAAGGGGCTGCAAGGAAAGCCCCTTTTTTGCTGCGGGACGCTTGCCGCGGTCAGATATCAGGATGCGTGTAGGCAGGGATTTCCGCAGGCGGCAAGGCCTCTGTGCCATCCAGGGTGAACACCGGCAACTTTTCCCGCCAGGGAAAGTGCAGGCTGTGGGCGATCAAGCCCGTACGCTGGTTCGCGGGTAGCTGGCACATGGCAAGTACGGTTTCAGCGAGGTATTCCACCGGCTCCGTCGGGTAATCCTCGGGGGTGAAGCGATCCGCCCCCGGGGTGCTGATGGCAGTGCTGGGTGCCACCACATTGACGGCGATGTTGTCATTCTCCAGCTCTGCGGCGAGGCCCTGGGTAAAGCGGTTCAGGGCTAGCTTGACGGCCGCGTAGACAGTGGCACCACCCAGACGTTCCCAGTCGCCCCAGGGCTGAATCGGGCGCTGGGCCGTTACCGAACCGATATTCACGATCCAGCCGCCGCCATTTTTACGCATCTCCGCTACCGCTTCCTGGCAGAGGATGAAGGGGGCGCGAAGATAATGTTGAACCGTCAGGTCGAACATATCCCGGGGCATATCTTCAACCCTGGCATAGTGGGCAATGCCGGCGTTGTTGACCAGAATGTCCAGGCGGCCCGCTGTGGCGATGGTTCGGGGTACCAGGGACTTCAGATCGTCCACTGACTCGATATCCGCGCGCAGGGCAATGGCCTTGCCCCCGGTGCTCTCGATCAGGGAAACGGTCTCCGCCAGAGTGCCGGGAAACTCCGCGGATTGGTCCACGCTGCGGGCAGTGACGACGACTATGGCGCCGGCTGAGGCCAGGCGCTGGGCAATGGCGCGGCCGATGCCGCGGCTGGCCCCGGTGATCAGGGCGACCTTGCCCTGTAATGGGGTGGGTGCTGTCATGGTACTCTCCTTTCTCATTCAGTGCGTACGATGATGCTGCTCTGCAATGGACAGAATACGTGACACAGGCCCGTGTCCACGATCCAGGCGTCTGGAAACTCGGGATCGAAACGTCGGTCCACCCAGCCCCAGTGGTAGGGGTGCAGTAGGTATTCCCCCATCAAGCCGTCTATGGAGGCGTATTCCTGCTGCCACACATGAGTCCAGCGCGATCCCGGCGTGGTCACCCGGGCCAGGCGCCAGTTGCGGATCGCCGCCATGTAGCGGGGCATACCCAGCAGTTCCTGCTCGAAGGCCTCGACGTCAGTGGCGTGAACTCCCTTGCGCACGTGGAGCAGCAGGGTGCGCCAGATGCCCTGGCGCAGACCGGGATCTCGCTGGCCGCTGTCCACGGTGTAATAGCAGACGGCGTCGGCGCTGGCGAAGCCGGGCAGGCTGCTGAAGTCCATTGCGGGTTGTTCGGTGTTGGCATTCCACTTCAGGTCGACAGTGAATTGCCCGCCTCCCCAGCAGCCTTCCAGGTTGCGGCCGCAGTACCAGTCGGCAAGACTTCCGGCTGCGCTTAGCTGGCTGCGCAGAGTGCTCTCGGCGGCTTCGAGGTCGGCCCCCTCCTGCAAGAATAGTTGTACGGTTTCAAGGGTGCTCATATGTCCTCCAGAGGCTTGGGGAGCGGTTGACCGGCATCGCCCAGCACATGGCGCCGCCGCTGCAGGCAGAGTTTGTCGACCGCCCCCCAGAAAGCAGTAACCTCCGGGCCGGCGGTGCCCCGCATGGTGTAATAGCCGTAAATATCCGTCACTTCCCACAACAGCCACAGCGTATTGTGCTGATTATCGAGTTGAACCGGTGGAGACACCCAGCGCTGGGCGAGGGTGAGTGTATGGCGGGCAGGCAGCCCCGGCAGGTACCCGTTTTCCAGCAGCTGCAGTACGGTATGAATGTCATCGGGCTGCAGGACAATCTCGTCCAGAATGTGTACCTCGCTCACAGTAACCTCCAGCAGCAGCGGTTGATAATAGTTTTCATACTTGTGTTCTCGACAGTGTGGATGCAATTATCTTACTATTAAAATAATACAATGTTAAACACCTCTTCAGGAGAACAATAATGGCAGACAGCAAACCCCGCTCGCTTTTTACCAAACTCATCGTCGACGACGAAGAAAAGATGGCCGAGTACTACAGCGAAGTCTATGGTCTGCAAGTGGTAGTGAGAGTTGCCGGCGACGGTGACGGCCTTGGTGAACCGTTCCGCGAGGTGATTCTCGGCACCAGTGCCAGCATGGAAGGAGAGACTCTGGTGATGTTCAGGTTCACCGCTCGTTGCAAGCCCCGTGACCAGCAGGTCATTCTTGGCTTTGTAACCGATGATATCGAGGCCCTGAGGGAGCGAATCGTCGTCAATGGTGGTGCGCTGGTAGGTGAACTCAAGGATATGCCGGAGCACGGAGTTCGGGTACAGTTTGCCACCGACCCCGAGGGCGCGCTGACCGAGAATGTGCAGTTGCTGGCGGGCTGAGCTAGAAGATTGGCGTATCGTACGCCGGCATGACACAGAACGCGGCCCTCACGCCTGGCACTGCCGCCTATCGTCGCGCCAACCTGGCCCTGTTCCTCGGTGGCTGGGCGACTTTTGCTCTACTCTACGGTCCCCAGCCGCTGCTGCCACTTTTTGCCGGCGAGTTTGAAGTTTCCGCTGCCTCCGCCAGCTTGCTGGTGTCGATGGCCACCGCCACCCTGGCTCTGACACTGATCCCCGCCAGCCTGCTGGCAGACCGCTACGGCCGCTCGCGGATGATGAAGGGCTCCCTTGTTCTCGCTGTGCTGTGCGCATTGCTGCTGCCGCTGGCGGAGACCTTTCTGCAGCTGGTGGTGCTTCGTGGTCTGGCGGGGATCGCAACGGCGGGCCTTCCGGCCGCCGCTATGGCATGGTTGGGAGACGAAATGTCTCCCATTGCTCGTGGCCGGGCAATGGGTCTCTATATCGCCGGGAATGCCCTGGGAGGTATGTCCGGTCGCTTCCTGGCCGCGCTGGTGGCTGACCTGGCCAGCTGGCAGGTGGCCTTCATGTTTCTGGGTTTGCTGGGTCTGGGCGCAGCGATGGCCTTTTGGTATTTGCTCCCCCCTGCGCTGCTCTTCACGCCGCGCTCTTTGCGTCCTCGGGCCCTGTTGCGGGATACGATGCTATTGTTGCGCGATCCGGGGCTGCCCTGGCTATTCCTGGTGGCGTTTCTATTGATGGGTGCCTTCGTCTCCTTCTACAACTATCTGGGGTTTCGGTTATCACTTGCCCCCTTCGAGCTTGGGCAAACCGCAATCGGAGCGCTCTTTTTGCTTTATGCCCTTGGCACCTGGTCTTCGGCCGCGTCGGGGCGTTTGGTTGACCGGCATGGGCCCTGGCGCGTAACGCTGGCGATGGCCGGGATGATGGGTGCGGGGCTGCTCTTCAGCCTGACGGTCAATCTGTCGGTTCTGATTGCGGGTGTGGCCTTGTTCACCTTCGGTTTCTTCGGTGTGCACGCCACCGCCAGTGGCTGGGTGGGTGCCCGGTCACAATCACGCCGGGCGTTGGCCTCTGCCTTGTATCTGACCAGCTATTACCTGGGGGGCAGTATCCCGCCGCTGGTGGCCGGCATTGTCTGGGATCGTGGTCAATGGCCGGCGATGGTGCTGCTGCTGACAGTGTTGTTGCTTTTTCTTCTGGGAGTAGTGCTCAGGTTGAGGCATCGGTAATTACAGCCGGCAAGTACCTGCAGTCGACAATCCCCGCGAGGAAACTGCCGCCAGTGCTCGGGAGCAATCGCACCGATCAAGCACTGTGACTCCCGGATTCAGGATCCGCGTTGCCACACCAGCACGGCCCTGCTGCCCTGCTCATTCACGGCCGCGGACAGAGTCAGTCGCTCGCCCTCCAGCTGGTAGTGGCGGGGGAACTCGCTGCCGGCCCAGCCCAGCACCGAGGCGCCGCGGAGGTGGTGGGTGATGATGGCCTTTTTGCTGTCCACAGTGTAGCGGCCGAAATAGCTGCTGTAGCAGGCATAGGACACGGCGAGATCGGCGCTCAAGCCGGGGGGCAGTTGCTCCGGCGCCGGCGGCTTCGCCCCGGGTTGCATGAGATGCACGGACATGTGGCCACCCGGGCTATAGAAGAGCAGGCCTTCGGGTTGCTCGCCCATGGGGTGTACGACGCTGCCGTCGGATTGCTGCAGCTCATAGGCGTGCAACAGCCAGCAGCCCTGTAGCGGTTCCTCTGCAGTCACGTTTGCCTGCCTCCCTGTGGATGTAACCACGGCCTGCGCAGGACGGCGCGGACCGTGTGTTCAGTTGCAGTCCGAGATGTGCTCATCGACTACGAACATGCGGGTGTGCGAGCGGTCCAGGAAGTTTTCCTCGTCCTCGGCAATGCGCCCACCGATGTCCGGTTGCGCACTCAGTGCCATGGCGGCGTCGTAGGCGGCCTGGTCGGCAAACCAGATTTCAGTGATGACGTCGAAGTCCCGTTCCGCAGCAGCCTCGTTGATAAAGGCGCCCTCGGGACGAATGAAGTTGCGCCGATAGCCGCAGACCTGCGGCAGCAGGCTGCGGATCAACGGCACGTGACGGCTTTCATAGTAGTCGATGAAGGCCTCGCGAGAGAGGCCTGGCTTGCACTTCAGCAGGGCGATCGATTTATACACAGGGTTTCCTTGTTTGCAGGATATCTGGATTGGTGTGATGGGCCAGAGAATGCTCGTACTCAACTGTGCTCCGCGCGTATCGGGAACTGTTCGAAATAGAAACTGAAACGTTCCCGCAGCGCCGCCGGATCGACCCCGAAGTCGCCCTTCAGGTCGTAGACCATCTTGCCCTCCTTGCCGCGGGGGTGCGCGTCGACGAAAGCCTGCATCTGCGCCCGGGCAGTTGCCGTCAGTTCCACGCCCGCAGTCGCGTAGATCTGTTCCACCGTGGCCATGTCGTCCGCCATGAATTCGTGGAACAGTATGTCGATGCTCTGTTGTGCCGGAAAACACTGCCGGTCGCGTACGCAGGCGCGCAGCAGGTGCTCCACGCGATCACTCCAGTACTCGACAATGGCCCGGGTATCAATGCGCTTGCGGCTCATGCGGTAGCCATAGGCGAGCATGGTCACCGCGGACTGGATGACCGCCACCGGGTCGCGGTGGGTGATAACACAGGTGGCATCCGGGAACACGGTCCGCAGTACCGGCAACTGCTCCAGGTGCTGCGGGCACTTCAGCACCCAGCGGTCCGGTCCCCGACCCGACTGCAGCAGTTTGAGAACATCGCGCATGTACTGGTAGTGGGGTGTCTGGTCGTGCTGGTAGTAGTGGTCGCGCCAGCGCGGGCTGGGGGCGAGCCACTCGAAGTTGTAGGACGCAAAGTCCGGCCCCATCAGTTCCAGCTCTTCGTGGATGTGATCCGGATGCATCGGGTGCATCGCCGCCAGCAGCGGGGTGACCCGCTGCATGCCCTGCCACGCTTCCTCGCAGCGCTGGTAGCGCGGATCCACGCCATCGGGCGCCAGCATTTCGCCGGGCAGGGGCACCGGCTCGTAGGATTCCCACAGCGGCAGGGACCGGAACCGGGTGTCGGCGGCCAGCAGGTTGAGCAGGTGGGTGGTGCCGGAGCGGGGCAGGCCGGCGACGATGAGGGGTTGGCGGATTTCCTGCTCGAGAATGCCGGGATGGCGCTGCCACTGGTCCTGAATCAACAGGCGATTGCTGGCATAGCGGACCAGGTAGCCAAACAGGTTGGCACGCTGGCTGCCGGTCATGTCCGGGTCATTCCCCCACTCGTCCAACAGCAGTCGCAGACGTTCACGAAAGTCTTCCGACCCGAAATCCGTCAGCCCGGTGCGCTCACGGGCGGCGGCCAGCACTGCCGCCTCGCTGAAATCGATTTGCTGCTGTTCCCCGTAGGCCATTGCGGCACGCTGGACATCTGTCAGCCGGGGATGGGCGAGGTCGTCAATACGGATGGCGTTGGACATGGGCTGCTTCAGTTCAAGTTATTGATTTCGAGCCTGCCGTTCCTGTCCGCGGACAGTGTGCAACTGGCATTGCGCTGCAGCTTGCAGTGTAATGCAAGCGTTGAACAGATGGCAGGCTATTGCAAAGCACCCGGCCCGCGAAAGTTCCCGGCACGATTCAAGGAGTTGAACTGATGAAATTCTGGCAATCCCTGGCCTGGTGCGAGCCAGAGCAACTGGTAGCGGTAGCGCAATTCGCCGAGGAGCTGGGTTTCGAAGGCGTTCTGAATGCCGACCATGCGGTTTTTCCCGAGACCGTCAACGCACCTTATCCCTATTCCGGGGACGGCAAACCGCCGATGACAGCGGATTCACCTTACCCGGATTGCTGGGTCAGCATCGCCTTCATGGCGGCGGCGACGACCCGGCTGCGCCTGTCGACATCGGTGTACGTGCTGCCGCTGCGCAATCCGTTTGAGGTCGCCAAGGCGGCCGGTTCACTGGCGATCTTCAGTGACAACCGCTTTGCGCTGGGCATTGGCGCGGGCTGGATGAAAGACGAGTTCGATATCTACGGCGTGCAATTCAGCGGCCGCGGCAAGCGCATGGACGAGATGATCGCGGTACTGCGCAAGCTGTGGCAAGGCGGCATGGTTGAGCACGAGGGGCCGCACTACACCTTCCCCCGCCTGTGCATTGAGCCGGCGCCATCGCAGCAGATACCGATCTATGTGGGTGGTGCCAACGACGCAGCGCTCAGGCGCGCCGCGTTTCGCGGTGAGGGCTGGTTGGGTGCAGGCAACGCGCCGGACGAGGTGCCCGCCATCATGGCCAGGCTGCAGCAGTATCGCCGCGAGGCGGGGCGCGAGTCAGAACCTTTCGAGACCATCGTCGGCCTTACCACCAGTCCCGACCTGGATACCTTCAAGCGGCTGCGCGAGCAGGGCATGACCGCCGGAGTCAATCTGCCTTTCTCCTTTGCCCTCGGTACCCGCTCTTCACTGGATGCCAAGAAGCGGTTTATGGAAGATTTCGCCAGGCAGTTTGTGCAGCCGCTCGGTTGAGAGGCCTGGCTGGCCGAGTCACCCCCCCAGCGGGGTTCCTTGCTAGAAAGTGGCGGGGTCGTACAGCTCCTGCAGCAATTCCGGTGTGCTTTCGCAGACTTCGGTCAGCACGTTGGCCCGCAGCTCGACCGCCGCAGGCGGAGTCAGCCCGCTCAGTGCACTGCCGCCTTCCGGCAACCAGAGGCTCAGTACCGCGTCGCAGGGAAACCGGCCCTCGCCCTCGGGTGTGAAGGACTGGGCGTAGTCGACAGTGACACGGAGCAGACGGGCGTGAGCAGCCGCCAGTTCCTCGCCCCAGCTGTTCACGGCGTCACGAAACGCGCTGGTGTCTCCGCCTCCACTCAGCATCAGCATTTGCCGCCGTGTTCCCGCCGGCGCAATATCACGCGGGCGGCCCGAGAGCAGTATTTCCTCGGCGCCCGCGGGGCGAATCAGGCTCTGATCCATGAACCGGCGCTCATCCTCGTCCAGAATCTCGCGCACGCGACCACTGTGCACGCCGGCGATATCCACCCCGTCGTCGAAGAAAAATTCGGTGATGACATCAAAATCCACCTCGGGGGCGGATGACAGCACGTGGTTGCGCACATATTTGCTGAACGGGAAATAGCGGCTGCCCAGTCGCGAATGGCCGGTTTCATAGTAGTCGCGGAAAGCCTCTCGGGTCGAGTCGGGGCGGCGAGAGAGCAGGCAGACAGATTTCATGGCAATTCCTTTATTCTGGCGCGGTTTGCGGAGTGGCAACTTTTTACTTCCGGCTGCGCAGCGTTTATTGTGCCATTGGCTGGAGTCCGGCGCAGCTTTTCTGAACCGGAAAACAGCTTGTCAATGTGATCATCCACGGGAGGGACCTGTATGCCAGCGATAGCCATGACCAGTGCGGAGGTTCGCGAGCGCCTTGGAGAGCTGCCCGGCTGGGAACTGCGGGCCGACAAGCTGGTGCGCGAGTTCCGTTTTCCGGATTTCAACGCCGCTTTTGCCTTCATGACCCGCTGCGCCCTGCGGGCAGAGCAGCTGGACCACCATCCCGAGTGGTGCAATGTCTACAACCGGGTCAGGGTGGAGCTGACCACTCACGACGCCGGTGGCATCACTGACAGGGACTTCATGCTCGCGGCGGCGATGCAGGACTACGCAGCCGCCAGTGCGGGCAGTTAGCGTTTGCTGGATACTGCTGTCGTCAGTGGTCGCCAGACTGGCTCGCCGCTGTCGCGAAGGTGTCAGCGAAGGCTTCTCGCAGATTGCGCTTGAGGATCTTGCCTGAGGGGTTGCGTGGCAGGTTGTCCACCACCAGCACGGCCTTGGGCACCTTGAAGCCGCCCAGCTGCGCTGCGCAATGCTGTATGACGGCGTCAGGATCCACCTGGCAGCCGTCCCTGGCGACCACTACTGCAGTCACTGCCTCCACCCAGTGCGGGTGCGGCAGGCCGATCACCGCAACCTCCGACACTTCCGGGAGCTGGTAGATCACTTCCTCCACTTCGCGGCTGGAGACGTTCTCGCCGCCGGTCTTGATCATGTCCTTTTTGCGATCAACGATGGTCAGATAGCCTTCACTGTCCATGACCCCGAGGTCGCCGCTGTGGAACCAGCCGCCCTCGAAAGCGGCTGCTGTGCGCTCCGGGTCGCGATAATATTCGGTGAGCAGCTGGGGAGAGCGGTGCACGACTTCACCCACCTCGCCCACGCCAACGTCGCGGCCCTCGTCGTCGACCACCCGGGTTTCCGTATACAGCGCCGGGCGACCCGCGGATCCGGCCTTGCGCAGCTGGTCGGCGGGCTTGAGGATGGTGGCCATGGGCGCCATCTCGGTCTGGCCGTACAGGTTCCAGAGGCGGATGTCGGGCAGACGGCTGTGGATCTCTTTCATCACCTCGACCGGCATGATGGAGGCGCCGTAGTAGCCCTTGCGCAGGGCACTGAGGTCGGACTGGTCGAAGTGTTCACTGCGCAGCAGCGAGATCCACACCGTGGGCGGGGCGAAGAATGAACTCACCTGCTCGTCCGCCAGCAGGCGCAGCAGGTTGGCCGGTGTGTTGTCATCGGTGATGATGTTGCGGCCGCCGGCCTTGATCGCAGGCCCGAGGAAACAATCGAGCTGGGCGCAGTGGAACAGGGGCAGGGCGTGCAGGGTGGTGTCTTCCTCGGCGATCTCCGCGTCGATCAGGCAGGCGCTGTATTGCCAGAGAATGGCGGCATGGCTCAGAACCGCCCCCTTGGGCGCCGATTCGGTGCCGCTGGTGTAGATGATCTGTGCCGGGGCATTGGCATCGATGCCGGGATTGTCGGTGTAGTGGCCGCCGCTGCACAGATCGCCGAAAGGAATCATGCCCGCGGGGGTATCGCTGGCATTCCCGCCTGCCAGCCACACCAGTTGCTCGATGTCCGGACACTCTGCTGCGGCCGCCACCGCCTTGTCGCCTTCGGTTGCCCCCACGCACAGCAGGCGAGCGCCGGAGTGGCCGAGAATGTAGGCAGTCTCGCGCACATTGAGCATGAAGTTGACCGGCACCAGAATGGCACCGATGGCGGCGACAGCGTAACGCACCGCGGCGAAGTCGATGGAGTTGCGGGAGAGAATGGCCACCCGGTCACCCGCTTGTATCCCTCTGTCGGCAAGGCTCCCCGCGACGCGCAGACAGAGGTCGCGAAACGCACTGTAGCTGAGCTCTCGCTCGCCCTGGCGCAGGGCGAGCTTGTCGGGATGGCGGTGGGCACTGCGGTGGAGCGTGTCAAAGAGGGTTTGGCGGGATAGCGTCTGTGTGTTCATTCGTTGTGTTCTGCGGCATCATTCGGAATCGAGGTGCCAGTATACCTCTTCGGAGGTGATCGCTGCGCCCTCCATGCGGGTATCGAGCGGGAAGGTGACGCCCAGATTGCTGGTCACGGCGCTGCGCGTATCGGTTTTCAGCAGATTCCAGCCGGCCGTGAGCTTGATATCGTACTCCGACACCTGCTTGACCGCTGAACCGGCGCCACCATCCACCCAGAAGTCGCCCTCGCAGCGCCCTGTTACGGTGACCGGTCCGGATACATGGACAAGTTGGTATCTGGCGCCGGGCATCTCGGGCGAGCTTCCCTGGCCCATGGCGTCGAGCCAGGCCACGCCGTACTCTGCTGAACTGAAGGCAAGCAGCTCGCCGAAGAATTCCTCTCCGGCCATATCCACAATGGCCAGCCCTCCGGGCGTGAAGGTTGCATCCGCGGGGCTGATAATGACTTCCCCCTCGGTGTTGCAGCCGAAAATACTGGCGAAGGGACGGCCCTCCTCGTCGCTGGCCGGCAGCGCAACAGTGACCAGGCCTGCGTCGTTGATACCGCCCACAGGCTCCGGACCTTCCCGGCTCATCAGTGCCACATCGGCAGTACTACCCTGCCAGTTGCCGACCGGGCCAAGCTGTCTCTCCTGGGCGAAAACACTGCTGCTGAGGGCGAGTCCGACGGCAGTGGCAATAGCATATGTTGGTGTTGCCATGGTGTCTTTCCTGTGTTGATTGGGGGTAATCGGGGTCGTGTTCAAAGTCCCAGGGAGATGCTCATGTCCAGCGGTACATGAACCTTTTTCTGGCCGTGGTAGCGAAGCTGCAGGGCAACCGTTGCCGGCGGCTCGCGGAAGACAAAGGCATTGGGCTCAAGGGACCAGAACGATACTTCGTCGGCATCATCGCCACCGACGACGCTGACCCCGACAATGGCACTGCTGTCGCTGCTGACCAGGAACTTGTGCCAGGTGACGTCGTCCCTGCTGGCACTGCCACCGCCCTTGATCTGCAGTTCTCCGAGGGGGCTGGCGAAGCCGCTGTCGGCGCGACCACCCGGCATCGGGATATCCTCCACCAGCGCGGTCCCGGCTTCACCCTCAGCGGCAAAATTGAGCACCACCTCGCCCGCCAGTCGCAGCTTTGTGGCACCGGCGGAGGGCGTGTCGACAACGCTGATCGCGAGCTTGATGTCCCTGTCATTGGTCCAGTCGCCGACGCCCGCAAAGGCGACCGGGTCCGGCGCGGGAAAGCCGCGCTCTTCATTTTCCCGTTTACGGACTTTGTGCCGCGCCAGGAGATCCGTGCCGCGATCATCCGCGAAAGTCTCAAGCCGGGTCAGCGCGGGATCGATCGGGTTTTCCAGATTGAACCCCGCGAGATCCATGGCGAGGTAGATCTCCACGGCGGTGCGGCCGCTGGCGCCGATATGCGGCATATCCTTGTGGATCTCCAGGCGCGAGACCTCCTGCGAGGCCGCGTGGTGTGACAGCGGCAAGGATAGTAGCAGCGCGCAGGCGGCGGCTGGCAAGCTCCAGCGGAGGGGCGCGCAAGTGCAGGGTCCACACATGATCCAATTCCTCGAAATTCCCAAGGGAGTCTAGGCCGGAATGTGCATCCGCGCCAGCGGCGAGACTCCAGCGCGTCTTACAGCACCATATAGCCACCGTCGCTGACCAGCGTATGGCCGGTGGTATAGCTCGACAGGTCACTCGCCAGATACAGTACCGGACCGATGATCTCGTCTGTCTCCGCCACCCGCTTCTGCAGACTGGCGTTGATGGCGCCCTCCAGATAGCCGGGAATAGTGGCTGCGCTGTCAAACAGGTCGGAGTGGTAGCTGCCCGGTGCCAGGCTGTTGACGCGAATGCCCTTGCCGGCCCATTCGGCGGCCATTACTTTGGTCAGGGCATCCAGTGCGGCCTTGGTGGCGGCGTAGAACCCCGTCAGCGCGGAAGGCTTGAGTCCGCCCACGGAGATGACATTGATGACCGAGCCGCCGCCGTGTTCCGCCATCCGTGGCGCCATCCGCGAGGCCAGGTACCAGGGTCCCTTGGTGTTGACGTCGAACAGTTTCTGGAACAGATCCACCTGCAGTTCGGACAGTTCCCCGATTACTGGATTCATGCCGGCATTGTTGATCAGTATGTCGACATGGCCGAAAGTGTCGTAAGCACTGGTGATGACTGCGTCCAGATCCTCCGTGCGCCCCATGTGGGCCGACAATGCCAGCGCCCTGCGCCCCTTGCCGCGGATCTCCTCCGCCACCGCCTCGCAATTTTCCAGCCGGCGGCTGACGACAATGACGTCGGCGCCGGCGTCCGCAAGCCCCAGGCTCATGGCCTTGCCCAGCCCGCGGCTGCCGCCGGTGACCAGCGCCACTTTTCCTGTCAGATCGATTGTGTGCATGACCAGTTATCCTTGTTATAGCGGGTTGATTGCCACCTTCGGTGCCACCTTGTCGAAAAAATTGCGCAGGGTCCGCCAGCTCGTATCCGCATCCAGACCACCCACCAGCGGGTGCAGGACATAGGCGTCGTTCGGTGCCAGTGACGGTGCCTTTTCCAGTACCGTTTCCGGGCGCACCACCTGGTAGGTGCCCAGGGCCTTGAGTGCGTCCGCGTCCAGCGCACTGCTGAACAGCATGTCCAGGTCGGTGCTGCTCTGCCAGCGGGCATAGCAGTTGGTTTCATACAGGGCGCAGGGCGCCAGGCGCTGCCAGTCCTGTTCCGGTGTCTCGGAAACGTAGAGAAAAGAGTGCGCCATCTCCGCCTGGAAACGCGGGGTCTTGCCGAGCTTCTCGCACTCGGCTACATAGATTTCGTTGAGATGCGGCATGCCGGCGATAAAGCCGTCACCCGCCCGGGCGGCGCGGCGCGCGGCCGGTGCCGCGCTGCCCCCCATAAGAATGGGCGGATGCGGAGTCTGCAGTGGCTGCGGGGTTATACGCGCGGGGCGCCCGCGGAATTCGAAGGTCTGGCCGCTCCAGGCCTGCTTCAGGGTCTGGACCCCCTCGTCCATCAGGGCGCCGCGCTGCTTCGGGTCGACGCCGAACATCGCCATCTCCGAGCTCACGTAACCACCGAGCAGCAGCACCTCGGCGCGGCCGCGACTCAGATGGTCCAGCACCGCCACATCTTCCGCTACCCGCAGGGGATCGCTGAAGGGCACCAGCACATTCACCTGCAGGCGCACATTGCGGGTAATCCGGGCCGCGGCGGCGGCGAGCACACTGGGGCTGGGCAGATAGCCGTCGTCACTGCCGTGGTGCTCGCAGAAGTTGATGGTGACCGGATAGCCCTGGGCATCAATCCAGGCGATCTGCTCCAGGGCCAGGTCGTACATGTCCGCCATGGACAGCTTCGTGGTTTCCGCAGGGGCGCGGCACTCGTATTTGACGCAGACAAAAGCCATGGTTTTCTACACCTCGTCGGGGACCTGAAAGTAATTCTGGTAGCGCCGGAACAGCAGGCGCTTGCGCGCGTTCTCTTCCCGCTCGCCGATACTGTACTGATGCCGGCCAAACTTCCCCTGGGGCTTTGCCTGCAGATAATCCTGCATTGCCTCCAGTGCAGCCGGCTCCAGCCTCAGCCCCATTCCCTGATACAGTGACTGCAGCGCGTCCAGCGGTTGCTCCACCAGCTGGGCGTAGAGAAAACTGTGTATCTGTGCCAACGGCACCGCACTCGCTTGCAGCAGGTCCACGACCCCGTCCAGGCGCGCGGCGCCGGCTTCCGGCGTCATCAGGTTCTCGAAGGCACTGGCATCAAAGGGCTGGCTGCTGCGCATCCAGTACAGGGTCCCCAGCAGGTTGGTGACCGAAGCCTGGGCGACGATCGGGTCGCGGTGGGTGATCACCACCCGCGCGTCGGGGAAGGTATCGAACAGCACCGGCAGGTTGCCCAGGTGGGAGGGCGCCTTGAGCAGCCAGTGCCGGCGCGGGTTCCGCCACTGCAGCAGCTTGAGCATGCGCTTGTAGTAGCGGTACGCATAGCCCAGGTCCTGCTGGTAGTACCAGGCATTGTAGCTGGGAATCTGGTACTGGCCGGGCAGGTTCTCGGTCAGGAAGGTGCAGCTCATGGCGACGATGCACTCGTTGGGGATCTCGGCCCCCATCTCGTGCATGGCGGCGTAGGTCGGCACTACCCGGCTCCACTGGGTCACCAGGTGCTGGCAGCGTTCGATGCGGGGGTCGCTGTGGTAGCTCGCCGTTTCCGGGGGCGGAAAGGGAAACATCATCTCCCAGTTGCGCGGCGAGCCGAACTGGCTGTCCTGTGCCAGCAGCTCGAACAGGATGGAGGTGCCGGCGCGGGGCAGGCCGGTGACGATTACCGGCTGCTGGATGACTTCGTCGTCGATTTCCGGGTGTTCGGCGTAGGCGGCCTCAATGCCCAGCCGTGCCTCCAGCCAGCGCAGGATATCGGAGCGGGTCATCAGGCGGCCCAGCAGATGCAGGTCGGCTTCCTCGTCCAGGGCCTTGAGGAAGATGTGAAAACCTTCCAGCCACTCGTCGCTGCCGAAGTCGTCGAAGCCGGTGTTGCGCCGCGCCGTGGCCATCAGTTCCCCGGCCCGCAGGGGCACGAGGCTGCGGATGTCCATGTGCCGGCCCTCGTCGATCACCTGCTGCACCCAGGTGGGTCGCGGTGGTGGTGTCCAGCTGCTGTTCATGGCATCCAGGCGCCGCCGCTGACCGAGATCAGCTGGCCGGTGATGTAGCCGGAGCGCTCCGAGGCCAGGAACAGGGCCAGCCAGGCGATGTCTTCCGGGCGCCCCAGGCGCGGGATCGGCAGGCCGCTCATGTTGTAGAGCGTACCTTCCTGCAGGGCCTTTTCCATATCCTCTGGCTTGCCCATGGTGTCGAAGCCGAAACGGTTCCAGAAACTGCCCTCACCCACATCCTGCTCGTCATGGGGCACGATCCAGCCCGGGCAGATATTGTTCACTCGCACACCCTTGCCCGCCCACTCCCAGGCCAGGCCCTTGCTGAAACTGTTGACGAAACCCTTGACGCCACCGTAGTGCACGACGTTCGCCGCCGCCTCGCCGAGCAGGGAGGAGTTGGAGGAGATGTTGATGATGCTGCCGGTCTGGCGCGAGAGCATGTCCCCGGCCACCGCCTGGCAGCAGTTCACCACCCCGTCCACGTTGAGGGCGATTTCCCAGCGCCGCGCTTCGGCGTCGAGATTCTCGAAGTCGGAGGGGTGGGCGACGCCGCCGGCATTGTTGACCAGCACATCGACCGGCCCGAACTCGGCATTGGCGCGTGCCACCATGGCGTCCACGCTGGCGCGGTCGGTGACGTCGGTCTTTACCGCCAGCACCTCGCCGGGCAGGCCCATTGCCGCGGCTTCCGCGGTGAGCTTTGCACCGGTGGCGACGTCCCGTGACGCGCTGACCACATTCAGGCCTTCGCGGGCAAATTCCAGTACCAGGCCGCGGCCGATGCCGCCGTTGCCGCCGGTGATGATGGCGGTCTTGCCTTGCAGTTGCAGATCCATGTTGTGTCCTCCTGCTAGACGCCGAAGCGCTGAATTACGCCGCGGCGGCGGGCGGCGATTTGCTGACAACGCTCCGCGGGGGTAACTTTCCTTGCCTTGGCGGGCAGGTGCCGGTCCAGTTCCACCAGCTTGACCTGGGTGGCCTGGGGCAATGGGTAGTGGTCCGCCTGCATCCAGCGCACGGTGACATAGCCTTCGTGGAATCCCGCGGGGTCCAGCCAGTTGGCGTGGCCGGTATCCACGTGGGCGATGACCAGGATCAGCTCCCCGTCGTCCTCCAGCCGGGCGTAGTGGCAATTGGTATTGCTGAGGATGCTGCGGTAGTCCATGGAGCACCACCAGTAGTTGCCGAATTCCACTGCCCAGTAGTGGGCCTGCGGCGGCGTCACGCGGACGATGATGGCTTCGTCCGCGGGCAGCTGCCAGTAGGCAATCAGGGGCTCGCCACCGGGGGTGGCGTCGATGGCATTGTCATCGAGTTGGCGGTAGGAAAGGAATGTGTTCGGGCGCATCTTCCAGCGCTCGATCATGTCCGCCCAATAGGTAAGGGAATCGCCTACCCAGCGGGATACGGCGTCCAGGCCGCGCGCCAGACGCTCCTGGTCCATCACCGGCTTCGGGGCCGGTGCGCCGCCGATACGTTCGATGCTGGCGTGCATGGGGCGTTCGTTTTCCCAGTCGGCGAAGAACTGGCGGAAGGTGACGCGAAAGGTGTCCGGCGAGGTTTGCAGCCAGTTGCCGGGATGCGGGTCGGGGCTGCAGATCAGCTCGAAACTGCCGTCCGGCTCCACCTGCAGATCCTGGCCAAACAGGGCGTGGGCCACACCTCCGCCCCAGGGCGTGTTGCCGGTTTCCACGGCGGTGACGGCAAAATAGCGGGCGCTGCCCCGGTTGCCGTGTATGCGATAGGTGTCGGTGCCGTTGATCGGGGCGCCGACATAGACGGCGTCGGGATTGTCGCCGCCCTGCTTGCGAATCGGGTCGAAGTAGTGGAGTAGCTCCGGGTGCAGGGGGTCGTCGTTTTCCAGGAAGAACTGCATGCCGAGGCCAATGTTCTGGGCCAGGCAGCGGAAGCCGGCGCTGCGGCTGAGATCGCCCGCTGGCACACCGTCGCGGAAGGGAATGCGGCCGGCGACCTTGAGCTGGTCGCAGAACTGGTCCCAGGCCTGAACCAGCTGCTGGTCCCGAGAGCGGTGGTCCGGGTTGCTCATGCGCTCACTCCTGTTTTTTTATTGGGTGGTCATCGTGGGCCGTGTGATCGCCGCTGGCAAGAAGGTCACCGGCAAATGCCCCGGTGTTGGTCTATATCTTTAGTCCAGATCATCACTTGCCCGCTGCAGCACTGTTGTAAACCGATCCTCTGGATTACGGTTTCGTCTCAATACGTTGACGAGGATATCCTGTGAGCCAACTGAAGCCAGCCCCCGGGCCCGGGTTTGGCACGCGAATGCGCCACCTCTGTGCCATTGCGCTGTGCGCTGTTATGGCGGGGGCCGGAGGCCGCGCAGCGCTAGCCGCTGAGTCCTCTGCATCCAGGGTGGACCCCGCAGCCATTGTCGAGCATCGGCAGCAGGCCCTGGCCTACGCCGCTGGATTGCAGGCCTATTTCTATGGCTACCCTGTGGTCGACTACCTGCGCGTGATGCGCGACCAGATCACGCCGGATCGGGACCCGGGTGGCGTCTATGCCCCGGTCAACCAGATAGCCTTCCAGGACAACCTCGCCGAGCCGGGCGGGCTCTACGCGGGACGGGGGCCGAATACCAGTACCCTGTATTTCACCGCCTGGATGGACCTGAGTGATGAGCCAGTATTGATTGAAGCGCCGGATACGGCCGGCCGCTACTATGTGCTGACCTACGCGGACCTGTACTCCGAGGTCGAGCACAGCGGGCGCCGGACTACCGGTACCGGCGCACAGAAGATGCTCGTGGTCGGGCCGGACTGGCGGGGCGAAGCGCCTGAGGGTGTACGGTTGATACCCATGCGCACCCGTTACGCCTATCTGCTGGGACGGGTGCTGGTGGACGGCCCCGATGATCTGGCAGCGGCGCGACAGGTGATGTACGGCTTCCGCATGACGGGTACCGGGCGCTCTCCCGCGGACTTCGCACTGCCAGACCGGGCGGCACTGACATCGCTGGCGTTTTTCGAGGTGCTCAACCGTTTTCTGCGCGAGAACCCCCGCATCGGTGGCGAGGAGCTGCTGATGGCGCAACTGGACCAGGTCGGCATCGGACCCGGTGCGGAGTTTTCGGCGCGGAATCTTCCCGCAGGGATACGACGCGGACTGGAACGGGCAATCGAGGATGGTCATCGCATCCTGGCAGATTCGCCACTGGCTGCGCCGCCGGTGACTGGCTGGAGTACGCCGCGTCAGGAGACCTATGGCGTCTATGGTCACGATTACCTGCGCCGCGCCATGGTCGAGTTTCACGGTTTTCTCGGCAATCGCGCCGAGGAGACGATCTACCTGTCGGCCCTCACCGACGCCGCGGGGGCGCCGTTGGCAGGCAGCAACCGCTACGAAATCGTGTTCCCGGCCTCCGGGCTGCCGCCAGCCAATGCCTTCTGGGCACTCAATGTCTATGATGCACGCACTGTTGACCTGATCCCCAATGCACAACGCCGCTATGCGGTGACCGATCGCATGTCCGACCTGAAGCGGCGCGCGGACGGCTCGGTGGTGGTGCGGCTGCAGCAGACTCAACCCGTTGCCGGCGATGTCAATTGGCTGCCGGTGAACGACGGGCCGTTGTTTGTGACCCTGCGTTTCTTCGAACCGGCGCAGGAAGTACTCGCTGGCGATTATTCACCTCCCGCGATCAGGCGTTTGCCCTGAGCGCACATTCGTGCCGCCACCCTGGAGAATCAGGCTCATGCAGGAACGACTCTATAACAAGGCCATCATCGTCATCGGTTCCGGCACCGGCATTGGTGCCGCGACCGTCAAGCAACTCGCGGCGGAAGGCGCCCAGGTCTGCGCGGCGGACATCAATATCGATGCTGCGAACCAAGTCGCGGAGGAGGTCGCCGCGGCAGGTGGCAGCGCCTTTGCACTGCCCATTGATATTGCAGACGAGGCTTCGGTCAATGAAGCTGTCTGCCTCGCAGTCGCCCGCCTGGGCGGCCTGGACGGCGCCCATGTCAACGCTGCGGATCTCCGTGTCATCTTCGAGGACAGCGATGCCCTGGCGGAAGACCTGGCGGTGTTCGACCGCACCCTGCAGGTGAATCTGCGCGGCCATCTGCTGTGTACCCGAGCCGTACTGCCACATCTCCTGCAGCGTGGCCAGGGGGCGATTGTCTATACCAGCTCCAGTGCCGCGGATGTGGGGGAGAACACCCGCCCCGCTTACGCTGCTGCCAAGAGCGGGCTCAACGCCCTGATGCGTCATGTGGCCTCACGCTGGGGGCGGGAGGGAATTACCGCCAACTGCGTGGCCCCGGGATTTGTCTATACGCCGGAAATGCAGGCCAGCGGACTGGTGCCGCAGGCACTGCTGGACGGGATGCTGGCGCGGATCCCCGGGACCCGCCTCGGCCAGGTCGAGGATATTGCCGGCGTTGTCGCCCTGCTGCTGTCGGAGCAGGGCCGCTGGATCAACGGCCAGGTCTACAACGTCAACGGCGGAGCGCTGATGCGCTGATCTGCGTTGCCACCAAACTGTCGAGAGGATAAAACATGAGACTACCCCCGAGAGAAATCCGCTACGGCGGCGCCATGCTCGACCAGAAGGAAATCGATGCGGTGGTGAGGGTGATGGAGACCAGCATGGTGGTCGCCGGCCAGACCTCCACTTTCGAGAGCCGCTGCGCCAGGCTGCTGGGCAAGGAGTACGGGGTGATGGTCAATTCGGGCAGCTCGGCGCTGCTGCTGGCGGTGCGCCTGCTGGACCTGCCGCCCGGTTCCGAAATCCTGACCCCGACCCTGACCTTTGGCACCGACATCTCCAGTATCGTGCATAACGGCCACGTTCCGGTGCTGGTCGACGTGGAGCCCGACACCTACCAGATCGATATCGACCGCATCGAGCCGCTGATCACGGCAAACACCAAAGCCATGCTGGTACCGAACCTGGTTGGCGGCATGCCCGACTGGGACCGGCTGCGGGCCATTGCCGACAAGCACGGCCTGAAAATCATCGAGGACAGCGCCGATACCCTGGGCGGTACCTTTCGCGGCACCCCCGCCGGCACGCGCAGTGACATCAGCATCACCAGCTTTTCCATCTTCCATATCATCACCTGCCTCGGCAATGGCGGCCTGGTGGCGGTCAATGACCCGGCGCTGTGGGACCGCGGCCTGATGCTGCGGGCCTGGGGCCGCTCCTCGGAGAAGTACCTCTATGGCTCGCGCCAGAACGAGAGCGATGGCCGCTTCCTGGAGGACCTGGGCGACATCGAGTACGACGGCATGTTCATCTTCGAGGAGCTGGGCTATGGCTTCATTCCCAACGAGGCCGGCGCCGCTTTCGGCCACGAGCAGCTGAACAAGCTGGACGAATTCACCCGGCTGCGCCAGGAGCGCTTCCGCCGGCACGACGAGTACATGGACAGCCGCAGCGAGTACTTCATCAAGCCGCGCGTGTCCGGGGATGTCTTCACCACCTGGATCTGCTACCCGGTGATGCTGCGCCCGGAACTGGGTTGGAGCCGCCGCAAGCTGCAGGTACATCTGGAAGAGGCGGGCATTTTCACCCGGGTGATCTTCTCTGGCCACGTGGCCCTGCAGCCGATGATGAAGGAGGTGAACTACCGTCTGGATCCGGCCGGTTATGCCAACGCGGAGCGGGTCATGCGCCATGGCCTGATGCTGCCCTGTCATCCCACCATGACCACCGAGGACTGCCAGTACCTGTACCAGGTGCTGGATGACTTCATTGAGCTACAGTCTCGCTGAAGGGGAGCGAGTCGGATCGAACAGGCATTGCTGGTAGATCTTCTGGCCGCGTGTCGGAACGCGGTCCCGGACCGCATCTGGAAGTTCAGTGCTCTTTTCATAGGGCATGGGCATCCTGTTCGACCAGTATCAGGGTTCGCGAACCGGGTAAAAATCGCACATAATCGGGACAGTCTACGGCAAAGAACCTGTGGCAAAAGGAGCTGACAATGATGCAAGATCCCGCGCTTGAGGCCCTGGGCCTGCCGCCCATCGACCAGATCGGCTTTGTGGTTAAAGACCTGGACGCGTGGGTGCGCCAGTATGGCCCGGTATTCGGCCCGTTTACCTATATGGATGGCTCGGTACAGGCCGCCGACTTTCGCGGCAGCAGCGAGGATGTCAGCCTGAAGATTGCGTTCGGCAGCAGTGGCGACCTCGAGATCGAGTTGATCCAGTGGCTGGAAGGCGCCAGTCCTCACAGCGAATTCATCCAGTCCGGCCGTGAAGGGCTGCATCACCTGCGTTACCGGGTAACGGACACGGACGCCTGGATTGAAAAGCTGGCGACCGTCGGTTACACCCCGTACTGGTACAAGCGCTGGAATGCCGACACCGTGTTTGCCTACCTGGAGCATCCGGAGTTTCCGCTTTACCTGGAGCTGCTGCAGATGCCGGAGTCTGGCGCTGGCAAGCCCGCTCCCTGACCTCAATCACCCAGCCACAGGTAGGAATGCCAGTAGAACTCTCCCGAATTGGCCCCGGTAGGTGCTGTGCAGTTGACCCGGTTGCGCCCGGCCCCGGTTGCCGGCAACTCGACCCGGTAGCGGGTCTCGTCGATCTTCCTTACGGCAATGCTGTCACCAGCGGCGGAAAAGCAGCTGATAGAGGGGATGCCGGAATCCACCAGTTCGAGCATTAGCGACGTTTTGTCGTGGCGCTCAGCCACGACCGGCAGAGGCTGGCTGTTGAGTGCCAGCTTGAGGCGATCGACATCACCGTGACCGGTAGCCATGGGGAAGCGCGGAATCTGTTGCGGATCGGTGTGGCGGCCGACGGCACCTGATTGCTGGGCGACGCCGTAAAGCCCGCGCCTTGCCACCATGCTTTTTAGGGCCTGATTGTACTCTCCAAAAGGGTAGGCAAAGGCGGAAACCTCCACCTCCAGCTCCGTTGCTATCCGTTGCAGGTTCTGGTCGATTTCCGTTTCCATGCGGCGGTGCCACTGCCCGTCATTTTCGCCATCCTGTCGGCGCGCCAGATAGTCATGGCTGTGGGAGTGGCTGCCGATGTCGCCCCCCATCTCCAGCAGTTGCTGCGCTTGCCGCCAGGACATGTAGCCCGGCACCTGGTCGTCGAGGGGCTGGCTCGCCAGAAATACGGTAAAGGGCCAACCCCGCCGGGCAAGCATTGGTGCAGCTTCGGTGAAGACCGAGACATAGGCATCGTCGAAGGTGATGGCGACGGCATTCTCGGGCAGGGGTTCGCCCGACAAGCCCCTGGACAACAGTTCATTGAGAGCGATGACATTTAAGCCGTTATCCGCAAGGTAGTCCAGGTGCTGTCGGAAGCGGTCGGGTGTCACGCTGGTACTGGGCGGCGTGGATTCGCTGACGTGGTGATAGAGCAGGATAACGCCGTGATCGGCGGAGCCACCCGCGGCCGGGAAAGTGGAAAAGGCCAGCATAAAAAGCAAAAGCCGAAAAATCATGTCTGGGCTTTGTCCTCCAGTTCACTGGTAAATTCCCGATACTGCCTGATCATTGCCTTGATTTCCCGTATGTAGGCCTCGCGGCGCTCCGAGTAGTAGAGCAGGCCGTCGGCCAGGGCGATGCCGGAAAGCCGCTCCTCGGCTTCCCGCAGTTGCGCCCGAAGCTGGCGAAATCGCAGGTATTTGGGGTGAGTATTGAGATTGTGCATGTAACCGGCGATGGCCTCACTCACCGAATCGTAGGCTTTCAGCTCATGGCTTCGCCCTGCAATCCGGTTTCGGGGTACCAGGCCGCAACCGGGATCAAAGCACCAGTGACCGAACAGGTTGTTGGCTCTGGTCGCAAATCGGGACCGCCCCCAGGCGGATTCCTTGGCGGCCTGCACCGCTGCCAGTTCCAAAGGCACAATGTCTATGCGCCGGAGCAGGGTCTCGATCGTCGTCTCTGTATCGAGGTCCTCCGGCACGCCGTAGGCCTCAGCGAGCTGGTTGAGCTGCCAACGCCGGTAGAAGCCGATGTCACCGTCCGTATCGAACGCCCGGGCGATTGCTAGAAGCTTGACCCGCTGCTTGCGCACAGCGTCATTCTGGCTCTCGATAATGGGCTCCAGGTAGGAAAAAAATGCCTCTTTCAGCTCACCGGTCTGGTCAAACCGGGAGAAATCAGGGAGGCTTGCGGGATCCTCCTGAAAGATGTACCAGAAGGAAGCCAGCACGGTAATAGCCCCAGCGGCAATGATGGTCCAGCGTTGCCACCGGAAGTGAGTGTCTTGTGTGCTCGCTGCCTGCTCCATTGCCTTGCCGTTGCCGGGTGTTTGCCGCGCAGACCAGTTTATCTGATTCATGCGCATTTTTGGTTAACATAGCATAATGGGTACGCGATTCGGTTGCCATCCACCAAGCCAGAGAGGCCAATCAGTGAAATTTTATTCTCGCAAATGGATCAAACCGGAGAATCTCAACCCCCATGGCAGTCTGTTCGGCGGCCAGTTGCTTGGCTGGATCGACGAGGAAGCGGTGATCTTCGCCATGTGCCAACTGGGCGGCAGCCGTCACCTGGTGACCAAGTTCATGTCCGAGATCAACTTTGTCAGTTCGGCGCACCAGGGCGATATTATAGAGATGGGTGTTGAAGTGACCGCCTGCGGGCGCACTTCGGTGACCTTGCGCGCGGAGGTGCGCAACAAGATTACCCTGCAGACAATCATTTCCATCGACCGCATTGTGTTCGTCAATCTGGATGCGGACGGGCGGCCGACGCCTCACGATTATGCCTGGCCGGGGGCGGAGGACGAGGGGTTGGCGGCTGATGGCGGTTAGACGCGCATGGGTTTGCCCTTGAATTCATCGCTGCAACCTGACTATAGCTCCCGATGACTGGAAGGTTCGCATGCTCTGGATAGCCGCCCTCGTTGCCGCAATATTATTGGCCATCGAACGCGTCGGCTATGTTCTGATCTGGCGTAATCCGGCAGGCTTCACGCGGCTGTGCAGCCGGGGGTGGATTTTCGGGAAGCGCGATCCGGTCGAGGCGCTGTACCGGCTGTTCCTTGTTTTCAAGTGCATTCAGGTCGGCGTATTCGTTGCCTGGTGGTCGCTGTTTGACGGGCGTTTTCCACCATTGCCGAGCGCGCCGATGCACTTGCTTGTCATCGGTGCCGGGCTGTTCGTGATTGGGCAGATTCTCAATGTCGGCGTGTTCTGGCGCCTGGGTAAAACAGGCGTTTTCTACGGCAACCGGCTCGGCCATGAGCTGCCATGGGTGACCGGATTTCCTTTCTCGGTGGTGCCTCATCCCCAATACGTCGGCACCATGATCTCAATCTGGGGCATCTTCCTGGTCATGCGCTATCCCCACCCTGACTGGATTATCGTGCCCCTGATCCAGACGCTCTACCTGCTGCTCGCCATGCGGCTGGAACGCTGATCTGTGACCGTTGTCTACCAATTGCTGGGTTTGTTCGGGAGTGCATGATGGCGGGCGGTTGGTCTCGAGACGGTGCGGTGCAGGAGCAGATTGATGCGAGCCTTGACGAGGCCGTAGAGCGCGCGCGGCAACAACTGCTCAGCGGAGACAGCGCCAGGGTTTGTGCGGAGTGTGGGCTGGCGATTCCGGAGGCTCGGCGCAAGGCCATCCCCGGTGTACAGCTGTGCATCGGTTGTCAGTCTGAGCTTGAGCGGGACGAGGTGCAAAGCGCAGGCATGAATCGACGCGGCAGCAACGGTAGTCAACTCAGATAGTCGAGGGGTCACTCATGTAGCTTCGACGGAGGCAGCACACTGAGACCGGGAGCCATGCAGGGTGGTATCAGGATGCTTTATTCATTCATGCAATGAGTATCCCCGCCACAGGTAATACACTACTGGCAACACCAGCAAAGTCAACACGACTGCGCTGATCATGCCGCCCACCATGGGTGCCGCAATCCTGCTGACTACTTCCGCGCCCGTGCCAGAGCTGAGCATTATGGGCAGCAGCCCTGCAATGGTGGAGACTGTCGTCATCATCACCGGCCTTACACGAAGTCCCGCCCCTTGCGTGACTGACTCCAGCAGCTCTTCCCTGAGAGGGGTGACACCGCGTTGCCTGCTTGCTTCCAATAGCCCTCTGTAGGATTGATTGAGATAGGTCAGCATGATGATTCCTATCTCCACCGTGACGCCTGCAAGGGCAATGAAACCGACGGCTACAGCGACGGAAAAATTGTAGTTCAACAGATACATAAGCCAGATGGAACCGATCACCGCCAGCGGTAATGTTCCGAGAATAATGGCGATTTCCACGAAGTTGCGAAAGTTCATGTACAACAGCACGATAATGATGGCCAGGGTCAGTGGCACCACGTAGGTCAGCTTTTCCTTGGCCCGCTGCATATATTCATACTGCCCGGACCAGGTCACCGAGTAGCCGGGTGGCAGGTCCAGCTGCTGCTGCACGACGTCCATGGCCTGCTCAACATAGCTGCCCACATCCACACCTTCGATGTCCACGAAGGTCCAGCCATTCAGCCTCGCGTTCTCACTCTTGATGGCTGGGGGACCATCCTCTACATAGACTTCTGCTACATCAGCGAGTGCAATACGCTGTCCTCCTGGCGTGACGACAGGCAACAACGAGAGTTGCTCCGGCGAGTCCCGATAGTCCTGGGGATAGCGCAGATTGACCGGGTAGCGTTCAAGCCCCTCAATGGTCTGGGTCACGTTCATGCCGCCAATGGCGGTGGCGACGACCTGCTGCACATCGGCGATGTTGAGACCATAGCGCGCGGCCTTGCCGCGCTGAATATCCACCTTGATATAGCGCCCTCCGGCCACCCGTTCGGAGTAGACCGAGGCGGTGCCGGGAACATCCTTGAGGATCTGTTCCAATCGCTGGCCAATGCTCTGGATTTCCTGCAGATCCTCGCCTGCCACTTTGATACCCACCGGGGTCTTGATGCCGGTAGCCAGCATGTCGATGCGGGTCTTGATGGGCATCACCCAGGCGTTGGTCAGGCCCGGAAATTTCACCAGGGCATCCAGTTCCTGCTTGAGCTTCTCTGTGGTCATGCCCTCCCGCCATTGCCCTCTGGGTTTGAGCTGGATGAAGGTCTCGATCATGGTGAGAGGGGCGGGGTCCGTGGCTGTGTCTGCGCGACCGACCTTTCCAAAAACTGTCTCCACCTCGGGCACGGTCGCAATCAGCTTGTCGGTCTGCTGCAATAGTTCCCTGGCTTTGCCAATGGATAATCCAGGATAGGTGGTGGGCATGTACATGAGATCACCTTCATCGAGATCGGGAATGAACTCACTGCCGATTTTATGCACCGGCCAGATCCCGACGAGGAAGATCAAGGCTGCCGCGACCAGGGTGACTCTGGGGAAACGCAAGGCACTCTTGAGCAGCGGCATATAGCCTGCAACCAGAAACCTGTTGATCGGATTTTTGCCTTCAGCGACCACTTTACCTCGAATGAAGTAGCCCATCAGTACCGGTATGACCGTAACCGCAAGCGCCGCGCTGGCAGCCATGGCATAGGTCTTGGTGTAGGCGAGCGGGCTGAACATGCGGCCTTCCTGTGCCTCCAGGGTAAAAACCGGCAGGAAGCTCACCGTAATAATCAACAGGCTGAAGAACAGTGCCGGACCCACCTCGGACGCTGCTTCGGCCACTACCTTCCAGCGGTTTTCGGGCGTCAAGGGCGTACGTTCCATGTGCTTGTGCAGGTTCTCGATCATGACGATAGCGCCATCAATCATCGCGCCGATCGCAATCGCAATGCCACCGAGAGACATGATGTTGGCATTGATGCCTTGCCAGTACATCACGATAAAGGCTGTCAGGATGCCCAGTGGCAGGCTGATGACCGCCACCAGGGATGATCTGAAATGCAGCAGGAAAATGATACAGATCAGCGCCACGATGGCCAGCTCCTCGGCCAGGCTCTTCCACAGACTCGCGATGGCACGGGAAATCAGCGCGGAGCGGTCATACACGGTGACAATCTCGACCCCTTCCGGCAGCCCCGCCTTGAGCTTCTCCAGCCTGGCCTTGACACCATCTATGGTCTTCTGCGCGTTCTCGCCAGAGCGCATCACCACAATACCGCCAACGGTCTCACCATCACCATTGAGCTCGGCGATGCCACGGCGCATCTGTGGCCCGGTTTCGATATCCGCCACGTCCCTGAGCAGCAGCGGCGTCCCCTGGTTGTTCACCCCCAGGGGGATCAGGGCGAGGTCCTCGACGCTCTGAATGTAGCCGGTGGCACGTACCATGTATTCGGCTTCGGCCATTTCCACCACCGAGGCCCCCACTTCCTGGTTCCCCCGCTGAATGGCTGTCTGCAGGTGAGACAATGGTATGCCGAATGCGCGCAGCTTCTCCGGGTTCACCTTTACCTGATACTGCTTGACCATGCCGCCGATGGCGGCGACCTCGGAAACCCCCGGCACCGTCTGCAATTCGTATTTCAGAAACCAGTCCTGCAGGCTGCGCAGCTGACTGAGGTCATGCTGTCCGCTGCGATCCACCAGGGCGTAGAGGTACACCCAGCCGACACCGGTGGCATCCGGTCCCAACTGCGGTCGGGCGCTCGGTGGCAGGGTGGGCGCGACCTGGGACAGGTACTCGAGCACCCGCGAACGCGCCCAATAGGCGTCCGTATCCTCGTCGAAAATCACGTAGACGAAGGAGTCGCCGAAAAAGGAATAGCCCCTGACCGTGACGGCGCCTGGCACGGACAACATCGCGGTGGTCAGCGGGTAGGTCACCTGGTCCTCAACTACCTGCGGGGCCTGCCCCGGATAGTTGGTCTTGATAATCACCTGGACGTCGGAGAGGTCCGGAATGGCATCAACCGGCGTGTTCTTCAGCGCGAACAGACCAGCTGCAACCAGTATCACGGTGGCCAGCACTACAAAAAAGCGATTGTCGATCGACCAGCGGATAATGGATTCAATCATGGCCACTTTGCCCATGCTCGTGGCTGCCATTCTCGCCAGGCTCCTCGTCGCCGTGGGACATCCGCCTGAAATCCGAGGTCTTGCTGGACTCCGAATCAATCAGGAACTGTGCGGAAGTGACGATACGCTCGCCCTCATCGAGACCGGAGAGGATTTCCACCTCCCGCTCGCCCACGCGCCCGACATCCACCGCAATGGATTTGAATCGACCCTCGCCCAGTGCCAGCACCACGCGCGCCTGACTACCCGTACGGATCAGCGCCTCCCGCGGGATCAGGAGAGTCTCAGGCCCTGGTCGGGTCTCGATGACGACCTGCGCAAACATTCCCGGCTTCAGGAAACCATCCGGGTTGTCAAAACGTGCACGAATCCGGGCGGTGCGTGTCTGTTCGTTCAGCGATGGGTAGACATGGTCCACACGACCCGATAATTCCTTGCCGGGCAGGTAGTCCAGGTGAACCTGTACCTTGTCGCCGGCCTTGACCAGATTCGCCTGGCGCTCGAACACTTCACCGATGACCCAGATGTGCTCCAGCTGGCCTATGGACATCAGGAGCGAGCCCGGCCTGACGAATGCGCCTTCGCGCACCTCCAGTTTGTCGATGACGCCGGACTGTGGTGCGGTGATGGTGATGGTGATGGTCTGGCTGACCTGCCCGGTGTTGCGCAACTGCTCGATATTCGTCCGCGGCACCTGCAAGGCTGACAATCGCTCGACGGCAGCTTCGATCAGGACCGGATTGTCCCGCCTCAGTGCCAGCAGTAACTCTTCCTGGGCGTTGACCAGGGTGGGCGAGTAGAGCGTATACAGGGGCTCACCCTGTGTAACAGCATCACCGGCCACCTTGACGTGTAGTGTTTCCAGCCAGCCTTCCACTCGCGGGCTGATAGTCACCAGGAAGTCTTCGTCGTACTGCACATACCCCACCGTTTTGATATCCAGATGCAGGCGGCCCCTTGTTGCCGTGGCGGTGCGCACACCGAGATTATTGACGACATCCGGTGAAATGCGAACGGTGCCTGCTTCGCTCCCCGCATCCTGTTCTTTGTAGACGGGAATCAAGTCCATGCCCATGGGGGATTTTCCCGGCTGGTCGCGCCTGTAGTCCGGATCCATGGGCGCCACCCAGTAGAGCGGTTCGTTTGCGCTGCCGGGTGCATTGGCAGTGTCTTCCTGTGAAGTGCCAAACAACCAGACACCGCCGCCCCCAATCAACACACCGAAAGCAGCCCCCATCAGGATTTTTACAGGCGTTTTCATGTTGAATACCTCAGAAGTCTGCCACTGGCTGCGTGGAATCAGGTGATGCCTGGGCAAGCAGGTAATTGATTCGAGCGATAGTCTTCTGCCGCTTTACCGCGATGGCGAGCGCTTCGATACTGGAATTCAACTCGGCGATACGGGCGCGTATGGCCTCGGCAAAGTCACCGTCGTCGTTGTTGTAGGCGGCCAGCGAGGCTTCGGCCTGCTCTGCCATTTGCGGCAGCAGCCGGTCCCTGTAAAGTGCGTACCGCTCATCCAGGCGCGCCAGTTGTACGCTGGCTGTTTCAAGCTCTGCCATTAGCTGACGGATCAACAGCTGCTTTTCGGTTCTGATGGCCTCGGCATGGCGAGCGGCGGCGCTGACTTCCTTGTCCTGACGGTTGGCGGTGAAAAGAGGCAAATCGAAGGTGACGCCAAGGGAAAACAGATCGGCCCTGTCCCGTCCCATCAAGTCCCGATCGCGATAGCCATATTGGGCAGACAGCCCCCACTCAGGTCTGTACTTTTGTCGCGCCAGATCGAGATCGGTTTCCGTGGCCTCGATTCGCCTCTCCAGCGCGAGCAAGCTGGGATGATGACGCAACCGCTCATACCTCTCCTGATCGGAACCCAGGGTCGCTACCGACTCTCTGGGCGCCTCTGCGGGCAGTGTCGCCGCCAGCTGATCGCCAGCACGTGAGCCGATCCATTCGGACAGACGCATCTGCGCGGCTTCCTGTCGCTGCCTGAGTGCTATCATTCGGTCCTCCAGCCGCGTCAACTCCAATTGCGCACGGATCACATCCTGCTGCCGTGCCCGACCAGCGGTAGTCGCATAGGTCGCCCGTGACGCGTCTACCAGGTGTTCGAACAGACCGCGATCCAGCTCTATCAAACGGATGCTTTCCTGGGCGTGGTACGCGTCCAGCCATAGCTGTGTGACTGTCGCCGTCACCCGCGCTCGACGGTCTTCACGCAACAAGGGATGTTGTAGGGCCAGCTCCTGCTTTTTCCGTTGCGCAAGCGCGAGTGTATCGCCGCGGGGGAACATTTGGCTGATACCCACTGACACCTGGGTCATCGGCTCCTGATTGATATCGAAACTGTCGACCGGAAAATTACCGGCCATCAGAGTCATTCTGGGATCGGGCAACGTGGCGGCAACCGTCGCCTCGTCGGTCAAGGCGGCCTGGGTGAGGCGGCTGCCAGTCAGCCAGGGATCTGCCGCGATGGCGATGTCCACCGCCTCGGAGAGCATCAACACATCATCACTGGCATTTGCATTGACCAAGGCACTGCCGTTACCGAGCATAAAAACTAGCAAAGGTGTGAATACTTTCATGATCGTGCTTCCCGCTGGCATTGCTGCGCCTTTCTTTGCGGTTGGGGCAGCCTTCTGAAGCATTGAGAACGGATTGCCTCAGTGAAATCAGATGATTGGAGGCCTCAGTGAATAATAGGCTTGTGAAGCAAACAGGGAGATTACCCAAGTATTACATCACTGTAATCATTAGGTAATGCTGCGGAAAGGGACTGCGTTCTATGATCACGCTGGCGCAGTAAGGCGTTTTCAGTTCGAGAAAAACCGGAGCACCGGAATCGTTCTGGCTGCTTGCATGAGGGCTGGCTAAAGCCGTACCTGAAGCCGATTTTCAATTATGCGGCCACGTTCGTCCTCTCGAGTGTGACAAGTCATGTAGCCGTGTTACGCAAAGCACAGGAGAACAACAATCATGCCTAACTCCAAAGCTGAAGGAACTCGCATACAAGTCGCCCCGGTAGGAAAAAGCCTGTCTCTATTTTTGGTCATCAGTTATGTGTTGTGTGTGGGCTTTGGTCTTCTCGCACCGGCGCAGATGCGTATGTATGAGGCATGGGCGCCACTGCTGCCCGGCTTTGAATGGCTGACGTGGCCGGGGTTTCTGATTGGCCTGGTGGAAACCTATCTCTATGGCTGGTATATCGCCCTCGTCTTCGTTCCCTTGTACCGTTGGAGCACCAGGTAGCGGGTTCGTGCGGATGCACTCCAGACTTGAGTAGCAGACGCCTCCAGCCGCCCGTGGCCTCAGGAATCTGATCTCCTATGGCATGTCCCCTCCCTGCAGCTCCACGACTCAGTGGTGGTGCTCGTGGGATTCCTCCTGAGCAGATTGTTTGGTCCCCGCCGACTTTTGCAGGAAAATCTGCTCCGCAATCGCGATGAGGATCATCGCAACAACGGCAACGCCAATCACAAAAGGATCGGAATTCAGCTTCACCCAGACGAAACCGCCCAGCGCGAGCAGATCAAGGAAAATCGCCGTAACCGGCACCCATGCTTTAGCTTCAATGTCGTCGCGCAGATAACGTATGACGCCCCAATGTATGGCAATGTCCATAATCAGGTAGAACACGATACCCAGCGCAGCAATTCGCGACAGATCAAAAAATGCGGTCAGCACCAGCCCCAGCACCACGGTATAAACCAGCGTATGCTTCTGAATGCTGCCTGACATGCCGAAGTGGCTGTGAGGGACCAGTTTCATTTCCGTCAGCATTGCCAGCATGCGCGAGACCGCAAAGATACTGGCCAGAATGCCGCCGGCGGTAGCCATCATGGCAATCGCTACCGTGAACCACACACCCCACTCACCCAGTGCGGGGCGTGCGGCAGCGGCGAGAGAGTAGTCCCGGGTCTCAATGATTTCAGCGAGCGAAAGATTGCTCGCAACGGCAAAACCGACCAGGGTATAGATCACCACACAGGCGGCGATGGAAATCACGATCGCACGACCAACATTCCGTGTCGGGTCTTTCACCTCCGAGCCACTGTTGGTAATCGTCGTGAAGCCCTTGAACGCCAGTATGCCGAGTGCCGTCGCCCCCAGGAAGTTACCCACGGTTCCGGCCTCGCCAGGGTCAGAGAAGTCGACCGAAATGCTGTCAGCGATCCAGATTCCCACCAGTCCGAACATGAGGATGCCAGCAATCTTCAATACGCCGATGAAAGAGGCCACGCCCTGGATCAGCTGATTGCCTGAAAGATTTACCAGAAAGGCAGCAATAATGAGTGACACGCCGAGTACAGGCACCATCATGCCGCTCTCGTCACCACCAAAAAGCTGCATGGTATAGGCACCAAAGGTGCGTGCCAGAAAGCTTTGGGCGATCACCATCGAGAAATACATCAACAACGCGTTAAAGGCCGTCGGCAAGCGGTCTCCGTAGGCCTTGTGCAGATACATGCCGATACCACCAGCGGACGGGTAGGTGTTGGAAATCTTGATGTAGGAATAGGCGCTGAAGGCAACAATCACTGCGGCGGCCAGGAACGCCAGAGGGAAAAGAACGCCTGTCATCTGTGCCATCTGACCGGTCAGTGCAAAGATGCCGGCGCCGATCATGACGCCGGTTCCCAGCATCACAGTTCCTGGTAACGTCAGGCTATCCTCGCGGTAGCGCGTTCTTCTCTCGTCCTCATTGACCATGAATCCTCCGTTTTCCCTGCTCTACAATGCCGCCTGCAAGGGCCCTGAGCCCGCCTGGGTTGGGGTCAACTCGGCTATCGCTTTCCCAGCTTAGTGAACGGGTCCTGTCTTCCAGATGACGCTCAAATTACAACTTGGTAATCATCGTGTAATCTTACAATTGGGCACAGCCGGTTAAACTGGAAGGACACTGATCAGGATAGATCCATTATGCGCTTGTTGGTTGTGGAGGACGAGGTAAAGACCGGCGACTATCTTCGTCAGGGACTGGCAGAGGCTGGCTTTATCGTTGAGCTGGCACGTAATGGGCTGGACGGCCATCACCTCGCCATGACGGAGACATTTGAGCTGATAGTCCTGGATGTCATGCTGCCGGATGTGAGCGGCTGGCGTATCGTCCAGTCTTTGCGCGAGGCCGGCCGCCAGACCCCGGTATTGTTTCTCACTGCGCGCGATTCTGTGGATGACCGTGTCAAGGGCCTGGAATTGGGTGCCGACGACTACCTGGTCAAGCCGTTCGCCTTTGCCGAATTGTTGGCCCGCGTACGTACTTTATTGCGTCGCAGTTCCACGTCCTCCCTGTCGGAGCAGCTACAGGTTGCCAATCTTGTCCTCGATCTACCCAGACACCGTGTCACGCGCGCAGGCAGGAAGATCAATCTCAGCCACAAGGAATTTTGTCTTTTGGAGCTGCTGGCCCGTCGCCGGGGTGAGGTGTTACCTCGCTCTCTGATTGCGTCCCAGGTGTGGGACATGAACTTTGATTCCGACACCAATGTGATCGATGTGGCGATTCGCCGGCTACGGGCGAAAATTGACGACGATTTCGAGCCCAAGCTGATCCACACAGTGCGGGGCATGGGGTACAAGCTTGAAGTCGAAACCGACGATGAAAGCGATTAATCGGCAACCACTGTCACTGGCCGCCCGGGTCATGGTGTTCGTCGGGCTGACCATTGGCCTCAGCCTCCTCCTGATCGGCAGCCTGGTGCTCAATGCTGTCGAACGCCACTTTGTGGAGCAGGATGCCGGTGAACTGGCGGTGATGACCGAAGCCGTGGTAAAAGCGCTGCACCAGGGCGGCGATGATCCAACACGACTGCGCGAGGCGCTGTCCAACGCCATATCGGGACATCACGGTGTCTATTTCCAGGTGCAGAGCCGGCAGGGGGACATTCTCTACGGCACCCCGGGAGCTGACCTGTCCCAGGTGGCAACCAATCTCACCCCAGTGGCCTTGATTCACGCTGACAATCTACAAACCTGGCAGGATGATGGGAAGACCTTCCGCGGCGTTCTCAAGCAGAGCGAGATCATGGATCGAAGCTACTCGGTGAGTTCTGCCATCGATATAGGCTTTCATCTGCAGTTTCTGCAAAATTTTCGCCGCAGTCTGTGGTTCATCATGAGCCTCGCCGGCGCCATCACCTTGTTGGCCGCGTGGTATGGCGTGCATCAGGCGCATGCTCCCCTGCGCGGACTTTCCGACAGAATGGGAGACGTCAAGGCCGACCGCCTGAATGTGCGTCTTGATCCCTTCTCGGTCCCAGCGGAATTACAGGGCCTGGTCACCTCGTTCAATCACATGATCGGTAGACTGGAAGACAGTTTTACTCGCTTGTCGCACTTTTCCGCCGATATCGCCCACGAGTTGCGCTCACCGCTTACCAATCTCATTACCCAGACCCAGGTCGGGCTCGGCAAGGCCAGGACCACAGAGGAATACCGTGAACTTCTGTATTCCAATCTCGAGGAGCAGGAACGGCTGGCCAAAATGGTCAATGACATGCTGTGGCTGGCGAAAAGTGACCATGGTCTGCTCAAGCCGGTCCAGGTACCGCTGGATCTGGCCCGCGAGGTCAGCGAGTTGTTCGATTTCTTCGAAGCGCTGGCGGAAGAGCGACAGATCGGTCTGTCAATGGAAGGTCAGGTACCAACCATAGAGGGCGACCGCGCCATGGTGCGACGGGCGATTTCCAACCTGCTCTCCAATGCCATCCGCCACACGCCTCCGGGTGGGAAGGTGGGGATTCGACTGGACATGTCATCGGATCAAGAGGTCTCACTCAGCGTGCAGAACCCGGGATCCGAGATCCCTGCCGAGCATCTGGTCGATATTTTCGATCGCTTTTACCGTGTCGATCCATCCAGGACACGCCAAGGTGAAGGCGCTGGGCTTGGTTTGGCCATTGTACGCTCTATCGTCGAGGCGCACGGTGGCCGCGTAGCAGTGGCCTCTGGCAGGGGAAGCACCACGTTTACAGTCTTTTTTCCACAGCCGAGAGCAACCCGAAGCCAGCGGCAGGCAGACAATATCGCCTAACTTGTTTATCTGCAGTGGGTAGTGGTACCGGAGGCCGGACTCGAACCGGCACGCTTTTTACGGCGGGGGATTTTGAATCCCCTGTGTCTACCAATTTCACCACTCCGGCAGAAGGGCGGCGGGCGCTGACGATCGGCCCGTGGAGAGCGCGCGATTATAGCAATCGCGGCACTGACTGCAATGATTTTCCTTAACCTGGTGGCCATTTGCCTGTAGACTGCGCGCCGCGCCGATAATGAACTTTCGGCGCAGTGGCTGCCCCCCGGGGCCCGATTTCTGAGTATCACAGGAGAAAAGATCATGGCGATGAAACTGGTCAAGAAGACCCCCGAATACAGCATTTTCCAGCGTGGCGACGAGCGCTATGCGGTTCAGGATGCCAAGCGCAAGGCCGTGAATGGCGACGAGAAAGTCAGCATTCTGGCCGCGGAAGGCCTGGTGAAGGCTCCGGCACCGAAACCGGCCCCGGTCGAGGAAGCGCCTGCGGAAGAGCCCGCCGCTGAAGCAGCGGAAGAAGCTGCAGCCGAGGCCGACGCCGGGAGCGAACCGGAGGCCTGAGCCGGGTTGCAGGCCAGGAAGCCGGCTTCGGGCCGGCTTTTTTTGCGATGAAAGTCAGCGATTTCCACTATGACCTGCCGCCGGAGCTGATTGCCCAGCGGCCCCTGTCCGAGCGCAGCGCCAGTCGCCTGCTGGCGCTGGATGGCGCCAGCGGTGCGCTGCAGCACCTGCAATTTACCGACCTGCCCGCATGCCTGGGTACCGGCGACCTGCTGGTGTTCAACAATACCCGGGTAATCCCGGCGCGCCTGTGGGGCCGCAAGGCCACCGGTGGGCAGGTGGAGATCCTGATCGAGCGGATGACCGGCACGGGGACGGCACTGGCCCATATTCGCGCCAGCAAGTCACCGAAGCCGGGTATGGTTATCCACCTTTCGTCTGTGGAGGGTGCGGAGCCAGGCCCCTGGCAGGTCACGGTAACCGGGCGCGAGGGCGCCCTGTTCCAGTTGCAGGCGCCAGAAGGTGTCGCCTTGCACGAAATCCTGCTGGACATTGGCCACATGCCGCTGCCGCCCTACATTGAGCGCGCGGACGAGGCGGCGGATCGGGAGCGTTACCAGACCGTCTTTGCCGAGCGCGATGGCGCGGTGGCGGCGCCCACCGCGGGCCTGCATTTCACCCAGGCGCTGCTGCAGCAGCTGGCAGACGCCGGCGTGGAGCGGGCTGCGGTTACCCTGCACGTGGGCGCGGGTACCTTTCAGCCGGTGCGGGTGGATGCCGTCGAGGACCACCACATGCACTCGGAATACCTGGAGGTCGATGAGGCCCTCTGCGCCGCGGTAGCCGCGACCCGGGCCCGGGGCGGACGGGTGGTGGCGGTGGGGACGACCGCGGTACGTTCGCTGGAGTCCGCCGCCAGTGGCGGGGGACTGGTGGCGCCGCTGCGCGGAGATACGGATATCTTCATTTATCCGGGCTACCGCTTCCAGGTGGTGGACGCGATGATCACCAATTTCCACCTGCCGGAATCCACCCTGTTGATGCTGGTCAGCGCCTTCGCCGGTCGCGAGCACATCGCCGCCGCCTACCGCGAGGCGATTGCCCGGCGCTACCGCTTTTTCAGCTATGGCGATGCCATGTTCATTACCCCCGAGCCCGCTGCCCTGGAGTCGCGATGAGCCGCACTTGCCACCTGCAGTTTGAACACATCGCCAGTGACGGTCACGCCCGCCGCGGCCGCCTCATGTTCCCTCGCGGCAGTGTGGAAACGCCGGCTTTCATGCCGGTGGGAACCTACGGTACGGTGAAGGGCATGTTGCCACGGGATATCCGTGGCATCGGCGCCGAGATCATCCTCGGCAATACCTTCCATCTCTGGCTGCGGCCCGGTACCGACATCATCCAGTTGCACGGGGACCTGCACGACTTCATGGGCTGGGATGGCCCCATCCTCACCGATTCCGGCGGTTTCCAGGTATTCAGCCTCGGCGCCATGCGCAAGATTTCCGAAGCCGGGGTGAAGTTCCAGTCACCGGTGGACGGCGCCCGGGTATTCCTCGACCCGGAGACGTCGATCGCCATCCAGCACAAGCTGGGGTCAGACATCGTGATGATCTTTGATGAATGCACCCCGTATCCGGCCACGGCGCAGGAGGCGCGTGCCTCCATGGAGCTGTCCCTGCGCTGGGCGGCGCGCAGCCGCGCCGCCCACGGCGACAGTCCGGCGGCCCTGTTCGGCATCGTGCAGGGCGGCATGCATGAGGATTTGCGCACCGAGTCCCTGGCCGGACTGGAAGCCATCGGTTTCGACGGTTATGCCATTGGCGGCCTGTCGGTGGGCGAGCCCAAGGAAGAGATGCTCAAGGTGCTCGACCATCTGCAGCCCCGACTGCCCGCGGAGCGCCCCCGCTACCTGATGGGGGTGGGTACGCCCGCCGATCTGCTGGAGGGCGTGCGCCGCGGCATCGACATGTTCGACTGCGTGATGCCCACCCGCAATGCCCGCAACGGCTTTATCTTCACGTCCCGCGGGATACTCAAGCTGCGCAATGCACGCCACAAGACCAGCACCCTGCCACTGGACGCCGACTGCGACTGCTACACCTGCCAGCACTTCAGTCGCGCCTACCTGCACCACCTCGATAAATGCAACGAGATCCTCGGCTCACAGCTCAACACCATTCATAACCTGCGGTTTTACCAGAACCACATGGCGGGCATCCGCACAGCAATCGAGCAGGGCCAGCTCGATGCCTTCGCGGAGCGCTTTTATGCACTGCAGGCCGAGGGCAGCTGACGATGACGATGCCGGCGCGACTGCTGCAGCGACTGCAGGCGGCCCTGCCCCTGGAATGCCCGGCATGGGACGGTAGTGGGCTCCAGGCCGGCGTGCTGGTGGCACTGACGGATGAAACGGAGCCGCGAGTACTGTTGGGACGTCGCGCCCTGCACTTGCCCCTGCACCCGGGTGAGGTGGCGTTTCCGGGCGGCAAGCGCGAGTCCGCCGATCGCGGGCCCTGGGATACGGCGTTGCGGGAGGCCGAGGAGGAAGTGTGCTGCCTGCCGGACCGGGTGCGCCGCGTGGGTGAGCTGGCGCCGCTGGTGACCCGCAGCGGTTTTACCATTCATCCCTGTGTGGCGGTCATCCCCGCAGACCTGCCGTTGCGGGCGGACCCGAGTGAGGTGGCCGAGCTGCTGCTGCTGCCGCTGCAGCAGTTTGCCGATGCTTCCGGTTGGCATGTCCGCAATCTGCCCGACCCGGTCGACGGCCGCCCGCTGCGGGTGCCCCATTTCCGCCTGCACCGTGATACCGTATGGGGCACAACTGCCCGGGTGCTGCTGTCATTGGTGAACCTGGGCCTGCAGGCGGAGCTGGACCCGCTGACGTTTACGGAGGAAGACGCATGAAGTACAGCCTTGACGGGCAGGAAGTCACTCTGGTTGGCAGTGGCCATTTCATCGCGCCCAATGCCGCGGTGATCGGCAATGTCACCCTGCACGAGCGCAGCAGTGTCTGGTTCAGCTGCGTGCTGCGCGGTGACGCGGAGCGCATCGAGGTGGGTGCCGGCAGTAATATCCAGGACGGGGCGGTGCTGCACGCGGACCCCGGTTTCCCGATGGTGGTGGGCAGCAACGTGACCGTGGGCCACAAGGCCATGCTCCACGGCTGCACCATCGGCGATGGTTCCCTGGTCGGTATTGGCGCGATCGTCCTCAACGGTGCCAACGTCGGTAAAAACTGCCTGATCGGTGCCGGTGCCCTGGTGACCGAGGGTATGGAAATTGCCGACGGCAGTATGGTGCTGGGGGCACCGGCAAAGGTCCGGCGCCAGTTCACGGAAGAAGAGCAGACGGCGCTGGGTCAGAACGCCGACCACTATGTGCAGAATGCCGCCCGCTACAACCGCGGCCTGGAGGTGCAGCAATGAGTGTGGAGCAAGAGCTGGCGTCACCCTGTATCTCGGTGTGCCTGCTGAATGAAGATGATATCTGCCTGGGTTGCTACCGCAGCGCGGCGGAGATCACCGACTGGTTCATGGCAGATCCTGCCGAGAAACACGATATCCTCGCGCGCGCCCGCGACCGGCGGCTTGCGGATGACAAGGTCTGGTTGTAGCAATTCACTCGCCATCTGCGTTATCTTCCGGGAAAGGGCTGCAGGGGAAAAGGTTCCGGCGGAACCGACCATGGCTGAAAAACGCTCCAAAAAAGATCAGATTCTCATAAGGCCGGCGGAGCAGGGAGATATTCCGATGCTGGTCGGTTTTATGGCCAAGCTTGCCCTGCATGTCGCCGGAGGCGAGCCGCAAACGCTGAAGCGGAAAGAAAAACAGCGGCTCATGGAAATTCTTGCCTCTGCCTTGACCAATACTGAAAAGCTGGTGGTGGTGGCCGAGGCCCCGGGCACCGGGCTTGTTGGAATGGGCTACATCTATATCTGGCGCAGCCAGGGCATCTGGGAACAGGCCGGGGATCTGGAATTCAAATCGGGTGTCATTGATGACATCTGGGTGGAACCGGAGTATCGACAACGGGGAATCTTCAGCGCCATGCTCAGGAAGCTGGTGGCATTTGCCGAATCCCGGGATGCCCACGAGCTGATTCTCGAATACTCTGTCGCCAACAAGGAGGCCGAAGCGACCTGGAGCAGGTTGGGATTCAAGCCCACCGGCGTCCGCGCGGCAGCCTTCACCCATCTGGTAAAGAAGCGTCTGTCTCGAGGGGGTGACGAGTGATAGGTGATCGCAGTGTGACCGTTTTCTACGATGAAGTCATGCTTGGACACCATCCCGAAGTCGATGTGCCCTATCTCCCCAGCCGGGTGGAAAAACGGGTAAGGACGCTGCTCAAGGGCCTGGATTTCAAGTGGAGCTATCCTGAGCACCCGGGACGATTGAGTGCCATCATGGAGCTGCTCGAGAAGGAACCCATTCCAGGGGTGCAGTTCAAGGCCGGTGCCCACGCCACCTACGAGCAACTCGGCCGCGTGCACACCACCACTCACCTCGATCACATCTTTTCCCTGGAGGGAAAGCGGGCCTGGCTGGACCGGGATACTACCGCCGTGTCGCCGGACAGTATCAAGGCGGCAACCTCGGCGGCGGGCAACGCCATTGCCGCGGTGGAAGCGGTGGTGAGGGGGGAAACCCGGAGCGCTTTCGCCCTGGTGCGGCCGCCGGGGCATCATGCCGAGCCCGTCAGGGCGCGGGGCTTTTGCCTGTTCAATAACGTCGCCGTTGCGGCAGCTCATGCCCAGGCGAAGCTGGGTTGTGAGCGTATCCTGATTGTTGATTGGGACGCCCACCACGGCAATGGTACCCAGGATATTTTCTGGGCCGATCCCGATGTGCTGTTCTTTGATATCCACTGCGCCGCCCCGTTCTATCCGGGATCCGGAGACCTGGAGGAGGTGGGGGCCGGGCTTGGTGAAGGCTACACTGTCAATGTGCCTGTCCCGGAGGATGCCGGCGATATCGCTTTCGAAAAAGCCTTCCGGGAAATTCTTGTCCCCGCCGCCGAGCGTTTTGAGCCAGACCTGGTGCTGGTCTCGGCGGGGTTCGATCCGCATCGCAACGACATGGCACTGAACCTGACCTATGATGGTTTCGCCGTGCTGACCCGCATGCTCCAGGATATCGCCGACAGGCATTGCGATGGCAGGCTGGCGCTGGTGCTGGAAGGTGGCTATAACCTGACCTCCCTGTCGCGGGGGGTGCATACGGTGCTGGAAGTGTTGGCCGGCGGGGATGTGCCGGAACTGGCGGAGTGTGGATTGCGTGAGGTGGTGCAGGCCGCCGAGTTCCATCGGGATGCCTTCACGGATGATGAAGAGGTGGGAGAGGACTAGGCTGGTGCTTGCGCGGCCCGTTACAGCCAACCGGTAAGCTTGCTCTTGGCCTTCACCGGGGAGGCCCGCACTGCCTGGATCACGTTGCCCTGCAGCTCGAGAATTTCAAAGCGGTAGCCGGCGATGGCCAGGCCGGCGTTGCCGTCCGGGAACGACTCCAGGTACTCCAGAATCAGCCCACTCAGGGTTTTCGGCCCGTCTGTCGGCAGTTGCCAGTCGAGGGACTTGTTGACCTCCCGCAGGTTGGCGTTGCCGGCAATGATATAGCTGCCGTCGCGCTGGGCAAAAATGGTCTCGTTGTCGTCCCCCATGCGCGAGGTGAACTCGCCCACGATTTCCTCGAGAATGTCTTCCAGGGCGACAATCCCCATGACCTCGCCGTACTCGTCCACCACGATCGCCAGCCGCAGCTTGTTCTTCTGGAAATGCACCAGCTGGGTGTGTAGCGGCGTGCTCTCGGGAATGAAGTAGGGTTTGTCCATCTCCCGTTCCAGCGCGTCCCGGTCCAGGCCCTGCTTGTCGATGATACGGCTGATATTGCGCATGTGCAGGACGCCGACGATATTGTTGATATCGTCGCGCCAGACCGGCAGCCGGGTATGGTTGCTGGCCTGGACGCAGCGCAGGATCTCCTCGTCACTATCGTCCAGGTCGATGCCGTAGACCTCGTTACGCGGCACCATCACGTCATCCACCGTGACCTCCTCCAGATCGAGGATATTCAGCAGCATACCGCGATGGCGGGGCGGAATCAGCGCGCCGGCCTCGGTAACGATGGTGCGCAGTTCCTCGGAAGAGACGTGCTCCTCCTTGGCCGCGGCGGGGTCCACGCCCAGCAGGCGCAGCAGGCCGTTGGTGACACTGTTGACCAGCCAGACCACCGGGTACATCAGTTTCATCAGCGGCAGCAGGACGATACTGAAAGGAAAGGCAACGCGCTCCGGGTGCAGCGCGGCAATGGTCTTGGGGGTGATTTCCGCGAATACCAGGATCACCAGGGTCAGGGCAATGGTGGCGATGGCGATGCCGGCGTCACCCCACAGGCGAATGGCGATCACGGTGGCGATGGCGGAGGCAAGGATATTGACCGCATTGTTGCCGATCAGGATCAGGCCGATCAGCCGGTCCGGCCTCTCCAGCAGCTTGCTGGCGCGGCGGGCGCCCCTGTGGTTCTGCTTGCGGAGATGCTTCAGCCGATAGCGGTTGAGGGACATCATCCCGGTTTCCGAGCTGGAGAAGAAACCGGACAGCAGAATGAGGACTACCAGGACTGAGTATAAGAGACCCAGCGGTGCTTCGTTCAAAGCGGGGGCGGACCTTTGGCATGAATGGACCGGCTATCTTGAAGAAAAAGCGGGGCAGGAGCAAGCCCCGTGACCGATCAATTGCGGACCGCTCAACCGCGCTGCAGGACCAGCTCCAGGACCAGTTTGGAGCCAAAGAAGGCCAGCATGAGCAGGGCAAAGCCGCCCAGGGTAAAGCGCACCGCGGTCTGGCTGCGCCAACCCATCTGGTACCGCCCCCAGAGCAGGGTGGAGTAGATCACCCAGGCGATCAGGGTCAGTACGGTCTTGTGCACCAGGTGTTGGGCGAAGATATCGTCCAGGAACAGGAAGCCGGACAGGATGGCTACGGTCAACAGGACCACGCCGGCCCAGAGCAGCTCGAACAGCATGGTCTCCATCAATTGCAGCGGCGGCAGGAAACTGACAATACCGACGGCGTGGTGGTGCTTGAGCTGGCGGTCCTGTACCGCCAGCAGTGCCGCCTGTGCGGCTGCCAGGGTCAGTACCGCGTACGCCAGGATAGAGGAAGCAATGTGCAGCAGCAGGCCGTGACCCAGGCTTTCGGGGGTGGTACCGGATTGGGGCGCAAAGGCGGAAACCAGGGTCGCGATCGCCGACAGTGGCATCAGGACCACCAGCAGGTTCTGCAGCGGGCGTCGCACCAGCCAGGCGAGGCAGGCGACGTTGATCACCAGGAAGATCAGGGCGGCGATTTTGTAGAACCCGAGGTGAACAGCGTGCTCGTCAAAGATGCTGAACCACGCCACCAGGGCGTGACAGAGCAGGGCCACGGCACCCATGCCGATCACGGCGCCACTGAGCCGCGGTCGCCGCTGCAGGATGTGCGTCAGATGCAGGCCCGCGGCAGCGAAATACAGCAGCGCGGCAACGATGGCTAGCAGGGGCAGCGGCATGGTTTGGGGGTTGGACCCGGGTGGCGTATACTGCGTTCCTTTGTACCGATTTGTCCGGCCGGAATCAATAGCGCCGGCCGCTGCCGAGAGTCATTCCGATGTTTGAGAGTCTTTCCGATCGCCTGTCGCAGAGTCTGCGCTCCATTACCGGCAAGGCGCGCCTCAGCGAAGACAATATCCAGGACACCCTGCGCGAAGTGCGCATGGCGCTACTGGAGGCGGACGTGGCATTGCCCGTGGTCAAGGATTTCGTCGAGGCGGTAAAACAGCGTGCCCTGGGTCAGGAGGTCATGAAGAGCCTGAGTCCGGGCCAGGCCTTCCTGCGGATTGTGCAGGCGGAGCTGGAAGCGGTGATGGGGTCCTCCAATGAGGGTCTCAATCTCGCGGTGCAGCCGCCGGCCGTCATCCTCATGGCCGGCCTGCAGGGCGCGGGCAAGACCACGTCGGTGGCCAAGCTGGCGCGGCTGTTGAAGGAGCGGGACAAGAAGTCGGTCACCGTGGTCAGCGCCGATGTCTACCGGCCCGCTGCCATCAAGCAGCTGGAGACGCTCGCCGCCGAGGTCGGGGCGGATTTCTTCCCCAGCGAGCCTGAGCAGAAGCCGGTGGATATTGTTCGCGCGGCGATGAACCATGCCCGCATCCGCTTCAGCGACGTATTGATCATCGACACCGCCGGCCGCCTGGCTGTCGACGAGGCGATGATGGCCGAGATCGCGGAGCTGCACCGGATCTGCAAGCCGGCGGAAACCCTGTTTGTGGTCGACGCCATGACCGGCCAGGACGCCGCGACGACAGCCAAGGCCTTTGGCGAGGCCCTGCCCCTGACCGGGGTTATCCTGACCAAGGTTGATGCAGACAGTCGCGGGGGCGCCGCCCTGTCGGTGCGCACCATTACCGGCAAGCCGATCAAGTTCCTCGGGGTTGGCGAAAAGACCCAGGCCCTGGATCCGTTCCACCCGGACCGTCTGGCCTCGCGCATCCTCGGCATGGGCGATGTGCTCTCGCTGATCGAGGAGGCGGAGCAGAAGGTCGACAAGGACAAGGCCGAGCGCCTGGCGCGCAAGGTCAAGAAGGGCGGCCGCTTCGACCTCGAGGACTTCCGCGACCAGCTGCAGCAGATGAACAACATGGGTGGAATCACCGGCATGCTGGACAAGCTGCCGGGCATGGGCAACGTGGCGCAGATGGCGCAACAGAATATGGACATGAAAATGTTCGCGCGCATGGAGGCGATGATCAACTCGATGACGCCCCGGGAGCGCCGCAACCCCGACCTCATTGTCGGCTCGCGCAAGCGCCGTATCACCCAGGGCTCGGGTACCCAGGTACAGGACCTCAATCGCCTGCTGAAGCAGCACAAGCAGATGCAGAAGATGATGAAAAAGATGAAGGGCGGGGGCATGGAGAAGATGATGCGAGGTCTCGGTGGCATGATGCCCCCCGGCGGTGGCTCCGGCGGCGGCTTCCCGTTCCGGTAAGCCAGCAACCAGCTGAATTATCAAGTGGTTTGAGCACTGGCAGCGCTGAAAATTTCCGCCCGCGAGGGCTTTCAAAACCCGGTGAAGTTCCGTATGATACGCCACCTTTGCGGCCGTAGTGCCGGGTACTGGCGTGGATATGTCGGAAGTTTGGCCGCAGATCCCGACTCATTTTCAGGAAATAACCGAATATGGTAACAATTCGTCTTTCTCGTGGTGGTGCCAAGAAGCGCCCGTTCTATCACCTGACAGTCACTGACAGCCGCAAGTCGCGTGATGGCCGTTTCATCGAGCGCGTGGGCTTCTTCAATCCGGTCGCCCGCGGCCAGGAAGTGCGTCTGCAAGTGAACGCCGAGCGTGTCGCTTTCTGGCAGGGCCAGGGCGCGCAGCTGTCCGAGCGCGTCGCCAAGCTGGTCAGGGAAGCTGGCACAGCCGCCTGAGCCGGTACGGGTGGCATGAGTGAAGCTGTTGCCAGCGACCGTCTCGTCATCGGCCGGATAACCGGCTGCTACGGGATCAAGGGCTGGGTCAAGATTCACTCCTACACCGAGCCGATGGAGAACTTCCTTGACTACGGTGGCTGGATGGTAGAGCGCCGCGGCGGCCTGGAGGCCGTTGAGTTCGACTCTGGCCGGCGGCAGGGCAAGGGTCTGGTGGCCCATATCCGCGGCATTGACGACCGCAACCTGGCGGAGACTTTCCAGGGGCTTGAGGTCAGTGTTGCAGGCGATATGCTACCGGCGCTGGAAGAGGGCGATTATTACTGGCACCAGCTGCAGGGCATGCAGGTCTGGTGTGGCACGGAACAAGGTCAGGTGCTGCTCGGCGAAGTCGACTACCTGCTCGAAACCGGAGCCAATGATGTGCTGGTGATCAAGGCCTGTGAGGGCAGTATCGACCAGCGGGAACGTCTGATTCCCTGGCTCCCCGGCACCACCGTGAGGCAGGTTGACGAGACGGCAGGACGCATCGAGGTGGATTGGTTCCCGGAGGACTAGGGCACATGCATATAGCGGTAGTGACCCTGTTTCCGGAGATGTTCAGCGCTGTCAGCGAGCACGGGATTACCGGCCGCGCGGTGCAGCAGGGAGTGCTGGGCTTCAGCCTCAGCAACCCCCGCGAGTTTACGCAGGACCGTCATCGTACGGTGGATGATCGCCCCTTCGGTGGCGGCCCCGGCATGGTGATGAAGGTGGCTCCCCTGGAGCGGGCCATTGCGGCCGCCAGGGAGCAGGCGGGGGCGCGCAGCCGCGTGATCTACCTGTCGCCGCAGGGGCAGCGGTTTGATCACCGCAGGGCGGTGAGCCTGGCGCAGGAGTCGGCGCTGGTGCTGGTGGCGGGCCGCTACGAAGGTGTGGATGAGCGCCTGATCGAGAGCGAGATCGACGAAGAGCTCTCCATCGGCGACTACGTCCTCAGCGGCGGCGAGCTGGCGGCGATGGTGGTGATGGATGCGGTTATCCGCCAGTTGCCGGGAGTGTTGGGGCACGAGCTGTCAGCGCAGGAGGACTCCTTCGCCAACGGCTTGCTGGATTGCCCGCACTACACACGCCCCGAAGAGTACCGGGGCAGGACGGTGCCGGAGGTATTGCTCAGCGGCGATCACGACAAGATCCGCCGCTGGCGCCTGAAGCAGGCGCTGGGCCGCACGCAGGAGCGGCGCCCGGATCTGCTGCGGGACAGGGCGTTGACGCCCGAGGAACAGGAGTTGCTGGCACTGTATCGCCAGGAGCGGGATTTGGCTTAATTTGCTAGCTGTGAAGCTAGGCACGGTAAACGACAGGAGCGCACCATGAGCACCAACAAGATTATTTCTCAGCTAGATGCTGAACAAATGCAAAAGGATCTGCCCGAGTTCAGCCCCGGTGACACCGTGGTCGTTCAGGTCAAGGTCAAGGAAGGCAACCGCGAGCGTCTGCAGGCCTTCGAAGGCGTCTGTATCGCCAAGCGCAGTCGCGGACTCAACTCTGCGTTTACCGTGCGCAAGATCTCCCACGGTGTTGGCGTCGAGCGTACCTTCCAGGCCTACAGCCCGCTGGTCGACAGCGTCACGGTCAAGCGTCGCGGCGACGTGCGCCAGGCCAAGCTGTACTACCTGCGCGAGCTGTCTGGCAAGGCGGCGCGGATCAAGGAAAAGCTCACCGCCCGTTGAGGCGCGAGATTACCAGCGAAAGCGGCCTGCGGGCCGCTTTTTTGTGTTCGAGGTTCCTCGGTTTGGGTGCCCAGGGTCCACCGCCCGGAGCTACCGTGAGGGGCTGGCCGGACACGCCGTGAACCCGTCCATGGGGGCTCTTTGGCGACATCCATGTCGCCAACGGTCCGGCCAGCCCCTCACGATATCTCCGGACTCAGGCTGGGTGGTACCCAAGCTTTCTTGCCCAATGCTCCCGATGGCCGCTTCCGTGGTAATCTTGCGGGATGCCCGCTACCCATCCTGATATTGAGCACTATATCGACGCCATGTGGATGGAGCGGGGGCTCAGTGATAATACGCTGAGTGCTTACCGACGGGATCTTAGCCAGTATCAGGAATGGCTGGCGTTACGGGGTGGCAGCATCCTTGGCGCTGATCGGGTGGATCTGCAGACTTATCTGGGCGCGTGTCTGGTGAAGGGGCAGTCGCAGCGGTCGACGGCGCGGTTCATGTCCTGCGCGCGCAGTTTTTACCGGTTCCTGCTGCGGGAGGGGCGGCTGCAGGTGGACCCGACCCTGGATGTGGACAGTCCGAAGCTGGGGCGGCCGCTGCCGAAGTCGCTGTCGGAGCAGGATGTGGAGCGTTTGCTGGCGGCGCCGGATACCGACGTTGCCCTGGAGTTTCGCGACCGGGCGATGCTGGAAATGCTCTACGCCTGTGGCCTGCGGGTGTCGGAGCTGACCGGCCTGCAACTGGTGCAGGTGAGCCTGAACCAGGGTGTGGTGCGGGTGTTCGGCAAGGGCAGCAAGGAGCGGCTGGTGCCGATGGGGGAGGAGGCCCTGAGCTGGCTGCAGCGCTACATGGCCGGGCCGCGGTCGGAATTGCTCAAGGGCATACCCTGCGATGCGGTGTTTCCCAGCCGCCGGGGGACACAGATGACTCGCCAGACGTTCTGGTATCGTATTAAAATCTACGCCCGTCGTGCGGAGATCAACAAGCCGCTGTCTCCGCACACGCTGCGCCACGCCTTCGCGACTCATCTGTTGAATCACGGCGCGGATTTGCGGGTAGTACAGATGTTGCTGGGTCACAGTGACCTGACGACCACGCAGATCTATACCCATGTGGCGAAACAGCGGATGCAGGAGCTGCATGCGAAGCATCACCCCCGTGGCTGAGGAACTTGTGTGTTCCCGCGTGCTCCAAACAGGCGCCGCGAACAGAATCCTGTCGGCTCACGCCGCAGTAACCAGAGGATAATCGATGTTAAACCGAGTTTTCATTGCCACAGCGTTGGTTGCACTCTCAGCCTTCTCCCTGCTGGCACGGGCAGAGGACCCAGTCCCTGCGGAAGTGGCTGACTCCCTGCGTCAGATGCTGGAGAGCCCCGCCAACGGCCTCAAGGTCGCCAGCATCGAAGCCAGTGAAATTGTCGGTATGTACGCGGTGCAGTTCCAGGATGGTCCGCTGGTCTACGCCAATGCCAGCGGCCAGTTTTTCATTGTCGGCGATCTCTTTACCGTGGGCCCGGCGGGCTATGTCAATCTGGCGGAGAAGCAACGCGATGGCATGCGCGCCGAGGAAATGGCAGCGCTGGATACCAGTGACATGATCATTTTCCCGGCGCAGGGAGAGACCCTGTCCCATATCTCCGTTTTCACCGACATCACCTGTTTCTACTGCCAGAAGCTGCACCGGGAAGTACCGGAACTGAACAAGCGCGGGGTGGAAGTACGCTATCTGGCCTATCCACGGGCCGGCATCGGGTCCGAGGGCTATCGCAAGCTGGCTACCGCCTGGTGCGCGGACAATCCGCCGCTGATCCTGACCCGGCTCAAGAACGGCGAGTCGGTTCCGGACAACGTCTGCAAGGACACGCCCATTGCGGGTCAGTACCAGTTGGGGCAGAGCCTCGGCGTCCGCGGTACACCGGCCATCATCACCGCCAGCGGGCAGCTGATTCCGGGCTACCAGTCGGCTGACGAACTCATGGTCACGCTGGGTTTGTAGCAGCGCCAGCGGTGCCTTCCGGCAGCCAGAGCCTGCGGATGCGTTGACAGTGCCGGGCGTACTCAGTACTGTTTGCCACCTTTTTTAGATCGCGGCCCGTCATCGGCCGCCCGAGCGAGTTCCCAAGCCGTGGAAGACCAGTTTCAGCGCATCCAGCGCCTGCCGCCCTATGTTTTCAATATTATCGGCGACCTCAAGCAGAAGGCGCGCGCGGCCGGCCAGGATGTTATCGATTTCGGCATGGGCAATCCCGACCAGCCGACACCCAGTCACATTGTCGAAAAGCTGATTGAGACCGCCCGCCGCGGCGATACCCATCGCTATTCCCAGTCCAAGGGCATTCCGCGCCTGCGCAAGGCAATCTGCGACTGGTACCAGCGGCGCTACAGCGTCACCCTGGACCCGGAAAGCGAAGCCATTGTCACCCTCGGCTCCAAGGAAGGCTTGGCGCACCTGGCGCTGGCGACCACCGGCCCCGGGGACGCCATCCTGGTGCCCAATCCCGCCTACCCGATCCACCCCTACGGCTTCGTGATCTCCGGTGCCGATATCCGCCACGTACCGATGGGCAACGAGGAGGAGTTCTTCCAGGAACTGGACAGCGCCATCCGCAACAGCTGGCCACGGCCCAAAATGCTGGTGCTGAGCTTCCCCTCCAACCCGACCGGCCAGGTGGTCGAGCTGGACTTCTTCGAGCGCGTCATTGCCGTGGCCCGGGAACACCAGATCTGGGTGGTGCAGGATCTCGCCTATGCCGACCTGTGCTACGACGGCTATGTGGCGCCCTCCATCCTCCAGGTCGAGGGTGCGCGCGAGGTCGCCGTGGAGTTCTTCAGCATGTCCAAGAGCTACAACATGCCCGGCTGGCGGGTCGGCTTCTGTTGTGGCAACAAACAGCTGATCGGCGCACTGGGGCGGATGAAGTCCTACCTGGACTACGGTATGTTTACCCCGATCCAGGTGGCCGCCATTGCTGCCCTGGAGGGCGACCAGACCTGCGTCAGTGAAATCAACGCCATGTACAAATCGCGCCGGGACGTGCTCTGCGGTGGCCTCAATGCCCTCGGTTGGCCGGTTACCCCGCCGCGGGCCACCATGTTTGTCTGGGCCCGGATTCCCGCGGCCTACCAGGCGCTGGGTTCCATTGAATTCAGCAAGCGGTTGTTGCAGGAAGCACAGGTAGCGGTATCCCCCGGCGTCGGTTTCGGCGAGTATGGCGAGGGCTACGTCCGCTTCGGCCTGATCGAGAACGAACACCGGACCCGGCAGGCCCTGCGCAACATCAAGCGCATGTTCCGCAATGACGGACACGTCTGAACCCATGACCACCACCGAGACAGAGACAGGGAATAGCCACGTGCAACCGGTAAGAATAGGTATCTGCGGCCTCGGCACTGTCGGCAGCGGCACTTTCAATCTGCTGCGGGAGAACGCCGAGGCCATCGCGGCGCGGGCCCAGGCCCCGCTGGAAATTGTCCATGTCGGCATCCGTCGCGACAACCCGGCCTGCGACCTCGATGGTGTGCGGGTGAGCCGGGACGTTTTCGCACTGGTCGCCGACCCGGAAGTGGATGTGCTGGTCGAACTGATCGGCGGCACCACGGTTGCCAGGGAACTGGTGGCAGCGGCGATCCGCGCCGGCAAGCATGTGGTGACCGCGAACAAGGCGCTGATTGCCGAGCACGGCAACGAATTGTTTGCGCTGGCGGCGGAATACAACGTGGCGGTGCGCTACGAGGCGGCTGTCGCCGGGGGCATTCCCATCATCAAGGCCCTGCGCGAGGGGCTGGCCGGCAACCGTATCGAGTGGCTGGCGGGCATCATCAACGGCACCGGCAACTTTATCCTCAGTGAGATGCGCGAGCATCGCCGGGAATTCTCCGATGTGCTGGCGGAAGCGCAAGCCCTGGGCTACGCCGAGGCAGACCCGACCTTTGACGTGGAGGGCATCGATGCCGCCCACAAACTGGTGATCCTGGCGTCCATCGCCTTTGGTATCCCGCTGCAGTTTGATTCGGTCTACACCGAGGGCATCTCACGCCTCACGCCCCAGGATCTCGACTATGCCGAGGAGCTGGGCTACCGGGTGAAGCACCTGGGGATCGCCAAGCAGGGGGAGAGCGGCGTGGAGCTGCGGGTGCACCCCACCCTGATTCCGAAAGACCGCCTGCTGGCCAACGTCAACGGGGTCAAGAATGCGGTCCTGGTCGAGGGCAGTGCCGTCGGCCCGACTCTCTATTACGGTGCCGGCGCCGGCGGCAAGCCCACGGCGTCGGCCGTGGTGGCGGACCTGGTGGACCTGGCGCGGGACTTGAGCGCCGGCCAGGTCAGCCGGGTGCCTTCGCTGTCGTTCTGCAATGAGTCCCTGCGCGACCTGCCCATCGTACCCATGGCGCAGGTGGAGACGCCCTGGTACCTGCGCATGGAGGCGGAGGACCGTCCCGGCGTCCTGTCGCGGATTGCGAGCATCTTCAGCGACCAGGGCATCAGCATCGAGGCCCTGATCCAGAAGGCGCCCGCGCCGGGACAGGCGACGGTGCCGCTGATCGTTCTCACCAACCGGGCGGCCCAGGGCAAGGTGGACGAGGCGGTAACCAAGATTGAGACACTGGACACGATTGCGGGCAAGGTGGTCCGCATTCGGGTTGAAGTTCTGGACGGTTGACGGGGGCGCGCGTGAAATATATCAGCACCCGGGGACAGGCCCCGGTATTGGATTTCGAGCAGGTACTGCTCACCGGTCTCGCCTCTGACGGCGGCCTGTACGTCCCGGAGACGCTGCCGCAGTTCAGCCGCGACGAGATCGCGGCCATGGCCGGCATGGATTACCCACAGCTGGCGCAGCGCATTATCGAGCCCTTTGTCGGCGACAGCATTCCCGCCGCGGACCTGCGGCAGATCATCGCCGACACCTACGCCGTGTTCCGCCACAACGCGGTCGCGCCGCTGGTACAGATTGGCCACAACCAGTGGGTGCTGGAGCTGTTTCACGGTCCCACCCTGGCATTCAAGGATTTTGCCCTGCAACTGCTGGGACGCCTGCTGGACTATGTGCTGGAGCGCCGCCAGCAGAAAGTGGTGATCATGGGCGCGACCTCCGGCGATACCGGTTCCGCCGCGATTGAAGGCTGCAAACGCTGCAAGAACATCGACATCTTCATTCTCCACCCCCATGAGCGGGTGTCCGAGGTACAGCGCCGGCAGATGACCACGGTGGTGGGCGACAACATCCACAACCTGGCGGTGCAGGGCAACTTCGACGACTGCCAGGCCATGGTCAAGGCCACCTTCGGCAACCGCGGCGTGCTGCCGGCGGATCGCGGCCTGGTGGCGGTGAACTCCATCAACTGGGCCCGGATCATGGCCCAGATCGTGTACTATTTCTACGCCGCCGTCGCCCTGGGCGGCCCGGCGCGGCCGGTCGCGTTTTCGGTCCCGACCGGCAATTTCGGTGATATCTTCGCCGGTTACCTGGCCCACAGGATGGGATTGCCGGTGGCACAGCTGATCATCGCCACCAACCGCAACGACGTGCTGCACCGGGTCATGACCACGGCGACCTACGGCCGCCAGTCGCTGGAGCACACCCTGTCGCCGAGCATGGACATCACCGTTTCCAGCAACTTCGAGCGCCTGCTGTTCGATCTCTACGATCGCGATGGCGCCGCGGTCAATACGCTGATGCGCGACTTTGACCAGGGCGATGTCCACTTCTCCGAGGCCGCCATGGCCCGCGCCCGCGACCTGTTCAGCAGCTACCGGGTACCGGACGAGGAAACCTGTGCCCAGATCGCCTCGACCTGGCAGGACTGTGAGTATCTGCTGGATCCGCACAGTGCGATCGGGGTGAAGGCGGCGCTGGCGTCGGGCATCGGCGATGGTATCCCGGTGGTCACCCTGGCGACTGCGCACCCGGCCAAGTTCCCGCAGGCGATCCAGCGCGCGGGTATCGGGACCGAACCCGCGCTGCCCCTGCACCTGGCGGACCTGTTTGATCGCCGGGAGCGCTTTGAGGTGCTGCCGAAAGACCTGGCGGCAGTGCAGGCGTTCATGGCGAACAACCTGGGCGCCTGAGCGCCCGTGCTGACCCGCAGACTCGCGCGCCGCCAGGCCGAACCGGCCCCCGGGCTGGTGCAATCCGGTCTGCACCCACTGCTGGCAAGGATCTACAGTGGTCGCGGGGTTACCGAACCGGCCGAGCTCAAGCTGTCGCTGCAGGAGCTGTTGCCGCCTGCCACGCTGCAGGGGGCGGCGGCAGCGGCAGTGCTGCTGGCTGACGCCATCGCCAACCAGCAGCGGCTGCTGATAGTCGGTGACTTTGACGCCGATGGCGCCACCAGCACTGCACTCGGCATCACCGCCCTGCGCGCCCTCGGCGCCAGCCACGTGGATTACCTGGTCCCCAACCGGTTCGAATACGGCTATGGTCTCACCCCGGAAATCGTGGCGCTGGCGGCAGAGCGGCAGCCGGACCTGATCATCACCGTCGACAACGGCATTTCCAGCATCGAGGGCGTGGCAGCGGCGCGGGCGCTGGGCATCGCCACCCTGGTCACGGACCACCATCTCGCCGGACGCGAACTGCCGGCGGCGGATGTCATCGTCAATCCCAACCAACCCGGCTGTGATTTCCCCAGCAAGGCCATGGCCGGGGTCGGGGTGATCTTCTACGTGATGCTGGCGCTGCGGGCGGAACTGCGCCAGCGCGGCTGGTTTGCCAGCAGGTCCCTGCCCGAGCCCAACTTCGCTGACTGCCTCGACCTGGTGGCCCTGGGCACGGTGGCGGATGTGGTGCCGCTGGATCGCAACAACCGGATCCTGGTGGCGGCGGGCCTGCAGCGTATCCGCAGTGGCCGCGCGCGGCCCGGCATCGCTGCCCTGCTCGAGGTTGCGGGCCGCGACCCCACCAGCGTTGTCGCCTCCGATCTCGGCTTTGCCGTCGGGCCGCGTCTCAATGCCGCCGGCCGACTGGACGATATGTCGGTTGGCATTGAATGCCTGCTCGCGCCCTCCACCGCTGTTGCCCGGGACTACGCCGGGCGCCTGCAGCAGCTGAACCAGGACCGCCGGCAGATCGAGCGGGGTATGCAGCAGGAGGCGCTGTCGTTGTTGGAGAACCTGCCGCTACAGGAGCAGGATGGCAGCCCGCCGGCGGCCATCGCCCTGTACGAGCCGGGCTGGCACCAGGGCGTCATCGGTATCCTCGCCTCCCGGGTCAAGGACCGCCTGCACCGTCCCACCATCGTTTTCGCCGACGCCGAACCCGGTGGCGACGAACTCAAGGGCTCGGCCCGCTCGATCAATGGCATCCATATCCGCGATGTGCTGGACGCAGTGGCCACCCGCAATCCGGGCCTGGTCACCCGCTTCGGCGGCCACGCCATGGCGGCGGGCCTGAGCCTGCCGAAAGCCCATTATCCCGCCTTCGCCGAGGCCTTCGTCGCGGAAGTCGCGCTCCATGGCCGCGACCTGGACCTGGAAGCAGTGCTGGAATCCGATGGCGAACTGGCTGCCGACGAGTTCGAGCTGCCACTGGCGGAAGCCCTGCGCTTTGGCGGTCCCTGGGGGCAGCATTTCCCCGAGCCGTTGTTCGACGGCCGCTTCCGGGTAGTGCAGCAGCGCATCGTCGGCGAGCGGCACCTGAAACTGGTGCTCGGGCTGCCGGGTGGCGAGGTGGTCGATGCCATCGCCTTCAATGTCGACCTCGAGGTGTGGCCGGATCCGGCGCGGGAGTGGGTCGAGGCAGCCTACCGATTGGACGTCAACGAGTTTCGGGGGCGGCGGTCGTTGCAGCTGGTTGTTGAGCAGTTGCAGCCGGTGGCGTAAGTTCCGACCCCCTCCGATCGATTGGCAGCCTGGTGGACTGCGCATCCCGGTGCTGCGTTGCTCCTGGACTGCCCGATGGATCGCTTCGTTCACGTGGCGGCCTGGCGACCGCTGCGTCGCTCCGGGAGGCGCGGACTCCGATACTCCATTCCGGGCGCATGCGGCGCGCGTTCCCGCGGTAATCTTAGGCGGCCGTCTGGCCGCGCACGGTGTGAGCGGATCAGGCACTTGCCATGGCGTCGGTGCCAGTTGAGCTGACCTGTTCCCACTTTCAGGGCTGCGGGTTAGAAGCCACTAAGGGGATCGGGAGATCGCACCGACGCCCTCCAAGTCCGCATCGAAGCCCCCGCCCCCCGAATCAACGCGGGGCACCTTGACTGGGCACCATCGACTTCGTCTCGATGAGGGGCAGGGATGGCATTGCGCTTGCATCCCGACAGTACTGCCTATCCCTTCCTTTGACAGGGTACAGTGGCCTCAATTTCCCACCGGCGTTGATCCGGTGCGGGGATGTCGTTTTGCGGACCGGAGGGCGTCGGTGCGCCCACGGCACCACCTTAGTGGCTGCCAACCTGCAGCCCTGAAAGTGGGAACAGCAGACCACGGAGCTGCCCACGCCATGCCATATGCCAGCCCGGCTAACACCGTGCGCGGCCAGACGGCAGCGCAAGAACAATGAGGGAACGCGCGCCGCATGCGCCCGCAGTGGAGCAAAAGGAGCATACCCGTGCCGGAGCGACGCAGCGGCCATAAGGCCGCCCCACGAACGAAGGGCACGGAAGCAGTGCAGCGGCCGTAGGCCGCCTCGCCAACGAAGCGATCCGCACACAGCCGTTAGACCTGCAACCCCCGCCTGCGGTACACTGCGCGCCTTTTTCCGCAGGACACAAGGCACATGCTCGAGATCAATCCGCTGCTACAAACCCTCAAGGACATCGAGGCGCGCACCGGCGTGCTCAGGGGGTATCTTTGACTTCGCCAACCGCAAGGACAGGCTGGCGGAAGTAGAGCTGGAGCTGGCTGAACCCAGCGTCTGGGATGACCCGGAACGGGCCCAGGAACTGGGTCGCGAGCGCGCGTCGCTGGAACAGATCGTCTCGACGATCGAGAAGCTGGAGGGTGCCACCGGCGATGCCGCCGACCTGCTGGAGCTGGCGGCGGCGGAGGACGACGAGGGCACGGTCGCCGAGGTCAGGGCCGACATAGACAAGCTGGTCAAGCTGCTGGAACAGATGGAATTCCGGCGCATGTTCAGCGGCGAGATGGACGCGGCCAACGCCTTCCTCGATATCCAGGCGGGCTCCGGGGGTACCGAGGCCCAGGATTGGGCCGAGATCCTGTTGCGCATGTACCTGCGCTGGGGCGAGGCCAGCGGCTTCAAGACCACGTTGATCGAAGTGTCCGCGGGCGAGGTGGCCGGCATCAAGAGCGCCACCATCCAGTTCGAGGGCGAGTATGCCTTTGGCTGGCTGCGCACGGAAACCGGCGTTCACCGCCTGGTGCGCAAGTCTCCCTTCGACTCGGGCAACCGCCGCCATACCTCGTTTGCCTCGGTGTTCGTGTCGCCGGAGATCGACGACGACATCGAGATCGACATCAACCCGGCGGACCTGCGGATGGATACCTACCGCTCCAGCGGTGCCGGCGGCCAGCACGTGAACAAGACGGACTCGGCGGTGCGGCTTACCCACAACCCAACCGGGGTAGTGGTGTCGTGCCAGACCGAGCGCTCCCAGCACCAGAACCGGGACCGGGCGATGAAGCTGTTGCGGGGCAAGCTCTACGAGCTGGAGGTGCAGAAGCGCAACCAGGTCAAGCAGGCGACCGAGGACAGCAAGGCGGATATCGGCTGGGGCAGCCAGATCCGCTCCTATGTGCTGGATCAGTCGCGGATCAAGGACCTGCGTACGGGCGTCGAAACCAGCAACACCCAGGCGGTGCTGGACGGCGATATCGACCAGTTTATCGAGGCCTCGCTGAAGAAGGGGCTGTAGGACAGAGCATGAGTGAGCAGGACCAGGCCCCCCGTGGCGCCGAGGAAGAGAACAAGCTGATCACCGAGCGCCGCGGCAAGCTGGCGCAGCTGCGGACCCGGCGCAATCCCTTCCCCAACGACTTCCGTCGTACCGGCTTCGCCGCTGACCTGCAGCGGGAGTACGGCGGCAGCGGCAAGGAGCAGCTGGAGCAGGAGAATCACCACTACGCGGTGGCCGGGCGACTGATCCGCAACCGCGGCGCTTTCCTGTTGATCCAGGACGGCTCTGGCCAGATCCAGCTCTACGTCAATCGCAAGGCCCTGGACGAGGCTACCCTGGCGGAAATAAAAAGCTGGGACCTGGGGGATATCGTCTGCGCCAGCGGTCCCATCCACAAGTCCGGCAAGGGCGACCTCTATATCAACATGGAGCAGGCGCAGCTGCTGACCAAGGCCCTGCGCCCGCTGCCGGACAAGTACCACGGTCTGGCGGACCAGGAGCTGCGCTACCGCCAGCGCTATGTCGACCTGATCGTGAACCCGGAAGCGCGCGCGGTGTTCCAGCTGCGCTCGAAGATCGTCCGCTTCATCCGTGACTACATGGATGGGCGCGGCTTCATGGAGGTGGAGACCCCCATGATGCAGGTGATTCCGGGCGGTGCGGCGGCGAAGCCTTTTGTCACCCACCACAACGCCCTGGATATGGACATGTACCTGCGCATCGCGCCGGAACTGTACCTGAAGCGGCTGGTGGTCGGCGGTTTTGAGCAGGTGTACGAGATCAACCGCAATTTCCGCAACGAGGGCCTGTCGACCCGGCACAACCCCGAGTTCACCATGCTGGAGTTCTACTGGGCCTACGCCGACTACCGCGACGCCATGGACCTGACCGAGGACATGTTGCGGCAGTTGACCGCCACGGTTCTGGGCAGCACCACCGTACATTACCAGGGCTCGACCTACGATTTCTCGCAGCCGTTCACGCGGATTTCCGTGTTCGACTCGATTCTCCACTACAACCCACACTTTGCTGCGGCCGAGCTGGCGGACGAGCAGGGCGCGCGCGCTCTCGCAACCGGGCTGGGCATCCCCCTGAAGGACAGCTGGGGCCTGGGCAAGGTGCAGATCGAGATCTTCGAAAAGACGGTGGAACACCGCCTGGACCAGCCCACCTTCATCACCGCCTATCCCACCGAGGTGTCGCCGCTGGCGCGGCGCAGCGATGACGATCCCTTCGTTGCCGACCGCTTCGAGTTCTTTGTCGGTGGCCGCGAAATCGCCAACGGTTTCTCCGAGCTCAACGATGCCGAGGACCAGGCCCAGCGCTTCCGCGACCAGGTGGCAGAAAAGGAAGCCGGCGACGAGGAGGCGATGCATTACGACCACGACTACGTGCGTGCGCTGGAATATGGCATGCCGCCGACGGCTGGCGAGGGGATTGGCATCGACCGCCTGGTGATGTTGTTGACCAACTCTCCCTCGATTCGCGATGTGCTGCTGTTTCCACACATGCGCCCGGAATAGGGGCGGCTGTCGCGGCCCGCTTCGCCCTCGCTGCGGTGAATGTTACACTGGCAACATGATGATTCACGCAAGGATATTCCCGTGACGGCACTCCTGTCCCCGCTGCTGGCAGCTGGCATTGTCCTGCTGCTGACGGCCTGTGGTACCGTGCCAGACGCTTCCGAGGCACCGGCACAGGAGCTGCCCGTGGCGGAGGCGGAAGCGGTGCCGGCACCTGAGCTTACCCTGAACCTGCCGACCCGCGAACAGTGCCAGTGCCAGCCGTCGCCCGAGCGCGATCTGACCTTCCTTGAGCGCGGCTACCAGGCCCTCAGCCAGGGTGATACGGTGACCGCCCTGCAGCATTTTCAGCGCTACAAGCGGCTGGAGACGGGGGTCGCGGCGCAGTGGGAGGCTGACGTGGCCATTGCCTATCTGGCCATGCTGCCAGACAGCCCGCTGTATGACCACGATGCCGCTGAACAGAGCTACCAGTCCCTGGCCCGGCGCCTGCTGCCGGACATGCAGGTACACGCCACCGCGCTGTTGATGCGTGATTCGCTGGCGGCTTTCGCCCTGTTGAACCGGCACATTGCCGACCTGGAAAACAGCAACGCCACGCTCACCGAAGACCTGGCCAAGCGGGAGGAGGCAATCAGGCGGCTGCGGGAGCTGACCCTGGGGCAGTCGCGGGGATCTCAACCGTAAACTCGGCGCCCGCTCCCGGAGCGCTGCGGACGTCTATGCTCCCGCCCATCAGTTCACAGTACTCGCGACAGATGGCCAGCCCGAGGCCGGTGCCACCATAGTTGGCGCTGGTGGTGTTGTCAGCCTGGACGAAGGCGTCGAATATCCGCAACTGCTCTTCCTCGTTCATGCCAATGCCGGTGTCCCTGACACTGAACCTGAGCCATGCATCGGGGCCACTGCCGGTGGCGCTGGCGGTGAGGTAAATGTCGCCGCCGTCGGTGAATTTGCAGGCGTTGCTCAGCAGGTTCAGGAAAACCTGGCGAAACCGTGTTGCATCCGAGTACAGCGCTGGCAGTTCCGGCCAGTTGTCGGGCAGGTGCAGCCGGTTTTGCCGCTCGCGCAGCAGTGGCGCCATGGCGTCCGCGACCTGGCGGAGAATATCTGCGGCGGCGAAGTGCTCGTGGTGCAGGGCCATCTTGCCGGTCTCGATTTTTGACAGGTCGAGGATGTCATTGATCAGCGCCAGCAACTGGCGGCCGGAGCGCACGATCTTGTCCAGGTCGCGCTGGAACTGCTCCCTGTCCACCTCGCCGGTGTCATCCAGCTCGTCGTGCAGCATTTCGCTGTAGCCGATGATGGCGTTCAGCGGTGTGCGCAGCTCGTGGCTGACATTGGCCAGGAATCGGCTCTTGGCGGCGTTGGCATCGTCTGCGTCATCCTTGGCCTGGCGCACTTCTTCTATCGCATTGCGCAATTTGTCCGACATGTCGTTGAAGGCCGTCGCCAGCTCTCCCAGCTCCCCGCGGTCCTCGATGCCGACGATGCGGTAATCGAGATCACCGCTGCCGATGCGCTGGGTACCGCGCTTGAGCCGTTTCAGCGAGCGATTGGTGTAGCGCAGGAGGAAAAAGCCCAGCAGGATGGTGAGGAAAATGGAGGCGATAAAGCCGATCACCGTGATGCGGTCGGTCAGGGCGATGGTGCGGTCGCTGAGGTTGGCCCGCTGCACCGCGATGAAGGCCTGGCGCTGTTCGAGTTGGCGCAGGTGCTCCAGGGTCTCGACAAAGGGCAGCGGGTCGTCCATGTCGTCGCGAAAACCGGGGTCATTGTACCTGCGGTAGAACTCCAGCCAGCTGGCCAGCAGGTAGTCGCTGGCCAGCTGCAGCCGCTGGTATTGGGGCCGCGTCACCTCGCTGCTGAGGGCGCCCAGCTCGCGCAGCTTGTCGCTGATGGTGGCGAGGTCTGCCTCGGCACGTTCCAGCTCCGCGGCCTCGAGCTTGTCACCCGTGGTCTCGCGCAGGGTGGCCAGCACCAGGATCTGCTGGCGCTGGTTTTCCAGCAACTGGGCCGCATCGGTGGACAGTTGCGCCGCGGTCACGGAGCTGCGGTAGGCGAGCATGCTCTCCTGGCGTGCGTAGCTGCCCCAGAAGTGCGTGCCGACGTTGATGGCAAACAGTACCAGGATGGTACACAGCGACAGCGTCAGGCGGCGGCGCAGGCTCATGAGAGAGTCAGTCTCCGGATCTTGGCCAGCAATTCCGGGAAATCGATGGGTTTGGTGGCATAGTCGTCGCAGCCCGCGGCGAGAGCACTGCGGCGGTCCGCCTCCATCGCATGTGCGGTGAGGGCGATGATCGGGATATCCCGCAGCTGCTGGTCTTCCCGCGCGGTCCGACAGGCAGTCCAGCCGTCCATTACCGGCAGATTCATGTCCATGAGTACCAGTGCGGGCCGTGCGCGCGCCATCAGCGCCAGCGCCTGTTCACCGTCGGCAGCGGTGATCACCGTGAAGCCGGCACGGGTCAGTCGCCGGGTCAACATCTCACAGTTGAGTTCGTTGTCTTCCACCAGCAGTACCGGGCGCTGCTCAGTCATGGCCGGCCTCCCGGATGCGCTGCACCGTGACCGATTGCTCGATGCCGCGGATGGCGAGTTCGCGGCGATCACTGAGGGCGTAGGTGCCCTGCAATTTGCTGGCGGTGCTGTCGGAGATGAGGATCTCCCCGCCCTGGCAGTGGTCTTCAATACGCGACGTGACATTCATCGGGTGGCCGACAAAACCGTACTTGCTGCGGCGCTCGGAACCGATATTGCCAGCGATCACAGAGCCGGTATTGAGGGCGATGCCGGTGGCCAGTTCGGGCAGGCCGGCAGCCCTGTTGTCAGCATTGATGGTGGCCATGGCGTCCTGCATGGCCAGCGCGCAGCGCACTGCCCGGTCGGCGTCGTCATCCCGGCGCTGGGGCGCGCCGAAAACTGTCAGGATGGCGTCGCCGATAAACTCGTCGATGGTGCCATTGTAGGTCATGATGATGTCGGTCATGGTGCCCAGATAGCGATTGAGCATGGCGACCACCTGCTGTGGTGCCAGGTGTTCACTCAAGGTGGTGAAGCCGCGAATATCGGACATCATGATAGTCACTTCCCGCAGGTCACCGCCCAGTTCCAGCCCCTCGGGCCGCTCCAGGATCTCGGTGACGATCTCATCCGAGAGGTAGCGCCCGAAGGTGGCGCGGATGAATTTCTCGTTGCGCTCCAGTTGTTGCCGGTACTGTTCCTCGCGGTCGTGCCAGCGTTTGCGCTCAATGCCGGCCTTGATCCTCGCCTGCAGCAATACCGGGTTGAAGGGCTTGAACAGGTAGTCGTCGGCGCCCGCCTCGATGCAGGCGATGATCCCGTCCATGTCCTGGCTGCCGGAAATCACGATCACCGGCGTTGCCCGCCATTCCGGGTGTTCCTTGATTCGCCGCAGCACCTCGCGGCCGTCCATGTCCGGCATCATCAGGTCCAGCAGCACCACATCGACATCGGTTGCGGCGAGGGCTTGCAGCGCCTCCGCGCCGCTGGCCGCGGTGACCACCAGGTGCCCGGAGCGGGACAGGTAGCGCGCGACCAGCTCCCGGTTTTCCTGCAGGTCATCAACCGCGAGGATAAAGCCGGGTTCAGCGGCCATGGTGCGTCGCGGTGGTGCCGGCGGGGTGGCAGCACCGTTGTGCGCAGTGTGCACCGCCTGCAGCAGTCGCGCCAGGCTGTCGCCGAGGCCCGAGGTGTCCGCAGCGGTGTCCTCCTGCAGCATCTCGGCATAGCCGCGGATGGCGGCCAGGCTGTTCATCTGGTCGTGGAGGCTGTCGGCAGCCGGGGTGGTGAGCTGCGCCTCCAGCGAGGCGGCAGCCTGGAACAGGCGCCGCAGATCCTCCTGCACGGTGCTGTCGAGGGCGGCGCCGTCTTCCTCGGCCAGTGCCCTCAGTTCGCTGACGGCGCCCAAGAGCATCTGGCTCCAGGGGGCGGGGGGGGGACTGGTGTCTGTGCTCACAAGCTGGTTGATCCCTGGATCGCGGATTGGCTTGCAGTATAGCGATGCTGACTTTACTGTGGAAATCCGCTTTTCATTCGTTATAGATACAGGGTGTCGCGGCGCGGCAGCACGTGGCCAACGGTATGAACCGTTCGCGCGTGCGTTCAGGTCTGAAGTTGAGGTACTATGGCGCCGAGGGCTTCAGGGATCAGGCTTTTCATGGGGCAGGTATAACAGGCATGTTGCAGCAAGTAGAAATCTTCCAGGGTCTCTCCCGGGAGGAGCTGGATGCGCTGGCAAGCAGTAGCACCAGCCGCTCCTTTCCGAAAAACACGGTGGTCATCCACGAGAACGATCCGGCCGACTCCTTGTTTGTCATCGAAAGTGGCAAGGTCAAGGTGTACTGCAGCGACAAGAACGGCAAGGAATTCATCATGAACACCCAGGGCGCCGGCGACTATTTCGGCGAACTGGCCCTGCTCGATGACTCCCTGCGCTCTGCCTCGGTGCGCACGGTGGAGAAGTGTTCCTTTTGCATTATCTTCAAGGAAGATTTCAACCGGGTGCTGGACGAGCACCCGAGCATTGCCCGCAAATTGATCAGCAACCTCGCCCAGCGGGTGCGCAAGCTTACTGCGGACGTCAAGAGCCTTGCCCTGCAGGATGTCTACGGCCGCGTGGCCAATGTGTTGATGGACCTGTCGGAAGAGCGCGGTGACGGCACCTTGTTCATTCCGGAGAAGCTGACCCAGCAGGATATCGCGGATCGTGTCGGCGCGTCCCGGGAAATGGTGGCGAGGATCCTCAAGGACCTCACCATTGGCGAGTACATTCGCTTTGAGGGCCGCCATATCATCATCAATACGCGTCTGCCGGCGAAGTACTAGCCCGGTTTCACTTCCAGTCGCAGCCGGCCCCTGGCCAGGCGGGCGTCCAGCAGGTCGCCTGGCGCCACCTGCTCCGCATCCCGAACGACCTGTCCGTCGGTATCCGTGAGGATGCTGTAACCCCGGTTCAGGGTTGCCAGCGGGCTCACGGAATCCAGCAATTGCGCCATGTGGGCAAGGCTCGTGGCCGCCTCCTGTAGCTTGCTGCGCATGCCGCGCTGCTGTCTCTGCTCCAGTCGTGCCACCTGATCCTGCAGATTCCTGACCCGGGTTGCGGGTGAGCGTGCCTGCAGGCGGCTCTCCAGCAACAGCAGTCGGCCGCGCTGGTCTCGCAGCAGGGTGCGCTGGGCACGCTGCAGGCGCTGTTCCTGGTCATCCAGGCGCTGCGCCTGTTCCCGCAACAGGTGCCCGGGATGGCGCAGGCGCTCACGCAGGTGCAGCAGTTCGCGGTTGGCCTGGCGCAACCTGATCTCCATGCGGCTGGCCAGATTCTGCTGCAGTTGCGTCAGTCGGATGCTCCACTCGCGCTGGTCCGGACTCAGCAATTCCGCCGCCGCCGAGGGCGTCGCGGCGCGTCGGTCGGCCACCATGTCGGCGATGCTGATGTCGACCTCATGGCCGACGGCGCTCACCACCGGCAGCATGCTGGCGACGATGGCGCGAGCCACGATCTCTTCATTGAAGGCCCAGAGGTCTTCCAGGGAGCCGCCGCCACGCGTCACCAGCAGTGTGTCCAGTTGCACCAGGCCCTGCGCCTGCCAGCGGTTGGCGCGCTCGATAGCGGCGCAGATTTCCCCGGCGGCGGTTTCGCCCTGGACCGGCACCGGCAACAGCAGCACCTCCACTGAGGGGCAGCGTCGCCGCAGTACCGTGAGCACATCGTGTATCGCCGCGCCCGTGGGCGAGGTAATCACGCCCAGGCGCTTGACCTGCGCGGGCAGCGGGCGCTTCCGTGCCGCTTCGAACAGCCCTTCGGCCTGCAGCTTGTCCCGCAACCGCTCAAAGGCCGCCTGCAGGGCACCGGCACCCGCGTGCTCCAGGAATTCGACGATCAGCTGGAACTCGCCGCGGCCCTCGTACAGGGACACCCGGCAACGCAGGCGGATGGCCATGCCATTCGCCGGTGTCAGGCGCATGTGCTGGTTGCGATTGCGGAACATGGCGCAGCGCACCTGGGCGGCGCTGTCCTTGAGGGTGAAGTACCAGTGGCCGGAGGAGGGCGCGACGAAGTTGCTGACCTCGCCCTCCACCCAGAGGTAGTCGAAGTGGCTTTCCAGCAGGCGCCGCGCTTCCCGGTTCAGCTGGCCGACCGTCAGGGTCGGCGGGTTGTCGGAAACAGGGTGTTGCAACACGGACTCTGGTTTACCTGTGGTGGGCAGAAGATTTATAATTACATGTTTAGCTGCAACCCGCCAGCCGGAGAGACCCATGTTGCGAATCGCCCAGGAAGCCCTGACTTTTGATGATGTACTGCTGCTGCCGGGTTATTCCGAGGTGATTCCCAGCGATGTTTCCCTGCGCACCCGGCTGACCCGCGCCATCGAGCTGAATATCCCCCTGATGTCCTCCGCCATGGATACCGTCACCGAAGCCCGGCTGGCCATAGCCATGGCTCAGGAGGGGGGTATCGGCATCATCCACAAGAGCATGACCATCGCCGAGCAGGCCGAGGAAGTGCGCCGGGTCAAGAAATTCGAGAGCGGCGTGGTCAAGGATCCGATCACCATCCAGCAGAACGCCACCCTGGCCGAGCTGCGCGAGTTGACCGGCGCCCACGGCATCTCCGGGGTGCCGGTGCTGGACGGCGAGGATCTGGTCGGGATCGTCACCCGCCGCGACACCCGCTTCGAGTCCAATCCGGCCAAGCTGGTGTCCGAGATCATGACCCCCCGGGACAAACTGGTCACGGTCAAGGAAGGTGCCAGCTCGGAGGAGGTACAGCGCCTGCTGCACCAGTACCGGATCGAGAAGATCCTGGTGGTCAGCGACCAGTTCGACCTCCGGGGCATGATTACGGTGAAGGATTTTGACAAGGCGGAAAGCTTTCCCCTGGCCTGCAAGGATTCCTACGGCCAGCTCCGGGTCGGCGCGTCGGTGGGTACCAGCCCGGATACCGACGAGCGCGTCGCCGCCCTGGTGCGCGCCGGGGTGGATGTGCTGGTGGTGGATACCGCCCACGGCCATTCCCGCAACGTGATTGAGCGGGTACGCATGATCAAGCGCGACTTTCCCTCGGTCCAGGTCATCGGCGGCAATATTGCCACCGGGGCTGCCGCGCTGGCGCTGGTCGAGGCCGGCGCGGACGCGGTGAAGGTCGGCATCGGCCCGGGTTCCATCTGTACCACGCGGGTTGTGACCGGTACCGGCGTGCCGCAGATCACGGCCATTTCCAATGTGGTTGCCGCCCTCGAGGGCCGCGATATACCAGTGATCTCCGATGGCGGCATCCGCTTCTCCGGCGACATCGCCAAGGCCCTGGTGGCCGGCGCCTACTCGGTGATGATGGGCAGCATGTTTGCCGGTACGGAAGAGGCGCCGGGCGAGGTCGAATTGTTCCAGGGCCGCACCTACAAGGCCTACCGCGGCATGGGTTCGCTGGGCGCCATGTCCCGCACCCAGGGCTCGGCTGACCGCTACTTCCAGGATGCGGGCAAGGGTTCCGAGAAGCTGGTGCCCGAGGGCATCGAGGGCCGGGTGCCCTACAAGGGCCCGGTATCGGCGATCATCCACCAGCTCATGGGCGGGGTACGCTCAGCCATGGGGTACACGGGCAGTTCCACCATCGATGACATGCGCACCCGGCCCGAGTTCGTGCGCGTTACCTCCGCCGGCATGTCCGAAAGCCATGTCCACGATGTCTCCATCACCAAGGAAGCGCCCAACTACCCCGTGCGCTAGGGCCGAATTTCCATGACAGCAGATATCCACGCCAGCCGGATCCTGATCCTGGATTTCGGTTCCCAGTACACCCAGCTCATCGCCCGCCGGGTGCGGGAAGTGGGGGTCTACAGCGAAATTCGCGCCTTTGACATGAGCGAGGCGGAGATCCGCGCCTTTGCCCCCAGCGGCATTATTCTGTCCGGGGGCCCCGAATCCGTGCCCGCGCCGGGCTCACCGCGGGCACCGGACTGCGTGTTCCAGCTGGGGGTGCCGGTGCTCGGTATCTGCTACGGCATGCAGACCATGGCGGCGCAGTTCGGCGGCCAGGTCTCCGCGTCCCCGACCAGCGAGTTCGGCTATGCCCAGATCCGCCTGGTTGCCACCACCGGGCTGTTCCATGACATCCGCGACCATTTTGACCCGGACGGCAACAGCGTTCTGGATGTGTGGATGAGTCACGGCGACAAGGTGGTGGAACTGCCGCCGGACTTCGAGTTGGTGGCCGCGACCGAGAGCTGCCCCATTGCCGCCATGGCGCACCGGGAAAAGCCCTTTTACGGCATCCAGTTCCACCCCGAGGTCACCCACACATTGCAGGGCAAGCGCATCGTCGAGCACTTTGTGCTGGAACTCTGTGGCTGCGAGGCGCTGTGGACGCCGGCCAACATCGTCGAGGACGCCGTCGCCCGCGTGCGCGAGACCGTTGGCAGCGACAAGGTGCTGCTGGGCCTGTCCGGGGGGGTCGATTCCTCGGTAGTGGCAGCCCTGCTGCACCGCGCCATCGGCGACCAGCTCACCTGCGTGTTCGTGGACAACGGCCTGCTGCGCCTCAACGAGGGCGACCAGGTGATGGAGATGTTCGCCCGCAACATGGGGGTCAAGGTCATCCGTGTCGATGCCGAGGACCTGTTCCTGGGCAAACTCGCCGGCATCGCTGATCCGGAAGCGAAGCGCAAGGTCATCGGCAATACTTTTATCGACGTGTTCGATACCGAGGCCACCACCTTGCAGGATGTGAACTGGCTGGCCCAGGGCACCATCTACCCGGACGTGATCGAGTCCGCGGGGGCCAAGACCGGCAAGGCCCACGTGATCAAGTCCCACCACAACGTCGGCGGCCTGCCGGAGACCATGAAGATGCAGCTGGTGGAGCCGTTGCGGGAGCTGTTCAAGGACGAGGTCCGGCGCATCGGCCTGGAGCTTGGGCTACCCTACGACATGGTCTACCGTCATCCCTTCCCGGGGCCTGGCCTCGGAGTGCGCATTCTCGGTGAAGTGAAGCGCGAATACGCCGAGCTGCTGCGCCGCGCCGACGCCATCTTTATCGAGGAATTGCACCGCGCCGACTGGTACCACAAGACCAGTCAGGCCTTCGCCGTGTTCCTGCCGGTCAAGTCCGTCGGCGTGGTGGGAGACGGTCGCCGCTATGAGTGGGTGATCGCCCTGCGCGCGGTGGAAACCGTGGACTTCATGACCGCGCGCTGGGCGCACCTGCCCTACGAGCTGCTGGAGACCGTGTCCAACCGGATCATCAACGAGATCTCCGGGGTGTCGCGGGTGACCTACGATATCAGCAGCAAGCCCCCGGCGACGATTGAGTGGGAGTGACGGGCACTGGCTGGCAATGTCTAGCAACGGCA
>TARA_R110002110_G_scaffold415860_1_pt1 | contig 102561 bp, 83 predicted proteins | sample TARA_R110002110 | Tara Oceans TARA_R110002110 (sample SAMEA4397330) | marine metagenome | biome: Polar Biome; feature: [SRF] surface water layer (ENVO:00010504); material: water (ENVO:00002006), including particulate matter (ENVO:01000060) such as... | depth 5 m | reverse complement strand
AACCTATGTGCCCGGAATAAAGTGGCACCTATGTGTCGGGAAGCTCAAGTGTCCTGCCCGGAGACATGGTTTACACGGCTCTCCATCGGGCGGCTCTACCCACTTAACGGGGGACGGGCATTCACCCGTACGGCTCTACCCGATTAACGTGGGATGAGCATCCATCCGTACCCGATTGATAATGCCATCCCACCCGCAGTGAGTCATTCAATCTGGGTAGACACTTGGTGCGTGCGGAGCATTATGGGAATGTTGGGGGAAGTGCGTTCGCTGATTGGAGTAGGACCGTTGCTTGATGGCAGAGGTCAGAATTCTATGACCGCAAGAAGTTAATTTGTCAAAACCGTTGTGAAACCTTGCCGCACTCTGCTCATTCCAGGTGGCCTCCTAACTCCATGCTTTCATGTAGCACGCGCACTACGCTAATTCCATCATCGTTGACCAGGTACACAATGAGATGATGAGCGTGATGGTGGATTCTTACCGGCGGGGTAAACTCTAGTCGCTCTCGGCTGGCAAGCGGCTGCTCTGCCAGCAGCGCCATAGCGCCTGTTAGCTCGTCCAAGTAAATATCCGCCTGCTGTTCTCCCCATTCATTGAAGGTATAGAGCCAGGTCTCCAGCAAGTCCTGCTCGGCTTGGGCTTGCGTTAGAACGCGAGACATCAGGGGCTATCAATACCGGCCAGTTGCCTGGCTTTCTTTTTGATTGCCTCAATGTTCAGTTCCCCAACTTGTCCGCTCTCAATGCCCAAAGTAATGGCGGCCTGAAGCGCGGCAAGCTTGTCCTTATCTTCCTGGTCTTTCCGAATGAGATCCCGCACGTAGTCGCTGGAGCTGGCGTACTTTCCATCATCAATTTGGGCCTGTACCCAATCTTTCATCGGGTCGGGCACCGAGATATTCATGGTGGCCATGGCTTTCTCCGCTATATCGCTAACAAAAACACAGTATGGCAATAATTGGCAAATATTGCCATAGCCTGCGAAGCCATGGTGGGTAGCCCCGAAAGATCGTGACAGACAAAATGCGCAGCTATGGTGTTGCCCATCGTGAGCTAATTCCAGAGACGATCCACAGTATTAAGCAGTACGAGAATAACCGGGCAGAGCAATCTCTCGAGGGCATCAGGGTGAGGAAGCCAGTGATACGCAGGTTCAAATCAGTTGGGCAGGCTCAGACATATTTGGGTGCCCAGCCTAGTCCCACTCTGCCCGCCATTTTCAAAGTTTCGATTCCTTCGCGAACCACCCCCGCGTTCTATTCGCGACAGCCACCAGTGATAACATTACAGGCACTTCCACCAGTACCCCGACCACCGTGGCAAGCGCGGCTCCGGAGTTCAGGCCAAACAGGCTGATGGCAACGGCGACCGCCAACTCGAAGAAATTGGAGGTGCCGATCAGCGCAGCTGGTGCTGCCGTGCTGAAAGGAACCCGCCAGATATACGCCCAGCCATAGGCGATAATGAAAATCCCGTAACTCTGTATCAGAAGGGGAATGGCAATCAGCACTATGACCAGCGGTTTGTCGACAATGGTCTGGGCTTGAAACCCGAACAGCAGGACTACTGTGGTCAACAGCCCCATAACAGATACGGGTTTGATCTTTCTTGTGAAGCTCGCAATACGTTCATGATCGCTGGCATCGTCAAGCCTTTTGCGCGTGATGTACCCGGCGGCAAGCGGGATAACCACGTACAGCACCACAGAAAGCAGCAGTGTCTCCCAGGGCACTACAATATCCGTTACCCCGAGTAAGAATGCTGCGATGGGCGCGAATGCAAACACCATAATGATGTCATTGATCGAAACCTGTACCAGTGTGTAATTGGCATCTCCGCGCACCAGCTGGCTCCAGACAAACACCATGGCTGTGCATGGCGCCACGCCGAGCAAAATCATGCCAGCGATGTACTCTTTTGCCGTCTCTGGCTCTACCAGTCCTGCAAAAATGTACTCAAAAAACAGAACGCCGAGGGCTGCCATCGAAAAAGGCTTAATCAGCCAGTTGACGACCAGAGTGATACACAACCCTCTGGGTTTCCTGCCAACGTCCTTGAGCGAGGCAAAATCGACGTTGACCATCATCGGGTAGATCATCACCCAGATAAACAAGGCAATCACCAGATTGACATTGGCGTATTCAATTCCGGCAATGGTTTGAAACACGTCTGGCAGGACGATACCCAGACCGACACCCGTGGCGATACACAAGGCTACCCATACAGACAGGTAGCGCTCGAAAAGCCCCATGGGGCTGGTATTTTCATGGCTCATAACAGCTCTTTCTCTATTCGGTCTTTGAGGAAGTTGAAAGCCTCCTCGAATGCCAACGTGATTTGTGCGTCGGTGCCGGTGGCCCTGGCCGGGGTGCTCCAATGCAGCTTTGTGTATCGTCCCGGGAACATCGGACAGGTCTCACTGGCTGCCTGGTCGCACACGGTGATGACCAGGTCGAATGATTGATCGGTAAAGTCATCCCACGATTTGCTGCGCGGCTGATGAAACGGAATGCCGTGACGTTGCAGGGTTTCAAGTGATTGTGGATGCACATACCCTGCCGGATGGCTTCCTGCACTCACCGCGCGATACCTTTCGCCAGCAAGATGATTGATCAGCGCTTCTGCCATGATCGAACGGCAGGAGTTTCCTGTGCACAGTACCAGAATGTTCTGCATTACTATTTCAGCACCCTGAGACACACCCGCACTTCGGCGGGTGAAGGATATTTCTCCCGTGATCACTCACGGGTTCGGGGGATTTTCGCAACAATCTGCCAGCTCTATGATCGAGCAGCCTTTACGCTTGTCCTCATGGATACTGGCAAAATCAGCATTGCAACAATCCTTCACCATGAAACTGATCAGTCCACGCACCACATCGTAATTGGCGGAATAAATGATCGATCGCCCTTCGCGGCGAGAGCTGATAATGCCCGCGTTGGACAAATGGTTTAGATGGAAAGATAGCGAATTGTGGGGTATTTCCAGTTTTTCGCTCAGCGCTCCTGCGGCCATGCCCTGCTGGCCAGCTTCCACCAGCAACCTGAATGCCCTCAATCGGGTTTCTTGAGACAGGGCGTCAAACAAGGTGGCCGCAGCTTTTATATCCATATGTCCAGACTAGTCGACATAACGGCAGGGTGTCAAGCGTCTGTGGGCCGGCCTGCTTGCTAGCTCCCGCGCACTGGCTACTCTGGAGGATCACCGTGATGCCCTGCAGGCTCTGGAAAAAACGACTCGACGTTACCCTTGCGGATCGGGCCACTTAACAACTTTGCCTTACACGCCAAATACCAGTATAAATCAGCAACCATTTGCCGATGTACAAGATGCTAATAACGTGAACCTGTTTAATGAATTCAGTCGGTCAGCGCTGCGAGGCGATCTTCTTGGCGGTCTGACGGCGGCCATTGTCTCCCTGCCGATGGCACTGACCTTTGGTGTCGCGTCCGGCGCAGGCGCAGAAGCGGGTATCTACGGCGCCCTGCTCGTGGGGCTTTTTGCGGCGCTTTTCGGCGGTACGCCAACGTTAATCTCCGAGCCCACCGGGCCCATGACAGTCGTCATGGCGACCGTCATGACCACCCTGATCGCAGCCAATCCGGAAAAAGGCATGGCGATGGCTTTCACCGTGGTGATGATGGCCGGGGTATTCCAGATTGTTTTTGGCTCCCTGAAGCTTGGCCGGTATATCACACAGATGCCCTACAGCGTCATTTCCGGTTTCATGTCTGGCATTGGCTTAATACTGATTATCATCCAACTGGCACCCTTCACCGGGTCAGCCGCGCCGGCCGGCGGCGTGATAGGCACGTTGACTGAACTTCCACAGATCGTTCGTCAGGTGAACCCTGTTGAGTTATTTCTGGGCGTTCTGACGCTGTCCATACTCCTCTTTACCCCTAAACGTTTTACCCGGGTTGTCCCGCCTCATCTGATTGCCCTGATTGGCGTGTCGCTGCTATCTGTCTGGTTCTTCTCAGGCAGCTCTATCCAGCGCATCGGTGAGATCAGCATTGGTTTGCCGTCTATTGTGCTGCCGGAGTTCACGGCCGCCGAGCTGACGACCATGGTGATCGATGCGATGGTTCTGGGGATGCTGGGTTGTATCGATTCCATGCTGACCTCGGTCATAGCCGACAACCTCACGCGAACCGAACACAAGTCAGATAAAGAACTGATCGGACAGGGCCTCGGTAACATCATGTCTGGCCTGTTTGGTGGTTTGCCTGGCGCGGGGGCCACCATGGGAACCGTGGTGAATATTCAAAGTGGGGCCAAGTCAGCTTTCTCCGGCGTGTTTCGCGTCGCATTCTTATTGATCGCAGTGTTCGGCGCGTCAGGCCTCATTGAGCAGATTCCGCTGGCAGTGCTCGCCGGCATCGCTATCCGGGTCGGTATGAACATTCTTGACTGGAGTTTTATCAAGCGGTCACACAGGATTTCACTGCCCTCTACGGGCGTGATGGCCGCCGTTATGCTGCTGACGGTGTTCGTTGATCTTATCGTGGCGGTCGGTGTGGGCGTTTTTGTCGCCAACATCATCACCATCGACCGGTTGAGCCGAACCCAGGAAAAGAACATCAAGGCCATCAGTGATATCGACGATGAAACACCGTTAAGCAAGGAAGAGGAAACCCTGTTGCGGGCGGCAAATGGCCAGATACTGATGGTTTACCTGAGTGGCCCGATGATTTTTGGCGTGGCCAAAGCCCTCAGTCGCGAACATGCGCAGATAGCCGAGCATAAAGCGTTCATCATTGATTTGTCCGACGTGTCCCTGCTGGATGAGACCATCTCGCTGGCTATTGAGAACGCGATCAAGGAAGCGGTGGAACTCGATAAGGCCGTATTCCTGGTGGTTAAATCAGAGGCGACCCGGGAACGTCTGAACCGCCTTGAACTCGACGAGTTGATTGGCGCAGACCACATAACCTCGAATCGAACACTGGCCCTGCAGCAGGCGACCGCCAGCCTCGGAGCAGCACTGGAAGCCTGACTGTCCATCGGTATTTGTCTGGCCCTGGGCGGGCCAGACGCATCAACCCGCGCTCACCTCTATAGATTACCCCGCCTTTCTTTTGGGCCTGGCAGCTGCTTTGCGCTTGGCTTTTGCCCGGGGCTTTTTCGCTGCGGTCCTGGCTGCTGTCTTGCGCTGTTTGGGTTTGCTGCCAACCGTAGCCGCCAGCAGTTCGTCGAAGCTGTCCTGCAGGCACTGGCGATAAAATTCAGGGTCAGGCATCAGTTCCCGGCAGGCCGTAATGGAAATACTGAACTCACCGCAATAACTGCTGATGACATGGAACAGGCCAACACTGTCCATGACTGGGCCAGTACCGAGGTTGGAGAGCATTTTCGCACCGGTGTTATAGAGCGGTACCTGTGGGCCAGGCACGTTGGTGATGACACAATTGAACATGGGCTTGATCTGGTTGGCGAGATTCCAGCGGCTGGCCAGTCGCGCCGCCTGGGCTGTCAGAGTGCTCGGTATGAACTGCGTGTAATCGGTCATGGATTTGGCGCCGATCGCGTTGGTCAACTCCTTGGCCTCTCGCGTGTGCTCATGAACCGCAGCCAGTCGCTCGGCGGGATTTTCGATATCATTGCACAGCTTGACGGCCATGGCCGATACCACATTGCCGGCGGTGCCTTTCTCGGAGGGATCGCGCACGTTGATGGGGGCCATCGCCACCAGGCTGGTATCGGGCAATTCGTTCTTGGCCTGTAAATAACGCCGTAAACCGCCGCCGCACAGCGAGATCGCGACATCGTTCACTGTTGCGCCGGGAACCGCATTTTTTATGGCCTTGATGTCACTCAAGGGAAATCGCGCAGCATCGAAGACACGGTGCGCAGAGACTCTGTCATTGAACCGGGTTCGCGGGACTTCACCTGCCCCGCGCAGTTCACCTTTGCGCAATCGGGCATAGGCTTTGGCAAATCCGGGTACGGTGTTGCGTGCCAGGGAAATAACCCGAAAGGGCTGGCGCAGGGTTCTGAGTTGAGAGCGCACAAGCAGCTCAAGTGTGCCCGGGGGGCGGCGCACTTCAATGGTGTATGGCTCGGTCTCTGCAGGGACCTCGGGGCTGAGGTCGTGCAGTGCAGCAGTGATTTCCATGCCGGATGCACCGTCTACGGCCGCGTGGTGCATCTTGGTGAAAATCGCAAAACAGCCCGGTGGATAGCCTGCCACATTATCCAGCCCCTCGATGACGTACATTTCCCAAAGTGGCCGGCCTCGGTCCAGCGGTCTCGCATGTAATCTTGCCACCTGGATGCACAGCTGGCGCCAGTCTCCCGGCGCTGGCAGCGCGATATGACGGATGTGAAATTCCGGGTCAAAGCTGCCATCGGAGATCCAGTAGGGGTGATCCAGGCCGAACGGAACCGTCAGCAAGTGCCGCGACAGTATCGGCAGACGCCTGATGCGATTGGTCGTATTTTCGATGATGTCCTTGAAGCGCACCTTGCCACCCGGCGCGGTGGACTGGTCGTAAATGGCAAGACTGGAGATATGCATCGGTGCGTTGGCTGTTTCCAGATAGAGAAACGAGGCATCAAGCCCTGAAAGTTGCAGCATAAAATGGCTTCCTGACGTGAGAGAATGTAAGCGGCTGAGACTAATACCTTGAGTGTCCTTGCCCTGCTAACAGCATAGCACTCCACGCACAGGGCGTCAGACGAGCTGGAGGTTTGAAGACACCAATGATTCCATGGCGGTTGTTGCGCTCACCTCTTCGCGCGGTCAATCTCCTCCTCAACCTGTTGCAGTCGCTCCTTGCCGTAGAACATTTCCTCGTTTACGAAGAACGTCGGGATACCAAACACACCGCGCTCAACCGCTTTGCCAGTGTTGGCAATAAGATGCTCTTTCGCCACTGCTGATTGTGCTTTTGCAAGCAGGTCTGCCGCATCGTAGCCCGCCTCAGCCAGTGTGGCAGACACAATCCCAGGGTCATTCAGGTTGCGGGGATCTTCCCACATGAAACGGAACATGGCATCGACATACTTCATCAGAGGTTCACGACCTTCCAGTTCCAGCGCGGCCGCACCGCGCATCAGCGTCAGCGTGTTGATCGGAAAATCGGGATTCATGGTAAAATGGCTGATTTGGTGCCTCGCTATAAACCGTTCCATTTCCAGTCGATCGTAGTCCAGCTTTCCCTTTACGCCGGCAAAGGCAATCATCGGCGCCTGGTTATTCGTGGCTTTGAAAATGCCGCCGAGTAAACAGGGGATATAGTTGAAGCTCGCGCCCGTTCTGGCTTCAATCTGCGGTATCACCTGATGCACCAGATACGCGTTCGGGCTGGCGAAATCAAAAATAAAATCGACTTGCGGCATGTCTTTTCCCCTTCACTTGTATTGTCGCGGAGATCCAAATGCGAGCATCGCGCACATTGGCGTCTATTGCACTGCCCCCGTGCGGACAACTCTGCTATATCTTACCGTGTATCGGGGGCTCAGGTGTGCCCTCTCTGCTCGCCAGCAGGTCAAAGTCACAGCCTTCATGCGCCTGGTTCACATTATCTGAGAAGATTAAACCCCAGCCACGTTTGTAGTGCGGTTCGGGCTGCTGCCACTGCTTTCGGCGTTCCTCAAGCACAGCGGCTTCCACGCACAGTGTGATGCTTCGGTTCGGTACGTCGAGTTCAATCTCGTCACCGTCGCGCACCAGTGCCAGCGGTCCGCCGATCCACGACTCCGGGCTGACATGCAACAGGCAGGTGCCAAAACTGGTGCCGCTCATGCGCGCATCACTGATACGCACCACATCGCGAATACCCTGCTCAGCGAGCTTTTTGGGGATGGGTATCATGCCGTTTTCGGCCATACCCGGCCCGCCCAGCGGGCCGACGTTGCGCAGCACCAGGACGCTGTTGGCATCCACCGCAAGATCAGGGCTGTGAATACGCTCGGCCAGATCGTTGGCATTTTCAAACACCACTGCGCGCCCACGATGCTGCAAGAGTGAGGCGGTGGCAGCGCTGGGCTTGATCACGCAGCCGTTGGGCGCCAGATTGCCCTTGAGTACGGCCAGTGCTTCGGTGGCGACGGGGTTATCCATTGAACGAATCACATCGGCATCGACAAGTTTTGCCCCGGTAATGTTTTCTCCCAGGCTGGCGCCCGTCACGGTAGGGCAGTCCAGTTCCAGTACCGCGGCCATGTTATTCAACATCGCGGGCAGGCCTCCGGCATCGGCAAATTCATGCATGATATATTCACCCGAGGGTTGCACGTTGGCCAGCACAGGCACCTGCTGACCAATCGCGTCGAAATCTTCCAGCGTGAAGCTCGCCCCGGCGCGGCGCGCCAGTGCAATCAGGTGTATAGCAGCGTTGGTTGATCCGCCCAGTGCGACGCAGGCCTTGGCCGCGTTGCGGATTGAAGCGTCATTGATAATGTCGCTGGGCTTCAGATCATCCCACACCATTTGCACGATACGCCGGCCAGCGGCTGCGCCCAGCTGGTGGCCGCGCGAGTCCATGGCGGGCACTGACGATGCGCCGGTGAGCGACATGCCCAATACCTCGGCCAGTGCCGTCATGGTTGAGGCCGTGCCCATCACATTGCAGGTGCCCGGAGAGCTCCAGATTTTCTGCTCGATCACCTCCCACTCATCCAGCGGTAAATTGCCTGCGTTGAGTTCGGGCGCCCAGCGGAAGGGGCCAGTGCCGCTGCCAAAGCGCTCTCCGCGGTAGGTGGCGCCCATGGTGAAGCCGGCCGGGCAATAGATGGCCGGCAGGTCCATGCTGATGGCGCCCATCAGCAACCCCGGCGTGGTCTTGTCACAGCCGCCCAGCAAAATCGCGCCATCGATGGGATGGCAGCGCAGCAATTCCTCGGTTTCCATGGCCAGGAAGTTACGGTACATCAGGCTGGAAGGTTTGACGTAACCCTCGCCAATCGCCATGGCGGGCATTTCCACCGGAAACCCGCCCGCCTGCCATACGCCGCGCTTCACTGCTTCGGCGCGCTCGCGTAGATGTGCATGGCAGGGATTCATATCGCTCCAGGTGTTGATAATTCCAATAACAGGGCGCCCCTGGAACTCCTCGCGGCTGTAACCGGCCTGCAGGGCGTGGCTGGTGTGCTCGGTCGATTTGGGGCCGATGCCGAACCAGCGGCGGCTGCGTAGTGTTTCGGGTGTCTTCTTTGGCATGGTCTTTATCCCGGTTTGGACGGCACTGCCGCCGTGAAGTTGTTGCCAACCATAACAGTCCGGTGTGTTGGAGAACCGTCAGTTATACGACAATTGGCGAGCAGAGCAACCTGTCAGTTCATGCACCTGGGCAAATGTCAGTTTGGTGACTGTTTTTGGTCCTGATCACGGCTATCATAAGGGGAAGCTACGATAATAAGGACGCAGGTAAACCCTATGGTCAATACACGTACACTACCCCTCCAAAACAACCCCGTTATATTTTGGCTGCTGGCGATGGTGTTGGCCGGCTGGGTGGCTCATCCCGTTCTGGCCAAGCCGGTTGATGCTCAGCGCATCGCCGCAGCGGACAAGGAACCCGGCAGCTGGCTGACGCACGGGCGCAATTATGGCGAGGAGCGTTTCTCGCCGCTGGCCAGTATCAATTCTGACAACGTCGATAAATTGGGCCTCGCCTGGAGTTACAAGTACCCATTGGATCGGGTTGTGGAAGCGACGCCACTGATGGTCGATGGCGTACTTTACACCACCGGGGCCTACAGCATGGTGTACGCACTGGACGCCAAAACCGGCGAGCTGCTGTGGCAGTACGACCCGGAAGTCTGGCGCGGCGTGCAGGGGCGTGGCTGCTGCGATGCGGCCAACCGTGGCGTGGCAGTGTGGGAAGGCAAGGTGTACGTCGGTGTCTATGACGGGCGACTGGAAGCGTTGGACGCCAAAACAGGCAAAGTGGTGTGGTCGGTGAACACCCTGGTTGATGCAGATCGCAATTACACCATCTCTGGTGCGCCACGGATCGTCAAGGGCAAGGTCATTATCGGTAACGGCGGCGCGGAGTTCGGTGTGCGCGGCTATATCACTGCCTATGATGCACAAACGGGCAAGCAGGCCTGGCGCTTCTTCACGGTGCCGGGCGATCCTGCCGCAGGCGATGAAAGCGACACCATCACCATGATCCGCAAAACCTGGTACGGCGATCAGTATTGGAAGCAGGGCGGAGGCGGCACGGTATGGGATTCCATGGCCTATGATCCGGAACTGGATTTACTCTACATCGGCGTGGGTAATGGCTCCCTGTGGAACTACAAGCTGCGCTCGCAGGCCAAGGGCGACAATTTATTCGTATCGTCTATCGTGGCCCTGAAACCGGACACCGGCGAGTACGTCTGGCATTACCAGACAACACCCGGTGACGCCTGGGACTACACCGCCACCCAGCACATTATCGTCACTACATTGCCGCTGGACGGCAAACCTCGCAAGGTGGTGATGCAGGCCCCCAAAAATGGCTTTTTCTATGTATTGGATGCCGCTGATGGAGAATTTATCTCCGCCGGCAAGTTCGGCCAGGTCACCTGGGCGAAAGGGATAGACCCGGAAACGGGCCGCCCTGTTGTCGATCGTGAAGCGGCGGACTACTGGACGAACAACGAGCCCAAAACGGTGTTCCCCGGTTCACAGGGTGCACACAACTGGCCGCCCATGAGTTACAACCCGGATACGGGTCTGGTGTATATCCCGCAGCAGGTCACGATGGAGCATTTTGTGCCGTTGGAATCGGCGCTTCCCGTGCGCACGGGCGTACCGAACCTGGGGATCGTTACCCCGGTGGTGCCTGAAACCCTGAAGGGTATCGAGGAACTGGCCGCTGTCTACCGCGGTAATCTGGTGGCCTGGGATCCGGTGAAACAGGAGGCGCGCTGGACGCAGCCCTACGACCACATTCACAACGGTGGCACGCTCAGCACGGCGGGCAATCTCGTCCTGCAGGGCACGGCAGACGGTCGTGTCGTTGCCTACGCCGCCGACACCGGTGAGAAATTGTGGGAACAGGCGGTAACCAGTGGCGCGGTAGCCGGGCCCATGTCCTATGCGATCGATGGCGAACAATACATCGCCTTCAATGTGGGGTGGGGCGGTGCTTTCCCGATTACTTTCGGGGCACTGGCCTATCGTACGCGTGTGCTGCCCGGATCCTACCTCTACGTGTTCAAGCTGAATGGCAAAGCGCCACTGCCCGAGGTCAAGCGGCGAGACCTGATACCGCCCAATCCTCCGCCGGTCACAGCGGATGCAGCGGCTCTGGCCGAGGGCAAGGAACTGTTCGCCAACCACTGCGGCGTATGCCACGGCCTTGCCGCCATCAGCGCGGATATCATTCCGGACTTGCGTTACCTGCCCCAACAAAAGCACGAGGAGTTCCTGCCCATCGTTTACGGCCTGCGTTCGCACAAGGGCATGCCGCCGTTTGGTGGAATACTGGAGCCCGAACAGATCGACAATATTCACCAGTACATTTTGCAACGCAGCCACGAATGGCGTGCGGAGATGCTCGATAACGCGTCTGATACAACAAAACAATAAGTAACAGCGGCGGCTGCAGGGGAGGGTGATTGCAGCCCTCCAGTGTGGCCGCAGGAGAACCTGATGCGACAAACCACCGGCGGAGACGCTTTTTTCCTGTATACCGACAAGCAAAGTCGTCACCAGCATATCTCGATGCTGTATGTATATGACCAGTCAGATGTGAAAGGCGGGCCGCTGCGCTTTAAAACAATTCTGGAGCACGTACGCGGGCGGCTGGGTTCATCGCCGGTCTATCGGCAGAGGCTGGTCAATGTGCCGTTCAATCTCGACTATCCCTACTGGATAAACGATCCCGACTTTGATCTTGAGTTTCACGTGCGCCATATTGCCTTGCCCAAGCCTGGCGATTGGCGGCAGCTGTGTATTCAGGTGTCGCGCCTGCATTCGCGACCGCTGGATATGACACGACCGGTGTGGGAAATGTATGTGATTGAAGGCCTGGATAACGTGGATTTCCTGCCACGCGGCTCCTTTGCGATCATGACCAAAGTCCATCACGTTGCCATTGACGGAGTGAGTGCGGCAGAGCTGACGCTGGGGTTGCACGATCTGGAGCCTTACCCGGAAACGCAACGACGCCCGGTGCGCTGGCGGCCTGAACCGGAGCCGCCGGCCGCGCAGCTGCTGTTCAAAGCGGGCTTCAATAATGTGCGGCGTGCGCAACGCACCGGCCAGGCGCTGACTTCCAAACTGGTGAAATCGCTGCGCAGTGAAGCGCAAGATCACGGCGATTCGGACGATCACCACGACCAGGTCCCGTTTACCCGATTCAATCGCAGCATATCGCCGCATCGGGTATGGGATGCAGCGCGCTTCCCGCTGGAAGATTTCAAGATCATCAAGAGCGCCGTTGCCAAGGCCACGATCAATGACGTCGTGCTGACGGTGTGTGGCGGCGCGATGTCGTATTACCTGGCGAGCAAGAACGAAACGCCGGATCTTTCCCTGACGGCCATGGTGCCGGTCAGCGTACGCTCGGCCTCAGAAAAGGGCACCGCCGGTAACAAGGTGCACCTGGCCCGCACCAGCCTCGAGACCCTGGAGCGGGATCCGCTGCAGCGGCTCGCTGCGGTGTGTAAAGAGATGCAGCACCTCAAAGCGCTGAACGCGGTGGGGGCGCGCGAGATGGTAGAGATGCAGGAACAGCTGCCGGCACCCACGCTGTTGCTCGCTGGCAGGGCAATTGCTGCGCAAGCTGGTCCGGGTAAAACGTTTCGCAGCAAGCACAATATGGTGGTTACCAATGTCCCGGGGCCACAGCAGCCACTGTATCTCTGTGGCGCCAGGCTGGCGATGTTTACCGGACTGGCGGTGATCTCTGACAATATGGGTATCAGCCATGCAGTCACCAGTTACGACGGCGGGCTGGTGATCGCACCGCTGTCCGAGCGCATCATGATGCCTGATCCAGAGTTTTATCGGCAGTGCCTGGAGCGCGCCTTTGAGGAGCTCAAGCAGGCCGCCCAGGCCAGTCTTGCCGCCGCTTCCAATGTACCCAAGCCCAAAAAAGCCACAGCTGCCAAACGCAAGCCTGCCAGAAAATCGCCGCGCTCAGCCAAGGCCGCAACGCCAAAGGCAAAGGCAAAGGCAAAGGCAAAGGCAAAGGCAAAGGCAAAGGCAAAATCATGAACAAGCTAGCGGTCGTTGACTCTCTTTTCCTTGCCGTTGAGAGCCAGGAATTACCGGCTCACGTCGCCGGCTTACAGGTATTTGAGTTGCCCAAAGGTAAAGGCTCTGCCTGGCTGCACTCTCTGGTAGAGGAGTTGCGCCAGTGCCCACCCGGCGCGCCCTTCAATGAAAAAGTGCGCATGCAGCTGGGGGGAACCCCTGAGCTGGTGATCGACGAAGACCTGGATATTGATTATCACGTGCGCCATACCGTGTTGCCCAAGCCTGGCAGTGACAGGCAGCTGAATAACCTGATAGCGCGTATACATACGAACTTACTGGATCGTGACAGGCCCCTGTGGGAGTTCTACCTGATCGAAGGTCTGGAAAACCGGCGCTTTGCGTTTTATATCAAGATTCACCATGCGATCTGTGATGGCGCCACGTTCTCGATGTGGATGTCACAGTCCACCAGCCGTGATACCTCGGCTGCGCAGGTGCGGCCCATCTGGCAGCGCAGCAAGCCGCGCGCCACGGTTCCACCCAAAACCCTGCGCGACATGATGAATGCGCCGGGCAAGCTGATGGCGACCGGCCGGGAGGTGGGCGTCGGGTTGGGGCGTATTACAGGCCGCCTGCTGCGCCAGCGCATAATGCAGCGCGACGAGCGCGTTGCCCTGCCGCTATCCAGCCCGGGAACGGCGCTCAGCACGCACCTCAGTGCGGCTCGCAATGTGGCATTTTCCGAGTTCGATCTGGCCGGCCTGAAAGCGATGGGGCGCCCCCTGGGTGCGACCGTCAATGATGTCGTTCTGGCGATCTGTGACGCGGCGCTGCTGCGCTACCTGGGAGAGCAGGGTGAGGTGCCTTCAGGGCCGCTGGTAGCTGCGGTACCGGTCAATTTGCGTCCTGCGGGTAGTCAGGCCGAAGGTAATCAGGTGACGGCAATCCAGGTGAAGCTGGGCGATCGCGATGAGGATCCGGCCAGTCGCCTGCGCACGGTCTCCGAATCGATGGCGGCGGCCAAAAAGATGTACAGCGACATTCCCTCCGTTGCCAGCCAGACTTACAGTTTTGGCGTTGCCTTATTGGGCGCGATTGGTAAGACGCTGCGTCTGGAAAACATCATGCCGGCACCTTACAACGTGATTATTTCCAACGTGCCCGGGCCTGCCGAAACACGTTATTTTGGCGGTGCCAGAATGATCGCCACGTACCCGATTTCCGGTATCGCGCCCATGAATGCGCTCAACGTCACGGTATACAGCTATAATGGTACGCTGTACTTCGGCATGGTCGCGGGGCGGCGAGCGCTGCCCCATCTGGATGACCTGAAAATGTGCATCGATGAGATTCACGACGAATTCAAGCGCGCGCTCACGCCCGGGTAACGGCGCGGCGTGCGTGCCTTCACGCAAACCTTAGTCCAGAATTGCGCCCTCACAGGCGGGCCGCACGTGCTTGCGATAACGCCGCATGTAGCCAGAGGGCACCTCTTTTTCCAGCGGCTGCCAACCCTCGCGGCGCTGCGCCAGTTCTTCATCACTGACGGCGAGGTGAATACTGCGGCCGGGAATGTCGATTTCAATCATGTCGCCATCCCTGACCAGTGCGATAACACCGCCGTCTGATGCTTCGGGACAGATATGCCCGACACAGGGCCCTGAGGTTGCCCCGGAAAAACGGCCATCGGTGACCAGCGCGGCCCTGTCCAGGCCCTTGGCTTTGAGTGCGACGGTTGCGCCGAGCATTTCCGGCATGCCGGGCGCGCCTTTGGGGCCCTGGTAGCGCAGCACCAGCACCTCACCCTGTTGCACGACATCATCATTGATCGCGTGCAGTGCTTCATCTTCGGAGTCAAAACAGCGCGCTGGCCCACTGCATACCATCATGGATTCGTGCACCCCGGCGGCTTTGATCACGCAGCTGTCCGGGGCCAGGTTGCCGTGCAGGATGGCAATGCCGGCGGTCGGCCGAAACGCGCTTTCCAGCGGCGGAATGACCTCCGGGTTGGTGACCACTGCGGCGTCCAGCACCTCCTGTAATGGCACGCCCATGGCTGTGGTTGTGCGGGTATCCAACAGTGATTGAATCTGCTTCAGTACAGCGGGCATGCCGCCGCCCGCCCACACATCCTGAATGCCCCACGGCCCGTTGGGGCTCACCGCAAGCAGCGTGGGGACTGAGCGGACATCATCAAATTTGCTGATGGGCAGCTCGACACCGGCGCTATCAGCGATAGCCGGCAGGTGCAGCAGGGTGTTGGTCGAGCCGCCGATGGCCATCGCCGTGGTCACCGCGTTGTCGAAGGCGGCTGGCGTCAGCAGTTGGCGGGCGTTGAGGCCTTCGCGCACCATGTCCACCACACGTTCTCCTGTGACCCTGGCGACTTCGAGTTTGTCGGAATGCCACCCGGGGATGTTGGCGCTGCCGGGAATACAGATGCCCAGTGCTTCGGCTAGGCACTGGAAGGTATTCGCGGTACCCATGATCTCGCAGGCGCCACAGGTGGAGCAGGTGAAGCTCTTGTTCATGTCATCAAGGTTGCCGCTGTGGTCACTGTGGTCAATCGAGCGGTTTTTACCGGGTGAATTGCGAATGTCCATCTGCCCAGGTCCACCGGACAAATAGATAGAGGGCAGGTCCAGGCGTGCCATCGCCATCATCATGCCGGGGTTTATCTTGTCGCAGCTGGCGATAAACACCACACCGTCGTAGGGCTGCGAGCGCACATGGGTTTCGACGATGTCGGCAATCAGGTCGCGCTGTGCCAGCACGAAGCGCATGCCGTCGTGGGCCATGGCCACGCCGTCGCAGGGTGCAGGCACGTTAAACTCTGCGGCCTCGCCGCCGGCGGCGATAATGCCGTCGCGCACGCGCCGCGCCAGCATCCCCAGATGGGTATGCCCGGTCGTCAGTTCCGTGTGTGAATTGGCAATGGCGATCAGCGGTCGCTTGCGGATGCGATCAGTGCTGTAGCCCGCGCCGTGCATCAGACCCTTGCGAAACATGTTCATCAGTGGGCTGGCGCTGGCGGAGATGATGTCACTGCGTTTGGAGTCGCTCATGCGGGTATTCCTTGTGCTGTCGGTGATTATCTGTGTTTTTTCAGATGCAGTTATCCAGCGGCTTACCTTCTGCCAGAAATTGCTGGATGTTGGCGAAGGCACGCATGGCCATGTCGGTGCGGCATTCTCCAGTCGCGCTGCCGATATGGGGTAATAGCGTGACGTTGTCGAAATTCAGCAGTTGAGGTGTGACTTTGGGTTCGAACTCGAAGACATCCAGGCCTGCAGCGCCCAGGTGGCCGCTGGCCAGGACATCGACCAGCGCATGTTCATCAATCAGCGGCCCGCGCCCGGTGTTGATTAACACCGCTCCGGCTTTCATCTGGCTCAGCGTATTGGCATTTAGCAGGTGGCGGCTTTCCGGGGTCAGCGGACAGTTGAGGCTGACGACATCCGCTTCGGCCAGCAGTTCGGACAAATTGGCACGGTATTGCACGCCGAGCTCTGCCTCGGCTTCTGGTTTGGGGTTGGGGCCGTGGTAGATCAGATTCATGTTAAAGCCCGCGGCCCGGCGGGCGACTGCCTGGCCGATGGCACCCATGCCGACGATGCCCAGGGTTTTGCCGTGCACGCGATGGCCCATGTGTGTCGCCCCACTGGCCCAGTCGCCGGCGCGCAGCGCGCGTTCACAAAAGCTCAGCTGACGGCAGGCTGCAAGCAGCAGGGCCATGGTCAGGTCTGCGGTATCTTCGGTGACGACGGGGGTGTTGCTGACCGCGATACCGCGCGCGGCAGCGGCCGCCAGGTCTATGTTGTCCACGCCGGTTGCAATATTGGCGATCAGGCCGAGTTTTGGCCCAAAGCGCTCGATAAGATCCGCCGGCACCGGGTCAACGCCTGCGGCCAGGTACACATTCGCTGCTGCCAGCAGGTTTTCATCCGGAGTCTCACCCGCTACATGGACATCACCCACCTGCCCCAGCGCAGCGGTGAACATGTCGGGCAGTTGCCGTGACAGGAGAATTACGGGTCTGTTGTCATTCACAGGGTGGTTCTCTCTCTATGACGATACTGTCTGTACCGGTTCTATCTATGGGTGCTATCCATGTCGGAAGCTATCCAACGCGACGCTATGCGGACTCGATCAGATCGGCGTTGATCTCGTCAATACGGTTCACGCCCATCAGTGCCATGGCGGTAGCAATCTCCCTCTGGAACAGCGTCAGCAGATCAACCACGCCGGTTTCGCCGCGCGCTGCCATGGCATAGACCCACGGTCTGCCAATCAGCACGGCGTTGGCCCCCAGTGCCACAGCCTTGACGACATCGATGCCACTGCGTACACCTCCGTCCAGATACACTTCTGTACTATCACCCACTGCGGCAGCCACGTCGGCCAGCTTGCTGATACTCGATGCAACCCCGTCCAGCTGTCTGCCGCCATGGTTCGAGACCACAACGCCATCTGCGCCGGCATCAATGGCGGCGCGGGCATCGTCAGCTTCCAGAACCCCTTTGATTATCAGCTTGCCTTTCCACACGGTGCGCAGCCAGGCGATATCCTGCCAGGTGACGGTAGGGTCAAACTGGGCATCGATAAACGCTTTGTAGGCGTCGAGATCGTCGGGGTCGGGGACCACGTCACTGAGATTGCCAAAGTTGTGTGGTTTGCCTTTCAGGCCGACATCTATCGCCCACAAGGGGCTGCTCACTATCTGCGCCAGCTGTGACAGTTTGCCCGGTATGCCGCCGCCCAGCATGCCGTTGCGATAATCACGCAGGCGCATGCCCGCCACCGGCAAATCCACTGTGAAGGCCAGCGTATCGCAACCCGCTGCTGCGGCCCGGGCCAGCAGTCTCTCAATGAGATCGCGGTCGCGCAGCATGTACAGCTGGAACCAGAATGGCTGATTGATCGCTGTACCGACTTCTTCCACAGAGCAGATACCGACGGTAGAAGTGGCGAAGGGAATACCGACGCTTTTCGCCGCGCGCGCTGCTTGAGTCTCTCCACGCCGGGCAAACATGCCGGCCATACCGACCGGGGCGAGGGCGATCGGCATGCTGGCTGTGCGGCCCGCCAGTGTAGTGCCGGTATCGACGCTATCCACGTTGCGCATGACGCGCTGACGCAGTCGGTAGTGGCTGAAGTCCGAAACATTGGCGGCAAGGGTGTCTTCGTCGTTGGACCCACCCTCAATGTAATTGAACAGGAATCCGGGCAAGCGGCGCCTGGCCCGCCTGCGATAGTCGTCGACGCTGACGGGAGTAACATCGTAAAGGCTCATCGTGGGGCTCCTTATTATCGTTAGTGATCAAAAAGACAGGGGCGGTACGTGCACCTCGATCAGGCGTGGACCCGCAACCGCCATGGCTTGCGCGAACTGCTCGTTGAACTCGGCGGTCGTTGTGGCGCGACTCGCGGTAATGCCCATGCCATTAGCCATGGCCACGTAGTCCATCTGGGGATTACTGATGTCCAGCATGCTGGCCGCTTTGGGGCCAGGCACGCCGCCACGGGCACCCGTGCGTGCAAACTCCAGCTCAAGTACGCTGTATTTGCCGTTGTGAAACAGCACGACGGTTACATCCAAGTCTTCGCGCGCGATGCTCCACAGGGCCTGGATGGTATACATGGCACTGCCATCGCCTTCCAGGCACACCGTCTTGCGCTGCGGGCAGGCAATGGCTGCACCGACGGCGCAGGGCAGGCCAATACCGATGGAGCCGCCGGTCAGCCCCAGCCAGTCATGAGCTGCCGCTGTTTCTGCGGTGGGATAGCAGCCCAGAGTGGCTGTACCGGAATCATCTACAACGATCGCATTGTGAGGCAATAGCGCTGCAATCGTCTGTGCTGCGGCCGGCACATCCAGAGCACCTTGGGGTAAATCGGGCACCACATGTGGATGCAGGTCGGGCTCGACATCGGCAGCATCAAGCAGCTCAACGAGCTGCTGCAGGGCGCCCTCGATATCCTGCTCGGGGGTGGCCAGCTCAAGTTGCGCGCACGTCCTGGCAGCAAGCTCGCTGGGCACATTGGGATAAGCAAAGAAAGACACCGGCGATTTTGCTCCCAGAAGAATCAGGTTCTCCACATCAGCCAGATGTTGTATCGCCATTTCTGCAAGGTAGGGCATCTTTTCCAGCTTGCCTCTGCCCGCGCCACGGGCAACCCGTGTGGGGAAGGTCTCGATGCACACGCGCGTGCCTGTCTTTACGGCGAGTTTGCTCGCCAGAATGCTCATTTCCGCCGTGACTTCCTTGCCGCCAAGCAAGATCATGCAGGGCTTGCCCGAGCGCAGGAAGTCGGCGGCTTGCTGCAGTTTCGCGTCATCCACGGGAGCGGGGCGGGCGACCTGCTGCGCTGGTTCATCGCCATTGGGATTGTCAGACCAGGACACATCTGCCGGCAGGATCAGCGTTGCGATGCGATTGTGGCCCGCAGCGAGTACCGCCTGGGCGGCGTCCCTGGCGATATCATCCGGCGCTTTAGAGGTGTGCACCCAGTCGGAAACCGTGCCTGCCATGCCCTCGATATCCGAGGTCAGCGGCGCATCGTATTCGAGATGATAAGTGGCATGGTCACCAACGATGTTAATCATTGGCGAGTGCCCTTTTTTAGCGTTGTGGATGTTGGCCAGGGCGTTGCCAAAGCCGGGCCCAAGGTGCAACAGGGTGGCGGCTGGCTTGCGCGCCATGCGGGCATAGCCGTCCGCGGCGCCACTCACGACGCCTTCGAACAGGCCCAGCACGCAGCGCATTCCGTCTACCTCATCCAGGGCGGCAACAAAGTGCATCTCAGAGGTGCCCGGATTGGTGAAGCACACCTCAACCCCACTGTTGACGAGCGTTTTTATCAGGCTTTCTGCACCGTTCATGGACTCTCTCCGTCTTTTTAGTGATCTGTACAGGGGGAGTGTACACAGGTGCAGGCGCTGTGAATGTCGCTTTGCCGACAATGCCTGCGCAGTGTGCTCCCCTAGTTTTTCTCATGCTAATAATAGCCGATGCTATTGGTTGCTGTGGCGGCTGCGGCGTTACAATCTCGATTCAGGCGTTATAGCGCCCGTTTTTTGTTGAAGTAAGGAAAGTAATCATGGCGTTGGAGAAACCTTACAAGGATATACCGGGCACCACGATCTTTGATTCAGATATGGCGCGCCGTGGTTATCACGTCAATCAGTTCTGCATGTCGCTGATGAAAGAGGAAAACCGGCAGGCGTTTCGGGCTGACGAGGCCGCCTATCTGGATAAATGGCCAGTCACCGAGCCGCAGCGCGAAGCCCTTCTGGCGCGCGACTACAACGCGCTCATCAAGCTGGGCGGCAATATCTATTATCTGGCGAAGCTGTTTTCATGCGACGGCAAGAGCTTTCAGTGGGCGGCGTCAACCATGACCGGAATGAGTGAAGAGGATTATCGCCAGATGATGATCAACGGCGGTCGCTCACCGGCAGGCAATTTGTATACCCATGAGCAGGAGCAGTAGATGGCAAGGATAACCGCAGGCGTTGCAACCTCGCATGTGCCACTGTTGGGCGTGGCAGTGGACCAGGGCAAGACCGAAGAACCCTACTTCAAGCCCATTTACGACGGCTACGAGTTCAGCAAGCAGTGGATCAGGGCGAATAAACCCGATGTGGTGTTCCTGGTCTATAACGATCATGCCACGGCGTTCGATAACGACTTTGTGCCGACGTTCGCCATTGGCTGTTCAGACGAATATGAGCCCGCGGATGAGGGCTATGGGCCGCGCCCGGTGCCCCGGGTGAAAGGGCATGCAGAAATGGCGGCACATATCGCTCAATCGGTGATACAGGATGGCTTCGATCTCACCATTGTAAACAACTTTGCCGTTGACCATGGACTGACCGTACCCCTGACGATGATGTTCGGGCAGCCGCAGGAATGGCCTTGCCTGGTGATTCCCTTTGCCGTCAATGTGGTGTTGTACCCCGCACCGTCGGGCCAGCGTTGCTATGACCTGGGCAAGGCCATTCGGCGCGCCGTGGATTTATTCGATGAGGATCTGAACGTACAAATCTGGGGCACGGGCGGTATGAGCCACCAGTTGCAGGGCCCCAGAGCCGGATTGATCAACCAGGAGATGGACAACGAATTTCTCGACAAGATTGTCGATCAGCCGGAAGAACTGGCGCAATGGCCGCATATCAAATACGTGCGTGAGGGTGGCTCCGAAGCGATAGAACTGGTGATGTGGCTGGTGATGCGTGGCGCCCTGAACGACAAGGTCTCCGTCAAACACCGGTTCTATCATGTGCCCGCCTCCAATACCGCCATCGGACACCTGATTCTGGAAAACAGCGAAGCAGGGTGAACCTGCGCGCTTCAGGCTGCCTGATTGCTTTACAATGTGGCGCTCTGGCAGTTTGAGTCCTCCGCGATGCTCATGATCGGTAAATACAACACCCTCAAGGTGCTTGAGGTCGGCGCGCACGGCGCCATTCTGGACGGCGGCCCTGGCAAGCGGTTGCTGCTGGGTTTGCTGCAGTGCCCGTCCAATCTGGCGCCGGGTGATGAGATGGACGTCTTCGTTTACCTGGATTCCCAGGGCGACCCGGTACCAACAACCACTCGCCCGGCCGCACAGCTGGGCGAAGTGGCTTGGCTTGAAGTGGCAGAAGTCAACGACCTCGGTGCGTTCGTCGACTGGGGGCTGCCCAAGGATCTCTTCATCCCGTTTGCGCAACAGCAGCACAAGCTGGGCAAGGGACGCCACGCCCTGGTCAAAATCTATCAGGACAACCAGGGGCGCCTCGCCGGTTCAACGCGTGTCGATCACTGGATCAAGGACGCCGCCCAGGGTCTCAAACAGGGACAGAAAGTCAGCCTGCTGATTGCCGATAAAACCGAGTTGGGCTTCAAGGCGATTATCAACCATGAGTACTGGGGTTTGCTCTACGGCAATGAGCTGTATCGGCGTGTGCGCAAGGGGCAATCGGTTGATGGCTATATCAAGCAGATACGCCCGGACGGTAAGGTGGATCTGGCACTGGATCAGCCGGGGTTCAGCAAAGACAAAATGTCCCATGTCGGCGAGGCCATCGTGGCTGCGCTGCGCGAGCAGGACGGCTTTCTGCCGCTCAATGATAAAAGCCCGCCGCCGGATATCCATGCGGCGTTTGGTGTCAGCAAGAAGGTATTCAAGCAGGCGGTTGGGGCGCTCTACAAGCAGCGGATTATTGCGCTGGAAGAGGGCGGTATCCGCTTGATCTGAGCGTTCCTGCCCGTCCCCTTGTTTCACCTGGGCGAAGGGTTTTGATGCATCCTGCTGCTCCCTGCTGGCGCTGCCCGGTGGCTTCAGTGACAATAATGCTTTAACCGGTATGTTGTCCGAATGACGCGGATGATGCGTTTCAGGTGACGATGCCGGCACACAACAGGTTACGCATGCATGTATGAACCGGGTTGGACATCTTTGCTTCCGCCGCTGTTGGCCATTGGTCTGGCCATTGCCTCTCGCCAGGTTTACATCGCGCTAGCGGGCGGTATCTGGCTGGGTTACAGCCTGTTACTGGGTGGCGCTCCATTGCTGGGTTTGGCGGCAAGTGTCGATGCGATCGTCGCGGTGCTGGGCAGCGCGTCAGATGCCAAAGTGATTATTTTCACGTTGTTGATCGGCAGTCTTATGACGACCATTGAAGCCAGTGGTGGCGTGCGCGGATTTATTGCCTGGTTGGAAGCAAGACGCTGGGCGAATAATGGTAAACGCGCGCAGTGGTTGGCGTTTGCTGTGGGCATTGGTATTTTTATCGAATCCAACATCACGGTACTGGTGGCCGGCTCCGTGGCGCGGCCGCTGATCGATCGCTACAAGGTTGCACGTGAGAAGCTGGCCTACATTATCGATTCCACCTCCGCGCCTGTCTGTATTCTTATTCCACTCAATGCCTGGGGCGCCTTCAACCTGAGCCTGCTGGGAAAAGCCGGTGTCGAGGACCCGCTGGGCGTTTTTGTCGCTTCCATTCCGCTCAATTTGTATGCTTTTGCCGCCGTGTTGTTGACCGCGTGGGTGATCAGTCGCGATTGGAATGTCGGCCCGATGGCGGCTGCGGAGCAGCGCACGCGTGCTGGCAAAATCCACTGGCCCAACACGGCGCTTGCTGCAGCGCAGGAGACCGCAACGAGCGCAACCGTTGCAGATGATGACAAGGCAGGACTGGCGAGAAACATGGTGCTGCCGCTGTTGGTGATGGTGCTCGGCATGCCACTGGGGCTGTGGATTACCGGTGATGGCAATCTGGCGCGGGGCTCGGGCTCCACCAGTGTGTTGTGGGCGGTGCTGGCAGCACTCGTCACCAGTTGGCTGCTGTTACTCACGCAACGCGCAATGAATGTGACGCAGTTGACCAGCCTGTTTTTGCGCGGTGCTGGCGATCTTTTGCCGCTGGCGATCATCCTGCTACTGGCCCTGGCGTTGGGGGGTGTTGCCCGCGAGCTGGGAACCGGGGCATGGATCGCCTCTCAGGTACCCACGGATGCCGTGCCTGTGCTGATGCTGCCGGCGTTGTTTTTCTGTGCCGCATTCATTGCTTTTTCTGTCGGCAGTAGTTGGGGTACGTTCGCCATTATGATTCCTGTTGCAATCCCGGCTGCTGCTGCGATTGGCCTGCCCGCCGCGCCCTTTCTGGCGGCAGTGCTGTCGGGAGGGATCTTCGGGGACCACGCTTCGCCAATCAGTGATACCACGGTGGTATCGTCACTGGCGTCGGGCTCTGATCATATTGAGCATGTGCGCACCCAGATTCCCTACGCGCTTGTTGCCGGGAGCGCGGCAATGATCGGGTTTGCGCTGATGGGGCTGGCGGTATGAACTGTGCGTGAAAAAGCCGCACAAGTCGTCCGTATTTTACCTTGTGCAACGTGCTACCGTGTCGGGAAGTCACACTCAGTGTGCTGTCAGGAGTGTGCCTGATACTGCCTCAACCACGGACCTCATTTGAAATCCTCTCACCGTCTGTCTTCTCTTTTGGCATTGCCGCTGCTATTTGCGTCGGCCCATTATGCTTATGCACCTGCTAATCACTGGTCGAAATGGTCTATCGATGCCAGCGGTAATGGCGCCGATGGCGTGCATACCGGCGATATAAATAGAGACGGTTTGATCGACGTGGTCTCTGGCTGGGAGGAATCGGGACAGGTAAAGCTGTACCTGAATCCCGGGCTCGGCAAGTTGCGCACCCAGGCCGGCTGGCCGGGCATCGATATCAGCGGTGGACTGGAAATCGACGGTATCGAAGATGCGGCGTTTGCCGATCTGGATCTGGATGGGCATATCGACACCGTACTATCCAGTATTGAGGGCGACACCAGGAGTCTGGGCCTGCACTGGTTCGGGCAGGCTCCGATGGAAGCATCCCGGAGCTGGCAGGCCATTTCCCTTACGCCCGGACACCGCGCCGGCTACATGAAGGCCAGAGCCGCCCAGATAGATGGTATCGGCGGGGCGGATATTGTTGCCGGCACCAAGACCATGGGCGATGTGCACGCAGGCATCTACTGGTTTGCGTCGCCGCCCGACACCCATGCAACAGACCCTGTCGAGTGGCGGGAGTACTTTGTCGGTGAGATCGATGTTAAAACCGTCACCCTGGTGCTCAAGGATATGGATGCCGATTCGCTGGTCGATATCGTGTATTCCGGCCGTAACGGGGTGGGGTGGTTCAGGAACCCGGGGCACTCTGCGTTGGTGGATGATCCGGCCAATGCGCAGTGGGAGCGGATTGTGGTGGCCACAACGGGTAGCGAATATACCTTCTGTGATCACGATGGTAATGGCCTTGAAGATCTCATTGTAACAACGTCGAAAACGTCTGGCATGGTGGCAAAGTGGTTGCAGCGTCTTGATGATAGCGGCAGGCATTGGCGGGAATTCCCTGTCATGTCGGATGACCTGAGGCCGGGTCTGGCCAGTGGCAGGAAGTTTGTGCTGAAGGGCGTTGCCTGCGGTTTTGTCGATGACGATGGTGTGATAGACATCGTATTCACCGCCAGCGGTTATGGCCATGGCGTCTTTATGATGTCGCCACGCGCGGAAATCTCTGCAGGCAAACCCTGGGAAGTGACATACCTCTCACTGTATGCAGACCGTATGAAGTACGACAACCTGCAGCTGGTGGATGTCGATGGTGACGGCGACCTCGACGTGGTGACCAGTGAGGAAGGGCAGGGCATTTTTTCCTCAGGAGACGGTGTGCTCTGGTTTGAAAACCCGCGAAACAGCAGCGAGTAGTCGCTATGGCGTCTGCTTAGTTGCCGAGGGCCTGTATAGTGCGCGTTTTTACAATATTCCCTGACGCATCCCGTTTACGTGTCAGCAGAATGTCAGGCGCTTCTCCACTCTCCACCCATGCGTCGATTACCTGCAGCGGATCGAACTCATCGGCGGCTGCCGAGGGTTTTTCCCAACAGTGTGCAAAGCCCGGTACCATGAAAAAGCGGGCAGAGCTGTCCAGCGTAGCAGCGCCGGTGGTGGCGCGCGCCTCCTCGTAGTAATCAATCGCTCGTCCCGGCAGTATCAGTGGGTCCGCCAGCCCGTGATAGTAGAACAGCTTGTTACCCGCAGCCGCCATGGCACTCAGATCAGGGTTGGTAGCATCCAGAACCGGTGCCAGCCGACGCAGGCGTCTTAATTCATCAGCCAGACGATAATCATGGGTGTTGAAGGGCTGATTGGCAGCTATGCCGTAGGTGAGCCTGAGTGTGCCCTCGGCGGCGCGCTCCCCCCACGCTTTTTCTTTATCTGTGCCGACCAACCAGATGGACCAGAAAGATTCGGATCCCGGTTCGATGCCGGCAAAAAGCTGCTGCCCGTCAACGGATGCCCCCGCATAGAGCCTTTCTATGGCGGCTATTTCTTGCTTTGAGAAGCACTTGTCGGTGGTTGTGTCAGTGCATTGCAGTTCTTGCAAGTCAGGTCGGCACAGTTCGGGCCTTGCCACTACGCCATCTTGGTCACCGTCGAGGTTGTCGCATTGCGCCAGCACGTGCGCCGCCAGCGCGGGTATTTTGGCGCGATCAATCACGGCATTGCCACGTGTATCTCGCGTTGTCTGCAGCAGCCACAAGCCATGGATGCCTGAGTTGCCGGTCAGATCAAAGATACCTGCGCCCGCGGCGATGCCGTCAAACAGATCCGGGTAGCGCTGCGCGGCATACAGGCCCAGGCGGCCGCCATTGGAGCAGCCGGAGAAATACGTGCGTCTGGGGCTGCTGCCGTAGTAGTGGCTCAGCAAGTGGCGGCCGGTTGCGACCGCCCGTGGCATCCAGGCCCCCGCGTACAGTTGCAGTGCAATCGGGTCATTGAGCGCCCAGGCGGTATCCCAACTTGGGGCCGTGTGTCCGCCATCGGATTGCAGGGCGGCGTAGCCTTGTTTCAGTGCTTCATTGATGCTGTTCGAATAACCGGTTTTATCAGGCCGCAGAGCGCCACAGAATCCACCGCAACCGGCCACGACAAATTTACCGTTCCAGTTATCGGCAGGCAGCCGCATGACAAAACCAATACGCTCATCGATGAGTCCGTCAACCTGGCAGAAATCTGGCAGGTCCACTTGCCCGCGGACCAGCGTTGCTGCAGCCACCTGTGCGCCCTCCGGGCCCGCCTCAGGCAAGCCGGAGCAGTGTTGTGCAGCCGCAGTTTGTGGAGTGGCGGACTCAGGTCCGGGAGATGTGCCGGCGCAGCCACTCACACCCATACCCACAAAGAATGCCAGTGCCAGTGCCGGCAAAAAACGTATTGAGAACGTTTGCATGGTGGTTACTCGCTGTTGTTTGCCATTAAGCGCGCTCGATCAACAGCGCACTTCCCGTGCCAGCGGCGCCTGCTGCAGCCACGATGCCGCGCTGCAGACCCCGGCGTTCCAGCTCGTCCAGTAACGTGCCCAGCATAACTGCCCCTGTTGCGCCCATTGGATGGCCAAGGGCAATCACGCCGCCATTGACGTTTAACTTCTCATCAGTGATGTTCAGGCGTTGCATGGCGAGGATGGAAACGGCAGCAAACGCCTCGTGTATTTCGAACAGATCCACATCGCTGGCCTCCAGTCCCTGGTTTTTCATCAGTGCCTGTGTTGCTTCTACACAGCCCGACAATACCTGTGTGGGGTCCGCCGCCACCGTGTTGCTGGCAACAATGCGCGCACGGGGAGCGCAGCCAGACGTTGTCCCGTAATCGCCGTTTGCCACCAGCACCAGGGCAGCGCCATCGGCCATGGCCGGTGAATTTCCCGCCGTATGAATATGCGTGATCTTCTCAACCTCAGGGTGATGTTGCAGCTGGAACGTATCCACTCCGGCGGCGCCGATTTTTGCAAAGGCCGGCTCCATACTCGCCAGTTGTTCAGCGGTGGTTGCGCCGCGTACGCATTCGTCTGCCTTGCACTGCCCGCCATCGCTGATGTCGATGGGGATAACAGAGCGAAAGTAGCCCTCCACCTGGGCGTTGGCAGCGCGCTGCTGGCTGGCCAGCGCAACGGCGTCAGCCTGTTCACGCGTGACGCCATGCAGCGATGCGATAAGATCAGCGCCATTGCCCATCATCAACATCTGGCACTGTGCGGCAAATGCCGGATCCTTGAATACCCGTGCTTCGTCAGACAGCATCGGCACGCGTGACATCATTTCAACACCGCCGGCGATTACAGTCTCTGCCTGGCCTGCCTCCACCTTGAGCGCCGCGAGTGCTACTGCATCAATACCCGATGAGCAAAAACGGTTGATCGTCATGCCCGGGATAGACGTCGGCCAGCCAGCGTATAACGTGGAGTGCCGGGCAATATTGCCGGCCTGCTCTGCGTGCTGTGTTGCGCAGCCCAGAATAACGTCACCGACCTGTTCCGGGCGCAGTGCGGTGCGCGTGCACAGTGCCGCGTAGAGCTGACGCAGCAACTCCTGCGGCGTCACAGAATGCAGTGCGCCTGTGGATTTAGCGCGTCCGCGGGGGCTGCGCAGTGCGTCATAGATGTAAGCAGCTGACATAATCGGGCTCCTTTTAGGGATTCAGTAATAGTGTGGCATCAGGGCTTGAGGCGTTTCGGTGGCCACGGCAGCAGTCCGCTGGTTGTTGCCATGTAGTGCGCGTAACCGGGTTTTTCACGGGCCATTTTTTTGTCCAGCGTGCGCTGCCCGGTGACGTTGACGATCAGGTAGGTGTAGGCCAGTGGCCCGATCACCGTGGTAAATCCCCAGGGCGCAGCGCAGGCAACCAGGAAAATGCCCCACCACACGCACAGCTCGCCGAAATAATTGGGGTGACGGGAATAGCGCCACAGTCCGGTATTGAGCACTGTGCCGCGCAACGTCGAATCGGCGCGAAAGCGGGTCAGCTGCAGGTCGGCAGCGGTTTCTATGACCAAGCCAGCCATTCCCAGTGCCATGCCCACATAACCGATAACGCCGAGGGTTTGTCCGGCGCTGGCCAGCACGCCCACCTGCAGCGGCAGGGAAACCAGCCAGATCACCACGCCCTGCAGCAGGAATACCTGGCGCAGGCTAAGCCATATGAAAGCCCTGTCGTTGTTCACCCAACGCCGCAGCCGGGTATAGCGGGCGTCTTCCCCGTGCCCCCAGTTGCGCTTCACCAGATGCGCAGTCATACGCAGGCTCCACAGCGTGACCATCAGCAGCAGCGTCCAGTGCAGGGGCCCTGTTGCGGGCGCGAGGCTGAAACTGGCCAGGGCGATTGCCAGCAGAATCGCGGCGAAGGCCATATCGATGATGCTCACATCGCGCAGCGGGATACTGATCAACCACAGGCCGACAACCGCTAGCAGGGCGATGGTTGCGCTGGCAAGTGCGATTGTCGTGAAATCCAAAGTGGCATCCTTTTGCGCTCTTGTCGGCCCGCACAGGCCAGCCGATTCACCTGTATTCGGGCCAGAGTGTCAGGTCCATCCTATACTTGCGTTAATAGACTTGTTACTTTTGTAATAAGACCTTAAGCTTAATGCAGGGTGCGCATTGCCGCAAGCAGTGCCCGATGTTGCCCGTTCTAATAGTAATAATGCCAGCAACCCAGAGGAACAGATCATGACTTATCCCAGGAATCGCATTTCAGTCCCGTTACTGGCCCAGGCTGCGCTCGTCGTGGCGGTGCATCAAGCCGCCTATGGCGCCCCGCAGCTCGAAGAGGTGCTCGTCACGGCAGAAAAACGTGAACAGAGTATTCAGGACGTGCCTCTGTCAGTTGTGGCGCTGTCTGGCGATAGCATTGATGTGGGCAAGATTGAGGGTCTCAATGACATCGCCTTCAGGACACCGGGCCTCAGTTTTAACCAGTTCAACATTGGTGAGCCGCGTATCTATATCCGCGGTATCGGCAATAGCTCCGATTCCGCCGCGTCTGACCCTGCCGTTGGTGTATTCCTCGATGAGGTCTATATCGGCCGTACCGGGGGTATCGGCTTTGATCTGTTTGATCTGGAACGGGTAGAGATACTGCGCGGACCGCAGGGTACGCTGTATGGCAAAAATACCAACGGTGGCGCCGTCAATATCGTGACTTCCCGGCCTTCCCATGAAGGCGAATTGCGGGTGCGGGGCTCTATAGGCAGCGATAACCTGGTGCATTTGCAGGGCCTGGCCAATGGTTCGCTCACCGATAACATGGCCGGTAAGCTGGTGTTCTCATGGCGCGAACGTGACGGCTATACCAAGAACGTGATCACGGCTGATGAAGTGGGCCCTCCCGGCAACTTTTCTGCCAGCCCGCTGATTCGCAAGTCGATTGGCGCTGCCAACGGCGGTGATGACCTCAGTGATCTGGAGAACTTCAGCCTGCGTGGCCAAGTGCTGTTTGATATTGGCGATGATGCTGAATTGCTGCTGGGCGCGGACTATGCGCGCAATGAAACCAACGGCAACTGCCGCCACATCAAGAACCTGGATTCCGCAATTGCCGGCTTGGGGCCATTTTGGGAAGGCGCCATGTCAGAGCGCTACAAGAGCGACGAACGCAACTGTTCGTCGGAATTTGACCTGTCCCAGGAGCGCGAGGCAGGTGGTCTGATGGCGCGTCTGGCGTTTAATCTGGACTGGGCGACGCTCACGTCAATCACAGCCTGGCGCTACAGCGATTACACCACACTGGATGATCTTACAGGTCTGCCACTGATTGACCTGAACGCACCGTCACCCCCCGGCGTACCGCTGCCCCCGGGTTCCTTCACCGGGCCTGAAAACGTGATTGATGCTGCGGAGGAAGATGCCGAACAGTGGTCGCAGGAATTCCGGCTGTCTGGTGCAACGGATAAGGTTAACTGGTTGCTGGGCGCTTTCTACATGGAAGAAGACGTAGAGCGCGAAGAAGAGTTTTACACACAATACAGCACCCTGCTGCAGGGGCTTGGCCTGGCTGCGGTGGGCGATGTGTTGTTTACGCAGGATAACACCACCACCAGTATGGCGGTCTACGGCCAGGCAGACTGGCACATTACCGAGCAGCTGACGCTGACCTACGGTGCGCGCTGGGCCGAGGATGAGAAAGAGATTACCCAGAACTCGATTGATCTGCTGGATACCACTCCTTCGGGCGTGCCACTGATTCTGCCCGAGTTCCCCGCTCCGGTTTCCGCCAATGACTCCTGGTCCAAAGTCACCCAAAAGTTGTCGCTGGCGTATACGCCCTGGGATGGCATGATGCTCTATGCCACGTATTCCGAGGGTTACAAGAGCGGTGCTTTCCAGTCGCAGACTAACCTGCCCTCGGTAGCAGCGCAGCCGGTAGATCCGGAGTTTGTGGAAAACTTAGAGGTGGGTATGAAATCCACCTTCTGGGATAACCGGGCGCAGTTCAACCTGACCTACTTCGATATGGACTACGAAGACCTGCAGGTGTTTGAGCTGAACAGTCGCTTCCTGCTGGTGTTACTCAACGCGCAGGCCGAATCCAGTGGTGTCGAGGCTTCGTTTGATATCGCGCCTATCGAGAACCTGACACTCAGTGCGGCTTACAGCTGGAACGATGCCACTTATACGGATTTCATCAACTCCAATGGCTCTGACCTCTCGGGTAATGACCTGGCCTTCTCGCCGGAGCAGGCGGCCACGACCACGGCAAATTATCGCGCCCCGCTGACCAACGGCTCATCGTTGGACATCGGGCTGAGCTACAGCTGGAAAGACGATTATTTCCTCGGTCCGCAGAACCGTGAGCGTGAGAGGCAAAAGGCCGTTGGTATTTTTGATGCCAGCATCAGCTGGATCAGCAGCGACGCCAGCCTGACCGTTGATCTCTGGGGCAAGAACCTGACCGACGAACTGGTGTTATCCAACCTGATTGTGGACCCCACCGGTGTGACATCAGAGTTCTATATGGAACCGCGCATGTATGGTCTGTCAGTGACCAAGAGCTTCTGACGGGTTTCGAGCACCGCTATATCCCGGCGCCGCTCGGCGCCGGGCTTACTTCACCCGGCTGAACTTGATTTCGCGGTTGCTATCCTGCAGCCGGAAGACAAACGAATTCAATAGCCCGCGTTCGATCGTCACTTGATCATCTTCGGCAAGGCGAATACGTTCATCGTTCACCTGCCGCCATACCTGCTCGTTATCAAGTTTTACGACCAGTTTTCCGTATGCATCTTTCTGTACGGTAGCAATACGTGCCTGTACCTGCTCGACATCGCGTTCGCTGTTCCAGTGTTCCTTGCCAAAGTTATCTTCTGCCTCCTTGGGTTCGGTGGCTATAGCAGTGCCGACGAGCGCCTCGGTGGGGCGCACATTGATGTGCTGGCTGTCCTCGGGCTCGCTGCTGCGCACGGAACCTACGCCCAGCGACGCGGCGATTTCATCGTAGCAACTGAGTCGCTCACTGGCTGTGGCCAGCTTGGCGCAGGCCAGAACGGATTCATCGCTGCTGGCGCTGGCGATGGGTGCGCCAAGAGCGATGAGGAAGAGTGAGCGCGCAAACAAGCGTTGGGTTAAAGGCATGAAATTCACGAAGTGAGTGACTGAGCCGGCACTATACAAAGCTCATGTGCAAAAAAAAAGCCAGCCGGTTTCCCGGCTGGCTTGCTCGTTACAAACGCTGACCTAGAACTCGATGCTTACACGCGTCCACAGGCGAACACCGTAGGTGTCAAAGGTGCCCGGCGCTGTGTTGGCATTGAACGCGCTGTGGAAGCGCGGTGGCTCTTCATCAGTCACGTTGTCCACACCCAGGCTCAGGTTGACGTTGCGGTAGGAGTAGGTGCCCACGATATCGTGGTACAGCACGTCCTCGGCCACGGCATCATCAGTGATGTTGGCCGGGCGCAGCAGGTCTTCCGTTTCGTCGATCCAGCGCATGGTCCAGGCCGCTGTCCAGCTCTCGCCGCCGATACCGAGGCGCAGGTTGACGCGGTTTTCCGGATAGACTTCCGAGCCGGAATCGGCACCGGCAGTGCCCACCAGCTCACGTGTACCGGAACCCGGGAAGGTTTCCTTGTACGAGTCTGTGTAGGTGCCGTTCAGCGAGGCATTGGCGATAGTGACAAAGCCCCAGTTGACGTCGGTTGAGTAGTCAAGCGAGTAGTCAATACCGTTGGTCTCCAGCTTGCCAAGGTTGGCCAGCTGCGCGGTGGCATCGTCGGGTACGATATCGCCCTCGAATACACCCGTGCCGTTGAGGAAGAACGAACAGGCAAACTCGTTCGCCTGGTCTTCAGCGCCCAGACAGGTGCTTATCAGACCGTTGAAGTCCGGCAGACCGATCAGGTCATCAACCTGGATATCCCAGTAGTCGATGCTGGCGCGGAAGTCCTGCCAGTTCTCGGGTGACCAGACCAGGCCGATAGAGTAAGACTCGGACTCTTCCGGCTGCAGCTCTGTTGCAGCCTCCTGCGTGTAGGCAGACTGCCACTGGAAACCGAGTTCCAGGTCAGCCGGCACACCGGCGGCCGCACAGTTGGCGCGAGTCGTATCGGAGATGTCGTTGCGACGATCGGCAAATTCACAGGGGAATTCCACGATGGGGAAGTCAGTGGTCTGGCCACCCACGATCTCCACGATGTTCGGTGCGCGGAAGCCGGTTGAGTAAACAGAACGCACACGCCAGGAGTCGGTGATTTCCCAGTCGGCGCCCAGACGGTAGTTGTCGGTGCTGCCGGCATCGGTGTTGTAGTCCGAATAACGCATGGACGCTTCCAGGGTCAGCGACTTGGCCAGCGGTGCATCGGCCAGCACCGGCAGCAGGAATTCAGCGTAGAACTCATCGACGCGGAAAGAGCCGCTCAGTGGATCCTGCGAGCCGCTGGTGGTCAGGCCACCGGCAAGAAACTCATCGGGCTTGAATTCTGCTGATTCGCTGCGCGTCTGGTAGCCAGCCGCCCAGCCGATTGAACCACCGGGCAGTTCGAAAAATTCACCGTCCAGATCCAGCGACAGGCTGGTGAGGCGGTTGTTGTAAACATCTTTCAACGAACCGGCGGAGATGTAGCGCATTTCAGCGGCGCTGATGGAGCCGTAGTCGCCGAAGGGGTTGAGTGCGTTGCTTGCGCCCGTGGCTTCTGCGCAGGCAGAATCTGCGGCGCAAAGCTCGGGGTTAACAGCCGTTTCCCAGCGGTCGAAGCGACCCAGGTTGTTGTTCTCGGTCACCACCTGATCTTCTGCAAAGACGTAGGACAGATCCCAGTTCACGCTGCCGTAGTTGCCGTTAAAACCCAGAACCATGCGGTAGGTATCGCTGTCCTGCGCGTAGAGACGGCCGCCGGACTCTTCGAAGCGACGGTTGATGCGCACATCTTCACCGCTGATGCCATAGGGGTTGCTGGCATTGTCGCCAAAGGGGTTGAACGGGTTGTTGGCCGGAACCGTGTCGTTCCACTGTCCGTTGAAGTCGGGCGTTACCGCGAAAGAGGCATCTGGCGCCAGGCGCTGTTGGCTTTTGCGGTTGGTGTACATGGCCTCGCCATAAACGCTCACGGTGCCGTTGTTGAAAGAGAAGATTTCCTGATCACCCAGTGCTGAAATGTGCCAGCGCTCGGTGGGTGTTATCAACGCGTTTACGGGTGCGAAGTTATACGTGTCGGATCCTTCGAAAGGGCGTACCTGGCCCGATTCTGCATCGACGATGAAGTTGCTGGCACCGTCTGGCAGCAGCGCCTTGTTGGCATCGCTGAAGCCGCTGGTACGGATGCGGCGGCTGTTGGACGAGCCCTGGGCTTCGGCTTTGAAGCTGCCGTCGGGCTGCAGTACCGGCCACAGGACATCTTCAGAGAAATCACGGTCGCCCTGCTTGATTTCGTTCTGCTTGCTGTATTCCATGCCGAAAGTCACGCCGCCACGGTCATTGACTGCACCGGCAACGATGGCAACGGACTCGCTCTTGCCGTCCCATTCGCTGGCGTTGTAGCCCATGTCACCCGTGATTTCGACGCCTTCCACGCGATCCTTGAGAATCAGGTTAACCACCCCGGCGATGGCATCGGTGCCGTAGGCTGTTGATGCGCCATCCTTCAGGACTTCGATTCGCTCAACCATGGACATGGGTATAGCGTTCAGGTCTACGGCGCCGACATCGTCAGAACCGCCGATGAAGCTGCCAACCTGGCGGCGGCCATTGATCAACACCAGTGTGCGCTTGTTGCCAAGCCCACGCAGGTCAACCATTTTGGAGCCGGTGCCGGTGTTGCCGTTGTTGGTGCTGGCGCCCAACTGGTTGCCGGTGAAGGCCGGGATGCGCATCAGGAACTCATCGATGCTCTTTACGCCGGATTCGGCCATGTCCTGCGCGGTGAATACGTCGACGGGGCTGGCGTATTCAAAGCCGTCACGGGCGATGCGGCTACCGGTGACATAGACTTCTTCCAGCACGAGGCTTTCTTGTTGTGCGGTGGCAGGCAGCGCGCTCAGGGTCATCGCCCCGATTGCAGTCGCTACTGACACGGCTATAGGTGATTTACGAAACATATCATGTTCCTCTACGGTGATTGACTAGGTTTTGGGTAGTAAGTGTTGTTTCTCGTCCAACCGTTGCGGTTGGATAAGGCGGCGAAAATAGTCACTTTGTCAGGGGATGGCAAGGGGCTGAAATCCCGATGCCTGAAGCAAAAAACGTTCCACGGTAGTCGAATATTGGCTGGTGCAAATGATAGCTTTTTTCAAAATATTGTTATTTATCAGGGAGATAGGCGCTTTTAGGATGCAATTAAAGTTGACAGTGAGTATTTAGCTCTCTGCTGCGGGCATTGGTTGCGCCTGCGTGAATAGGTAATAGTGCCAAAAAAACTCGCTGAACCAATTTCGTCCCAGTGTGTCCGCTCGGCGTTGGCTGAAATGCCAGGTAATAAAAAGCCCGGCATTGCCGGGCTCCTGTGCAGACTTCTGCAGCCCTGAAACGATCAGGAGGGTGGGAACGAGGCAAAAATACGGGTGGCCGCCGCGTTGTATTTATCCTGATCCGCCGCATGTTCGCCTTTCATGCGCGATTCCGTGGTGCCGCGCCACACCGACTTGCGCAGGCTGGGGTCGATCAAGTCTACGATGAACGTGCCCTGGGTGTAATTGCTGACCGAAACATCTGATCCGCCGCCCATGCAGCCCCAGCAGTTATACATGCTGTAGCGGTTGTAGCCGCCGTAGGGGCCATAGCCGACACCCATGCCCACGCTGGTGGTTGGGTAGGACCTGACATCGGTTTTGTTCTGGGTCACCAGGTGCCAGCTGACCAGGAGATCTGCGTCGGCCGCGCTGTCTACTATCTGGTAGCCGCGATTTTGCAGCGCGAAGGCCAGCGCATCATCAATACGCTCTTTCTGGAAGTCGCTCAGCTGCAGTGGGTTGTCACCCGTGACATCGCCCGACTCGTCATAGAAGGCGATCTTCTGGATACCAGAGAAGTCGTAATCCGATTTGTAGTCGATGACCGGTTTGCTGGGGCCACTGCTGCAGGCGGTGGTTATCAGGGCAGCGGCCACCAGCAATAGTGAAAGCAGCGGTTTGCTGACGTTTTTTGGCGAGAACATAGATCACTCCGTTAGATTCAATATGGGTGCAGGATATCAAGCCCCAGTTTAGCGCGATAAGCTGCTTTTACCCTAATGCATCGGTTTGGCAGGGCGCCTGTAGCTTTTGCAGCAGCTGCACATGCTCGCGTGGTGCTGCCTGCAATTTGACCAGAGCGCTGTTTCTTTGTTCCAGCCACTGCATATAAGGCGGGGACAGGCTGTTCGACAGGAGCTGTTCCAGATCCTCTATCGGGGGCAGCAGCTGGTGATACCGGCTGCCTAATGCGGCCGCTCTTGGCTGTATGTCGCCGATGAAGTACTTGCGAATGACATTGGTCAGTATATCCGCGGCAGGTGGCCGCCTCGAAGGGCCGCACAGTGGCCCGCGTGCAAGGCGCAGATTGACCGTCGCGTCGGCCGCATCCAGCCAGCCAGCCTGTTCCGACAGAGCCCTGAGCAGGGCGCCGCCATCGCCGGTAGCAACGTCTGCCAGCCTTAATTCGAAGGCGGTGTTGTCAGCGCTGTAGTCGCCTGAGAGCCAGCGTCGGACGTCGGCATTGATTGCCTCAAGCGCGGATATCACCTGGCTGCCGGTATCAGCAGGGTAGTTGGAGTCCGTCGCACCTGCGCGCCAGAACGCCCGATATTCACCACCGGCCAGTGTGGCGTTAAAGACTCTGGCAGGCAGCTGCTGTTTTTTTTGCAGCCATGCGGTTTGTAGATCCTGCGCCAGTTGCTGGTTGCCCTGTTGCCGCTGGTAGTCGATGCATTCCGGGGCCAGTTGCAGGTATTCCAACTCCAGCAGCAGGCGCTGTGATGGCGTGGCCATGCGTCCAAGGCTGCTGTTGCGTTTGCCGATAGTGATCTGCACTGCACAGCCGCTGATGGCCAGGAAATCCAGCGCGTCCAGATTCCCCGGCGGTATGTCGTGTCCCAGTTTTCCCACACGCGGCAAGCGTGGCAGCGGCGTATCGAGCGGTTGGGGGGCGTTGACCTCCAGTGTCCGTTCGAGGCGGCCCAGGTAGTTGTCATAGGCCGCGTTGGGCCCGGCTTTCTGGCATGCCGCCGTCAGTGCCAGCGCAACCGCAATGCTGCCTGCCCCAAGACTGCGTTTAACGCTGACCAACAACTGTTAACTCCTAATCGACATTGAGACCCAGTTCGGTGCGCACTCGATCGAGGTAGGTATGCAAGGCGCTGCAGCTGACGGGCGGTGCGCTCTTGACCCAGCCGGCAAACTCGGCGCACACCAGCAGGTCAATGTCGGCAAGCGACAGGTGCTCTCCCGCCAGAAAGGTCTTGCCGGTAATCTCCGCCTCCAGCGTTTGCCAGGCATGCTCCAGACGTTGCTTGCCGCGCTCGGCCAGTGCGGGAATCTGCGGCACATTGACCGGGCCGGGGAGCGCGCGATCCACAAAGCCCGGGCTGCTGTTGCGCAATACCTCGGCGACGGCGCTGACCACCATATTGAACAGTTTATGATCCCAGCCGCTTACCAGGGCCTTCTCCAGCGGGGTGCTGCCCAGCAGGGGTTTGTCGGGGTACATTGCCTCCAGATAGGTGCAGATGCCGATGACTTCCGTCATCACTGTGCCATCATCCAGCACCAGCGCGGGTACGGTGCAGTCCGGGTTGATGGCCCGATAGTGGTCTGCCATCTGGGCGCCGCTCATCATATCTATCTGCTCCGTCGGCAGGCTGATGCCTTTATAAGCCATAAACAGCGTCAGGCGACGTGGATTGGGGGCCGGATCGTAAGTGTAAAGTTTCATCGCAGCGGATCTCCTGTCCTGTTTGCATCAGGGTGATAGTTGGTAAAATGTGTTGGTAAGTAATAGTAGGGGCTTGTGAGCGAAGGTACCACTGCCGCTTGTCGTCGCAGGTATAGCAAGCCTTGCAAGTATGGCATGTTGCCAGTTTTACCGAGCGGCATAAGTGGCTATAATGCGCGCCGGATACCGAGAGGAAAGAGTTGTGATTATTCGTTCAGTGATCAGTTTAGTAGCCGCCTTGCTGGCATTCAGTGCCTTCGCGGTAGAGTTAAGCGATGAGCAGCGTGCTGCCATTGCCGAGCGCATCAAGCCGGTCGGCGAGCTGTGCCTGCAGGGCGACAGCAGCTGCGGTGGCGCCGCGGTCGCTGCCAACAGCGGCCCGCGCTCTGGTGAAGCGGTTTATGACGCCGCATGTATGGCCTGTCACACTACAGGCGCGGGCGGTGCACCCAAGCTCGGTGACGCGGTTGCCTGGGCGGATCGTATCGCCAAAGGCATCGATGCCTTGTATGTGAGTGGTATTGAAGGCGTGCCGGGTACTGGCATGATCGCCAAGGGTGGCTGCATGAATTGCAGTGACGAAGAGATCGAGGCGGCGGTAGACCACATGGTGGCCGGGGTTCAATAGTTCCGTAACCGGTGTATAAAGGGCCGCAGTGCGTCAGTACTGCGGCTTTTTTCGTTATGGGGCCGCAATTGTCTGGTAGGGTGCAACGAAACAGGGTTGAAGGGACTGTCGTGTGAATAAACTTATTTTGGGATTGGGTGCCAGCGTAGTGGCGGCTGCAGCGCTTGTATCGGCTTGTTCACAGGAGGCACCGCCGCAGCGCACTGTAGAGGTGGTGGTTGCTGAGGCCACACTGGAACCCTATCGGCCAAAATCGCGCTATGTCGGCCGCCTGCAGGCGCGTGACGACGTGGCAATTCAGGCCAAGGTCAGTGGCTATCTGTTGTCACGTGATTTCCGCGAAGGTGAGCGGGTAGAGGCGGGCAGCGTGCTGTACCAGCTGGAAGACTCTGAATATAAAGCTGCGTTAGCCCGGGCCAGGGCGGATCTGGCGGCAGCGATAGCAAACCAGTCCAACGCCGAGCGAAACTTCAAGCGGGGTAAGGAATTGCTGCCCAGGGGTGCGATTTCTGAAGCGGAGATGGACAACCTGACGGCGAAAAAGCTGGATGCTGACGCGCGTATTGAATCGGCTCGGGCGCAGGTCACCAGCGCCGAGGTCAATCTGAGTTTCACCAAGATCACCGCGCCCATTACCGGTCGTATTGGTCGCAGCGTGGTCAGCGTTGGCGATCTGGTGGGGCCAACCACGGGTAACCTGACCACGCTGGTCAGCATGGATCCAATCGAAGCCCTTTTCCAGATCAGCGAGGCCACCTACGTGGCTGCGATGCGGCGTCATCCAGAGACAGAGCTGGCACCGGAAAGCCTGCGCAATATCGAGGTGACTCTGGAGCTGTCTAATGGACAGATATATCCCGAAGTCGGTCGAATCGACTTTTTTGCCAACCGCATAGACCCTGCTACGGGCACACTGGAAACCCGCGCAACGATACCCAATCCTCAGTCAGTGCTGGTTCCCGGACAATACGTGCGGGTAATCCTGCAGGGGACGGATTTGCTGGAAGGACTGTTTATACCGCAAGCGGCGGTGCAGGCTGATCAGCAGGGCAGCTTTGTATTGACGGTGGATGGCGGCAACATCGTTGTGCGCAAGAATGTAGAACTCGGTGACCGCCTGGACGCCGATGTGCTGGTGCGTCAGGGGCTGGACGCTGGCGAGCGCGTTATCGTGCGCGGCTTGCAGCAGGTGCGGCCGGGCATGCCGGTTCAGGTGCGTTCCCTGGCAGACACGCAAGCGGCGGAATAAACGATGTTCAGCGCCTTTTTTATTGACCGACCCAAGTTTGCGCTGGTGATATCAATCGCCTTGACCCTGATTGGTACGCTGTCGATTTACCTGTTACCGGTGACGGAATATCCCGCTATCTCGCCGACCAGCATCACTGTGTCTGCGGTATACCCGGGAGCCTCGGCCGAGGTGGTGGAAGCGGTTGTCGGCACGCCAATAGAAGAGGCAGTGAACGGGGTGGAAGACATGATCTATATGTCTTCCAAGAGTTCAAATGACGGCAGCTATCGTCTGAGCGTTACCTTTGATGTGGGCGCGGATTCAGACATGGCTCTGGTGAGAGTGCAAAATCGCGTCAAGCAGGCCGAGCCCTCACTCCCCAGCGAAGTGAGCGCTATGGGGCTGAACATCAGCGAGCGTTCACCGGATATACTCAAGATTGTCAGTTTCACTGCACCGGGCGGTGAGCTGGATTACAAGTTCATTTCCAACTACGTCAAGATCAACGTTCAGAGCGCACTGGCGCGGGTAGAAGGCGTGGCCTCTGCCGACATCATGGGCGCGGCAGACTATTCCATGCGCCTGTGGCTGGATCCGGACAAGATGGCCAACCTGGGTCTCTCTGTGCTGGACGTGCGCGCCGCCCTGCGCGAGCAGAACGTGCAGGTCGCGGCAGGGAAAATCGGAGCCCCGCCGTTTGACGGTCCCCTGCAGACTGAGTACACGCTGCGCACCAAGGGTCGGCTGCAGGATGTGGAAGAGTTTGAGAACATCGTGTTGCGCGCTCGATCTGACGGATCGGCCATCTACCTGCGGGATATTGCGCGCGTAGAGCTGGGCCAGTCCGACTACAGCTTTTTTGGCGAAATTAACGGTGAGCCCGCTGTGAACGTGGCCCTCTACCTGCTGGCCGATGCCAATGCACTGGCGGCCGGTGAAGCGGTCGATGCCACGGTAGACCGCCTGGCTCGAGACTTTCCTCAGGGGCTGGAGCATGTTGTCAGCTATGACACCACGCGTTACGTTGCCACTGCAGTGCAGCAGGTGGTGGTCTCGCTTTTCATGGCGGTTGCTCTGGTGATTGCCATCACCTTCATCTTCCTGGGCAGCTGGCGGGCAGCGCTGGTGCCGACCGTCGCGATTCCTGTTTCATTGATCGCGTCCTTTGCCGTTTTATTGGCCAGCGGAATGTCGATCAATACGATCACTCTGTTTGGTCTCATTCTGGCCATTGGTATTGTCGTCGACGATGCGATCCTGGTGATAGAGAACTGTGACCGGCACCTGCGGGAAGACCCTTCGCTTTCACCCCGGGAAGCCGCGCGCATTACGATGAAAGAAGTCGGCAGCGCGATTGTTGCGACCACGCTTGTGCTGTTGGCGGTTTTTGTGCCGGTAGCCATGCTGCCCGGCATTACCGGCAACATGTACCGACAGTTCGCCGTAACCATCTGTGTGGCGGTGGTCTTTTCCTCCGTTAACGCCCTGACCCTCAGTCCCGCCCTGTGTGGCCTGTTACTGAAATCGGGAGAGCAGAAGGATGCCCGCTGGTACCGCAAGTTTCAGGCTGCTTTTGGCAGGGTGACAGCCGGTTATGATCGTGGCGTAGGCTGGGTGTTGCGCAAGCTGCTTGTGGTGGGCATCGTATTCGTCGCCTGGATGGCGGCACTGGCAGTAGGCGTTCTCAACACTCCTACCGGTTTTGTGCCTGACGAAGACAAGGGGCTGCTGTTTGTGAATGTGCAGTTGCCAGACGCTTCTTCCTTGTCACGCACTAAAGACGCGATAGACAAAGTCACTGCGATTCTTGAAGCGGACCCGGCGGTTGAGAGTATCACCTCGATCACCGGTTTTTCGCTGCTTAGCGGCGCGATGTCCAGTAATGGCGGTACTTTGTTTGTGGTACTCAAACACTGGGACGAACGCCAGGACAAGGAGCAATTGGTGTTCAACGTTGCGCAACGCATTAATGCGCTGGCTTTTGCGCGTGTGCCTGAAGCGCAGATTTTTGCCATTGCACCGCCCGCCGTGCCGGGGATGGGTGCTGTGGGTGGTTTGCAGGCGGTGGTGCAGGACACCCTTGCGCGGCCGCCTTCCCAGTTGGCAAAAGTAATCAACAACCTGATTGTCGATGGCAACCAGATTCCGGGTCTGCAGGGCGTTTTCAGCACCTACCGTGCCAACGTGCCGCAGTATTTTGTCGATGTCGATCGTATCAAGGCAAAAAATCTTGGCGTTCCGTTGGATGAGATATTCATGACCTTGCAGGCGCAAATGGGGTCGCTTTACATCAACGACTTCAACAAGTTTGGTCAGACCTACAAAGTGATTATGCAGGCGCGCTCCGATTACCGCGCCGACCTGTCAGACCTGGATCATTATTATGTCAAAGCCATGTCTGGGGAAATGGTGCCTTTAAGTACGCTGGTCACGACCCGGCCTGTGCTGGGCCCCGATATTGCCGAACGCTATAATCTTTATCGCTCTGCCTCTGTGCGCGCCAACACGGCTCCCGGTTACAGCACCGGGCAGGCAATGGCGGCTTTTGAGGAGCTGGCTGAAGAAACACTGCCGGCGGGCTATCGCGTGGAGTGGACGGGGATGGCATTTCAGGAGCAGAAGGCGGGGAATACGGCGTTTCTGGCCTATGCCCTGGCGTTGATTTTCGTGTACCTGTTTCTGGTGGCGCAATACGAGAGCTGGTCTATTCCGGCAGCGATTATCCTGGTGGTGCCCATGGCCATTGGCGGCGCGGTGGCCGCGTTACTGTTGAGCGGTGTTGCGTTGAACCTTTATGCACAGATCGGGCTGGTACTGTTGATTGGCATGGCGGCGAAGAACGCGATTCTGATTGTCGAATTTGCCTCGCAGCGACGTGAAGGCATGGGTGAGGAAATTCTCGTCGCCGCACGCGAGGCCGGACGCTTACGTTTTCGTGCCGTGTGTATGACGGCGGTGTCTTTTATTCTCGGTATCCTGCCGCTCGTGTTCGCATCAGGCGCCGGCGCCTTTGGTCAGCGTTCACTGGGTATCACGGTGCTGGGTGGTATGTTGGCTGCGCTCCTGGTGGGTACTTTCTTTATCCCTGGCTTCTATGCCATCGTGCAGTCTAGTCGCGAGAAGGTGAAGCGCCGTCTGGGGATGATGGAGTAGATTGCCCCGTTCGCTGGGCAATGATCGCTTCATTGTCTGGCGTCTGACGCGCTCTTTGCAGCAGCGGTTGGTCAAAGTCACAGCCGAAAGATTCGGCAAACCATCGCGAATACTGGTTCAGCTTCATGGCCAGATTATGTGACTTGGGGTAGGTGTTGGCTTTCAGGCAGTTGCCGCAAAGATCTTCTGGATACTCTCGCTGCAGAGCGTTAGTGCGCAGCGCCTGCCATTGCGCCCCGCGCCAGACTTCCTCTGCACTATTGTCATGGAGCGTGCCTAGCTCCTCACCTGAATCATTTTTGAAACAGCAGGGATAAACCTTGCCGTTAAAACTTGCGTACAGGGTTTTATAAGGTTCCAGGCAGGGCGTACCCGTGTTGCGAATATAGGGGCGCTCTGCGCTTTTCTCTTTCCTGGCCAACTCGTCTTCAATGTCCTGCGCCGCAATCCGCATTGCTGTCTTTTTGTCCTGCGAGCGCGCGATGGTTTTAAGGTCTTTAATGTCGATTGCCTGGGCAGACAGTGTTTCGTCGCCCTTGTGCCTGGCCTGTTGCGGATTGTCAGGAAAACGCTGCGCGATGTCCTGCGTCTGTTCGTAGGGAACGCTGGCAAGATTGATCTGGTATTCGGCCGCCACGCGCTTCGCCTCCTCCAGTATCGGGCCCTCAACGGCAGGGCGCATCACCGAGCTGTGCGTGTGCAGCTCTTTGATAGTGTCATAGGTTTGCAGGGGTTTGAGGTGAATGGTGCTCACGCCGTGCTCGCCCATCAGGCGCACGAACTCTGGCAATTTCTCCACATGATGCGTGAAGCCCAGACTGTTCACATCGATTGCCGGGTAACTGGATTGCTCGCGGGCCTTGACTGCTGAGAGTGTCTTTAATCCTGTCAATACGCGATCAAAGTCGCCGCCCAGATAGACGTTTTCATACTCCTGTGCGGTGGCGCCCGAGAAGCTGATCGTTAATCGGGCGACGCGATTCGCTACCAGGAATTCGCACAGCTCCTGCGTTAAATGCATGCCGTGGGTAAAGAAATCTACCATGACATTGAAGCCGGCGAGATAGGCGATGAACTCACGAAACTGGGGGTGAATCGTCGGCTCTCCATAGCCGAAAGCGTGCACGATCAAGGCATGTTCGAGCACGGATTCCAGGGGTTGCGCGGTCTCCTCAAAGGAGATCAGGCCGCGGTCGTTGTTCTTCAGGATTTTGAATCGGTTGGGATTCAGGGCCGAAAACGTGGGGCACATCGCACACTGCAGATCACAGATATTGCTGATTTCCAGAAAAACTTCCAGCGGCCATTGCGGTGCTTCGCCGCCCGCAGTAAAGCCAAGGAACGATTCCACTGCGGCCTGTTTGTGGGTATGAAAATCGGGCGCGGTCAGTCTTGCCTGGCTATCTGGCAATGTTGCCACAGCGGGTTGCGGCGCCTCACTGAGGTGAGCGCCTTTTAGCAGTTTCCTGGTCAGTTCAATCAGTGACATCGGCGGTTGGCCTCCTGCGCGCAGTATAAACGGTTTCTGGTGGCAGCGATGTGTTGCTGATGGAGGCGGCTTCGGCCCCCGAGGCTGTTATCAGCCGAACAGGTTTTTCAGCCCGGCCAGCGTTTCCTGTCCGCGCTCCTCATTTGCCTCGCGCGTTTCCGCGCCACCGCCTTGCCACTGCAGGTCGTCCTGGGGCAGTTCGTCGATAAATCGGCTGGCTTCGCATTTGATGGTTTCGCCAAACTGTCGGCGTTTCAATGCCATTGTCATGCTGAGCGTCTCACGCGCTCGAGTGATGCCCACGTAGGCGAGCCGCCGCTCTTCGTCGATATTGTCTTCCTCCACGCTGACGCGGTGCGGCAACAGCTTCTCTTCCATACCGATAATGAATACGTGGGGAAATTCCAGTCCCTTTGATGCATGCAGTGTCATCAGCTGCACGCTGTCCGGGCCGGTGTCTTCCTCATCCTGTTGCTCCATCAGGTCGCGCAGCACCAGCCGCGCGATGGCCTCGTCCAGGCCCACTTTTTCATCGGCCATGACGCGCTGCAGGCTGTCGATGAGAAAATGTACGTTGCCCATGCGGCGTTCAGCGACATCTTCACTGGAGCTGAGCTGGTTGAGCCACTCCTCATACTCCATATCGCGTATCATCTGGCGAATGCCGGATACACCGCTGTCGCTTTCGCACTGCCGTCTGATCGTGTCCATCCAGCTGCGAAACTCGCGCAGGCGTTTGAGCCCGGCTTCTGAAATATCACTGGCGGTGATACGCGTGCAGGCCTGTGTCAGGCTGCAATGCTGGGCATTGGCGAAATCCCCCAGCGCCTCCAGGGTGGAGGCGCCGAGCTTGCGACGGGGAACATTGGCGATGCGCAGGAAGGCGTTGTCATCGTTCTGGTTAATGATGAGGCGCAGGTAAGACATTATGTCCTTGACCTCATTGCGCGCAAAAAACGACGTGCCACCGCTGAGGTGATAGGGCACCTGCTGCTGTTGCAGTGCCACTTCAATCAGCCGCGATTGATGGTTGCCGCGATACAGGATGGCGTAATCACCGTAGCGCGTGCGCTTGCGCAGCTTGTGGTCGAGAATTTCTGCCACTACCTGTTCCGCTTCATGATTTTCGTCGGAACAGCGAATCACGCGCAGTGGATCACCATAGCCCAGTTCACTCCACAGGGCTTTGTCGAATACGTGGGGATTGTTGGCGATCAGCGTGTTGGCAGCTTTGAGAATACGTGCCGTAGAGCGGTAGTTCTGCTCAAGCTTGATGATTTTGAGCCCGGGGAAATCCTGTTGCAGCTGCACCAGGTTCTCCGGGCGTGCCCCACGCCAGGCATAGATCGATTGGTCGTCGTCGCCCACCACCGTCAGCCCGCTGCGCAAACCGATCAGCTGTTTCACCAACAGGTACTGGCTGGAGTTGGTGTCCTGGTATTCGTCGACCAGCAGGTAGTGAATCCTGTTCTGCCACCTTTCCAGAACCTCCGATGAGCGTTCGAATAAAATACTGGGCAGTAATATCAGGTCATCAAAATCCAGCGCGTTGTAGGCTTTCAGTGCCCGGTTGTAGCGCTTGTAAGCCTGGGCGCAGAGCATATCCGATGGCCCCTTGGCGGTGGCCAGCGCCTCCTCGGGAAGCACGCGATCGTTTTTCCAGTTGGAAATTCGCTGCGCGATCAGGCCGGCCTGGTCTCCTTCCGCGCCGTGCTCCTGAATGAGCAGATCGCGAATGAGCGTGCGGGTATCCTCGCCATCAAAAATAGAAAAGCCAGCCTTCAGGCCCAGTTCCTTGCGCTCGGTTCGAATGATATTCAGTCCGAGTTGGTGAAAGGTGCTGACTGTGAGTCCTTCACTGCTGTTGCCGCGCAGCAGTTTGCCCACCCGCTCTTTCATTTCGCGCGCGGCCTTGTTGGTGAAGGTCACGGCTGCAATATGGCTGGCACGAATGCCGCATCTATTCACCAGATAGGCGATTTTCTGGGTGATAACACTGGTTTTACCGCTACCCGCACCCGCCAGCACCAGCAGTGGGCCGTCGATATAGCGAACCGCCTCGCGTTGTCGGGGATTGAGCTGGGTCATCGCGGCTGTCTTGGTTCTGGATCGGGGCCGTGGATGGTATAGCTCAGTGGGTCAGGCATCAAGCGCGCCGTCGATCGACAGCAGCGGTACCGGGCAATCCATGACCGCCGCCATGCTGGCAATAATTTCTTTCTCGGCCGGTGTCAGCTTGCCGTCGGCGCCCGCAGCAAGTGCCATCGCCTTGAGCAGGCGTGGTTTCAATAGCGGGTAGCAATCCGCAAGCTCGCTCACCGAGCGGCTGAAAGCTGCCACGCTGCAATGTTCCAGCGGCAGCAGGCGCATCTTGTCAAACCCCAGCGCTTTAGCGCCCAAAGCAAAGGCGGTAACGCTCTCGTCGACGCTTTCATGCGCCAGTATCGACAAGACAACGCGTACCGGGCTGGCGACTTTTTGCAGGCTGCGATGGCGCGCTTTGCTGGGTTTGACCTGGATGAATTCAGGATCCAGGTAGTGCCTTACCAGCTGGAACATACACCACTCGTACAGCTCCGTACGCTGGTCTGCCTGGATCGTGCGCAGCAGCGTATTTTTGAAACGTCGATACTGACCGATGGAGATTGATTTGAGCGCGGGTAGGCACATTTCCAGTAGTGGCAGGCGGCGCGGTGCCCCAAGTTCTTTGACGCCGGGGCCGACGGTAGCCACCATGTCCGCCAGCCCGATGGTGCCGGACTCCGCGATCAGTGCCATTTGTGTCTCTCTGACTGCGGTTTCGTCATGCAGCAGCAGCGCCAGTATCAGGGCCTGCGCCCCCAGCGGTTCATGGCTGTGCTGCACGAAGGCCACCGGAATCTCCTGACGGGCGGCGGTGGCTAACTCAAGTTCCTCCGGGGAGGGGCCGAAATCGGCGTCGTCAGCCTGTATGTCAACTGGCTCCTGCAATGTCGCGGCGCCGAGTGCGGCGGCGACCAGCGCAGCACGTCCCACGCCGGCTTGCGCGGCCGCGGGGCGCGCCGGCTCTGTTTGGTATTGCCGCATTCTGCGCTCGATGTATTGCCCGTTCCAGTCGGGATCTATGCGCGCAATGCGTTTGCGCAACGGCGGATGAGTAGAAAAAACCTGCCACAGGTGGTGTTCTATCTGTCCAAAGAAGATATGCGACATTTCCGTGGCTCGCGCGGCGTGTACCAGTGTGCCCGGAATGTAGCCGCCAATGACCTTCAGCGCGTCCCCTATGCCGTCAGCGTCGCGGGTGAATTGCACGGCACTGGCATCGGCCAGGTATTCTTTCTGCCGGCTGATTGCTGCCTTGATGAAACCCGCCGCAAGACCGCCGACCCAGCCCAGAACCCACAGTACCAAACCCAGTACGGGCAGTGCCGCTGTCTCGTTTTTGCGATGGCCCAGGCCCGTGCGCGGACGATGGCTGCTGCGCAGGAGAATATGGCCCACGTCGCCAATGAAGGTAATGCCCTTGAGCATGGCTGCAAGACGGATGTTCAGACGCATGTCACCGTTGAGAATATGACTGAATTCGTGGGCGATAACGCCCTGCAGCTCGTTGCGCTTGAGGTGATCAATGGTGCCGCGAGTGACGGCAACAACGGCATCTGCAGGCGTAATGCCGGCCGCGAAAGCGTTGATGCCGCGCTCCTCGTTCATGACATACACCGGTGGCACGGGCATGTTGGCCGCGAGGGCCATTTCCTCTACCACATGCAGGCAGCGACGTTCGGCGCGATCACGGGTTTTCGGCAGGATACGCGTACCGCCCATGCTCTCTGCCACCACTTTACCGCCGGTGGACAGCTGTATCCATTTGACCAGCACAACGAGGGCCACCGTCGCCGTGATCGCCAGGCCTATCATGCCGAAGCGCTCCCAGCTGAACAGCGCGAGATAGCCGTCCATGCGGTGGCGCGAGCCGCCATAGATGGTGTAGTCCTGTCCGAAATAGAGAAACGCGGCAACAGCCGCATTGGTCAGTAATATCAGCAGGAAAACGGCCACGATGAATGAAACAACCAGCAAGCGCGTATTGCGGCGTGCAATATCCTGCTGCGCGAAAAAGTCCATGTTTGCTGGAGCCTGCCTCGTCAGAAAGAGACCTTGGGTGCAGCCTGTATCTGCGCTGAATCGTCAAACTCCAGCAAGGTAGCGTCACTGGGGTGGCCAAAACGCGCTGCGAAAAATACCGGCGGGAAGCTTTGTCGGTAGGTGTTGTAAGCCATCACAGCGTCGTTGTAACCCTGGCGCGCAAAGGCCACACGATTTTCGGTGGTGGTGAGCTCTTCCGACAGCTGCTGCATATTTTCACTGGCTTTCAGGTCCGGATAGGCCTCCATGGTGACGTTGAGCTTGCCCAGAGCACCCTGCAAGGCGTTTTCTGCCCCAGCCAGTTGCGACATGTTGGCACTGTCGAGCTTACCGTTGCCCATGGCCTTGAGCACCGACGCCGCATCGTTGCGCGCTGTGGTGACCGCTTCGAGTGTGTCGCGTTCATGCGCCATATAGGCACGTGCCGTTTCCACCAGATTGGGAATCAAATCGTAGCGGCGCTTCAGCTGTACTTCTATCTGCGCAAATGAATTCTGGTAGCGATTCTTGAGAGTGACCAGCGAGTTGTAGATGCTGACGATGTAAATCACCAGCGCCAGTATGATCAAACCAATGACAATGGTTGAAATGCCCATCGTTTATCTCCCTGTGAGGGTTATTGTTGTCAAGAGGGTATCACGCTTACCGGCACACCGTTGATAGCGGCGTTGCCGGACAGGGCATCCAGTAGCAGCTCGTCTGTGACGTCATTGCAGCTCACCCCGGCATGCTGCGCCGCAATATTGACCTGCGCGCCTTTGCGATTGTGACCATAGCCATGAGGCAGGCTGACCACACCCGGCATGATATCGCTGGAGGCTTCCACTGTCGCTGTTACGGTGCCGGCGCGTGAGTCTACACAGACTGCCGAGCCATCCTCGATATTTAGAGTGCTCATATCCCGGGGGTGCATCAGCAGCGTGCAGCGCTCTTTGCCTTTTACCAGGCGTTGGTAATTGTGCATCCAGGAGTTATTGGAGCGCACGTGGCGCCTGCCGATAAGGCGTAGCGGTCGATTATCATCCGCCTGGTCGAGCGACTGGCGCAGGCGTTCCAGATCTGCCAGTGGTTGCGGCGTGTTGCAGTGAACAGCTTTGTCGCGGGTTTGCAGGCGCTGTGGCAACTGCGACTTGAGGGGGCCGAAATCCATACCCGATGGGTGCTCGCGCAGCAGTTGCAAGGTTAGCCCGTCCTTGCCATAGGGGCCAGCTTGCACACCCGTATCAATAATCTGTGACGGAGGCACGGTCGGCGCCGCTTCGTCGCCCAGCAGTTGCGCGACGCGATTGCCCAGTTCACTGAAAATTTCCCAATCGTGCAGGCTGCCTTCGGGCTTCTCAAACACCGCATCGTTGAAGCGCGCGGTATTACGCATGGCCATGGTATGGAAGGCGATATCGTAGTGATCATGCTCCAGCGGAGATGTCGGCGGCAAAATAATATGGGCATGGCGGGTGGTTTCGTTGATGTACGGGTCCAGTGACACCATGAAGTCCAGCCGCTCCAGCGCCGTGTCCAGCTGCCTGCCGTTGGGGGTGGAAAGCACCGGGTTGCCGGCGCCGGTAAACAGGGCGCGTATCTGGCCGTCGCCTTCGGTCAGGATCTCCTCCGCCATCGCGGCCGATGGCAGCTCGCGGTCGAACTCCGGCAGGCCGCGCACACGGCTATGATGTCTGGCAAAACCGCCGGGCCCTGACATTGAGACCTGATCCAGTGCTGCGGTTGTGAACAGAGAGCCGCCCGGTCTATCGAGATTACCGGTTGCGATATTGATGATCTGGATCAGCCACTGACACAGCGCACCGTAGGATTGGGTTGAGACACCCATGCGACCGTAGCAGATAGCCGCCTCGGCAGCCGCGAGCTCACGCGCTGTGCGGCGTATGTCGTCCGCGCTGATCCCGGTGTGTTGTTCTGCGAGGTCGGGGGTGAACCCGGCAATGGCCTGTTTCACTTCCGTCATGCCATGGACAAATGGCTGCAAGTTGCGTGCATCGTCCAGGCCTTCCGTGAACAGGGTATTGAGCAGGGCCAGCAGGAACAATGCGTCACTGCCGGGCTTGATGAACAAATGCTCGCTGGCCAGCTGCGCTGTCTCTGTGCGGCGCGGGTCGACCACCACCAGTTTACCGCCGCGCGCCTTGAATGCCTTGATGCGCTTTTTGACATCCGGCACTGTCCAGATACTGCCGTTTGACGCCAGCGGGTTGGCGCCCAGCATCAGGAAGTAGTCGCTCCTGTCGATGTCCGGAATCGGGTAGAGTGCCTTATGACCGAACAGCCACAGCGAGGCCAGGTGGTGGGGCAGTTGGTCCACCGAGGTCGCAGAGAAGCGGTTGTTGGTGCGAAAGTGTCGAAATAGCGCATTCTGGTGTGTGAGCATGCCGTAGTTGTGCACTGTCGGGTTGCCCAGGTAGACGCCTACAGCGTCCACGCCATGGCGCTGCCTGATGGCCACAAGCTGTCGGGCGGTTTCATCCAGCGCTTCATCCCAGCTGATTTCCTGCCATTGTACCTCTGCATCCGGGCCGATTACCCGTTTCACCGGCTTGCGTAAGCGATCCGGATCCTCGTGGATGTCGCGCAGCGCCACCGCTTTGGGGCAAATGTGGCCGCGACTCAGCGGGTCGTCCTTGTCGCCCTTGATTGAAATGATCTCGGAGCCTTTGGTCTCGATCACCAGCCCGCATATGGCCTCACAAAGGTGGCACGCGCGTCGGTGTATCTGCTGGCCGTTGGTGGCTTCGCTGGCGGCGTTAGTAGGCATAGACATGTTTCCGCTGGGTTATCTTTGGCGGTTAGTGTATTAGGTTTGCCGGCTGAGCGGTATGCCGGAAAGGCAGTTGGTTGTGGACTGGAAGCGGTTTAGTGCCGCCCTCAGATAGACGGGGTAACCGGTCTGTTTTCGTCAGGCAGCGCTGAGCTGCGCAGCAGGTGATAGCTGCTCAGAATGGCCAGTCCCACCAGGATGCCGGGTAGCCCCTCGTACACGGCGTTGTGCCAGCCAAACCAGCGCCAGAGCATGGCGGTAAAAAGACCCGCCAGCATGGCAAGGATACTGATGCCCTGACTCGGCCGCCAGCCAATACACAGAGCGATGAGTAGCGGCGCAAAAGCGCTTGCAAGGCCGGACCAGGCGAGAATCACCAGGCTGAACACACTCTGGGTATTGGATAGCGCCAGTCCCAGTGCGCATGCGGTGATGGCCAGCGTCGTGAGCTTGATCAGCCACTGGTTTTCAATATTGTGTGGCAGCAGGTCATGCGTGATCGCCGCCGAGCAGCTGAGAATGAGTGAATCTGCAGTGGACATCGTGGCAGCGAAGATCCCTGCGAGTACCAGGCCAACCATCAGCGGAGGCAGTATTTCTAGGGCCATGGTGGGCAGTGCCAGTTCAGCATCAAAGCTGGCGGTGTCTGTCAGGTAGATACGCGACAGCATGCCGACGCCCGTCGCCATGCAGTAAAAGGCGATAAACCACAGGTAATACCAGATGCGCGCCTGGTACATTTTATCGCCATTATCGAGCGTCATAAAACGCACCATGATGTGCGGTTGTCCGATAACAGAGATACCGGCAAACAGCCAGCTGGCAATAAACAGCACTGCGCCTATGGCGCCGGGTACCGCGAGGTCCTTGGGAAACCAGTCAAGGAAGTGTGGCACTGCCCGCATGCTCTCAATGGTCGCGTCTATACCGCCCAGTGCCCCGACCGTGGAGACCAGTAGAAAGCCCATGGCGAGAATCATCACAATGGATTGCGCAGCATCTGTCCAGATGGACGCACGGATACCGCCTGCCATGCAGTACAAGGCAACGAGTACCGAGCCCATGACAGCCCCGGCCCAGGCGGGCCAGCCCAGCAACACTTGTAGCGCCTTGCTGCCCGCGACCAGTTGGGCCGCGGCGTAGGCGAGCAGGAATAGCAGTGAAATCAGCCCGATAAGGCGCTGCAGTTGTCCGCCGTCCTGCTGACCATACCAGTGGCTGAGCACCCCGGCATAGCTGACCTCATCGCAGCGCGAAGTGGCTTGGCGGAGCCGTGAATGGACAAACATGGACCCCAGGAAGTCGCCGGCAATCCAGCCGATCATCAGCCAGATTGATGCGAGGCCGGTAGCGTAGGTATAGCCAATAACCCCGATGAACATGTAGCCACTGTTGTTGGTGGCTACCGCAGACAAGCCAACCAGCCATGGTTTGACGCTGCTGTCTGCGAGGTAGTAATCGTGCCGGGTGCCCCGGCTTAGCCAGGCGGATGACACTCCGATCAGCGTGAACGCCAGCAAAAAACCGGCGAACGCCAGAATCATGCTTGCATCGCCTTGCTATAGCGCATCATGCGAGACAGATCGCCGTGCCGTGGTCGTGTACTTCTACCAGGCAGTGGTGCAGGCTTTTGATAGCGCCATCGTAGTCGGCATCGTTGACGATGAACTGCATGTCAACCTGCCGCATGGATTGGTGCATGGCCTGCACGCTGATGCCTTCTTCAGCCAGCGCGCTTACCGCGTCTGCCAGAATGCCGGCAATATGCATGTCACTACCAATCGCAGAGACAATGCACACTTTCTGCTGGTTGATTTCAGCATCGGGGTAAGTCTCTTCCAGCGCGCGACGGATACGGTTAACCGTTTTGAGGTTGCTGGACAGGTAGTGCGTTACAGTATTGGCGTTGATGTCCTTGGACACAATCTGCGCCTTGAAACGTCGGATCGTGGACAGTATCTCACGATCATACAGATCGATCTGTCCGGCCATATCCTGGTCATTCAGCTCCAGCGCATACACGTTTTTGCAGCCGGCGATAATTTCTGCCCGCGGCGTTTCAGACACGTAATCCTTGGTGATCAATGTGCCTGCGTGTTCAGGCTCGAAGGTGTTTTTCACGCGCAGGGGAATGTTGTTCTGGCGCAGCCCCTTTGCAGCCTTGGGATGGATGGCCTCCATACCCAGGTTGGCGAGCTGATCTGCCACGTCATAGTTGGTGCGACCAATGGGCACGGCGTTGTCTTCACCGACCAGTCGCGGATCTGCGCTGCTCAGGTGAAACTCCTTGTGGATGACGGCTTCGCTGGCGCCCGTCAGCACGGCGGTGCGGCTGAACGTCATCTCACTGTAGCCGCGGTTGAAGCTGGCCATCAGTCCTGTATCGCTATGCGCATAGCCGGTTACAACGGGCAAGGTTGTCGCCAGATCGATGTCCTTGAAAGCCAGCTTGATGCGCTCGTCCAGCGACATATGGCTGTCGGTCTGCCAGCCGCTGAGATCGACAAAACAGGCATTGACGCCATCGCGGGTCAACAGCTGCGCCGTGTTCCATGCGCTGTGTGATTCGCCGATGCTGGCCAGCATCTCCTTCACGGTGTGCAGGTGTTGCTGCAGCGAGAAGTGGCCGTGTCGACACAGGCTTTGCAGGTCTGTCAGGCAGGCTTGTGCGCTATCGAGTCGCTCATCGATAAACTGGTTGGCGCGCCGCGTTGCCAACTCATCGGTGAACAGCTCGCTGTTGATACTGTGGAGCTTGTCGCGCAGCTTGTTCAATGCTTCCAGCCAGCCGCTGTCATCGTTCTGGCTGTTGGCGAACAGTCCAAACACGCCGTGCTTGCCCGATTTCTTGTGTTCCAGCAGTTCGTCGGTGATACCGCCGTAGGCGGAAACCACGAATACGCGCTGATAAAGCGTATCGGTGCGCGTTGGTTTGAGTACGATATTGTCACGCACGGCAGCGTAGTCGTTCATTGACGTACCGCCGATTTTTTCCACACTGTGGGAAGTCATAAATCTCCTTCAGGAACCAGTAGCACTCGCGGGCACGTCAATGGCGTCTGCGCTGAGTTCATAGGCCCCTTCGGCATTGTGCACTTCCGTGCCGTGTAGTGGCGGATTGAACACGCAGGCCAACTTGAGTTCGCTGCTTGCCCGCAACGTGTGCTTGTCATGTTTGTCCAGGTTATAGAGAGTGCCGGGTTTGATGGCGTATTTTTTGCCATCGGCATGCGTCTCCACCTCGCCCTCTCCGCTGATGCAGTACACAGACTCAAGGTGGTTCTGGTAATGCATGTCAAAATCCGCGCCGGCATAGATAGTGGTGATATGGAATGAATAACCCATATTGTCGCTGGCGAGCAGCATACGCGTGCTCTCCCAGTTGCCATCCGGCGATACAATGCGCCGCGCGGATTGTTCCGCTTCTGTTAAATCTCTGACAATCATTTTGTCGTCTCTCCTGTCTGGCCCGAATCAGCTGGCGATGCGCTCAGGTTCAAAGTAATCGTGCTCTTCGGGAATCGAGTCTTCTTTGGCGCAGGTTTCCTTGATGGCCTGCTCCAGAATGTCGATGCCGCGCTTCAGGTTCACGTCGCTGATGATCAGTGGGCACAGGATCTTCACCACGTGGTCTTCCGCGCCACTGGTTTCGATGATCAGGCCTTTTTCAAACGCCTTGCTGGTAATTTTTGACGCAATCTCACCGTTCACGCAGTTAATGCCCTGGAACATACCGCGGCCACGCGTGGTGAAGTTGCCCTCGCCGTATTGTTCAACGATAGATTCGAAACGCTGTGTCACGTAGCGACCCTTGCGCTTGACCTCTTTGGAGAACTTGTCATCAGACCAGTAGTAATCAATAGCGGCCTGAGCTGTCACGAACGCAAAGTTGTTGCCGCGGAACGTGCCGTTGTGCTCACCCGGCTTCCATTGATCCAGCTCGGGTTTGAACAGTACGACTGCGAAAGGCAGGCCGTAGCCGCCCAGTGATTTCGACAGTGTGATCATGTCCGGGCTCAAGCCTGCTTCTTCAAAACTGAAGTAGGTTCCGGTGCGACCACAGCCTGCCTGGATGTCGTCGACAATCATGAGCACATCATGTTTGCGGCAGACTTGCTCCAGGTTGCGCAGCCATTCGAAAGAAGCAGCGTTGATGCCACCTTCCCCCTGCACTGTCTCCACGATCACAGCGGCAGGCAAGTCCACGCCGCTGCTGGAGTCAGAAAGCACTTTGTCCAGATACGCAGTGGTATCAATATCGTCACCCAGATAGCCGTCATATGGCATGCGGCTGGAGCCGCTCAGGCTGACGCCCGCTGCGCCGCGGTGGTGCGAGTTACCGGTAGTTGCCAGTGCGCCGAGACTCACGCCATGGAAGCCGTTGGTGAACGAGATAACGTTCTCACGACCAGTGATGTTACGCGCGAGTTTAAGCGCGGCTTCCACGGCGTTGGTGCCGGTTGGGCCGGTAAACTGCATCACGTAATCCATGTTGCGCGGCTTGAGAATCTTCTCGCTGAACGCTTCCAGGAATTTACCCTTGGCCTGGGTGTGCATATCCAGCCCATGCGTGATGCCGTCTGCCTGAATGTACTCAAGCAGCTTTTCCTTGAACAGCGGGTTGTTGTGCCCGTAGTTCAGTGTGCCGGCGCCCGCCAGGAAATCCAGGTACTCATTGCCGTCCTCATCGTAGAGGAACTCGCCTTTGGCGCGGTTGAAAACCCGGGGGAATGAACGGGCGTAGCTTTGTACTTCTGATTCAATCTGTTCAAAAATCTTCATCATGCTCTCCTGCGGATGGTGTGTTCTTGTGTGTGGGTGCCTGCAGTGGTCTGCACGTCAAGCGGCCCGATTCGGGTTAGCAGTTCTGTGTCGTGCCTGCCCTTGAAATCTGCTTCGCGATCAAACATCACTGTTTGCTCGAGTTCAGCGCCATGGGATTTCGCCAGGCGACTGAACAATGCGTTGGATGCCGCGTTATCGGCAGTGATAGTGGTCTCCAGCCAGCGCACCTGGCGACAGGCCGGACGCTGCAAAATGTGATTCAGCATTTTCAACGCCAGCCCCTGCCCGCGGGCTTTAGCCCCCACGGCTACCTGCCATACAAACAGGGTGTCTGCCTTGCCGGGTACGAGGTATGCGGAGATGAAGCCGGTGAGTTCCCCGTCCTGCTCGGCGGCTACGCTGGTATCTGCAAAGTGTGAACAGTGCAGCAGGTTGCAGTAGATCGAGTTGGTGTCCAGGGGTGGACATTGGCTGATCAGGTCATGCAGGGCAACGCCGTCCCTGGAGGTGGGAGTGCGCAGTGTTGCTGTGTTTGAAGAGTCAATAATAGCGTCCTATAAACCTATAGTGTTCGAATCAATTAATGGGGTGTAAATCGTCTAAATCAAGGAGATGTAACTTAAATGTAATCATGTTCTGCTAAATGCGAGTAAAATTACATAGTGTTATAAATAATATCGTAAACCGCTGTTTATATCAACCGGGTGTCGTGTTGCGCTGCCCCAGAGGGGGCGTGCGTAACGTTGGATTGTCGCTATAATCGGCGCTTGAGCAGGCGCGGTCAGGAGTGCGAAATTGGATCGAGAGAAAGAAGTTCTGGTGGCTCTGCGCCGCGTGATTCGAGCGACAGATCTGCATTCAAAACACCTGGCAAAGACCACCGGGCTTACAGCGCCGCAAATACTGTTGCTGCAAACCATTCGTGACAAAGGCCAGGTGACGATCGGTGAGCTGGCTAAAGATGTCAGCCTTAGCCAGGCCACCGTCACCACCATTCTGGATAGACTAGAGAAGCGCAACTACGTGTACCGGGCCCGGTCTGACCAGGACAAACGCAAAGTGCATGCCTATCTCACGGACGAGGCGCTGGGCGTGTTGCGGGATGCACCGATTCCGTTGCAGGATCATCTCGCCCGGCAGTTTGCTGATCTGCAGGATTGGGAGCAGACCATGATTATCGCTGCTTTGCAGCGGGTGGCCCATATGATGGACGCCCAGCATATTGATGCTTCTCCGGTGCTTGATGTGGGCATGCTTGATCGCAAGGGTTCCGCCGACACCGCGGCGGCCTTCGAAGGCTCCGGCGATAAGGCAGGAGCGCTGGACCAGTAGTTTTGCCGCTTATTGAGTGTCAGTTTTCTTTACAATCTCGATAGTGTTTTCCTGGGCCCTTGGGCCAGGGAAGAATTAAAATAATGTTTTATATGCCTTTTTGTGAAGTTGGTGTGCTTTTTGCTTCTGATTTATGGGTATTGTCCAAAGATTCGATTAAAGGAAACGATGTAGTGAATAAGGCTCTGCGTTTATTGGGTGCAATGGGCGTGACCATGATGGTCTCAACGTCCGTGATGGCTGTGCCAATGGCGGCTGATCTCGATGTGGTGACAGGTAATCTGGCCAGCGGGTATGTGATAGACGTACCTGGACTGGGTAGTCTGTCCCTGACCTATGGTTCACCCACCACCTCCTATGATGGGTATAGCGATACCAGCACGTTCTTCGCCGCGGGCGGGTCCAATTTTGTGTTGGGTGCAGGTAATTCGTTGACAATTTCTGGCGTGGACTTCGTGCTGGACTCTGCAATATTCGAGTTGTGGGATCTGGATACCGTGAACCTGACGGAAACCGCAACCTTTACCGATGGCTCGGTATTGACCGGCGTTAACTACAATATCCTTAACAGTAGCGCATCGACGACCGATACCCAGAGCAGCGCTTTGATCGCAGCGGTCGGTGGATCCATCTCTATCGAAGCTGGCCCCAGTGGTGCCGCCGCCTTTGGAATTGGTGGCATCAGCGTGAACCCCGAGGCTGCGCCAGTGCCCGCGCCCGCCACGCTGGCGCTGTTAGCGGCAGGCTTGATCGTTATGCGCCGCTTCGTCGCGGGCAAGGTGTCCAAGCGATAAGGTTCTCTGGTTGCAAAAAAGGCCCGGCGTGGTAGCGCCGGGCCTTTTTTTTGGCTGTTGCTGGCGTGTTACGCCAGCCATCAGGCCGGCGTTGGCTGTCAGTCGATCTCAGATAGCAGCTTGGGATTGACCACCAGCTTTCTAACGCCGTGTGCGCTGTCTTCTTCAAAGACGTTGGATTCACACCATTTGCCAACAGTGTTGATATCGAGCTTTGCACACTGCGGGCGAACACTCCAGGAGACTTGCAGCGGCGAGCAGGTTTGTTCTGTGAACTTCGGTCCGGTGGTTGAACCTGCGAACTCCACGGGAGCGCCAGTGTTGAAATCCAGTGACTTGGCCTGGTGGAAACCGTTCACCTTGTTGCCGTCATAGCTGAATTTGTTGAAGTCCAGCGCTGATGAGTCGTTGACCAGTGTGAATACCTGGGTTTCTACACGCAGGTCCGGGTTGGCGCAGCTGTCAGCCAGGCAAGCACCCAGTGTCGGCCCGGGTTTCACGTCGCAGGAAGAGTGCACCCAGTGCACCTCAATTGTGTCGCCCGGCTTCAGGCCGTTGCAGATGTCTTTTTTGGGCGCTTTGAGTTCGGCTTTGCTCAGGTTTTGGCTGTCGGCGCACATATAACCGCCGCCCACGCCGTCCTTACCTTCGCCAGCGTATATAGCAAAATCTTTGGCTTTGTGTTCAGCGTTCTGGTGGAAGTGGATGTTACACAGGTTCATTTCGTTGTAGTCGGGTGCCAGCGAAAAAGCGCGCATGTTTTCGCCATGCAGGCTGTCGATATCGCGTGGTGTTTGAGGGCCGTATCCTACGCAGGCCTCGCCGTCACTGTGCGCATGTTTGTCGGCCAAAGTGTTTGCCGAGAAGGATGCAGCCATTAACGAGGCGCCTAGTACCCCTACCGTCTTTGCTATCTTTGTGTTCATAGGTTTCCCCTTTCAAGTGTCTTTACTTTGTGAGTCGTTGTTAGCGGTGTTGCGTCCTGGTGCTCCTGTGCCTTGAAGCGCAGGTTGGCCGAGCCGAACTAAAAAGTGTAACCCACCATAATGCTGTATACGAAAGGATCGATATCCAGATCAGTTGAGACCCTGGTGCCGTTGTCAAATTTTACGTCAACGGTGGTGCCAATATCGATGTAGCGCACAGACGCGTTCAGCCACCAGTTCCCCGATATCCGGTAGTCAGCGCCAACCTGCGCCGCCAGGCCGAAAGAATCTTCCAGGTCAACATCGCCGCCGGTTAAACCCAGGCCGACGAACGCGGCGTCAGCTTCGCCGGTGAGATCTTCATCGAAAAAGACAGTGTAATTGACGCCCAGGCCCACATAGGGCCTGAAGTCAGAGCCCGGGTTGAAGTGATGCACCACGCTGATCGTCGGCGGCAGGTGGGTAACGTCCGCAACGTCCAGGCCGTTCAGCACCCCTTTGCCGCTGGCAGTGTGCTCGAAGGGGGTTGCGGCCAAAACTTCGACGCCCCAGGTATCGGTTACCATGTATTCAATCGTTAATCCCAGCTGGGTGTTATCGTCCACGTCCAGCTCTGCGGGGCCAACTGCGCTGATGAAATCCTGTTCAGAGCCATTCAATGCCAATTGATCACTGCTGGCTTCAGGGGCAACGTTGGAGGCGCCCGCTCTTACGATCCAGGTGTTGGCCTCAAACGCTTGAGCAACAGCCGGCAGTAGAGCGCTACCCAGCAACAGGCTGGCGGCTAATGAGGTGCGTGCTCTACCGGTTAAAACGTCTTGCATACGACTCTCTTTTCTAGACAGTGGGTTAACTCGGGGTCAAACTCTACAGTATTTGATAGATCGGACAATTCGATTGTTTGAGGTTAATTATTCGGATAAATCGATCTTTTGGGCACGTGTAATCGTTGCGCTACAGCAGCGCGCAGGGACCGCAGGGGCATGAGATCGAAGCGGTCAGCAGGAGTTTTATGAGCAAGTGTTTTGTGCCGGCCGGGTCTTTGCTGGCGGCGGCAACCAGTCTTATGGTGTCTGCAGGCGCCGCTGTGCGCGCTGAGCAAGCGGTGTTGGAGGAGGTGATCGTTACTGCGCAGAAGCGCGTGGAGAATGTGCAGGACATTCCCGTGACGATCAACGTAGTGAGTTCAGCCATGCTGGATCAATTCAGCATTCGTGACACCAATGACCTCGCAGCCTCCGTTCCGGGACTGACCATACAGCACACGCCGCAGAATCTGGCCCAGGTGGCTATTCGTGGATTGGGTACCGGATCAGCGGGCGAGAGCCTGGACCAGTCGGTGGGCCTGTTCATCGACGGTGTCTGGGCGGGGCGCATCAGGGAGTTCCAGACGTCATTATTTGACAGTGAGCGGATTGAAGTTATCAAGGGGACGCAAACGACGTTGCTGGGCAAGAACACCAGTCTGGGGGCGGTCAGTGTTATTTCTCGCCGACCCGGGGAGCAGTGGGGCGGCTATATCCAGGGCGATTACGAGTTTGAGTTTGACAGCACCTGGCTGAACGGGGCGTTCGATATCCCCACCGACTTCGGTAACTACCGCATCGCATTCAACGATGTCAGGCAGGGCGGTTACGTCAGCAACGAGAGCACTCGAAACGAAGTTCCCGAGCGCGAGCAAAGTACTGTCCGCCTCAGCGCAGATTACACAGTGTCTGATAGAGGCAGCTTGCTGCTGAGTTACCAGTATGACGATCTGGAGATTCTGGGTGATACCTTCCAGCCAGATAACGACGCGCTGGGATTTCTCGCCGCAATGGACCCTGCCGCCGATATCGGTATAAACCAGAATAAGAATGCCTACACCCGTTTGGGCGACAGCGGGGATGCGGAGGATGAGCAGGATTCTGAGCGTGTCGTGGTGCGTTTCGACCAGGGTGTAGGGGATTTCCAGCTGACTTCGCTGACCGGCTGGTCCCGATATGACAACGAGCGCCTTGTAGACACGGACTTTCTCTCCGTTGATTACCTCAATACGACGTTCAGCAGTCGGTACCGGCAGATCAGTCAGGAACTGCGGGTTGCATCACCTTCTGAGCAGCGTTTTGAATATGTTGCCGGTCTTTATTACCTGGATAGTAAACTGGATTATGCCGGGCTCACTGATACCCGTTTCCCGCCGCCCTACACTCTGGGGCCGCTTCCGCTGGACAGCACGTCCCAGCGCAATTACGAGCAGGACACGCAGGTATGGTCGGCGTTCGGGCAGGGTGCGTTAGCGCTTGCCGATCACTGGCGGGTGACTGTCGGCCTGCGGTATACCGATGAAGAGAAGAACGCAGTATGGGGGCGCGAACGGTTGCGCTCAGGCGGCTTTCTGGCCGACATCGTGGCTGATCTGCTCGCGCCAGTGGTGCTGCCGACAGATTTGACGCGCTCTGAAGACAATCTCGATACCTCGATCAACATTCAGTACGATTTTAATGATCACAGCATGGGCTTTGCCTCCTGGGCGTCGGGTAGCAAGAGTGGTGGCTTCTCTACGGAGGTCGCCCTCCCGGAGCAGGCCGAGTACGAAACCGAGGAGGCAGAAACGATTGAGCTGGGCGTTAAAACGAACCTCGCAGACGGGGCAGCTATTTTTAATGCCTCTTTGTTTTACACCCGGATCGAGAACTTTCAGGTCATCACCTTCATTGGCACCGGTTTTGAGACCCTCACCTTACCCGCCGAAAGCCAGGGTCTGGAGCTGGAGGGGCAGTGGGCGGTGACGAGGCGGTTCTCGCTGGGAGCCAGCGCTACGTATGCCGACTCTCAGGAGAAGGATTCCGGGCAGCGCCTCCCCTACGCTCCCCAATGGTCAGCATCCATGAACGCTCAGTATGAGATTCCCTGGCTGCGTCATGGGTTGCTGTGGCGTTTTGGCGGAGTGTTGAACTATCGCGATGAGCAATATATGCAGGCAGATGAACTCAATCTGGATGATGCCCTCACCCTGCTTGATATGCGTTTTGCACTGGCCAGTGTCGACGGCGGCTGGGAGATTGCGTTGCTGGGCCGCAATCTCCTTGATGAGCAAAGCTCCTTTGGCTTTGATTTTCCGTTCTTCGGCGGGCAGGGTGATATTCCCGCGGGGGCAGCGACTATCGGTAGTTATAGTCGGCCACTGACGGTGGCGTTGCAGGCGCGTTATGATTTCTGACTGGCCGGCCTTCGAATAAGGCCCCGTTAATTGGGTAGAGCCGATTGAGTCGTCAAGAATTATTGAAAAGAGATGGTGCCCAGGAGAGGACTTGAACCTCCACGCCCTTGCGAGCACTAGCACCTGAAGCTAGCGTGTCTACCAATTTCACCACCTGGGCTCAGGGGATTGCAGCTGCAAAACCCGAGGGCGCGCACTTTACTTTTCCCGCGCAGCTTTGTCAATCCTCGCGTATACTGCCGGCTTCGTTTACTCAACCTGATACTATATCTCTAACAGAAGACCTCATACCTATGTCGAAAAAAGGCAAAATTGCCGACCCCCACGCGGAGCGCGAAGCTGCCCGCTACGAAAACCCTATCCCCAGCCGCGAAGCAATCCAGCAACTTCTGGCTGCCGCAGAAAAGCCACTGAATCACAATAAGATCGCCAGCAAACTGCAGCTTGAAGAGGAGCAGCAGGTTGATGCCCTGCGCAAGCGCCTGCGTGCTATGGAGCGCGATGGCCAACTTATGGTGAATCGCCGCGGCGCCTACGGTCTGGTAGACAAAATGAACCTGTTGCATTGCCGCGTACAGGGGCACCGCGATGGCTACGGCTTTGCTGTGCCTGTATCGGCGGATGACAACGAAGATGTTTATCTCAGTGCCCGCCAGATGCACTATGTGTTTGACGGTGACGAAGTGTTAGTCAGTGTGACTGGTCTGGATCGTCGCGGCCGCAAGGAAGGCAAGGTGGTCGAAGTGCTCAAGCGAGCCCATACCACTGCGGTAGGTCGATATCAGGAAGACAGCGGCATCGGTTTTGTCATTCCTGAAAATGGACGTATCACGCACCAGATTCTCATTCCGCCCGCGGCCAAGGGGGAGGCCTCTGTCGGTCAGATCGTGACGGTGGAAATTACCGATTATCCCACTCGCCAGCTGGGCGCAAAGGGCCGCGTCATTGAGATCCTCGGCGATCACCTCGACCCCGGCATGGAAATCGATATTGCGATTCGGGCCCACGGCATTCCGTGGGAGTGGCCAGAGGATGTTATCGACCAGGCGGGCCATCTGGAGGCCGAGCCTTCTGATGCAGACAAAGAACACCGCATTGAGCTGCGCAACCTGCCCTTCGTGACAATCGATGGTGAGGACGCCCGGGATTTCGACGATGCGGTGTACTGCGAGAAGCGCGGTCGCAACTGGCGCCTGTGGGTGGCGATTGCCGATGTATCGCATTACGTGCGTCCAGGGGCTCCCCTGGATGAAGAGGCGGCGCATCGCGGTACTTCGGTGTATTTTCCGGAGCGGGTAGTGCCGATGTTGCCTGAGGCCCTTTCTAATGGGCTATGCTCGCTGAAGCCTGAGGTAGATCGCCTGGCGATGGTGTGTGACATGGAAATCAGCAATGCGGGCAAAGTCACGCGCTACCATTTCTATGAGGCGGTGATTCACTCCCACGCGCGCCTGACTTACACGCAGGTCGGTGAAGTGTTGGAGAACGGCAGCCATCCTGAAGTGGATCAGGCGCGCGTACCGGAGTTGCAGCGCTTGCACGGGCTTTATCACGTGTTGCGCAAAGCTCGCGACAAGCGCGGCGCGATTGATTTCGACACGGTAGAGACGCGCATTATCTTCAACGAGCAGCGCAAGATCGAATCGATCGTGCCTGTGATCCGCAATGATGCGCACAAACTCATTGAGGAGTGCATGTTGGCTGCCAACGTGGCTGCCGCCAGCCTGTTCGAGGCTAACAAGTTGCCGATTCTTTACCGCGTGCATGAGGGGCCCAGCGAAGAGAAGCTGGAAAACTTGCGCGGTTTTCTCGGGGAGCTGGGGCTGGACCTGGGCGGCGGCGACAAGCCGACACCAGTGCACTATCAGAAATTGCTGCAGCAGGTGGAGGATCGTGACGATGCACACGTCATCCAGACCATGTTGCTGCGCTCACTGAGCCAGGCCGTTTACCGGCCCGATAATGCGGGCCATTTCGGCTTGCATTATTCAGCCTATGCGCACTTTACTTCGCCGATCCGGCGCTATCCTGATCTGCTGGTGCATCGCGGCATTCGTCATCTCATTCGCAGTGAGCGCAAGGCCGAGGGCGTGGTGCGCGCAGAGGGAGCGGCGCCGATACCCGCAGCCAGAATCTTTCCCTATGACGTACACGCGATGGCGGTGTTTGGCGAGCACAGTTCCATGGCGGAGCGCAGGGCTGATGATGCCACGCGCGAGGTTCAATCCTGGCTCAAGTGTGAGTACCTGCAGGAGCATGTCGGCGACGAGTTCGGCGGTGTAATCGCCGCTGTCACCAGCTTTGGGCTGTTTGTTGAATTGGACGACCTGTATATAGAAGGCCTGGTGCACATCACAGCGTTGCCGGGTGACTATTACAACTTTGATGCAGCACGGCAGCGTCTGACGGGCGAACGCAGTGGTCGCAGTTTCCAGCTTGGCGGGAAGGTGAGGGTGCAAGTGGCTCGCGTTGATCTGGACGACAAGAAAATTGATTTCGAGCTGGTCGACAGCGCGCCGCCGCGCAAGGCGAAAAAGAGCAAGCAGGCCGAGGGCGGGGGCAAGAAGTCAGACAAAGCCGCCTCTGGCAAGAAATCAGGCAAACAACGCAAGAAACCCGGTGCTGCCAAGGCGCGCGCCAAAACTGGCCTGCGCCGTCACCACTAGTCCTGGCAACGCACAGATATGAGCTACATTTTCGGTATCCACGCGGTAGACAGCCTGCTGCGCAATAACCCCAGGGCAGTGCAGCGATTGTGCCTGCAGGCAGGGCGCAACGACAAGCGCATCGCAGGCCTGCAGGAATTGGCAAGCAATCAGGGCATCGTCGTTGAGCGTCTATCCAAAGAGGCGCTTGAGGCGCTGGTTAGCGGACGTCACCAGGGTGCGGTTGCGCAAACCAGCGCAACGGGTGGTGCCGGCAGTGTTGCAGGCGAAGCCAACTTGTGGCGAGAAGCGGATTTGCTAAGTACTCTCAAGGGCTTGCAACACCCCGCCTTACTGCTGGTGCTGGACGGGGTCACCGATCCGCACAATTTGGGCGCCTGCCTGCGCAGTGCTGATGCTGCCGGGGTGGACGCAGTCATCGTGCCCAGGGATAAATCGGCTGACCTCACGCCCGTGGTACGCAAAGTGGCCTGTGGCGCGGCCGAAACGGTGCCTTTTGTGCGCGTAACCAATCTCAGTCGCACACTGCAGGCCCTGCAGCAGTTGGGTGTCTGGATTTATGGCACTGCCGGCGAGGCAGAGGCGTCCGTCTATGCCAGCGATCTGGCGTCGTCTGCAGCCATCGTGATGGGGGGAGAAGGCGGCGGATTGCGGCGTCTCACCCGTGAGAACTGTGATTATCTGATGCGTTTACCGATGGCCGGGTCTGTGAGCAGCCTTAATGTTTCTGTCGCTACCGGCATCTGCCTGTTTGAGGCGGTAAGGCAGCGACAGGCAACCAAATAGCGTTGCCATGTTTGTCGGTGAAACCGACGTGTCGGCACTATGCCCATAGGTATTGCGGCTTCCATTATTTACCGGTAGACTTCGCTCCCTCAAAATTTGCCCGGTCATTTTGATGGCCGATCCTCCTTGCTACACCGCGCTTTGCAACAGTGACGGGTAGCATTAACCCGTAAGGAGCTTAGTATGCGACATTACGAAATCGTATTCATGGTCCATCCTGACCAGTCTGAACAAGTGTCCGGCATGGTCGAACGCTACACCTCAACCATTGAGAAAGACGGCGGCAAAGTCCATCGTCTGGAAGATTGGGGTCGTCGCCAGTTGGCCTATCCCATCAACAAAATCCATAAAGCACACTACGTTCTGATGAACGTGGAAGCTTCCAATGAAGCAATGGAAGAGCTGACCACCACTTTCCGCTACAACGACGCCGTGATCCGTAATTTGGTGATCCGTCGTGATGAGCCCTCAACAGATGAGTCCTTCATCATGAAGGCGGAAAAGGAAAATCGTGAGCGCAAGAGTCGTTACGAAGAGCGTCAGGCCGCTGAAGCCGCCAGTGCGCAGGCCGCAGACTCAAAAAACGATGACGCAGATTCCGACGCTGAAGAAGCCGAAGAAGAATAAAACGCCAGATTTTCGTAACGAACACCGGATTGTAGAAGGAGTAGTGATATGGCACGTTTTTTCCGTCGCCGTAAGTTTTGTCGCTTTACCGCCGAAGGCGTAAAAGAAATCGATTATAAGGATCTGGAAACCCTGAAGGCCTATGTGTCTGAAACAGGCAAGATCGTGCCCAGCCGCATTACCGGCACCAAGGCAAAGTACCAGCGTCAACTGGCAACCGCCGTCAAGCGCGCGCGTTTTCTGGCGTTGCTGCCGTACACGGATTCACACCAGTAGGAATCCATTGATTCGCGCAACGCCAGAGCGAGGCCCCCGATGAAAGGCTTGGCGTCACTTGCAATGCGTGGTCGCTTCCATGCGCTGTTGCTGACAGTGGCATGCGCGGGAAGTTTGTTGTTTTGCTGGATCAGTGCCGCCCTGGTGGCGCTGGTGACCTTGCGCAAGGGTGCGTCGCAGGGCGCCTGGTTGATGCTATGGGCACTGTTGCCGGCAGGCACGTTGCTCTATGTGTTCGGTGATAGCGGGCCGATTACGTTACTGGCCGGCACCCTGATTCTGGCGCTGGTGCTGCGGGTCACAGTAAGTCTGCCATTGACGATGTTAGCGGCGGTGGCAGTAGGGTTTCTTACCGGTTTGGCACTGGTCGCGTTTGGCGGTAGTGCGCTGGATCAAATGGTCGCGTATTTAGGCGAGTTCCTGTCTTCACTGGAGCAGGAACTCGGCAAAAACGGCCAGGAAGTGGTGCTGGCGCGGCCTACTGCAGTGCAGGTGGCCGGTATGCTGGGCGCCGGGAACGCCATGATGTCAGTGATGTGTCTGCTGTTAGCACGTTATTGGCAGGCGGCGCTGTATAACCCGGGCGGATTTGCGTCTGAGTTCAGGCAATTGCGTTTAACGCCTGTAATCAGCGCGGTATTGGCAGTGGTTGCTGTCGCGCTGTTCAGTCTCGGAGTGCAGTATCGTACCTGGGCGCTGATAAGCTTGCTGCCGCTGACCTTTGCGGGGCTTTCTCTAGTACATGCCAGGGCGGCATCCAGAGGGCAGGGAAGTGGTTGGCTAGCCGTATTTTACGTGGCCTGGGTGTTATTCGACCCGGTCAAGCTGCTGCTAGTGATAGCAGCAATTGCCGATAGCTGGCTCGATTTTCGCCAGCGGTGGGCATCAGGTTCGGGCACGGATGTGCGCCGGCACGACGATGAAGATTAATTTTTGAAGTAGTGGGAGCATGCTCCCCGAGAAGAGGAAAGTAAGATGGAAGTCATTTTGCTCGAAGATATCGGCAACCTGGGTGGTCTTGGTGACAAGGTCGACGTTAAAGCGGGCTTTGGCCGCAATTACCTGATTCCGCAGGGCAAAGCGGTGCCGGCTACCGCCGAGCACACGGCTGAGTTTGAATCGCGCCGCGCAGAGCTGGAAAAAGTTGCAGCGCAGGCGCTGGCAGACGCTGAAGCGCGCGCTGCTGCTATCAACGCGCTGGGCCTGATCTCGATTGGCGCGAACGCTGGCGAAGAGGGCAAGCTGTTTGGCTCAATCGGTACGCGTGATATTGCTGACGCAGTGACCGCCGCTGGCTGCGAAGTCGACAAAGCCGAGATACGCCTCCCCGAAGGTGCGCTGCGTGAACTGGGCGAGTATGAAGTCGCCATTCAGGTCCATGGCGATGTTTTCGCCGCGGTTGCTATCGCCGTCATTCCGGAATAATTGCGCTTTCGCCCGCGCCGCCTGGCTGGATTTCCTGGCGGGTAAGGGGGCTCTGGGTGAAATCGAATGTATTGCCAATGCACCTTCCCTGGCAGGATGGTGCATTTTTTGTGCGCGCAGTTTCTATAAATATCACGCACTTTACTGCGAGGCTCGTGGATTTTAGGTACTCTGTATGGCCGTTTTAACGTTGTGCCACTGTCATGGCTGATCCCGAATATCCCGGCAACGTGTCCGAGTTTCCCGCTTCCAGGGACGGCGAACTGGCGCGGATCAAAATGCAGCCCCATTCACTGGAGGCTGAGCAATCGGTTCTGGGTGGGCTGCTACTCTCCGCTGATGCCTGGGATAGTGTTGCCGAAGCGGTAACTGCCGTTGATTTCTATCGCCCTGCCCACCGCCTTATTTTCCGCCAGATCTACAAGCTGGCAGAGGCCCTGGATCCGGTTGATGTTATTACCGTGGCCGATAAGCTCGAGGCCAATGGTGAGCTGGAAGCAGCCGGCGGTTTGCCCTATCTGGTCGAGTTGGCGCAGAACACACCCAGTGCGTCCAATATCCGCGCCTATGCGCAGGTGGTGCACGAACGCGCCAGCCTGCGCAAGCTGATTGAGGCGGCGCAGGAGATCGCAGACAGCGGGTTTGCCCCGGACGGGCGCAGTGCTGTCGATCTGATCGATGAGGCCGAGCGCCGCATCATGCAGATATCAGAAGAGGGGCCGAAGTCCGGTGGCCCGCAGGACGTGAATCCGCTGTTGAAGGCAGCCATCGGCCGCATAGAGGAGTTGTTCAACTCCGGCGGCGACATCACCGGCCTGACCACCGGTTTTACCGATCTGGACAAGATGACTTCCGGCCTGCAGCCCTCCGATCTGGTGATCGTGGCGGGCAGGCCGTCGATGGGTAAAACCAGTTTCGCGATGAACCTCGTTGAAAACGCCGTGCTGGCGCAGGAAAAACCCATTCTGGTGTTCAGCATGGAGATGCCGGCCGACTCGCTGGTTATTCGTATGTTGTCCTCCATCGGGCGTATCGACCAGACCCGTATCCGCAATGGCAAGCTGGAACAGGAAGACTGGCCCAAGCTGAGCACCGCGGTGAACAAACTCAAGGATGTACCACTGTTCATCGATGACACGCCGGCGCTCACCCCCACGGAAGTGCGCAGTCGAGCACGGCGCGTGGCGCGTGAACACGGCGGTCTGGGCATGATCATGATCGATTACCTGCAACTGATGCAGGTGGCCGGATCCTCTGAAGGCCGCACCGCGGAGATCTCGGAGATATCCCGCAGCCTGAAAGCGATCGCCAAGGAATTCACCTGCCCGATGGTGGCCCTGTCACAGCTCAACCGGTCACTGGAACAGCGCCCCAACAAGCGCCCGGTAAACTCAGACCTGCGCGAATCAGGCGCTATTGAGCAGGATGCGGATGTGATCATGTTTATCTACCGCGATGAAGTCTACAACGAGGAGTCGCCGGACAAGGGCACTGCTGAAATCATTATTGGCAAGCAACGTAACGGCCCGATCGGTACCACCAGATTGGCGTTCATGGGGCAGCACACCAGGTTTGAGAATCTGGCACGCGGGTCCTACGAAGAACACTGATCGCTGATTACATCCCGATACGTTAGGTAGAATCTTGAGAGACCCGAGTCAGGGTGTGCGCGCGAAAAATCAGGCCACGCCTAGCGCAGCCCATTCGTCCGGGGATTTCTGCGAGCACTGTTCGAGTCCATAAAATCGCGTAGCGATTTTTGTCGAGTTGCGCAGCAGCCGGACGAATGGGCTGCGCTGTGGCCTTTTCGCGCGCACACCCTGACTCGGGTCTCCGCACCGAATCTTGAATACGCTATAACCCCGTCTGTTCCTTCAGCTTCTGAAGTTCAGCCAGCTGATCTTCCCTGGACAGCGGCTGCGGGTCGTGATGTTCCAGTGCCTGTGACTCAGGAATGGCAAGCTTTTCACCCCGCATGACACGCGCGCAATACTGCTGGTAATGCTCGCGGTAGACCGGCCAGCTGGTGCGCTCCGTGTTGTTGGCCAGGAAAAACCAGCCACTGTCGCGTCCCGCCAGATACACCGCAGTATGACTCCAGCGCTGGGACGACTTGGGCGAAGCGGCCTGGCAGGCTTCCATGTAGGCATCGTGGGGGTGTGGCAGGCCAAGTTCAGATAAACCCTGCTGGCAGCACTCGTGCATGCGATTGAGGGTAGGCAGGTATTCACTGTGCTCAATGGCGTACTTGGCACCCTTGAGTATCTGTTCTACCGGGTAATCGGCCAGTGACTCCAGCCACAGTTTTTTGATTTGCTTGAGCTGCTCCGCATCAGGGAAGGCGGCGTAATACTGGTTGTGGTAATTCAGACGAAACAGCGCAAAGACCTGGTTGATCGCCTCAATATCGGCATCGGTGATTGCCTTGCGGGCGGCGTCAGTCTGCCCAGGAGGTGTCGCTGAGGTCCTCGTGGAGGCTTCTATCTCGCGTGCGACCCGTTGAATGAGATCCCTGCTGTCCGCCATGGTGTGATTCCGTGTTTCCCGTCTTCAGGCGCTTGGCCCAGTGGTATTTTACGTGTTGCAGGAACTTGCTGTTCCAGGACGTATGAAGCTGGTTGCTGTCTTTCCAGTATACGATGAACTCGGGCAATAGCGTGTAGGCAAATTCTGTATCAATGTGCGACATACGCAATATGTCGAAGACGTTCTCATCGGGCTGCCAGCTGTCCGGGATCCTGCGCGGCTCCGTGCTGTGCGCCAGGCTGGATGTGTAGCGTGACCACTGGATTCGAATGTGCTGTATGAACTTCGAATTGAGCTCCCTGGGGGCCGCGCCGCGCTCGCGCCAGTAGAGAATAAACTCGGGAATGGCATCCTCTATAAAGCGGCTGTCTATTTCACTGCGGGCCATGATCTCCATCGCCTCAGAGCTGGGGCGCCAGTGTTGATCCAGCGGTTTTGGCTCGGGTGCCAGAAACGCTTCTGCCTTGTTCTGCTGGTGGTGGCGCCAGTTGCTGACCACGTGCTGGCGAAATTTATTGCCCCAGGCGTGGCTGGTTTCGCCACGTTCGCGCCAGTAAAAGATGAAATCTTCCAGTTGGTCGAGCGCGAATTGGCGCGGTATGTTGTGATTCAGCGCCAGTATTTGCAGCAGCTCCTCGCCGGGAGACCAGTGCACCGGCAGCAGACCGGCTCCGCGGCGGGCTGCCGCTGGTATGCTTCCAGCGGGAGGCGGTGTTGACGCCGTCATCGAATCGCCGGTGGCAGCATGTGCCGATGAATAGCCGGTTGCATCGGCCGTCGGGTAAGCGGCGCTATTGCCGGTCGCTGGCGCAGAGGGAGTGTGTGCCGCTGGTGACCCCGCTCTGGTTATACGTCGCAGTGGTTCATTAATTGCAAATACCAGCCTGTCGGTGTGGAGCAGGGGGGCAGACTCGATCAGAATCACGCCCTTGTCTGCCAGACTGCGGCTGATGCGGTGCAGGTCCTCGATTTGCCAGAAAGGCAGGCTTTGCAGCAGGAAAGCGCGTGGCACACTGATCCACCCAAAGCCGTCTTTTTCCTGCATTGAATGGTGTTCAAACTGAGTGTGCAGGTGCTGCAGCAGGATAGACTCCTCCAACCCGATGGTTGCGGCCAGGCCCGGGGAAAACACGAGCTGGCGCTCGGGGACAAGGCTGGAGTGTGTCATTAAGGATCCGGTATTGTGCTGCAGGTCTGGTAGGATACCGACCTTGCACGCCGACTTACAGGGAAAATCATGGGCGATTTTGCGTTGCGACGCAGCCTGCTGATTTCAGTCAATATTTTCAGTTTCAAGGGATAAACGGGGCGGGGTATGGCCAAACAGAAAACAGCGTATGTGTGTAACGACTGCGGTTCGGACTATGCCAAGTGGCAGGGCCAGTGCAGCGACTGCGGCGCCTGGAATACGCTGTCTGAAGTGAGACTGGGCCCGGCCAAGAGCAGCGGCAGGGCGGGCGGTGGGGTCACCGCGGCTCGCAGTGGCTTTGCCGGTGCACTGAGTGCGGCGCGGGTGTTACAGGATATCGACCTGCAGGATCTGCCGCGTTTCAGCGCCGGCGCCGAAGAGTTTGATCGCGTGCTCGGTGGCGGGCTGGTACCGGGCTCATCCATTCTGGTGGGCGGTAATCCCGGCGCGGGTAAAAGCACCCTGCTGTTGCAGACCATGTGCCATCTGGCCGGGACGATGGAGGCGCTGTACATCACTGGTGAAGAGTCGCTGCAACAGGTTGCCATGCGTGCGCAGCGCCTGCACCTGCCCACAGACCGCCTGCGCCTGATGTCTGAAACCAATGTCGAGACCATCGTCGCTGCCGCGCAGGAGTTCAAGCCGCGCGTGCTGGTGGTGGATTCCATACAGGTGGTGCACACCGACGAGCTGAGCGCGGCTCCGGGCAGTGTGTCGCAGGTGCGCGAGTGCGCGGCCTATCTCACCCGCTTTGCCAAGCAAACCGGTACCGTGTTGTTCCTGGTCGGGCACGTCACCAAAGACGGCTCCCTGGCGGGCCCCAAGGTGCTCGAGCATATGATCGATTGCTCCATCCTGCTGGAAGGTAATCATGATTCTCGCTACCGCACTTTGCGCGGCCAGAAAAACCGCTTCGGCGCCGTCAATGAGCTGGGTGTTTTCGCCATGACGGAACACGGCATGAAAGAGGTCAAGAATCCGTCTGCGATTTTTCTGGATCGCAGCAGTGAGCCCGCCTCGGGTAGCGCCGTGATGGTGGTCTGGGAAGGCACGCGTCCTCTACTGGTTGAAATCCAGGCACTGGTGGACGACAGCGCCCTGGGCAATCCACGGCGCGTGGCCGTGGGGCTGGAACAGAATCGCCTGGCCATGTTGCTGGCGGTGCTGCACCGCCACGGTGGGTTGCAGGTGGGTGATCAGGATGTCTTCGCCAATGTCGTGGGCGGCGTGAAAGTCCTTGAGACCAGCGCCGATCTGGCGCTGTTACTGGCTATCGTGTCCAGTTATCGTGACCGGCAGTTGCCGCGCGACATGGTGATTTTCGGAGAAGTGGGATTATCGGGTGAAATTCGACCGGTACCCAGCGGTCAGGAGCGCCTGTCAGAAGCGGCCAAGCACGGGTTCAAGCGCGCTATCGTGCCCAAAGCCAATGCCCCCCGCAGCGCCATCAAGGGCATGGAGGTGCTGGCGGTGTCGAAGCTGAGCGAGGCGCTGGACGCCCTGGACTAGTCATCCAGCAGGCGCATCTCCTCCTCCAGTTGGGTGATATCCATGTGGTCTTCCAGCAATTCACGCAGCGGATCTATGTTTTCACGGTCCACGTGCTCAACCGAGAAGCCCAGCCGGTCGTTTTCAACGTGCTTGAGATACGCGAACAGTTCCAGCTCGCCGCCATCGTCCAGTTTTATCAGAAGCGTGAACGGCTGGTTGTACTGCGCATCCCAGCTATCGGGTTGCGTGGTTGCCGCACCGCCCAGCGATACGTCCAGCAGGCGTAGCTTCCACGTATCGCCGCCCTGGTGAACCTCCACGGGCAGATCCAGCGGCACACGGGTAAAACGGCGTCTCTCGTTGCGAACTTCGGTCATCGAAACTCTCTTTGTGGTGGTCACTTTAGCGCACTATAACGCCGCCTTTGCTCGATTGCGATAGGCTCGTATTTATTTGAGTTTGCGGTATTTCACCCGGTGCGGCTGGTCTGCCGCGGCTCCAAGTCGCTCCTTGCGATCCTGCTCATAGTCGGTGAAGTTGCCCTCGTGAAACACCACCCCGCCGTCGTCCTCGTAAGCCAGGATGTGCGTGGCAATGCGATCCAGGAACCAGCGATCGTGGGAAATCACCATGGCCGCGCCCGGGAACGCCAGTAGCGCTTCTTCCAGCGCGCGCAGCGTTTCCACGTCGAGATCGTTGGTGGGTTCATCCAGCAGCAACACGTTGGCGCCCTGTTTCAGGAGCTTGGCCAGATGCAGCCGGTTGCGTTCACCACCAGACAGGTCTTTCACGTATTTTTGCTGATCTGAGCCCTTGAAGTTGAAGCGTCCGGCATAGGAGCGGGAATTCACCTCGTAGCTGCCGATGCGGATCACGTCCTGCCCATCGGAGATCTCCTCCCACACGGTCTTGCTGCCGTCCAGTGCATCGCGCGATTGATCGACATAACCCAGTTGCACGGTGTCGCCCACGCTGACCTCGCCGCCGTCGGCCTGCTCAACCCCCATCAGGATTTTGAACAGGGTGGATTTGCCCATGCCGTTGGCGCCGATGATGCCCACAATGCTGCCTTTCGGGACGCTGAAACTGACGTTGTCGAACAGCAGGCGGTCACCGTAGGTTTTCCTCAGCCCCTGCACGTCGATCACCTTATCACCCAGCCGCTCGCCCGGCGGGATATAGATTTCGTTGGTTTCATTGCGCCGCTGGAACTCCTGCGATTGCAGCTCTTCAAAGCGTTGCAACCTGGCTTTGCTTTTGGCCTGCCGCCCTTTGGGGTTGGAGCGAACCCACTCCAGTTCCGCTTTGATGGCTTTCTGGTGCGAGGCTTCCTGACGCTGCTCTGCCTCCAGTCGCTGTTCCTTGGCGTCCAGCCAGTCCGAGTAGTTGCCCTCGTAAGGAATGCCGCGGCCACGGTCCAGCTCCAGTATCCAGCCAGCCGCGTTATCCAGGAAGTAGCGATCGTGCGTGATCGCCACCACGGTGCCGGGGAAGTCGTGCAGGAATTTTTCCAGCCAGGCGACACTCTCGGCATCCAGATGGTTGGTGGGCTCGTCCAGCAGGATCATGTCCGGGTTGGACAGCAGCAGCCGGCACAGGGCCACTCGGCGCCGCTCGCCGCCGGACAGGCTGTCGACATCCGCATCCCAGGGTGGCAGCCGCAGCGCGTCCGCGGCTACCTCGAGTTTGTGATCAATATTGTGGGCATCGCTGGCGTGGATAATATCTTCCAGGCGCGCCTGCTCCTTGGCCAGTGCGTCAAAATCGGCGTCGGGTTCGGCGTAATCGGCATAGACTTTCTCCAGCCCGGCCAGCGCGTCTATCGCTTCCTGCACGCCCTCCTCGACGTTGCCGCGTACATCCTTGTCCGAGTTTAACTGCGGCTCCTGCGGCAGGTAGCCGATCTTGAGATCAGGCTGCGGGCGCGCTTCGCCAAGGATGTCGGTATCTACGCCGGCCATGATGCGCAGCAGCGTCGACTTGCCGGAGCCGTTGAGCCCCAGCACCCCGATCTTGGCGCCGGGGAAAAATGACAGTGAGATATCTTCCAGGATTTTCTTCTTGGGTGGCACGACTTTGCCAACCCGGTTCATGGTGTAGACGTACTGAGCCATGGTGTCCTCGCAGGGCTGTTTTCAACGCAGTGGATGGTATCAGAATCTGCCCGCCGGTTGACCACCGTGGCGGCTGCGAATCACAGCAGCCAGGGATGATCAAGGTGGATAGTATTTTCCTGAAAGAGCCATTATGCTGTCGGCCCCGCGGCTCTTCCTGAGCCCGTTCGAAGAGTAAGTACCGAAGCTATGACCTACTGTATGGGAATCAGGCTGCAACAGGGCCTGGTGTTTTGTTCCGATTCCAGGACCAACGCTGGCCCTGACCGCGTCAGCACATACAGCAAGCTGCACCGCTTTTCTGTCAGCGGTGAGCGACAGTTGATGCTGATGACCGCCGGCAACCTCGCGACCAGCCAGGCGGTGGTGGCGCAGATCGAGCGTGACCTGCGCGAGGATGCGGCCATGAACGTCGCCAAGGCGCAGTACGTGTCTGATATTGCCGATTACGTGGGCAAGCTGGGTTTGAAAGAGCAGGCCAAGTATGTGTCGGGCGGGCCCAGTGCAGGCTTTAACGCAGAAGCAACCTACATCCTGGGTGGCCAGATCAAGGGGCAGCCTACTGAGCTGTACATGATCTACCCCGAAGGCAACCATATCAGCGCATCGGAGCAGTATCCGTTTTTGCAAATCGGCGAAACCAAGTACGGCAAACCCATACTGGATCGTATCATCCGGCCCGAAACGGATTATGAAACTGCCATGCGCTGTGCGCTGGTGTCCATGGATTCCACCATGCGCAGCAACGCGACGGTAGGGCCACCGATAGAGCTGCTTTATTACGCGACTGACTCGCTGGCTGACCCGGCCCACTACTGCCGCTTTGAAGAGAACGATCCTTACCTGGTTGGCCTGCGGCGCAGTTGGGACGATAACATCCGCAACGCATTCAATGAGTTGCCATCGCTCAACAGCGTGTTTGACGCGTCCAGGTCCAAGGCTGCCACGACAGCCTAGCCGCTTGTCTGGCCCTGGGTTTGACCTTGCGTCTGGTTCTGCCGCGTCTGGCTATGCACAGGACGGCCTTTTTGATCAGCGCCTGTTATCCGCCTGACGTCCACTTCTACCTCCAAACGGTGGCTGGCACCGCCGCCGATCACAGAACCCTTCATCGGGCTTACGTCTGAATAGTCGCGGCCCCATGCGGTGGTGATGTGCTGTTCAGTTGCCAGCAGGTCATTGGTGGGATCGAAATCGCACCAGCCCTCTGTGGGTGAGTAGGCGGCAAACCAGGCGTGGCTGGCGTCCGCACCTTCCAGTTTGACTTCCCCTGGCGGCGGCAGTGTTTCCAGATAGCCGCTCACATAGCGCGCGGGATAGCCCAGTGTTCGCAGGCAGCCTATCGCCAGATGGGCAAAATCCTGGCACACGCCGCGTCGTTGTTTCATTACAACCGACAGCGGCGTGGCAACGTCAGTCGATATGGGATCGTAGGTGAAATCCTTGAAAATGCGCGACGTGAGGTCGCGCACGCAGGATAGAAACGGCTGATCATCGCTGAATGAGCTGCCAGCGTATTCTGCCAGTGCCGGATCGGGTTTGATCATCGGTGAGCCCAGCGCGAATTCAGTGGCCTGGAGTGTGTCTGGCTTGTCGCGGTCGCGCAGCAGGGTGCGCACTTCTGCGCAACTGGAACCAAAATCCAGCGCCAGGCTCTGGCGCTCCGCCAGCATTTCCACCTCGCTGAGCGCGGTAATCTCCAGTGTCTTATGCGCTGTCTGTACTGAAAAATGGTAGGTGTGATTGCCAAAATAATCGCGCCGGTCGGTACCCGTAACGGGCAGCGGTGCAACCGCTATGCTGGCCCGGTTGCAACGCTGGAACAGCGTGTTGCGCGGCAGCAGGTGCGCCACACTGTGGCACTGGCTGACCGACTGGGCATAATGGTAGCGAGTCGTGTGACGAACCTGGTAGATCATGTCAGGTTGTCCCAGTCGCTCGGCGACAGCGGTTGCGGCGCCGCACTGTGGACGAAGTATTTGTCGCACAGAACATCCGCAGTGGTGGTCACCAGCCATTGTATGCGTGACAGCAACTGGTCGAGGTCGCTGCGCAGGAACGCGCCTTTACCCACGCTGGCAAGCTGCGCCAGGTCTGACAGTTGCAGCTTGTTCACCGCTTCAACAATCAGCCGCTCCTCTTCGCTGATGCGACCAGCGCCTGGTGCCCTTGGAATGGCCTGGAGGTGTTGGCCGATGGCCTTCAGCTGAAACGCCATTGACCGCGGATGCTCTGGCTCCAGTAAAAGCAGGTCCAGCCCGTTCGCAATATTCATGTCACGCTGGTAGCTGCGACGATAGGTCATCAGCGCTTCGGCACTGACCAGTGCGGATTCGAGTAGCAACACCTCGTCCTGTCCGGGACTTGCCGGCACCCAGAGTGAGCGCAGCAATGAACAGGTTTGCAGCGTGCGCTCGATGCGGCGGCCCATGTCCAGGAAATGCCATCCCTGTCCGCGCGCCATGGATTCCTGTGACAGTCCGGCCAGGGCCAGCAGGGTGGTTATAAGGGTGTCCAGCTCTTCTTCGGGGGCGGAGCTGAAACCCCGGGACAGTCGCCGGGGCAGCGCTTCCATGTCATCGCGCAAGTCGTTGAGAATGCGCTGGGTATCGGCAGACATAAAATCCTTAACCTGGTCGACGGCTGTCACCAGTGCGCGCAGTGAATAGATGACGCTGCCCTCGCGCGATTCATCCAGTACCACCGACAGCAGTTCTTTTTCCGGGTCGCCGTCGTCCTCTGCCATGAAGCCGGGGTAAGTGCCCGTCAGCTGCGTGACGGCGCGCAGCAGTAGTGGACGGCTGTCGCTATCCAGCGGTTGCACGCCGTGCAGCCTGGTGAACACGGTGCGCAGCAAACGCAGCGCGGACTCGGCGCGCTCTGTATAGCGCCCGGCCCAGAACAGGTTCTCAACCACGCGACTGGGCAGCTTCATCGCTCCCCAGGGCAGGTTGGCAGGTGCCGTTGTATCCGCGCGGGAGGTTAGCGGCGTCTGCTTCTCTGGTTCAGAGGCGAGCACCCAGGTATCTTTGCTGAGCGAGCCGAGCTTGTTGGATATCTCGATGTCTCCAGCCTGGGTGCCAACGCGGGTCAGCCCGCCCGGCATCACGGTATAGGACGACTTGTCGGCGACAGCGAAGCTGCGCAGCAGTGCCGGGCGCGGCACGCTGTCCTTGCGATCCCACACCGGGGCGTTGGAGGGTTGCAAAAACTCCTGCGCCACGTAGTGCACGGGGTTGTTGATAATCGCCGCCCGCAGCTTTGCCATACCGTCGCTGCCCAGCTCTGCGGCATTGATTAATTGCGCCCTGGGGCCTCTGAAGGTTGTCTTGATTATCAGGCTGTCGAGGTTGTCCAGCGCGTACTTCTGATCCCTGGGGTTGCCGCACCAATACGATGCAGGCGATTTCAGTGACAGCTCCCTGCCCAGAAAGTGGCGCGCGGCCGCATCGAGGAAACGCGGCAGACCCCGGTTTTCGAGGATGCCGGTGCCCAGTGGATTCACGACGGCCACGTTGCCCATACGAACCACTTCCAGCAACCCCGGTATCCCCAGCTGGGAATCGCCCCTGAGTTCTACCGGATCGCAGTAGAAGTCGTCGACCCGGCGCAGGATCACGTCGATGCGGCTCAGGCCGTCGAGTGTTTTCATCCACACGTAGCCATCGCGCACGACCAGGTCATTGCCCTGCACCAGCTGGTAGCCCAGGTGGTTGGCAAGAAACGCATGTTCGAAATACGTCTCGTTGTAGGCGCCCGGCGTGAGTATCGCAACGCGCGCGATATCGCCATTCGGATTGAGTTCATTGAGCTTGAGGCGCAGGCTGTTGAAGTACAGTGACAGCCGGTGCGGGTGACTGTCGCGGAACAGGCTGGGAAAAACACGCGTCATTACCATGCGGTTTTCCAGCGCATAGCCCGCCCCGGATGGTGTTTGTGCGCGATCAGAAATCACCCGCATGTCGCCCTCTCGGCTACGCACAAGATCGGCGGCGTAGAGCACCAGGTGTTGCTCCCCCGGCAACTCAATACCCTGACAGGAGCGCAGGAAATTACGATCGCTGTAGATCAGCTCGCCGGGAATGATGTCGTGTTTGAGCAGCGTGCGTTCACCATACAGATCACGCAGTATCAGGTTGAGCAGCTCGGCACGCTCGCGGATTCCGCGTTCGATATGCCCCCACTCTGCACTGTCAATCAGCAGCGGTATCGGATCAACGGTCCAGGGTTTGGCGGTTAGCCCGGCGCTGTAGTCGTTGTAGGTGGCGCCATCGTCACGCAGTATGCGCTCCAGTATTTGATGCCGCTGTGCCAACTCCAGTGGCCCCAGCGTGTTCAAACTATTGAGCAGGTACTGCCAGTGCGGGCGTATTTTGCCGTCGGCCTCGTAGGCTTCATTGAATGCCTGAGGCAGACGTGCGTCACCACCAGCGACTCTTCTGGTGGATGTGCTGGCAGGTTGCTCGCCCGCCATTACTGTTGACTGTCCAAAACACTCATCGCTGCATTATTGCGTACTTGCCAATGTCATTCTATCGGGCGACGCAGATCCAGCGTATGTGGATACTCGTTGAGAGGCTCCTCGGGTGGCGGGGCCATGGGCCGCGACGGTTGCTGGTTCGGGAAAAACTCTCGAATCGCGTCAAAGGCAGCCAGCGGCTGGACCACGTTTGGTGTATGCCCGTAATCCATAAAGCGATTGACACGGCGCGCTTCAGCCTCGAACGCATTGACAGGCAGGTTGTCGTAGCTGCGACCGCCGGGATGCGTCACGTGATAAGTACAGCCACCGATCGAACGCCCGTTCCAGGTATCAATCAGATCGAACACCAGCGGTGCATGTACACCGATACGCGGATGCAGGGCTGAGGGCGGCTGCCACGCGCGATAGCGCACTGCCGCCACGAACTCGCCGTGCCGGCCTGTTTCACGCAGGGGCACGCGGCGACCATTGCAGGCCAGTACGTAGCGGCCCGGTACCATGCCAGTCAGTTTGACCTGCAGGCGCTCTACCGATGAGTCCACGTAGCGCGATGTACCAAAGCTGCTGACTTCCTCACCCAATACATGCCAGGGCTCGATGGCCCAGCGCAACTCAAGGCGGATATCCTCAATGTCCAGGTTACCGTAGTGCGGGAAACGGAACTCTTCGAACGGTGCCAGCCACTCCAGCTGGAACGGGTAACCATGTGCATTCAGGTCTTCCACCACATCGCGCACATCGGCCCACACATAGTGCGGCATCATGAACTTGTCGTGCAGCCCTGTGCCCCAGCGCACCAGTTTGTGTCGATAGGGTTCCTTCCAGAAGCGGGCGATCAGGCAGCGCAGCAGCAGCACCTGTACCAGCGCCATATGGGGGTGGGGCGGCATTTCAAACCCGCGAAACTCAAGAATGCCCTGGCGTCCGCTGGCTGTTCCCGGCGAATAGAGCTTGTCGATACAGAACTCGCTGCGGTGCGTGTTGCCGGTGATATCAATCAGCAGGTTGCGCAGCAGCCGGTCGACCAGCCAAGGCTCGGGCACTTCTCCCTGCGGAATCTGGCTGAAGGCGATCTCCAGTTCATACAGCATTTCGTCACGGCCTTCATCGACCCTCGGTGCCTGGCTGGTCGGCCCCAGGAACAAACCGGAGAACAGGTAGGACAATCCCGGATGATGCTGCCAGTAAGTGATCAGGCTTTGCAGCAAGTCAGGGCGCCGCAGCAGCGGGCTATCCTGCGGGCTCATGCCACCCAGTGTCACGTGATTACCGCCGCCGGTACCAGAATGGCGGCCATCCAGCATAAACTTCTCGGTGCCCAGCCGTGCTTTGTGGGCTTCTTCGTAAAGGACGGTTGTGTTATCCACGAGATCGCGCCAACTGGCTGCGGGGTGAATGTTGACTTCAATAACCCCGGGGTCCGGAGTGACCAGCAATTTTGACAGGCGCGAATCCCTCGGCGGCTCGTAACCCTCCAGTACAATCGGCAGCGCCAGTTCTGCGGCGACGCTTTCCAGCGCTTCTACCAGCTCGACAAAGTGCTCCAGATGCTCCAGGGGCGGCAGAAACACATGCAGCCGGCCTCCGCGCGGTTCGATGCACAGGGTCGTTCTTACCACGTGGTTAGCGCCTGCCGCCGTGCGCCTTACGGTTTTCAGTTGCACGGAAGCCGCTTTTTTCCTCGCCTTTTTCTTTGTCTTTTTGGTAGCGGATTTTTTTGCAGTGCCCTTGCGCGTTGGCTTTGCCCGCAGCGGCTCACGTGCCTCAAAAGGGTCCCGCTGTGGCTTGATAAGGTCGAGAGCGGAATCAGGTTGCAACAGGCTGTCCAACGGTAAGCGCAGGCCCATGGGTGAGTCGCCGGGAATCAGTGCAATTCGCTCAGAGCGCATCCGCCAGTGGCTGCTGTGCCACTCATCGCCAACGTTGCGCTCCAGCGGCAACAGGTATCCCGCAGGTTCGTCCAGCCCTCTGCTCAGTAAGCTGGCCAGCCGGCGGCGCTCCTGATCATCCTTGAGGTCTGCCGTGAGCGGATCGACATTGTCCGGCAGCTGTTGTTCTTTCCACAGGTAGTAAAGGGTGTCCTCCCAGGCGGGCGCGATGTAGCTGTCGTCAATTTTCAGTGCTTGCGCCAGCCGTTCCATGAAGGCGTTGGCCTCTGTAAGCCCGTGGCCATAGTCCTTGTCCACACGGGCCAGCAGCGCTGGATTCTTCCACAGCGGCAGCTTGTCGGTGCGCCAGAAGCAACCCAGTGCCCAGCGCGGCGTGGGCTCGCCGGGATACCATTTGCCCTGGCCATAGTGCAGCAGTCCGCCCGGTGCGAAACGCTCTCGCAGGCGCAGCAGCAAATCTTTTGCCAGCGACAGCTTGTGCGCGCCCAGCGCTTCAATATTCCATTGTGCTGAGTCCATATCGTCGATGGAAACGAAGGTCGGTTCCCCGCCCATGGTAAGCCGCACGTCCTGCTCATCGAACTGGGCGTCTACAGCGTCGCCAAGAGCGCTGATGGCGCTCCACTGGTCGGGACTGTAAGGCTTGGTGACGCGCGGGTCTTCATGTACCCGCTCGACTTCGTTGACGAAACTGAATTCCACTTCGCATTTGCCAACCGCTCCGCTGATGGGTGCTGCAGAGCCGGGGTTGGGTGTGCAGGCCAGCGGGATGTGGCTTTCGCCGGCAAACAGGCCCGAGGTGGGGTCCAGCCCAACCCAGCCCGCCCCGGGCAGGTACACTTCGCACCAGGCATGCAGGTCGGTAAAGTCTTCGCTGGGCCCGGAAGGCCCATCAAGCGCCTTTACGTCAGGTGCCAGCTGCACCAGGTAGCCTGAACAGAAACGGGCGGCAAGCCCCAGGTGGCGCAGGATCTGCACCAGCAGCCAGCCGGTATCCCGGCAGGAACCGCGACCCAGCTTGAGCGTTTCCTCGCAGGTTTGCACGCCCGGCTCCATGCGCAGGTTGTAGGCGATGTCTCCGTGCAGGCGCTGGTTAACGCTCACCAGGAAATCGTTGATGGTCTGTTTTTCCCGCGAGACTTTTTTAACCCATTTTTTCAGGCGTTTACCGTCTTCGGTAATTTCAAGGTAGGGGCCAAGCTCCTGCTTCAGAGTGGCATCGTATTTGAAAGGGTAGTTTTCGGCGTAGGCTTCGACAAAAAAATCAAAGGGGTTGATCACCGTCATGTCGGTGATGAGTTCCACCTCAACGCTGAGGTGATCCTGTTTCTCCGGAAAAACCAGGCGTGCCAGGAAGTTGCCGAACGGGTCCTGCTGCCAGTTCAGGAAATGCCCTTCTGGCTGGACCTTGAGCGTATAGCTGTAGATGCGGTTGCGACAATGGGGCGCAGGGCGCAACCGCAGTACGTGCGGCGCAATCGAGACATGCTTGTCAAATTTGTAGTAGGTATTGTGCCGGACTGCGACGCGGATACTCATAGTGATGGCCTTGGGATGGAGCGGTGGTTAAGCAGCGTGTTCGTTTGATCGCTATTCCAGCGTTTCTGCGGGCAGAAACCAGGTGTCGGAAATCGTATCGCTGAGTGTATTGAGTTCGGATTGGAACGAATCGATAAAAGCGTGCAGTTTTTCCCTCTCGCCGTCGTCGTAGTTGAAACGCGCCAGTTTGCGCCTTGAACGATCCAGAATGCGCAGCGCGGGCTTGTGGTTCTTTAACGGAATCAGCTCCTTGCGGATACCGTCCAGGCAAAACTTCACCGAGCGCGGCAGTGAGCCCTCGCTGAACACGAAATCCACCACCTCGTTAACTTCAACCAATGGCCCAATGGTGCGGCGATAGGTGCCCATCGCTGACAGGGATTGCAGCATACTGGCCCAGATCAGCGGATCAACCGAGCTGTGCAGCCGCTCCCTGCCCAGCAGGGCTGCCGCGCCAACGTCAATCACGCGCGTGGTCATGTCGGCGCGTTCCAGCAGGTGACCCAGCTTGATAAAGCGATAGGCATGATCGCGGCACAGCGTTGACATGAGCAGGCCGTTAATCATCTGGCAGCGCGAGATCACCTCGTCCAGGAAGGCGTGGCGGTTGCGGCGTCCGATGGACTTGTCGGCAAACTCACTGGCGTACAGGTACAGTTCATTCACCTGCTCCCAGGCTTCCTCCGGCAGCACATCGCGCGTGGTGCGAACGTTCTCGCGAGCCGCCCGGATAGCGTGGTTGATGCTGCTGGGGTTGTCACGATCCGCAATCAGGTACTTCAGCACGTTCTGTTCATTGAAAGTGCGATGGTTCTCGGCGAAGTGCGGGCCTGCGTCCATGATGCTGATGAGAATGTCCCAGCCTGGTTCTGAACCGGCGGGTATGTCCATAATAAGATGGGTGTACGCTTGAGTCAGGCGAGCGGTGTCTTCCGCGCGCTCGAGATAGCGGGCCATCCAGTACAGTCGGTCGGCTACGCGTGACAGCATTCTCATCGGCTGCCCTCCACAATCCAGGTGTCTTTGCTGCCGCCGCCCTGTGACGAATTGACCACCAGTGAACCCTTGACCAGCGCGACACGCGTCAAACCGCCGGGGGTTACCCAGGTGTCTTTGCTGTGCAATATGAAGGGACGCAGATCCAGGTGCCGCGGCTCAACCGTGTCATCGATATACGTCGGTGCGGTAGACAGCGACAGGGTGGGCTGGGCGATATAGTTGCGCGGATTCTTTTCGATCAGCCGCGCAAAACGCGCGCGGGTCTTTTCGGTGGCATGTGGGCCGACCATCAGGCCGTAGCCGCCTGATTCATTGGCCGGCTTGACCACCAGCTTGTCCAGGTTGGCCAGCACATATTCACGATCTTTCTCATGCATACACAGGTAGGTCTTGACGCTGGCCAACAGCGGTTTCTCTTTCAGGTAGTAACGAATCATGTCGGGCACGAAGGCATAAACGACCTTGTCGTCAGCGACACCACTGCCCGGTGCGTTGGCGATGGCCACTTTACCTGCACGCCAGGCGCGCATGATGCCCGGGACGCCCAGCAACGACTCCTCATTGAATTCGTCGGGGTCCAGGAAGTCGTCATCGATGCGGCGGTACACCACATCGACCTGTTCCGGGCCGTCCACCGTGCGCATGTAGACGCAGTCGTCGTCAGCCACGAACAGATCCGAGCCCTCGACCAGTTCAGCGCCCATGCCCTGGGCTAGGTAGGCGTGTTCGAAGTAGGCTGAGTTATAGATTCCCGGCGTCAGCACCACGATGCACGGGCGGCGACCATCACGGGGTGACAGCGCTGCCAGTGTGCTGTAGAGGCGCGATGGATAATCGTCCAGTGGCTGGATGCTGTAGTTCTCGAACAGTTCCGGCAACACCCGCTTGGTGATTTCCCGGTTCTCAACCATGTAGGAAACACCCGAAGGCACCCGCAGGTTGTCCTCCAGAACGTAGAATTTACCGTCTTTGTCGCGCACCAGGTCGGAGCCACAGATATGCGCCCATGCACCGTAACGGGGCGACATACCCGCACACTGCGGTTTGTAGTTGCCCGAATCCAGCACAATATCGGCGGGCACAATGCCATCTGCCAGAATCTTCTGCTTGTTGTAGATGTCGTCAATGAAGCAATTCAGTGCCCGGCTGCGCTGCTCCAGGCCACGACTGACTCTGGCCCAGTCACGCGCGGGGATGATCCGGGGAATGATATCGAAAGGCCACGCGCGATCAATGTTCTTGCCTTCGCTGTAAATAGTGAACGAAATGCCCATTTCGCGTATGGCCAGCTCTGCCGCTGCACGTCGATTGTGCATGTCTTCCATGGACAGTTGCTGCAGCAGGTTTACAGCGCGTCGAGCAGCAACCCGTGGTTTTCCTGCGGGCGTGATCAGCTCATCGAAAAAATTATCGGTGCGATAGGACTTCCAGCTCTTGTTCATTGCCACTGTTTGTTGCCTGTGATCCTGTGGATCTAGCAAGCCTCATGCCAGCCAGAGTGATCCAGAGTGCATCATAGCGCGTCGGGTAGCAATCCTCAGGCTGCGGTAATTTGTTGTGGTTTATTGCAGGGCCTGGCAGGGAGTTTTCGCAGTGAAAGGCCGCGACCGATACCGTAGTATTCGATTCCCAGCTCTTCCATATGGTGTGGGTTGTACAGGTTGCGGCCGTCGATAATCACCGGTTGTTTCAGCTGCTGTTTGATCAGCTCAAAATCGGGTGACCAGAAGGCCTTCCATTCAGTGCAAATGACCAGCGCGTCAGCCCCTTCCAGCGCCGCCTCTTTGGAGCTGCAGAATGCCAGGTCCTGGCGTTCGCCGAACAGGGCGCGGCAGGTTTCAGACGCGCGTGGGTCGAAGGCGTTGACCTTGCCCCCGCCTGACCAGATTCCCTCCAGCAGCTGCAGGCTTGGCGCCTCGCGTATGTCATCTGTATTGGGTTTGAAGGCGAGCCCCCACACGGCGATGGTACGCTTGCTCAGGTCACCGTTGAAACGTGTTAAAACCCGCTCTGCCAGTTTGTTTTTTTGCCGTTGGTTGCGGTCGTGCACCGCTGTCAGTATGTCAGCGTGGTGGCCGTTTTCCAGCGCGAGGTGGCGCAGGGCGCGCACGTCCTTGGGAAAGCAGGAACCACCGTAGCCGCAGCCTGGATAGATAAATTGATAGCCGATACGTGGATCTGCTCCGATACCTCTTCTCACATGTTCTATATCGGCACCAACCGCCTCGGCTATGTTGGCCATTTCGTTCATCAGGCTGATTTTGGTGGCGAGAATAGCGTTGGATGCGTACTTGGTCAGCTCGGCGCTGCGCGTATCCATTGCCATGATCTTTTCACGGTTGCGGTTGAAAGCCTGGTAGATCAATCCGAACTCATCCAGCACCCGACGTGTATCGGTGCCTACGATGATCCTGTCAGGGCTCTGGCAGTCTGCCACTGCGCTGCCTTCCTTCAGGAATTCGGGGTTTGAGGCAACCTCTATTTCCAGCACACACCCGCGCTTGCGCAGCTCGGCCGCAATGATTTCCCCGACACGGTCTGTCGTGCCCACCGGAACGGTTGATTTGGTAATAACGACTTTGCGGCTGGTCATGCCTTGCCCGATGGCTCGAGCTACTGCGTCTACGTGCGTAAGATCGGCTGAGCCATCCTCCATCGACGGCGTGCCAACGCAGATAAACAGGTAGTCACTGTTTTTTACGGCCTCCTGGTTGTCTGTGGTAAAGGACAGTAGACCGTTATCCATTGAGCTGCGCAGCAACTCTTGCAGGCCTGGTTCATAGAAAGGGACGTCGCAAGAGCGCAGTCTCTCGACGCGAGCGGCATCGATATCCATGCAAATGACCCGGTGCCCGACATCGGCAAAAATCGCTGCCTGAACGAGTCCGACATAGCCGCTGCCGAAAATACTGATCTTCATAATCGATAGGTCGCTCTTGCTGTTTGCAGGGTCACTACGCCTCTACTGTATGGGGAAGTTGTGACAAAATTAAAACAGTGGGTCGGGTATGCCCGAATCCCCTTATCCCGCGGCGGTGTTTGGGGTAAAATGCGCGCCTTTCTGAACGGGGCGAGGCTGCCTCGCCAACCAGCAGGGGTATTCCATGTTTGACAACAACATGACCATCGAGGGCTTTGACGACGAGATCTTTTCCGCGATTGCCGAAGAAGAGCGCCGCCAGGAAGAGCATATCGAGCTAATCGCGTCCGAAAACTACACCAGCCCGCGCGTGATGCAGGCGCAGGGCACGGCTCTGACCAATAAATACGCGGAAGGCTATCCCGGCAAGCGTTACTACGGTGGTTGTGAATACGTCGACAAAGCAGAAGAGTTGGCTATTGAGCGGGTGAAAGCCTTGTTTGGCGCTGACTATGCCAACGTGCAGCCGCACTCGGGATCGCAGGCTAATTCTGCCGTCTACCTCGCGCTGTGTGAGGCGGGAGATACCGTGCTGGGCATGAGTCTGGCCGATGGTGGGCACCTCACGCACGGCGCCAAACCCAACTTCTCCGGGAAAATGTATAACGCCGTGCAGTATGGTCTCAAGGCTGACACCGGTGAGGTGGATTATGAGCAGGTGGAAGCACTGGCTGTTGAGCACAAGCCGAAGATGATCGTGGCAGGGTTCTCGGCCTATTCCCGGGTGATGGACTGGGCCCGCTTCCGCGAGATCGCCGATAAAGTGGGCGCTTATCTGCTGGTTGATATGGCCCACGTTGCAGGTTTGGTCGCGGCCGGCGTTTATCCGAACCCTGTTCCGTATGCCGATGTCGTGACGTCGACAACGCACAAGACCCTGCGTGGACCGCGTGGCGGTGTCATCCTGGCGCGCGCCAATGAAGCGCTGGAGAAAAAATTCAACTCCGCCGTCTTCCCGGGCGGACAGGGCGGTCCGCTGATGCACGTCATTGCGGCCAAGGCGGTGAGCTTCAAGGAAGCGCAGGCACCTGAGTTTGTCGAATACCAGAAGCAGGTGGTGGCCAACGCACGTGCGATGGCGGCCACTTTTATTGAGCGCGGCATCAATATTGTGTCTGGCGGCACCGACAACCACCTGATGCTTGTCGACCTCATCGGTAAGCCTTACACCGGTAAAGACGCTGATGCTGCCCTGGGCGCCGCGAACATAACCGTGAACAAAAACGCCGTGCCAAATGATCCGCGTTCGCCCTTTATCACCTCCGGGCTGCGTGTTGGCACGCCTGCGATCACCACCCGCGGCTTTGGTGAAGCGGAAACTGTTGAGCTGACAGGCTGGATGTGCGACGTGCTGGAATCGCTCGAGAGCGATAATTCAGAGCAGGTCATCGCCGAGGTGAAGAACAAAGTGCTGGAAATCTGCAGCCGTTTCCCCGTCTACGGTTAGTTTTTTTCAGGCCCTCTCTTGCAGCCTGTGGTTGTATAGGGAGGGCCCGTTCATCGCTTTCTCAAGCCGCATACCTGCATTTCCCCGCCGTGAATAATTAGCCATCGGCGCCAACAAATATGTTAATCTTCAAACACTTAGATGAGTGAGAAGTGATCCATGCATTGTCCTTTTTGTGGCGCAGATGATACCAAGGTGATTGATTCGAGGCTGGTTGCAGAGGGTGATCAGGTGCGTCGTCGCCGTGAGTGCCTGAGCTGCGCTGAGCGCTATACCACCTATGAGGTTGCTGAGCTGGTGATGCCGCGCGTTATCAAACAGGATGGTAACCGCCAACCCTTCGATGAAAAAAAGCTGCGCGCCGGCTTCCTGCGTGCGCTGGAAAAGCGTCCGGTAGCGGCGGAGGATACTGAGGCAGTCATCAACCAGATAAAGCACCACCTCAGGGCGATGGGCGAGCGTGAAGTCCGCTCTCTGGTGATTGGCGAGCTTCTCATGGACCACCTCAAACGGCTGGATCAGGTTGCCTATGTCCGCTTTGCTTCTGTGTATCGCAAGTTTCAGGATCTTGCCGAGTTCAGTGAAGAGATCAAGCGCCTGCAGTCGGAGCCGTCCGATAAATGAAGCGTGATTGAGAGCCGATCATGACCACTGCTTTTGATAACGCGATGATGGCCAGGGCGCTCCAGCTGGCGCGCCGCGGCCGATTTTCTGCCATGCCCAACCCCCATGTCGGCTGTGTTCTGGTGCGAGACGAAGCCATCATTGGTGAGGGCTTTACCCAGCCTGCCGGCGGCAATCATGCCGAGATAGAAGCGTTGCAGCAGGCCGGTGATGCGCGCGGAGCAACCGCCTACGTTACTCTTGAGCCCTGCAGCCATAAGGGGCGCACGGGGCCCTGCGTCGATGCCCTGCTGGAAGCTGGCGTGTCGAGAGTGGTCGCTGCCATGCAGGATCCGAACCCGCTGGTTTCGGGGCAGGGCCTGGAAAAATTGCGGGCCGCCGGGGTAATCGTTGAGTGCGGCTTGCTCGAAGCGCAAGCTGAGCAGTTGATCGCGGGGTTTGTTGCGCGTATGCGTCGCGGCCGTGGCCGGGTGCGGGCCAAGCTGGCGATGTCGATGGATGGTCGCACGGCGATGGCCTCAGGGGAGAGTCAGTGGATAACCGGGGCTGCCGCCCGCGCCGATGTGCAGCGCCTGCGGGCTCAAAGCTGCGCGATAGTGACCGGGGTGGGTACCGTACTGGCAGATGACTGCGCGCTCACTGTGCGCGAGGCTGAGCTTGGCCTGTCCGCGGCTGAGGCCAGCCTGGCTGTGCAGCAACAGCCGCTGCGCGTGGTGCTTGATTCGCAGCTGCGCACGCCGGCAACGGCCAAAGTTCTGGACAACAGTGCTCCGACTCTGTTGTGTCACGCTGCAGACTGCGACGTGCCTGCTCACCTGGTTGCCAGCCCGGCGATGCGTCTGGCGCTGCCGGTGGCCGAGCATGGGCTTGCTCTGGCAGGCCTGTTTGACTACCTGAACGCGCGGCAATGCAATGAAATTCTGGTAGAATCTGGGCCCCGCCTGGCAGGGGCTGTATTGCAGGCCGGATTGCTGGATGAATTGGTGATCTACATGGCGCCAGCCTTGCTCGGCAGCAGTGCCCGGCCGCTGCTGCAATTGCCGTTGGAGCACATGGCGGACAAGGTCGAATTGCAGCTACAAGATGTAAGAAGAGTGGGGCAGGATTGGCGGTTTACCGCCACACCCGCCTGAGTTTTCAACCAGGGAGCACTATGTTCACAGGAATAATCCAGGCCGTGGGTGAAGTGGCGGCGATGCAGCCCAGTGGCGGCGATCTGCGGCTGCGCATCAGTACGGGCAAGTTGCCCCTGAATGACGTGGCGCTGGGTGACAGCATCTGCACCAATGGTGTTTGCCTGACGGTTATTGAGCTTCCCGGTGATGGCTATTGGGCAGATGTATCGGTTGAATCGCTGAATTTCACCACGTTGGGCGGGCTGAAGCCCGGGTCACGGGTCAATCTGGAAAAAGCGCTGACACCTCAGAGCCGTCTCGGTGGTCATATCGTCAGTGGGCATGTCGATGGCGTCGGCGAAATTGTCAGTTTGCAGGAAGATGCCCGCTCTATTCGCTTTGTGTTGCGTGCACCCGATGCACTGGCCCGTTATATCGCTCACAAGGGCAGTATCTGTATTGATGGCACCAGCCTTACCGTGAACTCTGTGAATGGTGCGGAGTTTGATCTGAACATTATTCCCCAGACCATGGCCGAGACAATTTTTGGCCAGTATCAGCCCGGTACGAAGGTGAATCTCGAAGTGGATGTGATTGCGCGTTACCTCGAGCGGCTGATGCAGGGCGATGCTGCCGCCTACCCGGGTAACAGTGGCGAACTGTCGATGGATACCCTCGCCGAAAATGGCTTTCTGCGCACCTGATCGCAACCGATTGCGAAATAGCGCAGCTAATGGAAACGCATTATGCAACTTAACACCGTAGAAGAACTGATCAGTGACATTCGCCAGGGGCGGATGGTGGTGCTGCTCGACGACGATGCTGACACTCTCAATGAGGGCGTGGTGATGGTGGCGGCGGAACACTGTGATGCCAGCCACGTCAACTTTATGGCACGCCAGGCTCGCGGGCTGGTTTGCCTCACGCTCACCGAAGAGCGCTGCCAGCAACTGGATTTGCCGCCGATGGTGGAAAGCGGCATGGGCGAGAAGGCCAGCTTCACCCTGTCGATTGAAGCTACCGAAGGGATCGATACCGGTATTTCAGCGGCCGATCGCGCGCGCACGGTGCAGGCGGCCGTAGCGCCCTACGCCAAACCATCGGATATCGTGCAGCCAGGGCATATCTTTCCGCTGACTGCCATGCCGGGTGGCGTATTGACGCGCGCGGGTCACACCGAGGCGGGATCAGACTATGCTCGCCTGGCGGGCTTACTGCCGGCCGCGGTCATTACCGATATCCTGAACCCGGATGGCACGGTTGCCGATGGCCCCGCACTGGTCGAATTTGCAAAGAAGCATGGCCTGAAAATGGGCACGATCGCGGACTTGATTCATTTTCGGATGGTCAATGAGCGCACTATTCGTCGCCTGCGTGAGGGCACTATCCAAACCGGTTATGGTGAGTTTCGCCTGACCGCCTATAGCGACCAGACATCTGATGAAGTGCACCTGGCGCTGTGCAAGGGCGATATTGTTGCCGATCAACCAACCCTGGTGAGGGTGCATGTGCAGTCTTCATTACGCGATGTTGTGACGTCGCAGTTGCCGGGTGGCGGCAGTACCTGGAACATGGGCAAGTGCCTGCAGACAGTGGCAGACAACGGCCGCGGTGTGATTGTATTGCTCAGCCGCACTGAATCGCCACAGCAGTTGCTGGATAGCATCGATATGGCGCTGGGGGAAGAGCCCCCGCCGGGCGCAGAGGCGCAGGACATTTATACGACTGTGGGCCTGGGCTCACAGATACTCAAAGATCTTGGCGTGGGTAAAATCCATCTGATGGGCGCGCCGATGAAGTACAATGCGATTTCCGGCTTTGGCCTTGAAGTGCTTGATTTCGTAGATTCCGGGGATTAATAACAGCCGCCGAGCGGTGCAGTGAAAGGATGAGAATGATGACCGATATAAAGACCATCGAAGGCGATTTTGTCGGCGGTAAAGGCAAGTACGCGCTGGTAGTAGGGCGTTGGAACAGCTTTGTCGTTGAGCATCTTCTGGAGGGTGCACTGGATGCCCTGCGCCGCCACGGGGTGCCCGAGAAAAACATCACCATCGTGCGAGCACCTGGCGCTTTCGAGATTCCGCTGGTATGCAAGAAGGTCGCCGCCAAGGGTGACGTTGATGCCATTATCGCCCTGGGAGCAGTCATTCGTGGCGGTACGCCACACTTCGAATACGTTGCCGGTGAGTGCACCAAGGGGCTGGCGATGGTCAGTATGGAATATGCCGTTCCCGTTTCTTTCGGCGTGCTTACCGTCGATACCATTGAGCAGGCTGTTGAGCGTTCTGGCACCAAAGCGGGTAACAAGGGCGAAGAAGCGGCCATGTCTGCACTCGAGATGGTCAGCCTGTTCGGCAAGCTGGGCTGAGTGAACAAGCCAGCGCACAACACCCTGGCGGCGCAGCGTCGCAAGGCCAGGCACTACGGCATGCAGGCACTGTATCAATGGCATATGGCGGGTGCCTCGCTGACAGATATCGAGGCGGAGTTTCGTGCCGATTACGATTTCAGCCGCGTTGACCTGGAGTACTTCCAGGCGTTGTTACATGAAATTCCTGCGATGGTGGACGAGCTGGATGCCGCGATAGAGCCGCTGCTGGATCGCAAGCTGACCGAACTCGACCCGATCGAGCGAACCCTGTTGAGAATGGGGATGTTCGAGCTGCGTGCGCGTATAGACGTGCCGTATAAGGTCGTCATTAACGAGGAAGTCAGCCTGGCCAAGAAGTTCGGTGCCACCGACAGCCACAAGTACATCAACGGCGTGCTCGACAAGGCCGCTCGCGAGTTACGCAAGGTCGAAATCGACGCGGCATCCTGATGCCCTCTTCAGAATTCACTCTGATTTACCGCTATTTTTCTGCCCTGGGCAGCGGCAGCGCGGTGGATCTTTCTGTCGGCGACGACTGCGCCATTTTGCGTCTGGAGGACGGTGAACGTTTGGCGACCTCTGTGGACACGATGGTCGAGGGTGTGCACTTCCCGTCCGACAGCTTTCCCGAAGATATTGGTTTTCGCGCGGTGTCTGCCGCCGTGAGTGATCTCGCCGCAATGGGCGCAAGGCCGCTTGGAATGACGCTTGCCCTGACGCTTCCTGACGCCGATGAATTCTGGCTAAACGCGTTTAGCCAGGGGCTGGCTGCCGCTGTGTCTGCTTATCAACTGCCGTTGATTGGCGGCGATACCACGCGTGGCCCCCTGACCATTACTATTCAGGTGATGGGCGCGCTGCCGACGGATGGCGCGCTGCTGCGCGGAGGAGCGCAGGCAGGTGATGCGGTTTATGTGTCAGGCACACTGGGCGATGCCGCGGCGGGTCTGGCCTTTCTGCAGGACCAGTGGCAACCCTCTCCGGAGGCGGCAGAGTACCTGTTGCATCGTTTCAACCGGCCCACCGCACGGCTGGAACTGGGGCAGCAATTACTGGGTAAAGCCAGCGCTGCGATTGATATTTCTGACGGCCTGCTCGCCGATGCTGGCCATATCGCCGCAGCGAGCGGCGTTAAGATCGAAATCGATCCTGCCTTATTGCCCTTGTCAGCGGCGATACAGACCCATACTGATCCGGGACAGGTGCTGGCCTGGGCGCTGACAGGCGGCGATGATTACGAATTGTGCTTTTGTCTGCCCAATAGCCGGCCGGCACCCGCCAGCTGCACAAAAATAGGCGACCTCCAGGAGGGGGCGGGGGTGGTGCTGAAGGCGGGCTCTGACGTGGACATTGACATTGCATCAGGATACCAGCACTTTTGAAGGATTCGCCGTGCAGGCACGATGCTGTTGCCTGGCATGCAGGCGCCGCGCGATAGTTGCGGGTTAAGGAAGAATAATGACAACCAAAGTGAGCCCAACACCGTTCAAAAGCCCCATACAATTTCTCGCCTTCGGTTTCGGCAGTGGACTGGCGCCACGTGCGCCGGGAACGTTCGGCACGCTGATGGCAGTTCCGGTGTACTGGACGATCTCCGACTGGAGTCTGTGGCACTACAGCTTGTTTGTGCTGGTTGCAGCGCTACTGGGCGTCTGGATTTGTGACCGCGCCAGTATTGAACTGGGCGTGCATGATCATCCCGGTATCGTATGGGATGAGTTTGTCGGTTTATGGATTACCTTGTGGGCAGTGCCCGTTGACTGGGTATGGGTGATCGCCGGTTTTGTCGTGTTTCGGGTGCTGGACATCGTTAAACCGTGGCCGGTGAGCGTACTCGACAAGCGAGTAAAGGGAGGCTTCGGTATTATGATTGACGATATTCTGGCTGGCGTGATGGCCTGCCTGACCCTGCACCTCGCCCTTTGGATACTGGGAAGCTAGGCGTGATGCGGATGCGATTGCTGGCAGCAATCGGCTTGTGGGCTGTTGCTGCTGCCAGTGTGGCTTTAGATGCGTCGCGAATCGAGGTCGAGGCGCTGATGACCAATACTGCGGTGCTGAAGATCGACGGGCAGCGCAAGATGCTTAAAGTGGGTGACACCGTGGCGGGCGTCACTCTGATCGCCGCCTATTCCCAGACTGCCACCATCGAGGTTGATGGAAAGCAGGTGGTACTGGGTATCTCGCGCCGTATTGGCACTCACTACGAGCAACCGAGTAACCGTGTGGTGACCATCAAGCGCAATGCCATGTTGCAGTATCACACCACGGCCAGCATCAATGGGCGCAGCATACAGGTGTTGGTCGATACCGGTGCCAACGTGGTGGCCATGAACACGGGAGACGCTGCCTCACTGGGCGTGGATTATCGCAGCGGAGAGCTGGCCAGTGTCGAAACTGCCAGCGGCCGGGTTAAGGCCTGGATCGTGCAGATCGGCTCCATCAATGTGGGTGGAATAGAGGTTAATAATGTGCAGGCCAGCGTGCTGGAGGGGAGTTTCCCCGCGACGGTGCTATTGGGCATGAGCTATCTGCAGCACGTTAACATGCAGGAAAAAAACGGTACTCTGTCGCTCACACGTGAGTGGTAGCGCACACTCGCCCACAGCGTGTTAAAACTGCTAGAATACGGCTCCTTTGCACACGGAAAACTCCCAGTTGACTGTTCGTTACGTTGAATCCTCTCGACTGCCCACCGTTTGGGGCGACTTCGAGATGCATGGCTTTGAGGATCCCGATTCCAATAAAGAGCACGTGGTCCTGACCCTGGGTGACGTAGCTGATGGCGAGCCCGTTCTGGCCCGCGTCCATTCAGAATGCCTGACGGGTGACGCCCTGTTCAGCCTGCGCTGTGACTGCGGTAACCAGCTGCAGGCTGCCCTGAAGACGATAGCCGAAGAAGGGCGTGGTGCGGTGTTCTATCTGCGCCAGGAAGGTCGTGGCATTGGTCTGTTGAATAAGATACGCGCCTATAAATTACAGGATGAAGGCGCGGATACCGTGGAGGCGAATGAGCAGCTGGGTTTTGGCGCCGACATGCGCGATTACAGCCTGTTACGACCCATGTTCAAGCACCTCAAAATTACCTCGGTGCGCCTCATGACAAACAACCCGCGCAAAGTGGCCGCGCTGGAAGAACAGGGCATTAATGTCGTAGAGCGGATTGCGCTGCATACCGACAGCAACCCGCACAATGAAAAATACCTGCGCACCAAGGCGGGTAAGCTGGGGCATATGTTTGAGGGGCAGGATTAGGGTACTGCCCTGAGGCCGGGACCGCAGGGCCGCTCAGGCTGCCGGATGTATTGATGCCTCCAGGCTTGATCTGAGGTTTCTGGGCTACTGGCGCCTTTTCGTATGAATTAGCGATCTCTGGCAACAATGTACTGCGCCAGCTCTCGCAAGTGGTCAGCAGATTCGCCAAATGCACTCAATGCATCAAGCGCGCTTGCCAGCAAAGATTCGGCCTCTGCTTTGGCACCGTCCAATCCCATCAACTTCACATAGGTTGGCTTGTCGGCTTCACCATCTTTGCCCTGGGTTTTACCCAGTGTTGCTGAGTCACCCTCAACATCCAGAATATCGTCTACCACCTGAAAGGCCAGCCCGATATGCTCGCCGTAGGTGTCCAGCGCCTGGAGCTGCGCGCGCGAAGCACCTGCCGCGATCCCACCCAGAGCCAGAGCGGCCCGTATCAGCGCGCCCGTCTTTAATGAGTGCATAGCGCGTAACTCATCCAGGTCCATAGCACACCCGGTTGCCTGAATATCCACGTATTGGCCGCCCACCATGCCATGTGGTCCGGCAGCCTGGGCCAATGCCTTGACCATGGCTATACGCTGCTCCGCCGTCATCCCCGGCGCGTCAGCAAGCAGTTCAAACGCCTGCGCCTGCAGCCCGTCGCCCACCAATATAGCGGTGGCTTCGTCAAAGGCCTTGTGCAGGCTGGGTTTGCCGCGCCGCAGGTCATCATCATCCATGGCCGGAAGATCATCATGGATAAGTGAATAGGTGTGAATCAGCTCCAGAGCGCAGGCGGCATAGTCAAGCGCGGCAATACCCTGCTGTGTGACGGCCTCCGCCGCAGCAAAACACAGGGCGGGACGTACTTTCTTGCCGCTGTCCGCCAGCGCGTAATCAATAGAGTCCTTTAGCGATGACGCTGAGTTTGTATCAGACTTATAGGAGGTAGAAGGCCGCCACCACAGCGCCGGAAATGCTGCCCGACAGCGCGCCTGGCAGGCCAGGAGGTAGTCCGCAGCGTTCATGGCTCGGCATCGTCGTCTTCCGGGTGAAATACGCCTGGCTCCGGACTGCCGTCCTGGTCCAGTAACAGGGCAACTTTCTGCTCTGCATCAGTCAGTGATTTCTGCGCTTCCCGGGTTAGCCCGATTCCTTGTTCGAATGCTTTTAAGGAGTCCTCCAGCGAGAGGTCTCCGTCCTCAAGCCCTTTGACGATCTCCGACAAAGTGTTCATGGTGTCCTCGAAACCGGGTGTGACGGTTTTCTTTTGCTTGCCGGGCATGCTTTTGTTACCAGTGTGAGCGAGAATAGAGTGGGATTGTACGATGGTTGTGTCACCTTAAACAGTAGTGGAATTTAATGCGTAGGACAATATTGGCATTTGTGCTTCTGTCTGCACTTGTACTCCTTGTCGTGAGAGCCGGGCTGTTCTCTGACGGGCGTGAGTCGAGAAGTCACGAGTTAAAAAGCGGCTATAAGACAGTAAATGCGAAATCTGATGTTATTGCAGGCGCACCTGATCGAGTTCTGTGGATGTGGTCCGGAGGTGTAACGCCGACGTCAATCACAATAAAAGCCAAGGTCCTTGGTGATGCCTCCAGGGCCGTGCTGTTGGTGAGCGAAACCGCAGAGTTCCGTAACCCCATCCGCTCATCGGTGGCTGAGATTACGGGCACTTCAGGATCTATAGCGTCTATGTCAATCGCCGGCCTTGTCCCGGGTCGTCGTTATTTCTATCAGATCACTTTTGAAGGCGATGATGACGTTCCGGTGGGAGAGTTTTCTACGCCTGAAGCGAGTCCCTTCTCGTTTAAATTCGCGCTGTCTGGCGACGCCGTTACCGGTTCCAGTCACCAGGTGTTTCGTGCGATAGCAGAAGAGAAGCCGTTTTTTTATCTGATCCTTGGAGATCTTTTCTACGCCAACATTAACACTAGCAACATTGGTTCCTATCTGGACGCCTACGACTTGACCTTATCCTCTGCTGCTCAAAGTAGGCTATATCGCACCGCGCCGGTTGCCTACATGTGGGACGATCACGATTATGCCGACAACAATAGCGACAAGCTCGCCAAAGGGCGTGAATCTGCACGCATCGCCTACCAATTGGCGGTGCCACATTATCCCTTGCCCGATCAGTCGTCAGTAGAGCAAAGCTGCGAAAATGATGACAGGCGCGCCTGCAATGCTATCTACCAAAGCTTTTTTGTTGGCAATGCGTACTTTATATTGACTGATCTACGATCGGAGCGTGACTCGCGCCATCTATCTGATACAGCAGCCAAAACAATGCTTGGTGAAAGGCAAAAAGAATGGTTTAAGCAGCAGTTACTACATGGCAGCAGTAACTACGCCGTTACTTTCTGGGTTAGCACTGTGCCGTATATTGAGGAAAAAGAGCAGGGGTCTGATGGGTGGGGTGGTTACAGTAATGAGCGCAGGGAAATAGCGGACTATTTGCGCAAGCACTCGATTGATAACTTGATTATCCTGGCGGCGGACGCGCATATGATCGCTTTGGATGATGGCTCACACAGTGATTATTCTTCGAGCGACGAGATCGGGCAGAAAATTCCAGTGTTCCATGCCGCAGCTTTGAACAAGAGAGGCTCGACCAAGGGGGGGCCATACAGCCACGGCACCTTCCCTAACCCTGAACCGAATACAGGACAGTATGGCCTCGTCCATGTAGTCGAGTCAGAAGATGAGGGAACGTGTGTGTCTTTCGATGGAAAGCGGGTCAATAGCTCCGCCGATAAGATACAGACACTGCTGACATGGCAGAGGTGTTTTACAGACGGTTCTGCCAAGCCGCTATCGGGCAACTATTAGTGGCGATACCGCGCACATTCCTGAAAAACACGCTATACCTGACATCGGGTAGCAGCTTTGCAACTTTGCTAGGTATCGTCAGCTTACCAATAGTAACAAGGCTTTTTGGCCCGGAAGCCTACGGTGTATTTGCGATGTTTTCAGCAATGGTGGCAATAGTCAGCGTAATGGCATGTATGCGCTATGAGTTGTCCATTCTGTTGCCTGATACGGACGCGGAAGCCGCTACTCAATGCCTGTTGTCAATTTTGTTTGCGGCACTGGTTTCTCTAATGCTCTTCATCCTCATTGTGGCGTTTGGAGACTGGCTCATCGCGCTGCTTGAATTGCACAGGATAGGTCCCTATCTTTATTTAATTCCTGTTTATGTGCTTTTTCATGGCTTGTTTCTGGCCGCAAGCGGATGGAAAACCAGGCAAAAACGGTTTGGTCAATTGGCGATGGTCAGAGTAGGCAATCAATCAGTAACTACCTTTGGCTCGTTGAGTGCTGGATTTTCAGGCGCCACGACCGCCGGAGCGCTTATTTGGTCTCTGCTGGCTGGTAAGTTGGTTTCGACTGCGGTTTTAGTCGCGCAAGTGTGGCGCGCCAGTGGAAGGCTGATAGTGTCCCGTTTTGAAGTCAGGACACTTACGGATGGGATGCTCCGTTACAAAAAGTTTCCACTATTGGGGAGCTGGTCGGTTTTGCTCTCTGTTAGTGCATGGCAGCTTCCGGTTGTGTTGTTTGGCTTTTTCTTCAGCCCAATGGTCGCTGGGTTGTACGCTTTGGGCTTCCGAATTCTACAGCTACCTATGAACTTGATCGGAAACTCGATCGGGCAGGTTTTTTTTCAAGCAGCTGCTGAGGCAGAAAAACAGGACAGCCTCGATGAGCTGGTTGTTTCTCTTCTGGATCAGGTCCTCAAAGCGATATTGATTCCCGTTCTGTTTTTGTCTGTTCTTGGTGAGGACTTCTATACGATAGTTTTTGGCAAGGAATGGAGCCAGGCCGGGGTCTACGCACAAATTCTTTGTGCGTGGGCTTTCTTCTGGTTTTTGTCTGCGCCCTTTGTTTCTCTCTTTGCTGTTTTGGAAAGGCAGGGCCTGCAGCTTGGATGGAATATCGTAAATGCAACGGTCAGGCTCGGAGTAATCTGCTTAGGCGGTTTTCTACAGGACATTATCTTTACAGTCACTCTGCTGTCGCTGTCAGGCGCTATCATTTATGGGTATAAAGTTCTGATTATTCTGCGGCTTGCACAGGTGAAGTTCGCACGGTTTTGGGGTTTGTTGCGTGATCGGTTAACTCAGTGCAGCATCGCATTCTTCGCGGTATTGAGCATTGTCTGGGCTTGCGATGGAGCAGTGGTGCGGCTCGGTTTCTCGGCAGTTATTCTCTGCGTTCACTTTGCCCTGATCTATAGAGAACAGTTGGTGGATGCCAAAAAATATGTCGAAAAGAGGCTGGCGTCTCGACATTAGAACGGACTAAATAATGCGAGTTTTAATTGCATGAAATCTTCGCGTAAATACTTTTTCAAAGCGGCGGTTAACAAGGGTGTTTCTGCGGCGGGAAGCTTGAAGAAGTCTCTCATCCTCATCGGTAGGGCAACTACGCCGAAGCCGCTGCGTGATTTCGGCAATATGATTCTGGAAAAGCCGAATCAGAAGGTCAGGCGTTATCTGCATCCGTCTATTGATACACAGAGTTTTTTCCAAGCCTTGAATGATAGAGGTGTCAGTTACGCCGTACTTCGCTGGTTCGACGACCTTCCTGAGGTTGAGCCAGAAGAAGACATCGATCTACTTGTTGCAGACAACGACCTGGGGAAGCTCCACGACCTTTTCTCCGTCAACACGGCGGGCCAAGCTTTCGATGTGTATTCAGTATCCGGACTGCATGGTTCGAACTATCGAGGTATGCCTTACTATCCTCCGCATTTGGCAAGGGAAATTCTCGCACACACGCGATATCTGAACGGTAAGTACCATGTGCCGGATAGTCGAGAGCACTTTATGAGCCTCGCTTACCACGCCGTGTTTCACAAGGGAGGATGTTCGATAGAAAGAGATTATCTGACATTGCTGGCAGATATAGCGGTAGATTCGGATCAGCTTGAAAGCTGTGAGTCGTTTGATGCGCTGTATGACTATTTGTGTCGTGAGGGGTGGGCGCCGCAGCTGGATACGCAGCGTAAGTTGAGTGAACGCTCGCAATGGTTGTCTGGAAAGCTGCCACGCGCAACGCACCCGAATCCAGAAGGGGAACTGATCGTCTTTATCATCAGGGAATGGGCTGTCAATCGAGGCAAGTTAGATCAGGTAATTGCTACCCTGACTGGTAGCGGTCTCGAGGTTCTGGAGGTCTTCCAGCTCGATGAAGTGCAACGGGAAGCTGCCCGTAAGTTGATCCGCGGAGGTAAGTGGGATCGTGGTGTGTATCGTGTTAGTGGCGGTGCGCCGGCCGTTCTCGTCCCTTGTTTTGACTATCATCCGGCCATTCCTGATGAAGCGCAACAAACTGAGTTTCCTCACTTGCGCAACCAAAACACAATGATCAAACACAAAGTAAGAGACCAGCTTAATAAATCGCTGTTCTGGTTTCAGCAGGCCAATTCGATACATTCGTCAGATGATTCACTTGAAGCTGAAAACTACCTCTATCTTGTTGTGCCTGAGAAAGCAAAAGATTTAATGTGCCAAGTAGATAAACGTCGTACATCCTACCGCACGACGTACGAAGTTGTTGATAATTTAACGTCCCACAGGACTCGCGCGAAGGTCGAGAAGATCCTTTTTCACGACCAGGTGTGTATAAAGAAAACATATAAGAATGGTCAGGAACGTTTTCTGGGTCGAGAGATTTTTGTACGACAGGAGTTCAGTGCTTTAGCAAGCGAAATTAGTCCGTTACTGGCGCAAGGAAACAACTATTTCATAGAACCGTGGCATTCGAATATTCTTGAAGACTTGCAGCCAAAGCAGTTTGCAGAGGCGCTGGCCAGCGTTGGTTCATCGATAGTAGGTGTCTTGCGCCTGTTTTTTGATAATGGCTATGCACTGGTTGACTTTCATCCTGGCAATCTAATCTTGACAGAGGAGGGGGGTCTGAAAGTAATCGACTTTGAATTTTTATACCGCTACGACAACTCCCCATCCACGTTTCTTGAATCATACGATATTGTGGGAGTGCCAGATAGTTTCACAGGCGACTTACCTCTGGGCCACCAGGGTCGTGGCAGAACATATGAAAACACCTGGGAGCCACTTATTGGCAAACTACAGAATTACATCTAGGAGATGCTGATTTGATTGGCCTGGTCCTTTATTGGTCTGGAGTTCTCAACAAATTGCGCCAGAATGCCGGGTTTTGAATAAACCTTCGAAGCTGATCGATTCGGCCGGCGCGTATCTGTGCCATAGATTCTCCGGTGCCAGTATATACCAGGTCTTTAGGCCCTTGCGCAGTGTTTACTTCACCTATGGCCTTAATTGCCATACCTGTCATGCCGTTGGGGCGTGTGAAGGCGTCATATTTACAATTCAGGACATTTAATCCGGCCCTTTCCATCAGAGAGCGCAAAGAGCCTGTTGAAAAGAAATTGATGTGAGTGACCGGGTCAATTTTTGGCGGGATCCTACGCCAGAGTTCATTCGGCACCTCTGTAATGACCCAGCTAAAACTGCACACTCACGCCGCTAATTTGTAAG
>TARA_R110002110_G_scaffold415765_2_pt1 | contig 103193 bp, 86 predicted proteins | sample TARA_R110002110 | Tara Oceans TARA_R110002110 (sample SAMEA4397330) | marine metagenome | biome: Polar Biome; feature: [SRF] surface water layer (ENVO:00010504); material: water (ENVO:00002006), including particulate matter (ENVO:01000060) such as... | depth 5 m | reverse complement strand
GAGAAGTTGCGCAGGCCCCAGCGGTAGCCGGATTGTTCCGAGAAGTTACGAAGACCCCAGCGATAGCCGGATTGTTCCGAGAAGTTGCGCAGGCCCCAACGATAACCGGCCTCTTCGGCATAATTGCTCGCAGCAAAAGAAGACCCATACATGTTCGGATTCACATTTCCTCGAGCTTGACTCCACTTGTATCCTGATTGTCCTTCCACCTTACCAGTGTTCCAGTTATTCACCGCCGCTGGTGAACTGTGCTGGACTCGTGACCATTTATAGCCAGCTTCACTAGCGGTGTATGAAGTATCAGCAGCAATAGAGTGAGTCACGCGATGCACTACACTGTGACCGTCTGCAGGGGCTTGCGTCATCTGATCCGCAGCTGAAGTATGTGACAAGACTGCGAGAGCGAGTCCACCGATAGTTGCCGCGCTGAGGGACTTGATTTTGCTAGTAGTCATGGTCATATCTGCCTTCTTTCTTCCCATCCAATTCTTGGAATCTGTGACGTAGCTCTAAAGTTTGGCTACTCGCGTGAGAACTGCATCACAAACAAGTATCTTGATCCTTGACTTAGTTATACGGGGAAGGTCGGGGCTGTTGAAGAACTGAACATACCCTTTTTGGGGTAGTAGGTGTTGATGCTCGAGTGCGATGGGTCGCGGAGGTGAGGTGGAGGCTCACCGTGAAGACTTCAGGGAACGATAGCACTGCCGGAAGTTAGTCAGGCAGCAACTGATTAACCCCTTCGGGGCATTTGGTCACAGTCGCGGCTTACCGATAGCGATAGGGGAAGTGGGTCAAGGTTTCGCTGGGGCTCTGCGCAGGCGCTCTATCGCATCACGTTCGCGGTGATAGAGCTGAATCCATTCTGGCCTGGGTGATTTCTGGTCGGGTAGGCTTTCTATATGATCCTTTACCCCCCATTTTCTATGTTCGCTCATGCCTTTTGACGCGGGCAATGAAGAAACAATTTCATCCAGCCCGGGAAGACTGGGTTTTCCTTCACCCGTGACAATAGCGGGCCCCTGGTAGTGAGCGAACCCGGCGATGTCAGCATGTATATCCAGGCCAACGTTGCCGCATCCGGATTCACCCAGGGTGACGGCTCGTGTCGCACTTATCAAACCCTGCCCTTGCTGGAAAGGGCTGTATGCGAGGAATCCATCAGAGTTTATGGCAGGCTCCGCACTTGAGGTCAGCTTGCATTTGACATCGTCGGGGCTCAAATCAGGCTCCAGCTGGATCAGCAAGGCCGCAATTCCCGCTACAAGGGCGCTGGCCTGTGACGTCCCTGTCATGACAAATTCGCCAGTTTCCAGCCGGTATTCCGGGTACTGTTTCATCAAAGTTGATCCAGGGCGAGTTACTCCTGTGATGTGCCCGCCTGGCGCGATGATATCGGGCTTTATATGGCCCTCGGGGGTTGGCCCTTGAGAGGAAAAGTCGGGTATGTAGTCATCATCCCGATTATCCGGAGTCCAAGAGTCGGTGTTGGCTCCCACTGTTATCACGTAGGGTAGATTCCCCGGCGAGCCGATTGTCATTGGCTCTGGGCCTTCATTGCCTGCTGCGGCAACAACGGTTATGCCGGCTGCCCAGGCCCTCATAACCGCCTGATTGACCGGGTCTTGCCAATAGTTCCAGCGCGGTCTCGCGGCAAAAGAGAGGTTAAGCACTCTGATACCATATGTTTCTTTATTGTCGACGACCCACTGTATTCCTCGAACGATATCCAGAAAGTCGCCTTGCCCGTGGACGTTAAAGGCTTTGACGATGACTAAATTGACGTCGGGCGCGATGCCTTTATAGCTGCCGTTCGGTTTTCCATCGTTTTGTGTGGCACCACTATGGGCCAGAATGCTCGTCATATGGCTGCCGTGGCCGCTCTCATCAAACACGGCCGTCTGGGCGGCTCCGTTGATCGCATTGTAGTAGGCCAAAACGCGTCGTTTGCCGGCTGTGTCCAGCGCCAGGGAGGGATGCTCCCAAAGCCCCGAGTCGAGTACAGCAACGGTAACGCCTTTCCCGGTAATGCCATTGCGGTGCAATACGTCTGCACCGACAACTTGCGGGTAGTAGAAGTTCTCATGATTGTTGTCATAGGCCGGTGCCAGTTCTACCTTGCAGTCGCCTGAAAAGCTGGCTGTTATGCTGAAATCACTTTGTCGCGGCGGTTTGATCCCGGAAAAGCTATCTACCTGAGTGAAGGCAATGCCGAGGGAGCGGCTACTCTTTGGTGGCAGTAGCGAGGCGCTGTCTTCTGCTGTTGAAAATGCGGCGACTATTTTGCCGGCCTTGTTATGTTCGTAAGACGCGGGCTGCAGCAACGTATCTTCCAGTGACAGGGTCTTGATTTTGCCCAGGGTTGCAGGCCAGCGAATCTCAATGTGCTCAAGCAGCGCAGATTGGTCGCTTTTATTGAACAGGCGCCATTGGGCTTTTTTTTCAGTAAAGCGCAGTTCAAGGCCCGCGCCAATCTCGCAGTCTGACGATGTTTCCGGGGTCTCATCCGGTATAGCGTCAATAGCCAGATCATCGATATGCCGTGTCACCAGTTCCGACTTTAGAGCTTCATCAAGCTGCGCGCGTGTGAGTATCGCTCCTACTGCGTTGATGAGGTGCAGGCTATGCGAAACCTGGCCGCCTTGCTGCTCAACCAGTTCGCTCAGTTCGCTCGCCGAACCTCCCTGCAGCATAACGCGCAACGTTTCTTCAGGCGTGTCTACGTCTTCTTCGGCACCAGCGGCTGCGGAATACAGCAGGGTAAAAAAAGCAATGCGAAGCAATGTAGTCACTATGCGATGGCTAATCGTAATAGCGATTAACGGCATCCTGTATTTGCTGCTTGAAGTTTTGACGGAGCATGTCCGGAACATCCTCCGGGTAGATAGGGCGAGCAAAATAGAAGCCCTGCAACAAATCGCATTGTTTATTTACCAGGTAAGCCAATTGATGTTCCGTCTCTATGCCTTCGGCGATAACCCGCAGATTGAGTGTCTTTGACAGTGCGAGGATAGCGTCAATGATGGCTTCTCCATCGGGGCTGTTCAGGTCAGACACAAAGCTCTGGTCTATTTTCAGCGTGTCGATGGGGAATCGCTTCAGGTAGCTCAGGGAGGAGTAACCGGTGCCAAAATCGTCTACAGCGAGGTCCAATCCAAGCGCTTTCAGTTCACTCAGCTTGGCAATATTGGTTTCAGCGTCTGTCATAATCGCGCCTTCAGTAAGCTCGAGCTCAAGTCTCCCGGGTAGAAGGCGCGATTTTTCCAGGAAAGTCTCCAACCAGCGCGACAGGTTGCTTTGATTGAATTGCAATGGAGAGATATTGACGCACACTCGAAAGGTCTTTATCCCCAGGGAGTCCCAGTAGAGACAGTGCCGAGCGACTTCCCTCATCACCCACTCACCCAGCTCAATGATCTGGCCTGTACGCTCAGCAACGGGAATAAAGTCAACCGGAGAGATCATGCCGCGCACTGGATGCTTCCAGCGCACCAGTGCTTCCATGCTGACAACGTCTCCGCTGGTGCTGTTGACCTGCGGCTGATAGCGCAGCTCGAGGTCATTGTCGCGCATGGCTTCGCGTAGCTCTTCCTCCATTTTGAGCTGCTCAACCGCTCTGGCATTCATCGCTTCGTCGTAGAAGCGAAAGCAGGCTCGACCCTCTGCCTTGGCGGCATACATAGCGGTATCGGCATTACGCACCAGCGTATCTGCATCGCTGCCATCCTGGGGATACACCGCGATACCGATGCTGGGCGTGACAACGGGATTGTGTGATTGCAGTGAAATGGGTTCCGACAAGCTGTTGAGTATTCGCTTGGCTACGCCTTCAATGTGCAGGGCGTCGGTCACGTCAGCCAGTACCACCGTAAATTCATCACCCCCCAGGCGCGCGATTTCGGTGCTGGCGCTAGCTGATTCGTCGTCTTCAGCGCTGTTTTCAGTAAAGTAATTGATCGCGTCGTCTTCGCGCAGTTCCATCGTCAGGCGTTTTGCTATTTCAACGAGCAGCCGGTCGCCGCGGGCATGGCCGATGGAATCGTTGATTCGCTTGAAATGGTCCAGATCAATAAACAGCAGCGCGGCACTGGTTTTGTGTCTTTGGCTGCGCTTCAAAATACGGTTGAGCTGTTCATTGAAGCTTCTGCGGTTGGGCAGGCTGGTCAGGGGATCGTAGTAGGCGAGGTAGCGCAGTCTGTCTTCCTGCCGCTTTAAAGCGTTGAAAGCATTGCTGGCTCGCAGCATATACTGTACGTCGCGGCCCAGCAGTGACCAGTTCACGGGTTTGGTTTTGTATTGCGTCGCACCTGCCTCAAACCCCTGGTCGATAGACGCCCTGTCGTCCGAGCCTGTCACGATCATGATGGGGATTGATTCGCCCTGCGGCATGTCCCGGATTTTTTGACAGACTTCCAGTCCCGTCATGCCCGGCATTTCGACGTCAAGGAAGACAAGGTCGGGGCGTTCTCTAACGAACATGTCGAGGGCTTGAACGCCGTCAGCGGCTTCAACGACAAGCATGTCCTCCGCTTCCAGACATTGTCGGGTCAGCAGTCTTACATTCTGGTCATCATCGCAAACCAGTATTTTCGCCAGATGACGTGAGTGATCTCTGCTGGACATGTGGGGCCGAAAGGGTGCTTGTATTAGGGGTCTAAGGCTATCATTACTGGCATCCCTCGCATAGCCGAAATGATAAATACACGCATTTAATGGTAGTGTTCAGGCGGCACACGATAGCGGTAAGTTTTGCTCTGCTGACGGGATCCTGAAGATAAAAGGAGGGTGACTTTATCGAGCCTCACTGGTCAGGAGAACAGAGGCTCTCGCCGCTTGAATCGCTGTTCCTGTACGAAGCGCGGAAGTTGTTGTAACGGAATGGCGGGACTGTAATAGTAGCCTTGCACCTGCTGGCACTTGTGCTCCCTGAGAAACTCAATTTGCTCAAATGTTTCTGCGCCTTCAGCCACTACCAGCATTCCCAGGCGGTGTGCCATTTCGATAATCATGGTGCAGACCGCTTCCTGATGCTCATTGTTGGGCAGGTCCCTCACGAAGCAGGCATCTATCTTCAAGGCGGATATAGGCAGCTCAGTCAAATGTGACAGCTGTGAAAAGCCCGTACCGAAATCATCCAGCGAGAAAGAGATTCCCAGGTGTCGCAGCTCGCACATCCTTGCGTTAATTTCTCCCGGGCTTTTGAGGATAGTGGACTCGGTGAGCTCGAATTCAAGCCTTGAGGCGTCTGCGCCGCTGCGTTTGATGATGTCCTTTACAATATCGACAAAGCGATCATCCTGAATCTGTGAAAAAGAAATATTCACTGCAACGTCTACGTGCGACATGCCCTGCTGGTCCAGCCACACCAGTGCGCTGCAGGCGTGCTGGATCACCTGGTAGCCAATGCTCTTCATCAGTCCCATGTCTTCACAGGCCACCAGAAACTCGCCGGGTGATACCAGTCCGCGCTCGGGATGATTCCAGCGCAGCAGTGCTTCCAGCCCAACCAGCTGGCCAGTGGCAAGCTCCACTCGCGGCTGATAGTGCAGTTCAAACTGATTCTTGCGCACGGCGGTGCGCATTTCTGCCGCTAGCGAGCTGTTGCCCGACACATCGAATGTCAGCTTTTCGGAGTAGCGAATAAACTTGCCACCCTTGACGGTTTTCGCCTGCTGCATGGCGCTGCGCGCGGACTCAACGAGGTCTGAGAAGTCCTGACCATCCTCCGGATAGATGGCCGCGCCGATACTGGCTTCTACCGCGACTTGTTGTTCGCTCAAAATCATCGGCGCCGAGATGGATTTCAGCATTTTCTGGGCGATCAGCTCAACGTCGCCAACGCAACTGACGTCCTCGAGCACGACGGCAAACTCGTCGCCACCCAAACGTGCGATGCTGTCTGTGCTGCGCATTTTGTTGATCAGTCGACGTGAAATGGATTTGATCATCACATCGCCGTCGGCTTCACCATAATGATCGTTGATGTTGGCGAACTGGTCGATGTTGATATAAAGAAGCGCAGTGTTGAAACCGTAACGCTCAGATCTGTCCATGGCGCGTTCCAGGTGCGCCCGGAAGCCGATGCGGTTGAGTGCGCCCGTAAGCGTGTCGCGATTGGAAAGCTGCTGGATGGTTTCCCTGGCGTGCTTCAGTTGGATGCTGTAATCGAGAATACGGTGTACGAGCGCATCCTGAAGCTGGCCCCTGACCATGTAGTCTTGCGCGCCGTACTCCCTTAAGCGGCCGACGATTTCTTCATTGGCCTCATCGAGCAGAAGAATTAATGGAGCGGTGGCATCGTGCTTCTGGGCAAGGCGCAGCAGGTATTCCGTCTGCGGGCCGTCGGCCATGATGACTGCATCGATGGTGGGATCGGTGAGCGCTTCGATGGGGCGCTCCATGGACTCACAGGATGTCAGCCGGAATCGTTTGGGTACCGCGCGCTCGAAGGATGCAGACAGGATAGTATGATCCGCCTGATTGTCCGAGATGATGAGTACGGTATGTTGTTCCACTGACGGTCCCTGAATAGCCACCTGTTTAGTTCATTGTCTGGCCTGCTTGTGAGTGCAGGCTCCCGTACGAACCATTCTTGGGTGCTTATTCTTTTATATAACATGGAGTTATACGGAATATTTAATAAAACTTCTAGTGAATGTTTATTGAAAATTACCAAGCATGGCACACAATCCGCCTTCCTGCCCTCACGCCGCGTGCGCGAGGTGACCTCGGCCGTGATGCTTTGGAAAAATATGCTAGAATCTCAGGCCTTTTCACCACAACATTTGAGCTATGAGCCTAGCGACTGACAAACTTGAAACAATTCGCCAGCAGGTGCAACACCATCTGGATCACGCCGAGCATAGCAAGCTGACCGCAGCGCAGGAACAGGCGCTGAAGGAGCAGATTAAGGAGCGGCTGGAGCGTGAAAACGCGGTGATCGTGGCGCATTACTACACCTCTGAGGCCATTCAGTCGCTGGCAGAGGAGACGGGCGGTTGTGTGTCGGATTCCCTGGAGATGGCGCGTTTCGGCCACGATCATCCGGCCAGTACGCTGATCGTCGCCGGCGTAAAATTCATGGGAGAGACGGCGAAGATTCTCACGCCAGGCAAGCGCGTGTTGATGCCGACCCTGGAGGCGACCTGTTCCCTGGATCTTGGTTGTCCCGTCGAGGAGTTCTCGGCTTTTTGCGATCAACACCCGGATCGGGAAGTGGTGGTCTATGCCAACACCTCGGCGGCGGTAAAGGCCCGCGCGGATTGGGTGGTGACTTCGAGCATCGCGCTGGATGTAGCGGATCACCTGGCTTCCCAGGGCAAAAAAATCATATGGGCGCCAGATCAGCATCTGGGTAACTATGTGCAGCGTGAAACCGGTGCTGACATCCTCATGTGGGACGGCGCCTGTATCGTTCACGAGGAGTTCAAGGCGCGTGGGCTCATCGATCTCAAGCGCGTCTACCCTGACGCCGCGGTGCTGGTGCATCCTGAATCTCCCGCCGCCGTCGTGGAACTGGCGGATAAAGTCGGGTCAACAACGCAGATTATTCGAGCGGCACGTGACATGCCGAACAAGCGCTTCATTGTGGCCACCGACCAGGGTATTTTCTACAAATTGCAACAGGAGGCCCCTGACAAAGAGCTGATCATTGCCCCCACCGCAGGCAACGGTGCCAGTTGTCGCAGCTGTGCTCACTGCCCATGGATGGCGATGAACGAACTGGAGACCCTTGCTACTGTATTTGACCGCAGTGACAACGAGATCTTTGTCGACCCCGCGATTGGCGAGCAGGCCATGGTTCCGCTGCGCCGTATGCTTGATTTCGCCGCGGAGTTAAAGCTGCAGGTGAAAGGTAACGCCTAGGCATGCGGTAGAGTCCGCGCCGGTTGGTGGTGTCACAGGTTCTCCATCTGTTCACGCATCGTTGAGATGTCTTTCAGGCGCTGGTTGATCTTTGCGGTGGTCACGTAGTCCGGGCTGGTGAGTTGCAGTGCATAATTCAGCTGCTTCTCTGCCTGATCCAGCAATCCCTTGAGGATGAAATACTCTGCTCGCGACTGATGCAGGCCCACGATATTGCCAGAGAGTCCCTGCACCTCAGCCAGCAGGTACCATAGCCCGGGATCATTGGCGCGTTGCCGACTTTGTTCTATCAGCACTTCCTCGGCAATGTGCGGCTGTTGGTTGCGCATCAGCGCTTTGGCATAGGTCATTGTCAGCGGGTGATTGCCTGGAGACAGTTTCAGGCGCGGTGCCAGCTTGGCAACAGCGCGCTCGGGTTGATTCCGCGCCATATCGATTTCCGCGTCTGCAATGACATACTCCAGCCGATCCGGCTCACCTGACCAGATAGAGTCCAGTTCCAGGCTGGCCTCGTCAGTGCGGCCGGCGGCGGTCAGCGCCAGCACCAGGCCATAGGCTGAGGCTTCGCGGGAGCGCGTCTTGCCGTCCAGTTCTCCGCGGAATTTCTGCACGGCCTCTTCAGGCGTATTGGCCAACTGGTTGACGACGCGTGCGCGCATCAACTGGTAGTCCAGGCTGAGCGGCCGGATCTGTTTGGGGTACTGCCGTGCCCGGTTGCGGGTATCTGCAATGCGGCTTTCTGACAACGGGTGGGTGCGCAGGAACTCTGGTACGCGGTCTCCGCTGGAGTATCGCGAAGCCTGCAACATGCGCTCGAACATGGCCGGAGCGGCGTGTGGATCCATGCCGGCTTCTACCAGGGTTTGCATACCCACGCGATCGGCTTCCTGTTCATTACCGCGGCTGTAACGCAGGGATGAGTCCTGCACAGCAGCCTGAGTGGCGGAAATGGCGGCAAGTCCTGCATCACCGCCCGCCGTTGCCATCAGCACCAGGCCTGCGAGCATGGCTGCCAGTGCCAGCGGTTGCTGGTTCTTCTGGAATTCCACCCGGCGCGAAAAGTGCCGCTGGCTCAGGTGAGCAATTTCGTGCGCCAGTACGGTGGCCAGTTCATCTTCGGTTTGTGCCCAGAGCATCAGCCCGTTGTGTATGCCAATGACCCCGCCGGGTACTGCAAAAGCATTGATGGTGGGGTTGTTGACGACCACGATATCCACGCGCCGATCGCCCAGCTGGCTGTGGGTGACCAGTTTGTAGATCAGGCTTTCAAGGTAGTCGAATAACAGAGGGTCATCGATGGTCGGAACCTGGCTGCGAAAAATTCGTAGCCACGTTCTTCCCAGCTGGTGTTCGTACTCGGCAGAGAACAGACTGGTGCTGGATTCGCCCAGATTCGGCAGTTTTAGCTCGTTCGAGCGCGCCGAGCTGGTAATAAACAGCATCGACGCCAGCAGTGCCAGCAGGGCGATTCGTCCCGCAGGTAGTGCAAGGCCAAGTCTATATCTCACAGGAAAAACCATCTTTGGGTGAGTGAACTTGCGACATTGTACTGCATGAAGGCGGGACGCTCATCAACGCCTCACCAGGCAGTATCGCGATTGTTGAATTGGATATCGGAAAGCGCCTAAAGTTCAGCTCTGCCTGCGCCTCATGCATGGTGCGCTGTGGGCTCTGGCCTTGTATGCTGTGCCGCACAACAATGGATGGTCTGTAAACGAACATGAGTGACAATAAACCTCAGGAGCTCGACGCCACCGGCCTGCAATGTCCAATGCCGTTGCTCAAGGCAAAGCGAGCGCTCAATGGGTTGGAATCCGGGCAGCAGCTGCGGGTTCTGGCAACTGATCAGGGCTCAGTGCGCGATTTTCGCGTATTCGCAGAGCAGGCGGGGCACAGGTTGTTGTCCTGTGACGAAAATAGCGGCGTCTATACATTTCTACTGCAAAAAGCCTGAGTGCTCCGCGGCGCGGGCACGCTGCGAATTCCCTTTCGTTTACCCACTAAAATTGTGAGAATGGCGCCCTGTTGGATGCGTGGGCGGTACCTGATCGCTTTTTAACCATTCGCTATTGACTCTAAGAGCGTCCGATTTATCTATGCTTGAAATTTTTAACAAGTGGTACAAGCGATACCTGTTTGAGGAAGAGTCCGTCCTCCTGTTGGTGCTCATTACAATAGGCGTGGTGTTGCTGATCACTATCGGCGACATTCTCGCCCCGGTGCTGGCATCTATCGTTCTGGCCTTCCTGGCGCAGGGACTGGCGTCCCAGATGCAGCGCCACGGGCTGCCACAGTGGTTCGGTGTCGGCGTCTCGTATATTGTGTTTGTTGGCATTTTCTTTGCGGTAGCACTGGGTTTGCTGCCGCTGGTTTGGCGCCAGATGATCGGTCTGGCCGGGGAAATGCCTCGTATGCTGGAGCAGGCGCAGCAGTTTCTCGGGGTGCTGCCGGAGCGTTATCCTGAGCTGGTGAGCCAGGCGCAGCTGGATCGTTTTATCGCAATGGCGCAGGACGAACTTGCCGGTCTTGGCCAGGCTCTTGTGACCCGCTCGCTCGCGTCTATTCCCGGCATCCTGACAGTGCTGGTTTACATGATCCTGATTCCCATGCTGGTTTTTTTCTTTCTCAAGGATCGCGAGCTGATCCTGGGCTGGCTGGGCAGCTTCCTGCCGGAGAAGCGGCCTCTGCTGCGACGCATCTGGGAGGAAATGAACATCCAGTTCGCCAACTACGCACGGGGCAAGGCGCTGGAAGTGATTATCGTGGGCGCTGTCACGTACTTTGCGTTCACCTGGATGGGCCTCAATTATGCCGCGCTTCTTGCTCTGCTGGTCGGGCTGTCCGTTATCATCCCCTATATTGGGGCGGCTTTAGTGACGGTGCCGGTGGTGATGGTGGCGTTTTTTCAATGGGGCGTAGGGACTGAATTTTATTACCTGTTTGCGGTCTATTTACTGATACAAGCGATTGATGGCAATGTGCTGGTGCCTCTGTTGTTCTCTGAAGCTGTGAACCTGCATCCCGTCGCCATTATAATGGCTGTATTGTTCTTTGGTGGTATAGGTGGGCTGTGGGGGGTTTTCTTCGCGATCCCGCTGGCTACCCTGATCAAGGCAGTAATAAATGCGTGGCCGACCCCTGAACGGGCTAGCCAGCTCGCTGAGCCCGCCACGCCCAATTGATGGAGTCATTGATGTTTGTCGTTCCTCTGCGCCGCGCGGCGATGCCCGCGGTGGTTGTGTTTGCCCTTCTTTTCCTCAGTGCCTGCGTATCGACGTCCACCCAGCCATTATCACCGGCCAAGAGCCCGGCTGATGATCGCGAATATCGGCTGCTCACACTGGACAATAACATGCAGGTTTTGCTGATATCAGATCCTGATACACCCAAGGCCGCGGCTGCGCTGGATGTTCTGGTGGGTAGTGGGGATAACCCTGACGGGCGAGCCGGATTGGCGCACTTCCTCGAGCATATGCTGTTCCTGGGCACTGACAAGTATCCTGATGCCGCAGAGTACGAACAGTTCATCACAGAGCATGGGGGCAGGCGCAATGCCTACACCAGCTTCGAGCACACCAACTATTTTTTCGACATCAACGCGCCATATCTACCGGAAGCGCTGGACCGTTTTGCGCAGTTCTTCATCGCTCCGCGTTTTGATGCCCAATATGTCGAGAGAGAAAAACAGGCCGTTGAGGCCGAATACCAGATGGGCCTGAAAAGTGATGGCCGTCGTGGCCTCGACGTATTGCAGGAGGTGATGAACCCCGAGCATCCTTTCAGCCAGTTTTCGGTCGGTAGCCTGCAAACGTTGGCCGATCGTCCGAATGCCCTGGTGCGCGATGACCTGATCACGTTCTACGACAAGCACTACTCAGCCAATGTCATGCGGCTGGTGGTGCTGGGTACCCAGTCGCTGGACGAATTACAGGAAATCGTCGTACCCATGTTCAGCCAGGTGCCTGACAGATCCTTTAGCCATGACAAAATTGAGCAGCCGTTTTTTGCAGCGGGCAGTTTGCCCTTGATGGTCGAAATTGAGCCGTTGGCAACGTTGAAAGAGCTGCAGGTGTCATTTCCCATTGATGATTATCGTGATCTTTATCACGTGAAGCCGGTTTCTTACCTGGGCAATCTGGTGGGTCACGAGGGTGAAGGCAGTCTTCTATCGCAACTCAAGGCCGAGGGGCTGGCAGAAGGCCTGGGCGCAGGATCAGGTTTCGGATGGCGCGGCGGATCCCTGTTCTCTGTGAGCATCTCACTGACTGAAAAGGGCGTGCAACAGCGCGAGCGTGTGCTGGAACTGCTGTTTGCCTACATGGACATGCTGCGCAATGCAGGCCCGGTGAAAGCCCTTTACCAGGAGCAGGCGCGCATCGCTGATTTGTCGTTCCGCTTCAAGGAGCAGGTGGAGCCGATGAATTACGTCAGTGCCCTGGCCAGTGGTATGCACTATTACGCGCCGGAAGATGTCCTGGAAGGACCCTATTTGATGGAGGATTACCGGGAGGATGTGCTGTCCGGCCTGCTGCAACGGTTAACGCCGGATAATGCGCTGATTATGCTCACGGACAAAAGCGTGGCCACTGACACCGTATCGCGCTACTACGATGTGCCTTACTCCAGTCGCACATTGGCCTCTGGCGAACTGAGCCAGCCGGACGCCGCACAGTTTACAGAACTGCTGAAACTGCCAGAGCCCAATGGGTTTATTGCCGATGATATCAGCCTGGTCGATATTGATCCTGAGTCATCGCAGCAGCCCGTTGTGGTGGTGGAAACGCCCCGTCAGAAAGTGTGGTTCATGCAGGACAGCGAATTTCGCATCCCCAAGGGCGCCACTTACATAAACTTTCGCTCTACTGAAGTGGGCGACAGCGCACAGCACAGCGCGGCAGCGTCATTGTATGCCGCATTGCTGAAAGACTCCGTTAATGAATTTGCCTATCCCGCGCGCCTGGCCGGGCTCAATTTCAGTCTGTACAAGCACGCTCAGGGCATCAGCCTGCGGATCAGTGGCTACGACGACAAACAGGCGGCCCTGCTGCAGGAACTGCTGGCGAACATCGAGTCCCCGGTTTTTTCACAACAGCGCTTTGGCAATATTCGGCAGGATATGATCCGCGATTTACGCAACGCAGTGGCAAAGAGACCCAGCAGCCAAGTGATGGACGATCTGCGTGAGTCACTGCTCTATGGCGAGTGGGGTGAGCAGGCAATGATCGATGCCTTGCAATCAATTGATCTTGCTGGCGTGCAACGCTATGCGCAGGAGTTCTGGCGTAGCGCGACAGCAGAGACATTGATCTACGGTAATTATGACGCCGCTGTGGCTTCGCGGGTGTCGAGCCTGCTGGCTGCACTGTTGCCCGACACGGCTCCTCCCCCAATGCCGACACTGGAGGTATTGAAGTTGTCTGCCGGTGAGGGCTTGCAATATGTCGTCGATGTGCCGCATGACGACGCGGTGCTTGCCTGGTATTTGCAAGCGGCTGGCAATGATTGGGTGGACCGCGCTGCCAGCAGCCTGACGGCGCAAATTATGAAGTCTGGCTTTTTTCAGCAACTGCGTACCGAGCAACAACTGGGTTATGTGGTCAGCACGTTCTACTGGCCGCAACTTGATGTGCCGGGTGTCGTGATGATCGTGCAATCACCGGTCGCCGATGCAGCCGGGCTCGCGGATGCGATGCAAACCTTCATGCTCGGCGTTCAGCCCGCGCTGGATGAGCAGCAATTCACCCGACATAAAGCCGCGTTGCTGGCGGACATTCTGCAACCCGATAAGAACCTTTGGGAGCGTGCCGAATTTTACTGGCAGTCCATTGCCAAAAAGCAGTTGGATTTTGATGGCAAGCAAGCCTTGGCTGAGGCTGTCGATACGATGACGCTGGAGCAGTGGCGGGAGTATTACGATCGTGTGTTCATAGAGCTGCGCCACTCTTTGCAGGTGGTCGCCCCCGGCAAGGCGGGCAAGCTCCCGGCAGGTGATTATCAACGCTTTGTAGAGGCCGATGCAATAAAAGCTGGCCATCAAACCTATACACTGGAATAAGCTGCTGGTGTAAGAATCCTACACGCTGGGAGATGTTTTTCGCCTGAAAACGATATTTGGTGAGCTAGATCCTGGCAATTTACCGATTTTAATTAGTTCTATTATGGAACTAAATTACATAGTTCTCTGTTTTCCTGTAAGATTTTTACACGGTTTGCGTATCGGCAGGTCCTGTTTATTCCATAACCTGGTGGGGCGCACACCTTTAGGCTCGTGATCAACCATAAAGATCTATAATGGAACCTATGGGTGGCCGAGCAGGCGTGCGTAGCGCCCTCTAATAATGCAGCAGACGCAGGAAACCGGTATGGCAGACGACAAAGACCCGACAGAAACACGGGAATGGCTCGACGCGCTTGATGAGGTAGTCAAGCACAGTGGCCCTGAGCGTGCCTCCTACCTGCTGGTGCAATTAGCCAAGCATGCGGTTGACAACCGTTTGCGTTTGCCCGCTGCTATCACCACGCCGTTTTACAACACGATTTTGCCGTCTGAACAAAAGATGATGCCGGGTGACCTGTTCATGGAGCGCCGCATCCGCTCGCTGGTGCGCTGGAATGCGCTGGCCATGGTCATGCGGGCGAATGATAACGATGAAGGCCTGGGTGGGCATATTTCCAGTTTTTCCTCCAGCGCGACGCTGTACGACGTTGGGTACAACCACTTCTTTCGCGGCACGCAGGACGGTCATCCCGGTGATCTGGTGTTTTACCAGGGCCACAGTGCGCCAGGTATGTATGCACGTTCCTATCTCGAAGGTCGCATCGACGAATCGCAGCTGAATAACTTTCGGCGTGAAGTGGATGGCGATGGCTTGTCGTCCTATCCGCACCCATGGCTGATGCCCGACTATTGGCAGTTTCCCACCGTATCAATGGGCCTGGGCCCGATCCAGGCTATCTACCAGGCGCGTGTGATGAATTATCAGCAAAGCCGCGGCCTGGTCGATCATGGTGATCGCAATGTGTGGTGCTTCATGGGAGATGGTGAGTGTGACGAACCTGAATCACTGGGCGCAATCTCTCTGGCTGGCCGCGAAAAGATGGGCAACCTGAATTTCGTGATCAACTGTAACCTGCAGCGCCTTGATGGTCCCGTGCGCGGAAATGGCAAAATTATCCAGGAGCTGGAAGGTGTTTTCCGTGGCGCGGGATGGAATGTCATCAAGGTGATCTGGGGCCGTAAATGGGACCCGCTACTGGAGAAAGATAAAACCGGGTTGCTGAAACAGCGCATGGACGAGGTCTGCGATGGCGAGCTGCAAAACTACAAATACAAAGGTGGCGCCTACACCCGTGAGCATTTCTTCGGGAAATACCCGGAACTGCTTGAGCTGGTGAAAGACCTGTCGGACGAAGACATCATGTACCTCAATCGCGGTGGTCATGATCCTTACAAGGTTTACGCCGCTTACGCTGCGGCGGTAGAGGAGACTGAGCGTCCTACCGTAATCCTTGCGATGACGGTGAAAGGCTATGGTACGGGAGAGGCCGGAGAGGCCAATAACGAAACACACTCATTGAAGAAACTGGATATGCAGAGCCTCAAGGCGTTCCGTGATCGCTTTGCGATCCCTATCAGTGATGAAGAGCTCAAGGATGTTCCCTATTATCGTCCCGCGGCTGATAGCCCGGAAATGCGCTATATGATGGAGCGACGCGCCGAACTGGGTGGCCCGATTCCAGCTCGCCGCAGCGAGCTGCAACGTTTGCAGACGCCGCCAATTGCGGCTTTTGAGAAGCAATTGCAAAGCAGCGGCAAAAGGGCGATATCGACCACCATGGCGTTTGTGCGCATGTTGTCGAGCCTGGTGAAAGACAAGGAGATTGGCGAACGGGTTGTGCCCATTGTGCCCGATGAAGCACGGACATTCGGGATGGAAGGCATGTTCAGGCAGCTGGGTATTTATTCATCAGTTGGGCAGCGCTACACGCCACACGACGCTGGCCAGATCATGTTTTATAAGGAAGACAAAAAAGGACAGATCCTGGAAGAGGGAATCAATGAGGCGGGCGCGTTTTCAGCATGGCTGGCAGCCGCGACGTCCTATAGCACCAGCGGCTATACTATGGTGCCATTCTATATTTACTACTCCATGTTTGGCTTTCAGCGCATTGGGGATCTGGCCTGGGCGGCCGGTGACTCCCAGGCGCGAGGCTTTCTTATTGGCGCTACAGCGGGTCGCACAACGCTCAACGGCGAGGGCCTGCAGCATCAGGATGGCCATAGCCATCTGTTGGCCAGCACCATTCCCAACTGTATCAGCTATGATCCGGCCTACGCCTATGAACTGGCGATCATCATTCAGGATGGCCTGCGGCGCATGTATCAGGAGGGTGAAAACAAGTTCTATTACATTACCACCATGAACGAAAACTACCTGCAGCCGGAGATGCCAGCAGGGGTTGAAGAGGGCATCATCAAGGGCATGTATCGTCTGCGGCAGTCTACCCGGCGCAGTAAACTGCGCGTTCAGTTGCTGGGTTCTGGCACGATTTTGCGTGAAGTGGAAGCCGCGGCTGAGATTCTTGAAAGTGATTACAAGGTGGCCGCGGACGTCTGGAGCATCACCAGCGTCAACGAGTTGCAGCGAGAGGGCAAAGCCGCCGTGCGCTGGAATCTGCTGCATCCTGAAGAAACGCCCCGAGTGCCGTACATCACGCAGCAACTGGAGGGCGCATCTGGCCCGTTCATTGCGTCTACCGATTACATGAAGTCCTACAGCGACCAGCTTCGTGAGTTCATTCCGGGTACCTATGCGGTGCTGGGTACGGATGGTTTTGGGCGCTCTGATACGCGCGCCAAATTGCGCGAATTCTTCGAGGTGAGTCGACATTATGTAGTGCTGGCGGCGCTCAAGGCGTTGGCTGACGAAGGCAGTATCGAGCCTGCTGTTGTCAGCAAGGCAATGGCTGCCATGAATATCAATGCTGAAAAAGTAGATCCACTGACTGTCTGATAAAAGGAATAAATAACGTGGCAGAACAACAGGTAACCGTTCCGGATATTGGTGGCGCCGAAGGCGCAGAGGTCATTGAGTTGCTGGTCAACGTTGGCGATGACATTACCGTTGATCAGGGTTTGATTGTGCTCGAGTCCGACAAGGCCTCGATGGAAATACCGTCTACCGTTGCCGGCAAGCTGGTGAAATTATTGGTCTCTGAGGGCGAGCAACTTGCCGAGGGAGCGCCGGTCGCTGTTATAGAGGTAGCCAGCGCGGAGGAAGAAGAGTCTCAGCCAGAGCCAGAGCCTGATTCTGCGTCAGGAGACGCTGCGCAAAATAAACAGCAGACTACCCGGGAGCCAGCTACTGAGAACGCCACCAGTTCGGATTCCTCTGCAGTCGCTGGTGGGGGAGCGAGCGAATCGGCCGGTGCCGCTTCCAGCGAGCTTGCAGTGCCGGTACCTGATATCGGTACGGACGAGGCTGTAGAGCTCATTGAAATCTGCGTCAAGGTGGGCGATGTGGTCGGCGAGGGCGATTCATTGGTCGTGCTGGAGTCTGACAAGGCCTCCATGGAAGTGCCCGCACCTGATGCCGGTGAAGTATTGGCAATCAGCGTTAAGGAAGGCGACAGCGTAAAGCAGAACGATGTTCTGCTGACGTTAAAAGTACAGGGTAGAAACGCAGCGTCTGCAGAGGAAGAAAAAGTCGACGCCGCGCCAGTTGAGCGCCAGGAGGCGCGCCCGGAAGCAGGGGAGGCCACTGCACCGGCACCAACCGCACAATCGCAGAATACCGCAGCGCCTTCAGCGGAAGGTGTTTACGCCGGGCCGGCGGTGCGCAAACTGGCACGAGAGTTTGGCGTTGCCCTGGAGCAGGTCCACGGCACTGGCCCGCGTGGTCGCGTGGTCAAAGAAGATCTGCAGCAGTTTGTGCAGAATGCGTTGAGCACAGGCGCGGCAGCTGGCGCCAGTGCAGCGGCCGGAGCCGGCATCCCCGACATTCCCGAGATCGATTTTTCAAAATTCGGTGCTGTTGAAGTAACGCAGCGCAGCAAGCTAGACAAGCTGACAGCAGCCAACATGCGGCGCAGCTGGTTAAATGTGCCGCATGTTACTCAGTTTGAGCAGGCCGACATCACCGAACTGGAAGCGTTTCGCGCGGGCCTCAAAGATGAAGCGCAGCAACGGGGTACCCGGCTTACCCCCATGCCTTTCCTGCTCAAGGCTTGCGCGGTTGCTTTACGAGACAACCCCAAATTTATGACCTCACTGGCACAGCAGGGCGAGGAACTCATTTATAAACAGTATTGCCATATCGGGATGGCGGTTGATACACCGGCTGGTCTCGTTGTGCCTGTTATACGCGATGTAGACAAGAAGAGCATCTGGCAGCTGGCCGAGGAAGTGCTGGAACTGGCAGACAAAGCACGTGATAGAAAGCTCAAGCCTGCCGATATGCAGGGTGGTGTCTTTACTGTTTCCAGCCTCGGAAATATCGGCGGTACGGGATTCACGCCCATTGTGAATGCACCGGAAGTCGGCATTCTAGGCGTGTCTCGCGCTCAGATCCAACCGGTCTGGGATGGACAGGAATTTGCGCCGCGCAAGATGCTGCCGCTGGCGTTATCTTATGACCACCGGGTGATCAACGGTGGTGATGGCGGGCGCTTTATTACCCGCCTGACTGCTTTGCTGGGTGATATCCGCCAGCTCGTCATGTAGCGTTTCGCGCTGCGCGTCGCCGCTTGGCATGCTTTCTGCTATATCCCCGTTGCCAGGATGCTACGCAGACGGGTAGGGGAAGGAATGGACATGTCAAACAGGCTGCCAGTATGGCAGGCGTCGCTGCTGGAGAGGCATCAGCTGCCTGAGTCGTATATTGACCATGCACTGCATTGGTTCATGCCACTGGCCGAGGTGCTGTCCGCGCACCAGTCTGGTGCGGGGAAGCCTATCCTGGTGGGTATCAACGGCACCCAGGGTTCGGGCAAGACCACACTTTGCGACTTTCTTGGTACCGCTTTGGCAGAAGTCTGCGGGTGTCGCGTTGTCAATTTGTCACTCGATGATTTCTATCTCACGCGGCCTGAGCGCTCGCGCCTGGCGGAGACTGTGCATCCGTTGTTTGCTACACGCGGTGTCCCCGGTACCCACGACATGGCGCTGCTGGCGCAGGTGCTGGAAGCGCTGCTGACTAACGATCGTGCAGATATTGCCGTGCCCATACCCTTACCCATACCCGTACCCCGGTTCAACAAGGCGCAGGATGATCGCAGCCCGGCTGCACAGTGGTCACAGGTTGGAGGCCCCGTGGATGTGGTCTTGCTGGAAGGTTGGTGCCTGGGTGTGCGGCCACAACCTGATGCTGACCTGGTCGAGCCGATCAATACGTTGGAGAAACGCGAGGACACCGATGGCACATGGCGGCGTTATGTGAATGAGCGTCTGCGCCGCGATTTTCTGCCGCTATACGATAGCGTTGATCAATGGGTGATGCTCAAAGCCCCATCCTTCGAGCATGTCCTGCAATGGCGTTCCGAACAGGAGGCCAAGTTGGCTCGCAGGCATGCCGCTAACACCCCAGGCCATATTATGGATGCAGCACAACTGGCGCGGTTTGTGCAGTTCTACGAGCGGCTGACTCGCTGGTCGCTGCGAGACTTGCCGCCTGCGGTGCATCATTTGTTCGAGCTTGACGCTGCCAGAAATATTACGGCTTACCTGCAGCGCCCCGACGGAGTAACCGACTGATGCCGGCCGATGCCCTGAAACTGGTTTTCACCGACCTCGATGGTTCACTGCTGGATCATCACACCTACAGCTACAAGAGTGCCCAGCAGCAACTTCGACGCCTTGAACGCAGCGGTATTCCAGTGGTGCCCGCAACCAGTAAAACGCGCAGTGAAGTGGAGTTGCTGCGCCAGGAACTGGCGAATGATCATCCGTTCATTGTTGAGAATGGTGCCGCTGTGTTTATTCCGGTGGGCTATTTTTCACGTCAGCCGCCAGATACGCAGGAAATTGAAGATTACTGGGTGCGGGCATTTTGCGCGCCACGGGAACACTGGCTGGCGCTGTTGAGCAGTTTGCGCGCAAGTTTTGATGATGAATTCGACCATTTCTTCAACGCGGGCGTCGATGGCGTTATGCGTATGACCGGCCTGTCGCGTGAGCTCGCTACATTGGCAAATCAGCGAGAATTTACAGAACCGGTGAAGTGGTTGGGAACCCGGGAGCGCCGAGAGCGCTTCATGATGCAGTTGAAAGAGGCCGGTGCTACCGTCCTGGCCGGTGGCCGTTTTTTGTCCGTGGCCGGCGATTGTGACAAAGGGCGCGCGCTCGTTTGGTTACGCCAGCTTTACTGCGAGGATAGAGGCGAAAGTGTTTGTCATGACCTGGCGATTGGCGACAGCGGAAATGATTGCGCCATGCTGGAGGTGGCGCAAAGTGCGTTACTGGTGCGCTCGCCTGTGCATGATTTTCCCGCACTTCGCAGAGACACTGGCGTAATGCACAGTACCGGTTACGGGCCCACTGGTTGGGCCGAAGGCGTGGCGCGCTGGCTGCAGCAGTTTGATACCTAATTGAAAATGAGGCTTTAACTATGGGTGATTTTCACCAGAACGGCATTATCACCACCCTGCATAACCTGGCTGATCGCCCGGTAGAGAATCTTGAGCAGGAACTGTTGCAGTTTTCACAGCAGCGCCCCCTGGGGCTGATTTTGCCCTCCCTTTACTCTGAGCTGGAGGGAGAGGCACTGCCCGCTATCGTGGATGAGTTGGTCAAGGTGCCCTATCTGGCGGAAATCGTGATTGGCCTGGACCGTGCAGACGAGCAGCAATATCGACAGGCGTTAAGGTTTTTTGACCGACTGCCGCAACGTCACCGTGTACTTTGGAACGATGGTCCGCGCTTGCAGGCACTGGACAAGTCCCTGCAGGCGCTGGACCTTGCTCCAAGGGAGTTGGGCAAGGGCCGCAACGTGTGGTATTGCATGGGCTTTACACTGGCTTCAGGTCATGCGGAATCGGTGGCCCTGCACGATTGCGATATTCTCACTTATGACAGGTCGTTGCTGGCCCGTTTGATATATCCGGTGGCTCATCCGCGCTTCAACTACGAGTTTTGCAAGGGATTCTACTCACGTGTCGCCGACGGCAAGATCAATGGGCGCGTGAGTCGGCTGTTAGTGACGCCGCTGCTGCGTGCACTGATGAAAACGCTGGGCGATATGGAGTATCTGGATTATATGGACAGTTTTCGATATCCGTTGGCAGGCGAGTTTTCGTTTCGCCGGGATGTGCTGAACGACATTCTGATACCGAGTGACTGGGGGCTGGAAATCGGTGTGTTGTCTGAGATGTATCGCAACTACTCCAATAATCGGCTGTGTCAGGCTGATATCGCGGATATTTATGATCACAAGCATCAGGACCTGTCCGAGCAGAACGATCAGGGTGGTCTGTCTAAAATGTCGATTGATATTGCCAAGGCGCTGTTTCGCAAGCTGGCGACTCGTGGCGTCACCTTTAACACAGAAACCTTTCGTTCACTCAAGGCCACTTACTACCGCATCGCCCTGGATTTTGTGGAAACCTATCATAACGATGCAGTGATGAACGGCCTCAGCCTGGATATTCACAGTGAGGAAAAAGCGGTAGAGCTGTTTGCAGAGAATATAATGAAAGCTGGCGAGGCGTTTCTTGCCAGGCCAATGGAACGCCCGTTTATCCCCAGTTGGAACCGCGTTATCAGCGCCAAGCCGGATGTGTTGCAGCAGTTGCGAGAAGCCGTTGAGGCCGATTACGCAGAGTTTTCCGGCTGAACGGGGCGCGGTGATTAATGGATATGCAAGCTTCAGGGCTCCTGCGCGGAAAAATTCACGCACACGTTGATGCCATCTATCATGAAAACCCACTAGCGGCGGATATTTCGCGTTTGACTCCGGATTTGCTGGAATTGATGCGCCTCGATGGTAAGCAGACTGCTACTCAGACCCCGATCAATCACTGGACCCAGGCAGACGCAGTCGTCATTGCCTATGGAGACAGCCTGCTGAAAGACGAAGAAAAGCCGCTGCAGACCCTGAAGCGTTTTCTGGATGAATACAGTGAGGGCGTGCTCAGTAGCGTGCACATTCTGCCGTTTTATCCATGGAGCTCCGACGATGGGTTTGCCGTACTGGATTACTCCAGCGTCAATGAATCCCTGGGAACCTGGGACGATATACAGGCGATAGCCCGGGACTACGACCTGATGGCAGACCTGGTTATCAATCACTGTTCCAGCCGCAGCCTGTGGTTTGAAAATTTCCTGCGCGATAGAGAACCCGGCAAGGGGTTCTTTTTCACTGCATCGCCGGATGATGATCTGGGGCATGTGGTCAGGCCGCGCACCTCGCCGCTGCTGCGCGAGGTGGAAACAGCAGCGGGTATCCGGCATGTCTGGTGCACGTTTTCGCACGACCAGGTCGATCTGGATTTTCGTAATCCCGAGGTGCTCAAACAGTTTGTTTCCATCGTGCGCCAGTATCTGGATAACGGCGTGCGCATTTTCCGCCTCGACGCCGTGGCCTTTTTGTGGAAGGTCGCGGGCACTACCTGCCTCAATCTGGAAGAAACACATGAGGTCGTGCGCTTGCTGCGCACGCTGGTGGAAGCTGCGCAGCCAGACGCGCTGCTGATTACCGAAACCAATATCCCCAATCGCCAGAACCTGTCGTATTTCGGCAACGGCAACGAAGCACACTGCGTTTATAATTTTTCCTTACCGCCGCTGTTGGTGAACACACTGGTGACCGGCGACTGCAGCTATCTGCGGCACTGGATGATGAGTATGCCGCCGGCGCAGAATGGCACAGCATATTTCAACTTTGTGGCCTCTCACGATGGTATCGGGTTGCGTCCTGCAGAGGGCCTGTTATCGGATGAAGAGCTGGATGCGCTGATCATCACGATGCAACGGTTCGGAGGGCACGTGTCTTTTCGCGCATTGGAAAATGGCGAGAGTCGTCCTTACGAGATCAATATTTCACTGTTCGATGCGCTGCAGGGCACGACATCGGGCCCGGACAGCTGGGGCGTTGACCGCTTTGTGTGTGCCCACGCCATTATGCTGGGTCTGGAGGGTATTCCGGGTATCTATATCCACAGCCTGCTGGGCACGCGTAACGATTACGACCGGATGGAACACAGCGGCCAGTACCGGGCGATCAATCGGCACCAGTGGGATTATGGTTTGCTGGAAGCCGAACTGGCACGAGAGGCCTCAACGCACCGGGTTGTATTTGAGCGCATCAAGCGTTTGTTGCGCCTGCGTCGTGAACAGGCGGCATTCCATCCCAACGCCACACAGTTTACGCTGGCACTGGGCGCTGGCTTGTTTGGTTACTGGCGGCAGAGTATTGACCGCCGACAGAGTGTTTTCTGCATCAGTAATATCAGCGTTGAACCGCTACCGCTGGCCCTGTCATCAATCAACCTCATTGATTCACAGGATTGGCGAGATTTAATCAGCGGTAGCGCGTGTGCAACCGCTGATGAGGAACTGCTGTTGCAGCCCTATCAAACTGTATGGATCAGCAATTCTGCGCCAGCTGTCTGACGCACGCTTCCCTGAGGTGGGTGAGATCCCATGAATGCTCATCCTGCAAGCCGATGAACCGGGGGCTGATGAGTTCTAGCGCTGCAAGGGTTTGATCTTCCCAGCCGGCATTGCGCAAGCCGTGAATAAAGCGCAGTGTGCGCAGCGCGTCAAACCACTGGTTGAAATGGCGCGTGAATGCCGCGGTCGAACGGCTTTGTCGCTGGCAGTGGCTGAGCGCGCGGTCGATACCGGCTTCTTTCAGTACCCTCGCGCTATGCTGTGCGAGCGTTGGCGGTAGTCCATGACCTTCAAGCAGGTTACCCAGATCAAAGTTCCTGCTCGCCGTGTCTTGCAAAGACGGCATAGCCCCGATTAAAGCCCGCAGTGCTTCAAAGCAGTGCGGGTGATAAAACAGCGCCTCGCCCAGCGGTGTGTCACTCCCGGCAATCCTTGCGGTGGCGGGGCCTGTGCCGAACGGTACGCGATCAGACAGTCGTGACTCTATCGAGATTGGCTGCCCCCGCGTGTTGTTCACCGGTCCAATTTTGGCGAGCTTTCCCAGCAGGTAAAAATCTTCTCCGGCAGCCCGAGGCGGAAAACCGCGCACTTGCGCGTACGCCAGGGTTTTCACCGCGATACAACTGCCCAGGCTATGATGTGCATAAGGCGAACCTGCATATCGAAGCCCGAGAACATAGTGATGCATACGCAGCTCATAGAGTGCCGTGGCCACAGTGCAACGCTCATCGCTGCTGGCCAGGTGTGTGAATGGATAGACGGCTGCCACTGCCTCCTTATTCAGTGCCCGGGTTTGCTCGAAGTAATCGGCAGGTAGAATGGCGTCGGCATCCGTGCAGTGTAACCAGTGAGTGGATAGCGCACCCTGTGCCTGCCAGGTCAGCGCGATATCGCAACCGGTTTTGCGCGCCAGACCTACACCCTTGTCCGTCTCTGTTGTACCGCCTGATTGCTCCATGTCATGCAGGTACAAATCCGTTGTGTCATTGACCTGTCGCAGAGCGGCTAAATCTCCGCTGGGTTGGGCAGGCGGCAGTGACAGTAGCGCCTGGCGCAAGGGGTCGTTGGCTGCGGGGTTTTTATCCGCAGCTGGTCGATTAAGCACAACAATTATCACTGTACGCCCATGGCCTGGAGGCACTGCTTTTAGTCGTTGTACCAGGGCAGCGGATTCCCGGTATGCAGGAATGACCAGAACGTTTTGCCAGCGCTCAGTGCTGCCCGCGCTGGGCAGGTCATCTTCAATGTGGCGCGACAGATAGCGCCGCAGCGCTACAGGCAGTTTTTCCATCAGGCGATCAAGATCAATGCAGGGCGGCCCGCAGCGGCAGCTTGCTGACAATGTCGGCCTCAATATCCAGTAGCTGGTCCCAGCGTGCATTCACAATCTCGCTCGCGATATAGGTTTTCGCCAGGTCGAGAAACAGCGTGTAATGACGCTGCTCAGAGCGCGCTATTGACTGGTAAAAGGACTTGAGCCCGCCTGGTTCCAGGCCATCTGCAACCAGCGCAAAACGCTCTGCGCCGCGCGCCTCTATGATGCTGGCAGTAAGCAGCCTGTCCAGCAGGTACTCGTCACTGCCCTGGCGCATTGATTTTCTGAAGGTCACCACATAGGGGTCTTTTTCATCAGCGGCAGTAATCAGCCCGCGCCGGTGAATCCATTTGAGGACTTCCCGATAATGCGTCAATTCCTCCACCGCCAGGTCCGCCATCGCTGCGGCCAACTCGATACGGTCGGGGTAGTGAGACAGCATTGATATGGCCATGCCCGACGCTTTTTTCTCTGCAGCGGCATGGTCAAGCAGAAACTGGTCAAAGTTGGCCAGCACGGTTTGAGTCCAGTCGTCGCTCGTGGCCAGGCGCAGTGGTGATTCATTCATCGGGGTGCCGGTCTCTTTATCGTCGGCGGTATTGAACGCGATGTGGCGGCACAAAACAAGGCCGCAGCCCCTCGCCGGCTTGCCGCAAGCCGGCACTGGTATGCTAGACTTGCCGCTCAAATCGAGCGCGCTGCTATCATCAGTGCACTGCGCGTTCCGGTGTAGATCCCGAAGAGTCAGGACTTATAAATACCATGATAATCAAACCTCGCGTTCGCGGTTTCCTGTGCATTACCACCCATCCTGTTGGTTGTGAAGCCAACGTCAAAAAGCAGATTGATTATGTCAAATCGCGGGGCGAGATTGCGCAGGGCCCGAAGCGGGTGCTGGTGATTGGCGCCTCAACGGGCTACGGCCTGGCGTCTCGAATCACGGCGGCTTTTGGCGCAGGGGCTTCCACACTGGGCATATTCTTTGAAAAAGAGGGCACCGGGAAGAAGCCGGGGACCGCGGGTTGGTATAACTCTGCCGCCTTTCACAAATTCGCCGAGGCTGACGGTCTGTACGCGAAGAGCATCAATGGCGATGCTTTCAGCGATGAGATCAAGCAGAAAACCATCGCCACGATAAAAGAGGATTTGGGCCAGGTGGATCTGGTGGTCTACAGCCTTGCTGCGCCGCGTCGCCAGCATCCTGTAACCGGTGAAGTCCATACCTCGACCCTCAAGCCCATTGGCTCGGATGCGACGCAAAAAGGTGTGAATACAGATAAAGAAGAGGTGCAGGATTTTCATCTGGAACAAGCCACGCAGGATGAGATCGATAACACCGTGGCGGTGATGGGTGGCGAAGACTGGCAGATGTGGATAGACGCCCTGGACGATGCTGGCGTATTGGCGCCGGCTGCAAAAACCACGGCCTATACCTACATTGGCGAGAAGCTGACCTGGGATATCTACTGGCACGGTACTATTGGTGCGGCTAAAAAGGATCTGGACAAGCGTGTCGTGGCGATCCGCCAGCGTCTGGCGCAAACCGGCGGCGATGCTCGCGTCTCTGTATTGAAGGCGGTGGTGACACAGGCCAGTGCGGCGATACCGGCCATGCCCATTTATCTGGCGCTGCTGTTCAAGGTAATGAAAGAGCGCGGTACGCATGAGGGTTGTATTGAGCAGGTCGACGGACTGTTTCGGGAGTCACTGTATGGCGCCGAGCCCTTTCTGGATGAGGAAGGCCGCTTGCGCGCTGATCGCAAGGAGCTCGATCCGCAAGTTCAGGCTGAGGTCGCTGCATTGTGGGAAGACATCAATACCGACACTCTGAAGCAGCTTTCTGACTTTGATGGGTATAAAACCGAATTCCTGCGTTTGTTTGGCTTTGAGGTGGATGGCGTGGACTACGACGCGGATGTGAATCCGGAAGTGCCGATCAAGAACCTGGTGTAGCTGCGATGCTCGAGCATGATATCCCCTTTCGACTGAATAGCCGTGTGCGGCGCCTTGTTGCACCCAATCCCGGCGTGATGACGGGGCCTGGCACCAACACCTACCTGCTGGGCGATAAGCAAGTGGCGGTGCTGGATCCCGGGCCGGCGATTCCCGCTCACATCGATGCCATTCTTGAAACGGCTGGAGATCGTATCCGCTGGATCGTCTGCACCCACACCCACCCTGATCACTCGCCGGCATGGCAGGCGGTAGCGCAAGCCACCGGGGCGGAGGTGATTGGCGCCTTGCCCGCAGACGATATGTTTCAGGACGATACATTTACTCCCACCAGACCGGTGAGCCATGACGATGTGCTGAAGACACCGGAGTTTACGCTGCGCGCGGTTCACACCCCGGGCCATGTGAGCAATCATTTCTGCTTCTTCCTGGAAGAGGAGGGCATGCTGTTTGCTGGTGATCACATCATGAACGGCTCCACGGTGGTGATCGTTCCGCCCAGTGGCGACATGAAGGCCTACATCGAGTCACTGCAGCTGCTGCTGGACTATCCGCTGCGCTTTATTGCGCCGGGCCATGGAGAGGTTATGGAAGACTCCGCAGCCGTTGTGGAGTGGCTGGTCAATCATCGATTGAAGCGCGAGGCTAAAGTGGTAGCGGCACTGCAAAGTTCTGGCGCAGCAAGCGTGGATGACCTGGTGAAAGTGGTTTATGACGACGTCGATAGCAGTCTGCATAAAATGGCGCGACTGTCGTTGACGGCCCATCTGATCAAGTTGCAGCAGGAATCGCGCGCGCAGTGCGTGGGCGCCGAGGAGCGTTGGCAGCTGGCTGAAAAGCTTTGAAATAATAATTTTGTAACCAGACCTTAAACAGAGGAACCCCTGAATGAATGCTCTGATGATGAATGTACGGCAGTCCCTTAGCGGTATAATGGATCACGCCGACAGGGTGAATGCGGATGTGGAGATCGTGTCTGTCACGCGTGACAATCCGCGCCACCGGTACACCTACAAGGACGCGTTCAAACGCGTGCGGCAGTTGGCCAATACGATCGACGGCTGGGGCCTGAAGCGCGGGGATCGCATCGCAACGCTTGCCTGGAACGACTATCGGCACTTTGAAACCTATTACGCTGCGGCTTGCAGCGGTTACGTCTGTCATACCATCAACCCGCGGCTGTTTCCCGAGCAATTGGTCTACATTATCAATCATGCCGAAGATCGATACGTCTTCGTCGATCCCGATTTCGTGCCATTGGTCGAGGCGTTCGCCGAGCAGTGTCCCACGGTCGAAGGCTGGATAGTGTTGACCAGTGAAGAGCATATGCCCGAGAGCAGCCTGGCGAACCTATTGTGCTATGAAACGGTGGTTGCGGGGGGCGCCGATCAGTTCGTATGGCCAGACCTGGATGAGGATGAGGCCTGCGCTCTGTGTTATACCTCCGGCACCACGGGCCACCCCAAAGGCGTTTTGTATTCCCATCGTTCGACGATACTGCACGCGTACGCGACCCTGATGCCAGATGGCATGGGTCTGTCGCATACAGATGTGGTGCTGCCTATCGTGCCCATGTTTCATGTCAACGCCTGGGGCACCCCCTATTCCTGCCCTATGACCGGAGCCAAACTGGTGTTCCCGGGTAACAAGATGGGCGACGGCGAGACACTGGCTGCGCTGATCAATGAAGAGGGTGTCACGATGTCAGCTGGCGTACCCACCGTCTGGCTGAACCTGATCGCCTATTTGCGCGCCAGCGGCCAGCGCATTGAAACCCTGCAGCGGGTGATTGTAGGGGGCGCGGCGTGTCCGCTATCGGTGATGGAGGATTTTGACGACTACGGCGTGGAAACCCGCGTTGGTTGGGGAATGACTGAGATGAGCCCGCTGGGCAGTATCAATACCAGCCCCTCCATGCGCGAACGTTATACGCCAGAAGAATTTGCTAAAATCCGGCTGAAGGCTGGCCGCCCTATTTTCGGGGTCGAGATGAAAATCGTGGATGACGAAGGCAAGGAGCTACCCTGGGACGGCATTGCCTTTGGCTCGTTGAAAGTGCGCGGCCCGTGGATCTGCTCCAGCTACTTCAAGCTGGACGAACCGTCGGATGCGCACAGTGAAGACGGCTGGTTTGAGACAGGCGATGTAGCCACGATTGACCCACAGGGCTTTATGGCCATTACTGATCGCACCAAGGACGTGATCAAGTCGGGCGGCGAATGGATCTCCTCGATAGATGTCGAGAACGTTGCCACGGATCATCCCAAGGTCGCTGAGGCCGCGGTGATCGGGCAGTATCATGAGAAGTGGAGCGAACGTCCGCTGCTGATTGTGGTGCGTGGTCCCGACGGCGCAGATCTCACGGAGCAGGACATGCTGGCCTGGTTTGATGGCAAGATTGCCAAATGGTGGACACCAGAGGCCGTGGAGTTTGTTGACGAATTGCCCCACACGGCCACGGGTAAAGTGCAGAAAGTGAAATTGCGTGAGCAGTTCAAGGATTATTCTTTCCCTGCCTAGAGTCCCTGCGTTGTCCTGACGCGGCAACGGATGGCGTCGGTTGCTGGATACGTGCGTCATAACTATCTGCACTATTCGTAAATAATGCGCCATAATTCTACGAATAGCCCTGTGATACTGCCTGACTTGCCCTAATATGGCCGGCATCCAGACCGTTTTCTGTCAAGCAGGACGATCGCAATGCCAGTGCAACCGTATAATCAACGTACCTTGCCCCAGGTCGTAGCAGACGCTGCCCAAACCTATAGCAGCAAGCTTGCGGTCACCGATGGCGACATCCAGCTGAGTTATACCGAACTGGATGCCGCCCGCGTTCGCGCGGCGCGCGCTTTTATAGCGGCTGGATTGCAGCACGGTGAGCGCATCGCTATCTGGGCGCCCAACAAGGTGCAATGGATGATTGCCGCCATCGGCGCGCAAACTGTCGGCGGTGTGCTTGTGCCGCTCAATACACGCCTCAAGGGAGCCGAAGCTGCCTACATTCTCAACGCCAGCGAGGCCCGGTTCCTGTTCACCGTTGATGAGTTTCTGGGGATCCCTTATCCACAATTATTGCGCGATGAAGATTTGCCTGCATTGCAAACCACCGTACTGCTGTCGGGAGAAGCACCCGGCACACAAAGCTGGGAGGCATTCCTCAGCAGTGGGGAGTCCATAGCAGTTGAGCAGGTCCACCAGCGCGCAGGCCGGCTAACGCCCGATGACACTCTGGATCTGCTCTTTACCTCAGGCACGACCGGTAAACCCAAGGGCGTCATTACCAGTCACGGTCAGAATATCCGTACCTTTGAAACCTGGAGCGCTACGGTTGATCTGCGAAGCGATGATAACTACCTGATTATCAACCCGTTTTTTCACTCTTTTGGCTATAAGGCGGGATGGTTGGCATCGATTATCCGCGGCGCGCATATGGTGCCGGTGAAAAGCTTCGATCTGGATACAGTGCTGGCCATGATTCCGGCGCACAAGGTCTCGATGATTCCCGGGCCACCGACCGTCTATCAATCCCTGTTGGCTCACCCCAGACGCGATGAGTACGACCTTTCGAGCCTGCGCCTTGCGGTAACGGGTGCCGCACCGGTCCCGGTAGAACTGGTGCGGCAGATGCGCGAGATACTGGGCTTTGAGCTGGTGGTTACCGCTTACGGTCTCACGGAAAGCTGCGGCGTGGTGTCCATTTGTCGCGCTGACGATAGTCCTGAACGAATATCCCATACATCGGGTCGCGCCATGGAGGGGGTGAGTATGAAGTGCGTCAATGCGCAGGGTGAGGAGGTGGCAGCCGGCAGCGAAGGCGAGATCTGGTGCAAGGGTTTCAATGTGATGCAGGGCTATCTGGATGATCCAGAGGAGACCGCCAGGGCGATTACGGCTGACGGTTGGCTGAAAACCGGTGATGTGGGCGTGATGGATGCAGACGGTTATGTGCGAATCACAGACCGTATCAAGGACATGTTTATTTCGGGTGGTTTCAACTGTTACCCGGCTGAGATAGAGAACACCCTGTGTAATCTCTCGGGAGTATCGCGCGCCGCCGTGATCGGCGTTCCCGATGAGCGCCTGGGTGAAGTGGCCAGAGCCTATATTGTGCCGCTGCCCGATGCCGGCCTGGATGAGGCGGCGGTGATCGCCTGGAGCCGCGACAATATGGCCAACTACAAGGTCCCGCGCTCGGTTTGTATCGTCGATGAGTTGCCGTTGAACGCCGGCGGCAAAGTGCTAAAGAACGTGTTGCGCGAACGCGCGCGGCGCGGGGCATGATGAATCAGCCGGTCGTTACAGACAGCAAGTCTGCAAACCTGCTGGAGCTGGATGAGACGGACAACGCCATCATCGAGTTGCTGCGTGAAGATGGCCGCGCCGCCTACCGCAGTATCGCCAGGGAATTGGGCCTGACTGAATCTACAGTGCGCGCCCGTGTGCGCCGGCTGGAAGATTCCAACACCATGCGGGTAGTTGCTGTTACAGATATTGAGGCCGCCGGTTACGGTTTGTTGTTGGCGATTGGCGTTCAGGTGGACCAGCGTTCGCCCGAAGCGGTGGCGCGGGACCTGGCGGCCATGCCCGAGGTTTTCTCCGTGAACGTCGTGGTGGGCGCCCATGATATCGAGATACTGGTGGTGGCAGAGGATCAATCGACGCTGGATGAGTTGATTTCCCAGCGTCTGGCCACCATTGCGGGCGTGCGCAGACTCACTCCGGCACTGGCTCTGGACGTACTCAAAAATCAACCGGACTGGGTGCCGCTGCGTGATGACTGATGTCCACCAGACGTAAACTGGACGCGATCGATAAGGCTATCGTGCACTGGTTGGCGCGTGATGCGCGCATCAGTAACGGGCAGATTGCGCAGGCACTTGGGGTCACCGAGGGAACGGTAAGGGCCCGTATCAAGCGTATGCAGGAAGAGAAGCTGATTCGTATCACAGCGGTGACCAACATTGACCGCTTCGCCGATGCGGCTTTGGCGTATATCTGGATTGAGGTGGAGCGCAGCTCTCAGGCGCGCGGTGTTGCGCAGCAGCTGGCCCAGATTCCTGAACTGGGTTTTGTCGGTGTGATGCTGGGTCGATCAGATATTCTGGCAATTACCATGGTGCGTAACGCCGAGCACCTGGCGCAGTTTATTCACAACAATCTCAGCGCAGTTGCTGGCGTGCGACGCACAGAAAGTACGCTGGGTGTTAACTTTGTAAAACACGATTACCGCATGGCGCGCATCGTAAATTGATTTTCAGCTAGCTGAGTGTGACCAAGGAGTCCTGATGGATAAGCAAATGACGGCGGCGCAGGTTGTGTCCAGCCTCGAAGATGGTATGACCATCGGTATCGGTGGATGGGGGCCGCGACGCAAGCCGATGGCGCTGGTGAGAGAAATCCTGCGCTCAAACCTGAAAGACCTCACGCTCGTGGCTTACGGCGGTGCCGATGTGGGCATGCTGTGCGCTACCGGCAGAGTGCGCAAACTGGTGTTTGCTTTTGTGTCGCTGGATTTCATTCCGCTGGAGCCTTTTTTCCGTCAGGCGCGTCAGAATGCAGCAATGCAGGTGATGGAAATTGACGAGGGCATGATGTTGCTGGGCCTGCGCGCTGCCGCCTGGGGCCTGCCGTTTATCCCCACAGAGGTGGGGCTGGGTACCGATATCGTCACGCGTAATCCTGACATTAAAGTGATCGACAGCCCCTACGACGATAAAGAGTGGGTGGCGATGCCGGCGTTGAAGCTGGATGCAGCGCTGTTGCATGCTGATCGCGCAGATGCGCGAGGTGTTTGCCAGATTGCGGGCCCGGACCACTACATGGATGACTGGTTTGCACGCGCTGCCGACAAAACCTATGTGTCCTGCGAAGAGATTGTACCCACCGAGTACTTCCACGACGAAGCCATCGCCCGCCAGGTTTACTGGGAGCGTGCAGCGACCACCGGCGTGGTGCCGATTCCCGGCGGTGCCCATCCCTCCTCGTGTGCGCCGGCCTACGGATTCGATGTGCCGCACTTCAAGGCCTACACCGGCTTTGCCAAAGAGGGCGGCATCGACGCGTATCTGGCACAGCACCTGGGGGCAACCGAGCAAGAGTACCAGGACAGCGTGGGTGGCCTGGATGCGATTCGCGCCATTGAACTGCCCAGTTACTAGACAGATCAGGAGATCAGTGTAATGAGTAAAGTAGCAACCGATTACAGTCTGGCTGAACTGTGTATTGTCGCGGCGGCAGAAGCGTTTGCCGATGACGGCGAAGTGCTGGCAACCGGCATTGGCGTGATTCCGCGCCTTGCCGCGAGTTTGGCAATGAAGACGTTCTGCCCCGATCTGATGATGACCGACTCTGAAGCCTGGCTGCTCAGCGAGCCTAATCCCCTGGGTAAACGCGGAGATGAGTTTCAGCCGGCAAAAGAAACCTGGATGGGTTTTTCACGCATCTTCGATAACGTCTGGAGTGGCAGGCGTCATGCCATGCTGGGCCCCACCCAGATTGATCGCTTCGGCCAGTCCAATACCTCCGCTCTGGGCGGCACTTACGAACAGCCCAAGGTGATGATGCTGGGTGCGCGCGGGTTTCCCGGTAATTCCATTTCGCATCCGAACAGTTTTTTTGTGCCGGCACATAACTCGCGTGTGTTTATGGATGGCGAGTGTGATTTTGTGTCCTCGATCGGCTACAACCCGGCGCGTCTTCCCAGGGGGCACGCGCTTGATGATGTCGATATCCGTCGCGTCATAACCAATCTCTGCGTGATGGATTTTGGCGGCCCCGAACACCAGATACGCCTGCTATCTTTGCACCCGGGTGTGAGTGTTGCCGATGTACAGGAAAACACAGGCTATGAAGTATTTATTCCTGATCAGGTGCCGGTCACGCCCGCGCCCACTCAGGAGCAGCTGGATATCATCGCTGCGCTGGATCCACACAACCAGCGTGCCTACCAGATCAGGGACAACCCACCGGGTGATCCCGCCGCCGCGGCGGCCCCCTGAAGGAAACAACGACTATGCTCGCCACACGATTAACTGACGCGCTGGGTTGCCGCTACCCCATTGTGCAAACTGCCATGGGTTGGGTGGCAGATCCACGACTGGTTGCCGGCAGTTGCAATGCCGGCGCTTTCGGCTTTCTGGCGGGCGCGACGATTCCCCCGCAGGAAATGGAACGCGACATCCTGGCAGTGAAAGCGGCGACCGATAAACCCTTCGGCGTCAACTTTCACATGTATCAGCCCAACGCTGCCGATATTGTGGATCTCGTGATCAAGCACGGTGTGCGGGCGGTCAGCTATTCGCGCTCGCCCGGCCCTGAATTCATCAAACGTCTTAAGGACGCTGGCGTGATCTGCATGCCCACTGTCGGGCTGCCCAAACACGCGATAAAGGCGGTTGAGCTGGGTGCCGATGTCGTCACCGTGCAGGGCGGTGAGGGGGGTGGTCATACTGGTGCGGTGCCGACCACATTGCTGATTCCGCAAGTGATTGACGCCGTGGGTGACAAAGTGCCGGTGGTGGCGGCCGGCGGGTTCAAGGATGGCCGTGGCCTGGTTGCCGCGCTCGCCTGGGGGGCGGACGGTATTGCCATGGGCACTCGTTTTCTAATGACTGAAGAGAGCCCGGTGCCGCGCCAGACCCTGCAGCGGTACGTGGATTGCAACAACCCCGGCGATATTGTCGTGTCGCGCGCAATGGACGGTTTGCCGCAGCGCATGATCCTTAACGAACTGCTGGGTGAGCTGGAGAGGGCGGGCACGCTGCGCAAGCTGTTGATTGCCATGCGCAATGGCCTGGCTTTTCGCAAGTACACAGGCGCCACCTTGTTTGGCTTGCTCAAATCTGCCGTGGCAATGACGCGCCAGGACGATATGACAGCCGCACAGGCGATCATGTCGGCCAACGCGCCGATGATTATTCAGAAGGCGATGGTTGATGGTGAACCATCCAGGGGGGTGTTACCCAGCGGTCAGGTGGCTGGCGTGATCGATGAACTGTTGAGCTGTGAGCAAGTGGTCAGCAGCATCGTATTGCAGGCCGAAGAACGTCTTGCTGCGCTGGCACAACGCGTCACTGACGCGACTCAAGCGAATCCAGTAAAGGAAAACTGATATGTCGAACGTGTCCTCGCAGTCACCAATCACGCCGTTTTCGACATCCGTAGAAAACGGTATTGCCGAAATGATCCTGGATCACCCGCCAGTGAACGCCTTCGACAGCAGCGGGTGGTTTGCCATCGCCGCCGAGATCGATGCATTGGGCGAGAACCCGGATGTCAGGGTGATTATCATCGCCGCGGCCGGCAAAGGCTTTTGTGCAGGTGTTGATATCAAGGAACTGGCGGCACAGCCCAATCGTATCGTCGATGTTAACAAGGGTAACTATGAGACCTTCCGCGCGATACACCGCAACCCCAAACCGGTGATTGTCGCCCTGCACAGCTTTGTTCTGGGAGGCGGCATTGGTATGGCAGGCGCAGCCGATATTATCGTGGCGTCTGACTGCGCGCGGTTCGGTGTGCCGGAAATCGACCGCGGTGCCATGGGCGGTGGTGCACATTTACAGCGTATGTTCCCGGTGCAGAAAGTACGCTACATGTATTTCACCGGTGAGTTCATCGATGCACAGGAGGCGTATCGCCTGGGCGCGGTGGAGCGAGTGGTCCCGCGCGAGGAACTGTTGCCCTGTGCTCGCGAGATTGCCGCCAGAATCGCGGCAAAGTCGCCGGCCATGGTGCGTCTGGCGAAAGAAGCCCTGAGCGGCATTGAGGATGGCAACTTGGAAGACAAATACCGATGGGAGCAGGGCTTTACGCTGGAAGCGTACACCATGGAGGACTCGCAGGAATCGCGTGACGCCTTCGTGGACAAGCGTGACGCTGCCTTTGACGACAAAAGTCGAGGATAAAGACTGATGGATTTATCATTTACCCCGCAGCAGCAGGCGTTTCGCCAGGAGATTCGTTCCTGGCTGGCCGCGCACGTGCCGCAACAGCCCCTGCAGAGTTTTGATACCGAAGCGGGTTTTGCACAGCACCGTGAATGGGAGGCCACCCTTAACAACGGACGTTGGGGCATGGTGACCTGGCCCGAAGCGTTGGGCGGGCGCGGCTGTGACCTGATCGACTGGCTGATTTTCGAAGAGGAATACTACCGTGCCGGCGCGCCGCTGCGCGTTAACCAGAACGGTATTTTCCTGCTCGGTCCGACGCTGATGGAGTACGGCACGGCTGAGCAGAAAGCGCGCATTCTTCCCAAAATGGCCAATGGTGAAGAGGTCTGGGCGCAGGGTTGGTCGGAACCCAATGCCGGCTCTGATATGGCGGCCATCCGGTCGCGGGCTGAACTCAAGGGAGACAGGTATGTCATCAACGGTCAAAAGACCTGGTCCACCCGCGCGGTATGGGCAGACTGGTGTTTTGGCATGTTTCGCACTGACCCTGAGTCCGAGCGCCATCGGGGTCTCACCTTTATCCTGGTGCCTTTGGATAGCCCGGGCATCACCGTGCGCCCGATTCCGCAGTTGGACAGTTTGCCCGGTTTTGCCGAAATCTTTTTCGACAATGTTGAAGTGTCGGTCGATAACCGCCTTGGCGACGAAGGCGCCGGATGGCGGGTAGCGATGGCGACTGCCGGCTTTGAGCGGGGCCTGATGCTGCGCTCGCCGGCCCGGTTTCAGGAGACGGCGCGCCGGCTTGTTGCCTTGTATATAGAGAATGAAGCCACAGCCAGCGGCGATCCCGCTATTCGCAACGCGGTGTTGCAGGCCTGGCTGGATGCCGAGAGCTACTGCCTCACCACCTATCAAACAGCGTGCCGCCTGAGTCAGGGCGGACAGATCGGCGCAGAGTCATCCACCAACAAAATCTTCTGGTCAGAACTGGACCAGGCGATGCACGCCACAGCCATGAGTATTCTCGGCGCGCGAGCGGAGTTGCTGCCGCATGCCCCCGATGCTGCGGGCGTTGGCCATTGGCTGGAGGGTTGGTTGTTTTCCCAGTCGGGCCCCATCTACGCAGGCACCAATGAAATACAGCGCAATATCATAGCCGAGAGAATGCTGGGAATGCCGAGGTAGTTATGGATTTTACGTTTACAGAAGACCAGCGTTTGTTTCGCGAGTCGGTACAGGATTTCCTGGTCAAGGAAGTGACTCCGCAGCGTATACGCAGCAGTTGGGAGCTTGATGGCGGACGTGATCCGCAGTTGTGGGTGCAGCTCACGGAGTTGGGGCTGGTCGGCATGACGGTGCCAGAAGCGCACGGCGGCCTCGGCATGAGCGCGCTGGATTTCGTGTTGCTGGCAGAGGCCTGTGGCTACGTGGCATTGCCTGAACCGCTGGTGCATACCGCGCTGGTAGCCGTACCCATGTTGTGTGACATCGGTGGCGAACTCGCACACCAGTGGCTGCCCAAAATTGCGGCGGGTGAAGCACTTGTTGTCGCCGGGCTGTCGCAAAACCTCGTGGTAGAGGATGCTCATACCGCAGATCTGCTGTTGCTTGAGCAAGACGGAGCAATCGTCGCTGCCGCGCCAGGGCAGTGTGATCTGCGCCATAACCCGTCGGTTGATCCATCGCGACAGCTCTTCAGTGTTGCTCCAAAAGAACCAATAGAGCCTGTAGTGGCTGTGGCTGATGCGAAGCCGCTGCTGGCTGCAGCACTCAATCGCGGTGCACTTGGCAGTGCGGCGCAGGCACTGGGCCTTGCGCAGCGTATGGTGGATATGTCGGTTCAGTACACCAGCGAACGCCAGCAGTTTGGTCAGGCGATCGGTTCTTTCCAGGCGGTGAAACACCACATGGCCAACGTGGCGGTAAGGCTGGAATATGCGAAGGCGCCGGTGCACCGCGCTGCCTATGCCGTGACTCAATCAGCAGTAACGGCTTCACAAACGGTGTCACACGCCAAACTGATGGCCTGCGAAGCAGCGAACCTGGCGGCGAAGAACAGTATTCAGGTGCATGGCGCGATGGGCTATACCTGGGAAGTGGATCTGCATATTTTCATGAAGAAAGCCTGGGCGCTGGCCAATACCTGGGGTGACTCCGGATTTCATAAACAGCGCATATCCGATGTCATTTTTGCGCACGACGCCGACATTGGGGCAGGTGCCACTTTCGGTCGCGCCTGACTGACAGCTTTATTCAACTGATTCGAAAACAAGAGAGGAAAATACCATGGCAGATGCCTATATCGTAGATGCAGTGCGCAGCCCAACGGGTAAACGCCGCGGTGGCCTGGCTGAAGTGCACGGCGCCGATCTGGGCGCTCATGTGCTGAAAGTGCTGGTGGAGCGCAATAATATTCCCGATGTTGACTATGACGATGTCATGTTTGGTTGCCTCGATGCCATTGGGCCCCTGGCGGGAGACATTGCCCGTACCTGCTGGCTGGCCGCGGGTCTGTCCGATGAAGTGCCGGGTACGACCATTGATCGCCAGTGCGGTTCTTCCCAGCAGGCGGTGCACTTTGCTGCGCAGGCCATCATGTCTGGCGTCAATGACGTGGTCATCGCCGGAGGGGTGCAGACCATGAGCCAGATCCCGATCTCTTCCGCGATGATTGCTGCGCAGCCACTCGGGTTCAGCGATCCCTTCTCGGGCAGTCAGGGCTGGGTGGCGCGGTATGGCGATGTGCAGGTTTCGCAGTTCAACTCCGCGCAGATGATTGCTGACAAGTGGGAGATTTCGCGAGAGGCGATGGAGGCGTTTTCGCTGGAGTCTCATCGTCGCGCACTGCAGGCGATTGAGGAGGGTCGTTTTGATCGTGAAGTCTCGCCGTTCAATGGTGTCGAGATGGACGAGACACCGCGCCATACCTCCATGGAAAAGATGGCTGAACTGCAACCTCTGGCGGAGGGCGGCACTATCACTGCCGGTGTTTCCAGCCAGACCTGCGATGGTTCTTCGGCGATGCTGATCGTGTCTGAGGCGGCGCTCAAACGCTATAAGCTGACACCGCGCGCGCGAATTGCGCACATGAGCGTACGTGCAGCTGACCCCATCTGGATGCTCACAGCGCCGATTCCGGCCACCGAATACGCCATGAAGAAATCGGGTATGAAACTGCAGGACATGGATCTGGTTGAAATTAATGAGGCCTTTGCTTCTGTGCCGATGGCGTGGTTGAAAGAGACCGGTTACCCCCACGAAAAGACTAACGTGAACGGGGGCGCGATTGCGCTTGGGCATCCGCTGGGTTCTACGGGCACCAAATTGATGACCACGTTGCTGCATGAGCTGGAACGTACCGGTGGTCGCTACGGCCTGCAAACCATGTGTGAAGGTGGTGGCCAGGCGAACGTGACTGTTATCGAGCGCCTGTAAACGGCGGCAACCCAACCAGAGCAACAGCGAGAGGATAGGTAACATGGCAGGAATCTGCGCAGGAAGAGTTGTGATCATCACCGGAGCTGGCGGCGGTCTGGGAGCGGCCCATGCTCGTGTGTTAGCCAGTGAGGGCGCTCAGGTGGTGGTTAATGATATTAACGAGGCGGCCGCAGCAGCGGTGGTGGCAGAGATTTCGGCGGCCGGCGGACACGCAGTGGTCAATACGTCTGATATCACAAACTACGATGACAGTATGAATGCGGTACGCCAGGCGCTGGACAGTTTCGGTGATTTGCACGGCGTTGTTAACAACGCGGGTATCAACCGAGATCGCATGTTTGCCTCGATGACAGAGGAAGACTGGGATCTGATTATGTCGGTACACCTAAAGGGCCATTTCTGCATCAGTTCCCACGCCGTGCACTACTGGCGTGGGCGGTCCAAGGAAGGCGCAGAGGTCGATGCCAGAATCATCAATACCAGTTCCGGGGCAGGGCTGCAGGGTTCGATTGGTCAGTCCAACTACGCTGCCGCGAAAGCAGGCATTGCGGCGCTGACATTGAATCAGGCCGCTGAGCTGGGGCGCTATGGCATCACCGCCAACGCCATTACCCCGGCTGCGCGCACGGGTATGACCACCGCAGTGCCGGAAATGGCGCAGCGCATGGCCAAGCCGGAAGACGACAGTTTTGACTACTGGGCGCCTGAAAACGTGTCATCGCTGGTTGCCTGGTTGTTGTCACCGCAATCTGCTGCCATTACTGGCAGGGTTTTCGAGGCCGAGGGCGGCAAGATTTCGATTGCCGATGGTTGGCGTACTACGCAGGGCGTGGATAAAGGCGCGCGCTGGGAACCGGCAGAAGTCGGCGAGGCAATGCAGCAGTTGCTGGCCAGTGAAGTTCCCGCACAAAAGGTGTACGGGACTTAATCAATTGATGCAGCGTTATCAACAGAATCGGTCATAGACATGGAATTCAGTTTTACCCAAGAGCAGCAGATGATCCGCGAAACGACCGCGGCCTTTCTTGCCCAGAACTCAAGCAGCGCGGCTGTGCGTGCTGCAATGGTGACAGAGCCAGGTTATGACGAGACGCTGTGGCGGCGCGTCTGCGACGAAATGTTTTGGCAGGCCATTCACATACCCGAGGAATACGGTGGCATGGGGCTGGGCTATGTCGAGCTGGTGGCAATGCTGGAGCAGATGGGTAAAACGCTGTTTTGCTCGCCGTTTTATGCCACGGCTTGTCTCGGCGCAAACGCGGTATTGGTAGCGGGTAGCGAGCAGCAGAAGGGCCTTTTCCTGCCGCGCATCGTGGCGGGCGAGACCGCTACCCTGGCCTGGACGGGAACTAACGGCCGTTGGGATGCCAGCACGATTGAGGCGACGCTGCAGCGCGACGCGAATGAGTTGGTGCTGAACGGGATATGCCGCTATGTACCCGATGGCCACAGCGCAGCCATTCTCGTGATTGCGGCGCGCCAACCCGGCACGGAAGCTGAAGAGGGTGTCAGTCTGCTGGTGCTGGACGCGGATACTCCAGGCATTGAGCGTCAATGGCTGCCCACCATGGACCAGACCCGCAAACAAGCGCAGCTGATTTTCACCGATGTTCGTGTACCGGCGGATGCCGTGTTAGGAGAGTATGCGCAAGCCTGGAATCAGCTTTCTACGATCATTGATCTTGCCACGGTCGCCATCGCTGCCGATCAGGTGGGCGGTGCGCAGCAGTCGCTTGATTCCACAGTGGCGTATTTACAGGAACGTGTGCAGTTTGGCCGCGTTATTGCTTCCTATCAGGCAGTAAAACACAAGGCCGCGGATATGATGCTCAAGTGCGAGGCAGCGCGTTCGGCATTGTATTACGGCGCTTGTATCGCCGATGAGACTTTGCGCGGTGGGGCCTTGGCGATAGAACTGCCAGAGGCGGCGAGCATTGCCAAGGCGTATTGCAGCGATGCGTATTTCTTTAACGCCGGCTGCGGTATACAGCTGCACGGTGGCGTGGGCTTCACCGCGGAATATGATATTCAGTTGTATTTCAAGCGCGCCAAATCAACTGAAACTTTTCTGGGTAACGCTGCCTGGCATCGAGAGCGCATTGCAGCACAGTTGCTGGATAGCGAGGTGAACGCATGAAACTCAGTTTCAGTCAGCAAGATGAGCAGTTTCGGGAAGAGGTGTCGGCGTGGTTGAGCGCTAACCTTTGCGGTGAATTTGAGGTCGTTCGCGGCCGCGGTGGTCCCGGCGACGAACACATGTTTGTGGAAGAGCGTAAAGCCTGGGAGCGCAGGCTGCATGAGGGCGGTTGGACGTGTATCGGCTGGCCGGAGGCGTTCGGTGGGCGCGGGGCTTCGATTGAGCAACAGGTGATCTTCAATGAAGAATACGCACGAGCCGGTGGGCCTGGCAGGATGGGGCATATCGGAGAAACCCTTACCGGCCCGACGCTGATAGCCTTTGGCAGTGACGCTCAACGCGAACGCTATCTGCCTGGCATCTTGCGCGGCGAGGAACTGTGGTGCCAGGGTTATTCCGAACCCAGCGCAGGCTCCGACCTGGCCAATGTGAAAACAAAAGCGCGCTTTGACGACGCGAGTGGTCAGTGGAAAATCAGCGGGCAGAAAGTCTGGACATCGCTGGCCCACGAATCCCAATACTGTTTTGTGATTGCGCGCACAGATCCTGATTCCCTCGGCCAGAAAGGACTGGGATTTTTCCTGGTCTCGATGAACCAGCCAGGGATCGACGTGCGGCCGATCGAGCAATTGACAGGGACGTCTGAGTTCAACGAAGTGTTCTTCGATGAAGCGGCGTGTGGTGCAGGCGATATCGTGGGTGCGCCCGGTGACGGCTGGAAAGTGGCCATGGGCCTGCTCGGTTTCGAGCGTGGCGTCTCCACGCTGGGCCAGCAAATGCTGTTCCAGAATGAGTTCGATGAAGTGGTCCGTATCGCCCGTGAGAATGGTGCGGCGCAGGATCCCGCTTTGCGTCAGCGCATAGCAGATGCACACGTGGGTCTGCGCATCATGCGCTTCAACAGCATGCGTATGCTGTCTGGCGGGGGTGATGATGGCGCGCTGCAGAAAGAAGCCATGATCTACAAGCTGTACTGGGCCACCTGGCACCGTAATCTCGGCAAACTGGCGATGGATGTTCTCGGCCCTGAGAGCGAGATCCTGGACGGCGCGCCGTATCAGCTGAATCGCCTGCAATCACTGTATCTGTTCACACGGTCCGACACGATCTACGGCGGCACCAACCAGATCCAACGCAATATCATCGCCGAACGCGCGCTGGGAATGCCCAGAGAGCCGCGCGGTTAATAAGGAGAAGCAACTATGGCCCTGAAAGAGTCACCGCCCTATGTGGCGGGTCACAATCTGCTTGCAGGAAAGTCTGTCCTGATCACCGCCGCCGCAGGAGCCGGCATTGGATTTGCCGCCGCCACTCGCGCAGCCGAAGAAGGTGCTCGCGCTGTCATGATCAGTGATATTCACGAGGGTCGCCTGCAAAGCGCCGTCGAGAAGCTGCAACAGGAGACGGGGCTCGAAGCCGTCTATGGCAAGCTTGCCAGCGTCACTGTCGAGGACGAGGTGCAGGCGCTGATCGATGATGCTGAAGCGCGCATGGATGGCGTGGATATCCTGATCAATAACGCGGGCCTGGGGGGCACCCGATTACTGGTTGATATGGAAGACGAGGAATGGTCACGTGTGCTCGATATCACACTGACCGGCACGATGCGCATGACGCGCGCGATGTTGCGGAAAATGCAGCCGCGCGGTGCCGGCGTCATCGTCAATAACGCCTCGGTACTCGGTTGGCGCGCACAGAAAGAGCAGTGTCATTATGCGGCGGCCAAGGCCGGCGTGATGGCGCTGACCCGTTGTTCCGCTTTGGAGGCGGCTGATTTCGGGGTCCGGATTAATGCGGTCTCTCCGTCGATCGCCTTTCATGAGTTTTTGAAGAAGACCACACCGATGGAGCTGCTGGAAGAACTGGCGTCCAAAGAGGCGTTTGGGCGTGCCGCTGAGGTGTGGGAGGTGGCGAATGTGATGATGTTTCTGGCGTCTGATTATTCCGGGTATATGACGGGGGAGGTTGTTCCTGTTTCCAGTCAGCGGGCTTAGTGGTTGCTTGTTGGAGTGAGATCAAAACCTTGGTGGATGGTTGGGAGCGGGGCGTTGCGGCGTGCGCGCACGAATCGGCCATTGCCGCGCCCGCTGCCCCGGCTGCTGCGCAACTCGACCATTTTTGCTGCGCAAAAATTGGGAATCGAACAGTGCTCGCAGAAAGCCCCGGGGCAACGGGCGCGTCAAGAGACTGGCCTAATGATTCGTGCGCGCACGCCGCAACGCCCTGCAGAAATCACGGAAGGTTTGCGAAAGATATGAATCGGAACTGCAAGCCGAGCTGGAACGACAGGCAGAATTTTAAGCTGGGTCGTGGCAACCGCAAGTCGTCAACCCTGCTGATATGGTCGAGTAAACGGCCATCATAACTCGCAGCATTGCACGGCTCAGAGTGCATCCAGAAGGGCTGATGTGAAACCGTGGCGCGCAAGGACGCGCGCCCCGAGCCCCCACGGACGGGTTCACGGCGCGTTTCACATCAGCCCTTCTGGATGCGCTCGGAACAACCCTGAGATCCAGCATATGGAACAAGCCTGCAAAAACTATCCCATAAACCAAGACAACGCAGCTAAACCAATTTTTTGTACAAAAAGGAGATAAACAATGAGAGAAGCCGTAATAGTCAGTACCGCCCGTACCCCGATCGGCAAAGCATTTCGCGGCGCTTTCAACGACACCGAAGCCCCTGCGATGGGTGGGCACGTGGTAAGAGCTGCGGTCCAGCGGGCAGGGATTGATCCCGATCGCGTCGACGACGTGCTGTTTGGCGCAGCTGCACAGCAGGGCACCCAGGCCTACAATCTTGGCCGCCTTTGCGGAATTGCCGGTGGTCTGCCAGATACTGCCGCCGGCATGACTATGGATCGCCAGTGCTCCTCAGGACTGATGACCATCGCCACTGCCGCCAAAAGCATCATGTGCAATGAATACGATGTCGCTGTAGCCGGCGGTGTCGAATCCATTTCACTGGTACAGAATAAACACAAGAATACCTATCGGGCCGTCTCCAAAACCGTACTGGACATGGCGCCCAAAGCCTATATCCAGATGATTGAGACCGCCGAGATCGTCGCCGAGCGTTACGGTATTTCCCGTGAAGCCCAGGATGAGTACTCGTTGCAGAGCCAGCAGCGTACCGCAGCGGCGCAGGAGGCCGGTGCGTTTGATGCCGAGATTGTGCCCATGGCAAGCACAAAAGCGGTGTTCAATCGTGAGACCAGGGAAACGACCTATGAGGAAGTGACGCTGGCGCAGGATGAAGGCAATCGTGCCGGCACCCAACTGGCAGATCTTGAGGGCTTGGAGCCGGTCTTTAAAGACGGCCAGTTCGTACAACAGGGCCGCTTCATTACTGCCGGAAACGCCTCACAGCTGTCAGATGGCGCTTCTGCCTGCGTGGTAATGGATAGCAAGCTGGCGCAACAGCAGGGCATAGAGCCGTTGGGCGTTTATCGCGGACTTGCGGTTGCCGGCTGTGCGGCGGAAGAAATGGGCATTGGGCCGGTTTTTGCTATTCCACGGTTGTTGGAGCGGCATGGTCTTGGCGTAGATGATATTGGCCTGTGGGAACTCAACGAGGCGTTTGCCTGTCAGGTACTGTACTGCCGCGACAAACTTGGCATCGACAATGATCGTTTGAACGTCAACGGTGGTGCTATTGCCATTGGCCATCCGTTTGGAATGAGTGGCTCGCGCATGGTGGGTCATGCGCTGATCGAGGGACGTCGTCGCGGCGTCAAGTATGTCGTGGTGACCATGTGTGTCGGCGGCGGCATGGGCGCTGCGGGGCTATTCGAAGTCGCCTGATCGCACCTCAGGGGGAGCTGAGTCGATACGTCCAGGCCACTTGTTGCCCTGTCTTTTCTGCGGTTTTGCTGTGCTACAATGCCGGCTTGCGAAGGGCGGTAAAGCCGCCCGGCAGGGGCATTGATAACGGGCACTGAGTTAATTGATGAAAAAACTGGGCGAATTGCTGGTTGAACAGGGCAAGATATCCGAACGCGATGTCGAACGCGCGCTGTTGGCGCAGTCGGAGATGGGCGACCGTTTCGGACAGGTCCTGGTAAAACTGGGCCTGGTATCTGAGCAGGATGTTGCCCTGGCCCTGAGCGGTCAGCTTGATATTCCGCTGCGGCTCGCTGCCGACTACCCGCAGGAACCGGTTGTGCTGGAGTCGGTTTCGCAGGATTTCCTGGTGAATAACAGTGTGGTGCCGCTGTCGATAACAGATGAGCTGATCAGTTTTGTCGCCACCGTGCCGCAGGATCCCTTTCTGAAGAAAGCGTTGTCCATGGCGCTGGATCGTCAGGTCGCGATCTCACTCGGGCTGGAAAGCGATATCAACAAGGCCATCGAGCGCTACCTGGAACAGGATGAAACAGACGAAGAAGCCCTCTCTGACCAGTTTGGCGGTCAGAGTGACGACGAGTTTATAGAACACCTCAAAGACCTTGCCAGCGAGGCGCCGGTGATCAGGCTGGTGAATGAAGTTATTCATCGCGCGGTGGATATGGGTGCGTCAGATATTCATATCGAGCCGTTTGAGGATGGCCTTCATCTGCGCTACCGCGTGGATGGCGTGTTGCAGGATTTTCCCGATCCGCCTGCGGGTAACCTGGGCCCGGCTATCGCGTCACGCATCAAATTACTGTCGCACATGAACATCGCCGAGCGTCGTCTGCCCCAGGATGGCCGTATCATGCTGCGTGTAAAGGGCCATGAGCTGGATCTGCGTGTTTCCACCATCCCCACGGTGCACGGTGAGAGCATCGTGATGCGGGTGCTGGATCGAGAGAGTATCCGTTTGAGCCTGCCGGCAATGGGGTTTGCGCCAGACACCTTGTCGCGGTATCAGGAATTACTGGCGCGTCCACACGGTGTGTTGCTGGTGACGGGGCCCACAGGCTCGGGCAAGACCACCACGCTTTACGCCTCACTCGCCTCTCTGGATTCAGAGGCGCTGAAAATCATTACCGTGGAAGACCCTGTCGAGTATCAGCTGCAGGGTGTTAACCAGATCCAGGTACAGTCGCAGATCGACTTGAGCTTTGCCCGCTCGTTGCGCGCTATTTTACGGCAGGACCCCGACATCATCATGATTGGTGAAATGCGTGATACCGAGACGGCGCAGATTGGCGTGCAGTCTGCGCTCACCGGCCACCTGGTGTTGTCGACTCTGCACACCAACACCGCCGCCAGCGCCATCACCCGTCTGGAAGACATGGGTATCGAGCGCTACCTGATCACCTCTGCGGTTAATGGCGTCCTGGCACAGCGCCTGGTGCGAACACTGTGCAAGCATTGTAAAGCGCCGGTCACGGTGGAGCGTGACTATATCGAACAGACCGGTCTGGACCGTTATGTAACCGCCGCGAACCAGCAGTTGTTTAAAGCGGCGGGTTGTCACGAGTGTGGTCATTCCGGTTATGCCGGGCGCACCGGTATCCACGAGTTGTTCGTGCTGGATGATGAAATGCACCGCGTGATCATGGCCGGTGCGGACGCAACCACGCTGCATGCAGCTGCGCGCCGTCAGGGCATGGTCACATTATATGAAGACGGCCTGCGCAAGGTTGTTGAGGGTGTCACGTCGATGGAAGAGCTGCTGCGTGTGACGCAGGACCAGAGCGAAACACGCTCCGTGTCGCCGGTATCGACAGATGACGTCGCTGCCGCGCAATCGCTCTCGGCCTGACCAGAACCATGCCGCACTTCAGTTACAAGGCAGTTGCTCGCAACGGCAAGACGATGGATGGCACCATCGAGGCCGATGGCCTTGAGTTGGCTTCACGGCAACTGCGTGCGCAGGGCCTCACGTTGCTCAAGTTGGAGTCAGGTACTGCGGCGGCAGCTGGCGCTGCGCCGCATCTGTCTGGCAAGCCCCCCAAGCGGCAGGACGTACTGTCCATGACCAGTGAGTTGGCCGTGCTGCTGCGAGCTGGCCTGCCACTGGATAAAGCACTAAAAGTACTCATCGATATGGCGGCGCAGCCGCAGATGAACCAGATCCTGAACGACCTGCTCACTGCGGTGAAGGGGGGTAAAGCCCTCAGCCAGGCCATGCAACCCTACGAATCGGTGTTTGGTACGTTTTATCTCAATATGGTGCGCTCTGGCGAAGCCAGCGGGCATTTGTCGGAGGTGCTGACGCGGCTGGTAGAGTATCTGCAGAATGCCAAGACCAATCGCGATACCGTGGTCTCCGCGTTGATTTACCCGGCGATTCTTGCCGTGGTCTCCGTACTGTCAGTTGCGGTGATGCTGGGGTTCGTCGTGCCCCAATTCGAGACTCTGTTCGAGGATATGGGTGATGCCCTCCCCGCACTCACGAAGGGCGTGCTGGCAGCCGCCGATTTTATTTCCGGTTACGGCATGGCTTTGCTGGTGATTGCAGTGGGCCTTGGCTGGTACGTAAAAAGCTGGGCGGCCACCGATTCAGGCAAAACGGCACTGGATCAGCGTCTGTTAAAACTGCCGCTGGCTGGTGGAATTATTTTCGAGTTCGAGGTGTCCAAGTTTGCGCGCACGGTAGGTACGCTGTTGGGTAACGGCGTGTCGCTGCTGAAGGCAATTTCTATCGCGATCGATACCGTGGATAACCGTGTGATCAAGTCATCGCTGTCGGTGCTGCCGCCCGCGGTGAAGGCCGGTAAGCGTATGTCGGTGGCGCTGGATGACACCGGGATGTTTACTCCCATGGTCATCCAGATGATCAGGGTCGGCGAAGAATCCGGGAGCCTCGACAAGATGATGCTGGAGCTCGCGCGAATTTTTGATGAGAACGTGCAGTCCGGTGTAAAGCGCGGCCTGGCTCTATTGGAGCCAATACTGATTCTGGGTATGGGTCTGATGATTGCGTTGATTATAATCGCGATCCTGACGGGAATTATGTCGGTGAATGATCTGGCGATCTGATCACTGTTGTTGATGGGTCGCCATTGAATGTGTGGCGTGTTCGATCATTTATCCGCGAGCCGATCAAGTAGCAGGAGTAGCACAATGAATACAATGAAAGGAGCAGCAATGCGTATCAATAGCAGCAGCCGCATGCAACGTGCCCGCGGTTTTACCCTGATGGAACTGCTCGTCGTGCTGGCAATTCTCGGGTTGCTGGCCAGTCTAGTCGGCCCGCAGGTGCTTAATACCCTGGGCGGCGCTAAGACCAAAACCGCTGGAATTCAGATAAAGGATCTGGAACAGGCGCTGGAGATGTACAAGCTCGATGTTGGCCGTTTTCCCTCAACCAGTGAAGGTCTCAGCGCACTTGTCAACAAACCTTCCGGTGTTGCCGGGTGGAATGGCCCCTATCTGAAATCGGGTGTGCCCCTGGATCCCTGGAGCAACCCCTATCAATACAAGTATCCCGGTGAACGCTCAGAGCTGGATATTTTCAGTTATGGCCAGAACGGCACCCCCGGCGGCGACGGCGAAGACAGTGATGTCGGTAACTGGCAGTGATCGACTGACGAGCTGACGTTATGAGACGCCGGGTCAATCATCGGCACAGCGGCGTATTCTCGATGCGCCGGGCGCGTGGTTTTACGCTGGTGGAATTGATGGTGGCGATGGCGATTATCGGCCTGATTGTGGCAGCCACGGTGCCGTCTTCCGTGCGATTTTATGAATCCATTCAGTATCGCCAGGCGGTGCGCGATGTGATCACCGTGTTGGCTTCCGCCCGCTACGCCGCTGTACACCGCGGTGTTGCTCAAGATGTGTTGATCAATCCGCAGACCCGTGTACTCAGTTTCAATGAAAAAGTCACTCGTTTACCTGACGGGCTGGATTTGGCTGTGCACTCGGTCCGTGAACTTAATCGCCAACAGGAAGGCGTTATCCGGTTCTATCCACAGGGTGGATCCAGCGGTGGCGGCGTTGATGTCGAGCGCCCCGGCTCCCGGGGCGTGAAGATATCCGTTGATTGGCTTGCGGGCGGCATTAGCCAGGAAACGTATGTCTTGCCTTAGTGTTCGTCCTTGCAGCAAGCACAATATGCGCGGGTTTTCCCTGCTGGAAATGGTCGTCGCGATTGCCATCCTTGCTATCGCACTGGCGGCGCTTTATCAGGCGGCGGGTGGCGCAACCCGCAATGTCAGGACCGATGAGCGCTACACCTATGGTGTTGAGCTGGCACGCTCTTTACTGGCGGACAACGCGGTGGTGTCCATGGCGGGTGTCAGCACCCAGGGCGAAACCGCCGGCGGTTTTGCCTGGCGTGTACAAACCCAGCCGCTGGAACTGGATCGCAACCGCTTGCAGCCTGGCACATTGCAAGCGATAGAGGTGAGTGTCAGTTGGCTCGATGGAACCAGGCGTCGCGATGTGGTTCTGCATTCGGTGGTAGAGGGCCAGACAGGCAGCGCGCGCCGATGAAGAGTCACTCTTCATCAGGTATTGTGCGTGGTTTCACCCTGGTAGAGGTGATGGTGTCGGTCACCATCCTGTCGTTGGTGATGCTGACGACCGTCACCGGCTTTCGCACCCTGGCCAACACACAGACGTCCATCGAAGGTCTCACCGGTCGCGTGGATGATATACGCACCGTAAGCACATTCTTGCGCGACACGCTGGAGTCATCGGTGCTGGACCCCAGCGGTGGTACTGGCGGACTGGCGCTGGGAAGCAGCGGCGACGCCTCAACAAGCGCCTGGTTTTTTCTCGCCCCGAATGCCCTGGAGTGGAAGTCTACAGTGCTGTTCGGAGAAGCCTTTGGCGGCGTGCAGCTGGTGCGCGTAGCAGCTGAAGACGGTCGTCTGGTGCTGCGATGGCAGGAGCCGCTCGAGGGAGACAAGCGTCCCGACTGGGGTCAGACGTCATCACGGGTATTGGTAGAGCGCCTGGAGGAGTTTTCTATCAGCTATCGTCGCGGCTTTGATCAGCCGTGGCTGCAGGAATGGGACCGCCGCGGCGCACCGCATACGGTACGATTACAGCTGCGTGTAGCGGGCAGGTACTGGCCCGATCTTATTCTGCGCGTGCAGGGCGGCGAAAACTGATGCACCGCTGCCGCAAGACGCAAACGGGCGTTGCCCTGGCGATCGTGGTGTGGTTTATCGCCGGTATGTCCCTGCTGGTCGCCGGTATTGTGTCTCAGGCGCGGGTGGATTCTCGCATGGCGCAGTTGCATGTTGCGCGAGCCAAGACAGTGGCGGCAGGAGATGGCGCGATAATGATGAGCCTGGCCGCTGCGTTGGCTGGTGATGGCAGTGCAGCTTCCGTGGTTACCCAGCGCGTGGGGGGGGTTGATGTCGACGTGGAAATCGTTCCTGCAGCAGGTCTTATCGACCTCAACAGCGCGTCGCCGCAGCTGTTGGTCGCGCTGTTCAGAATTGGCGCCGGGCTTGATGAAGGTGCAGCGCAAAACCTGGCTGACAATGTGATAAAGTGGCGGGCGCCAGCGCGCGGTGACCGCCGGGGAGTACAGACGGCATTTGCAGCCCCGGAAGACCTGTTGCGCGTTACGGGTGTCAACCGGGCTATTTTGGATCGAGTCAGGGATTTTGTCGCTGCGGGCGTGTCGAGGGGCGGAGGCGGTAACTGGTCAGCTGCGCCTGACTCGGTGCTGACAATACTGGACAGGGTTGATCCGCGTGCTGCCGCAGCGGCACGCACACAGCGCGAGCGCAGCGGGCAATCAGGCAACGGGCGTTTTGGCAGCGAGGGGCAGCCGTTGGCCAGCGGAGTCTATCGGGTGGATGCCCGGGTGCGCTACGGAGACCGTCTGTGGCTGCGTCGCATCTGGATTACAACGGATTCACGCAACGGTTCAAGCCTGCCGTGGAAAGCCCTGCGCATTGAAGCGCCGCGTGTTGTTGGCGCACTGGGCGCTGGAACGTGAGTGTACGATCCGTGAATGAGATGATAAGAACGATCATGCAATTGACAGCAGAGGCTGAAGCGGAAGTTGGAACGCAATCCGTTACTGAATCGGGAACGAAACAAAACGTGCAGCACGTCACCAGAATAATGATGAAACGTACAGGGCAGCCTCTCTAATGCTGGATACCGGCAATCAGTGGCAGCTGTTTGGCTACGACATGCGCTACTTTGGCAAGCACTGGGTAGCGGCGTGGCGGAACGTGCTGTGGGCGGACGATTCCCCGGTGCGCGCAAGGCTTGGTGAGGTGGTTGCCGTCCAGACTCCCGACGCGTTGCTCTATTATCAGGGTGGCAAACCGTGTGCCGAGGCGCCCTACCAGTGCGAGGCAATTTTATTGCCTGATGAACTCGTTCTTGTGCGGCAGTTGCGCCTGCCGCTGGCCGTAGAGGCAGATCTGCACGCGGCGCTGGCGCTGGAAGTTAATGCAAACAGCCCGTTTGCCGCCGATGACACAGGCTTTGGTTGGCAGGTGGTGCGGCGCGATGACACACATCTGCATGTGGCCCTGGCCATTGTATCGCCCGGTACGGTCATGGCCTGGCTCGGCCGCGAGCACGATATTCACCAGCGCGACGCGCGTGAAGTCTGGGCCGATGCGGACGGTCATTTGTTGGTGCTGCAGGGCTTTGGAGAGAAGAGCCGTGCGCGTCGCTACCGTTCCCGGCTATTACGCTGTGGAATCATGTTGGCCGCCGCCGCCGTTCTTGTGCTGTTGATCGCAGCCTCTGCTGTGGGTTTCAAGCGTGCTGAGCTGGCCCAGATGCAACAATTGGCAGCAGACACCCAACGCGAGGCCGCGGATGTTTCTGCAATGCGCGCTGCCCTGGCGCTGGCCAACCAGCAGATCGGGGTGACTAATGATATTTTTGTGCGCTATCCCAACCCACACAGCGAACTCGCGCGCCTGACTGAGTTGCTGGGTGATGAGGCTCACCTGGTGCAATTCCAGATGGTTGGGTCACAAATTCGTCTGCGTGGACGAGCCACGGATGCCTCGACAGTGATGCAAAAACTCACTAACGAGCCTGCGTACGCATCGGTTACCGCCCCTCAGGCCATTGTCAAGTTGGGTAATACGGGGCTGGAGCAGTTTTCGCTGGATATTACATTGGCTCAGGGTGACGCGCAGTGAACTGGATTCGCCATAATCGACGCAGTGCATTGATCGCGGGCATTACTGCGCTGGTGCCTCTGGTGCTGTATTTACAGGCGCTGTTCGGCCTGCTGGCAGTTCGTCACGAATACCAGACGGATATTGATCGCCTCGAACCCGGTATAGCGCGGATGAAAGGGCTGATGGCCTTTGAGGAGCAACTGCGGGCCTCTGCCAGCAGCGTTGATGAGCGCGTTGCTGGTCTGTCTTATCCAGTCTCGGCAGATCGCGCCACCGTGTCTGCGCGTCTGCAGAAGGATGTTCGCGAGATATTGGTAGAAGCCGGGCTGTCGGTGACCAATAGCCAGGTACTGCCGGTGCGTGAGGAAGAAACCTTCGACTACATCGGTCTGAAAGTGACTGTCACGGGGGATTTGCCGGGGCTGGATGCCGCGCTGCTGGAGCTGGCGGCATACCGTCCCGCCTTGCTGGTCGAGTCTCTTGATGTCTGGCCCAGCCGCGGCAACCGCCGTGCGCGGAAGGACGGCCAGGAGAGTCAGGAAATCGGTGCTTCCATGCAGTTGTTATCGCTAAGGGCGTTGCAATGAGCGTTGTAGGCCGGGTATTGAACCGTTATCGAGTGAGCGGCGACCCCCTGCGTACGCAGCGGCGCCTGGAGTTACTGCTGGTGGTGCTGGTTTTGGTCCTGCTACTGCAGTTGCTGTACAGTAGCGCGCGTTTGGCAGCGGGAGTCGCGCCCGCAGCGCTGCCGCCGGCGGAGGATGCCTGGCAAATGCGCAGCGCCCAATCGCGCAAATTGGTGGATGCCACAGCGAGTGAAGGTATACGCGCTCGTCCGCTGTTCTGGGAAGGCCGGCGCGCGCTGGATGCAGAAGCCGCAAATGAGGCCGAGGCCAGGGCAGAGCGCCCGGGGGAACTCAAGGATGTCACCCTGCAGGGTGTATTCGGTGCGGGTGAGACTGTGGGCATCATTGCGTTGGTGAAGAACAAGAAACGGCGTATATTGCAGGGGGAAATGCTGGAAGGCTGGCTGCTGGATGAGGTGTCGCCTAACCGGATTGTTCTGGTCAACGGCGGGCGCCGGGAAGTGATGCAGCTGTTGCCTGGCAAAATCGTGGAGCCGGTGCAGCGCGAGGACCAGGTTGCCCCGGAAACGCCCGCGCAGGCGCCGCGGCAGGGCGCATCACCGCCAGTGCGTCCAGTTCCCCCTGCGGATAACGCCGCTCAGGCGCAACCGTCTGGTTTGTCGCTGGGAGGCGCAGCGCCTCCCGGTAAGCCGGGTGATAAATAACAGAACTCGATCGGGGTTAAACACATTGGTCATAGCAAGAAATACCGCAGCGATCCTGGCACTGGTCACATTGACCAGTTGCGCCACCTCGCAGCAACGCTCAGGTGAAGATGGCCTTGCCGAGGCGCTGGAAGCCACGGCGTCCATTTCCACCTCTGCAGCCGAAAGACCGGCGGTAGACGCGTCAGCGCCATTATCGACATCCGCGCGCGATCTGGCCAATAGTGCCGAAGAGGAAGAGCGTGCCCAGCCAGTAATCTATCGCGGTAATGATCGGCAGGTGCGCACAGCGCCGCTGGATGCGCCCGTGCGTTTTGTGGGAGAAGACGTCAGTCTGAACTTTGAGCAGGCACCCCTGAGCGAAGTGGTTCACGCCATTGTGGGCGACATACTGGGACTGGACTACATTGTCGATCACCCGATACAGGGGCAGGTCACACTGCGCTCGCGTACGCCTATTCCCCGCGACGAGTTGCTGGGCGTATTGGAGTCTTTATTAAAGGCCAACAACGCGTTGATGATGCGCGGAGACGACAATCGCTACCTCATTACCGGAACAGACAGAGGTAGAAACCTGCGTCCCAATTTGTCCAACCCCAATAATACTAACGCGGGCTATTCCACGGTTGTGATTCCGCTGCAGTATGTCAGCGCCAGTGCGATGGCGGAGATACTCAAACCGCTGGCGGAAGAATCGGCCTTTGTAAGAATCGATAACTCTCGCAATCTCTTGATGCTGGCGGGCACCCGCAGCCAGATGGATGGTTGGATGGATATTATTTCAACCTTCGACGTCGATATGCTCAAGGGTATGTCTGTGGGCATGTTCCCGCTGGAAAACAGCGAGGTGGAAGAAGTCAGCGAAGTTATCACCCAGTTGTTGGAGGGCGGTGAAGGCAGCAAAACCGGTATCAAGGGACTGGTGCGCGTGATTCCCTTTCGACGCCTGAATAGCGTGCTGGTGGTGACGCCACGTTCGCATTACCTTGATACCGTGGGTCAGTGGATTGAGCGGATGGATGTCTCTCCTGACTCGAGTTATGAGAAGCAGCTTTTTGTATATCCTGTGCAGAATACTTCCGCGTCTCGTCTGGCTGAAGTGTTGACGCAGATCTACTCAGGAGGGGCAGCGGCCACCGGCGGCGGTTATGGCGGTGGTTCCCAGCAGTACGATAGCAGCAGCGGTTTTTCCGATCAGGGCGGCGTAGCGCCGGGCATGTCTCCCGAGACGCTGGGTTCCTCGTCCAGTTCATCCCTGGGTTCCAACGGCGGTGGTAGCGGTATCAGCGCAGGCTCTGCATTCGGCTCCAATGATGATAGCGAACGTGGAAAGATGGTATCTGGCAGCCTGGGTGCAGCAACGGCCAACGCGCGCTCACCCATCTCGGATGTGCGTGTCGTCGCCGATGAAGAGAATAACTCGCTGATGATTTATGCCACGGGGCGCCAGTACAAGATCATCCGCAAGGCGCTGGATAAAATCGATACCGTCGCTACCCAGATCATCATCGAAGCCAGTATTCTTGAAGTGACACTGACCGATAGCCTGCGTTATGGACTGGAATGGACCTTCAAGGCAGGGATAGGCAACGATTATGATGCCACGGGTCTGCTGGCCAACACTGAAAATGCGATCGGGCCCATTTCACCCGGCTTTTCCTATACCGTGCGCAACTCAGCCAATAACATCAGTGCGGTGCTCAACGCCTTGTCCAAGGAATCCCTGCTCAACGTGATATCAACACCCTCGGTGATGGTGCTGGACAACCACACCGCCTATATCCATGTCGGTAACCAGGTGCCTGTGATCGACCAGTTGTCGACCAGTGACGCCAGCGATACCGGCCGGATTACCCAGTCCATCACCTACCGCGATACGGGTGTGAAGCTCAGCGTGCGGCCGTCGGTGAATGCGGGCGGGCTGGTGACAATGGACGTGGAGCAATCGGTAACAGACGTTGGCGAGATTGACCCCGCCAGTGGCCAGCGCGCGTTCCTGGAGCGCAATATCATGAGCCGAGTGGCCGTGCGTTCAAATGAATCGGTTGTACTGGGCGGATTGATCCGCGAAAACGCGACGAATTCCGACCAGGGCGTGCCCTTCCTGCACAAGATTCCGCTGATCGGGCCTATCTTTGGCACGGTCAGTAGTGAAGATACACGCACCGAGCTGTTGGTCATTATTACGCCCCGCGCCCTGTACGATGAAACCGAGTTGCGTGCTGTCAGCGACGAGATGCGCTCAAGAATCCGTCATATGGAGCTGATTGACGCCCCCGACAAGTAGGCTCTGTCTGTCGCGGCCGCAAGCAAAATCCAGCAAGCAGTGCAGTAGTTGGGGAGGCAAGTAAGTGTTGGTGTCGGTGCATATGCCGAAAACGGCCGGAACGAGTTTTCGAGCGACGCTGGAGGAGAACTTTGGCGCGGGCTTTCGCCACGACTACCAGGATTACCCGCTGGCGCATGCACCGCCTGAGCGCCAGGCGCAGGCGCTGCAATTTGCCCGCGCACTCACTCCGGAAGAATTTGATAACGTGAACTGCGTGCACGGGCATTTTCTACCCGTCAAGTACCTTGCAGTCTCCCGGCAGCTTGAATGTCGGTTTGTAACCTGGTTGCGCGAGCCGCTGGCGCGCCTGGTGTCGCACTACCATTACTGGCAGCGAGCCTACAAACCGGACGGTTCGACCGTTTCGTCGCTACACCGACGCGTCGTGGAAGAGGCGTGGAGCCTGGAGCAGTTTTGCCTGGCGCCGGAACTGCGTAATATTTACCATCAGTTTATGTGGGGTTTTCCGCTGGAGCGTATGGATTTCATCGGTATCACCGAATACTACGCAGAGGATTTGCGGTACTTTTCCACACGGCTCGTTGGGTCAACGCTGCGCGACCATACGCTTAACACGCGTAAAGCGGAGGCAGATTCCTGGGAGGAACAGCCGCTCAGCGCACAACTCATGGACCAGATTCGGGCCTATCACGCCTCAGATGTGCAGCTCTACGCCGCAGCGCTGGAGCGTCGCAAGGAGAGAACAGCTCAGTGATAGACGGTGATTTTACGCTGTTGGGCAGGTTGACGTTTCTCGACTTGTAAAGCCGCTTTGCTGCGGTATAATCCGCCGCTTTCAACAAAAAAGGTAATTAAGACAGTATGTTACGTTTAATGCGAATAGAATCACCAAACAGCTTGGCCCTGGTCCTGACTGCAATGCTGGCGCTCTTTAGCAGTGGCTGCGCGCAGGGTGAGGTGTCTGCGCCCAAGGGGGAAACCCTCACTGCAGAGCAGTCGGCAGCATTGCAGAAACGTGTCGAGCAACGCTGGCAAAGCATCATCGCCAGGGACTTCGACACGACCTGGGAATTTTCTACACCCACTTTTAGAAGAACCTTCCCTAAGCAGTTGTATACCCATAAATTTTCCTATGGGGTGGAATGGGAGTTGACAGGGGTTGAAGTAGTTAATTATGATGCTTCGGCAGCTGTAGCAAGTGTGGCGGTAGGGGTCATGTCCGGACCGGCCAAACAAACTGCTTCAGCGTCTTTGTTCGGCGCCGTGCCTTCAACGATTCGCGAGAAATGGCTACACATGGATGGCGAGTGGTGGTACAGCGCTAACTATTGACAATGTCCGTGGTTGACAGCTGGCTGCAGCTAGCAATAATAGCGCTAGCAATCGGTAACACTTTTTTGATTGTTGTAAAAAAACACATTAGGAGTCTCCTCATGAAAGCAAACTTTAAACCCCTGGGTCTTGCTGCCGCAGTTGCTACTGCTACAGCTGGCTTCACGGGCGCCGTAGTTGCACAGGAACGTTCAGACGGTAACCTCGGTGACCTCGCGATCGTGCCTTACTACACTGTCCAGGGCGACTGGACTACAGGCGTTCACATCATCAACAGCGGTGACACAACTCAGGTCGTAAAACTGCGCCTGCGTCGTGCTTCAGACTCTGCTGATGCGCTTGACTTTAACATCATCCTGTCTCCGAAGGATCACTGGGCTGGCAACATCGATGACGCTTCTGGCAACATCGTAATCACTACTGTTGACAACACCTGTACTGCTCCTATCACTAACGGCAGCTTCCCGATGTCAGCTATCTACCGCGACGGTGCGGAAGAAGGCTACATTGAGATTATCCAGATGGGTCAGCCCGATTCCGAACTGGCTCCTATCGCTTACGCTGCCAAGCACGTAAACGGCGTGCCTCGTGATTGTGGCGCTGTAGCTTCTAACTTCTTTGCCAACGTTGGTAAAGGCGGTCAACCTGCAGTTCCCCAGAACAGGGGCAACATCGACAACGCAACTACTCACCAGACAGCTGACGCTGTAACTGCCCAGCAGTTCATTGCAGCGGGTGCTGTATGTCTGGACGCGGCGGGTAACCCCATCGCACCGGGTCCTCCTTCTGTCGGCGGCGTATGTCAGAACACATACAACTCTGACGACAACCCCATTAAAGTCGCTTTCCACATCCGCGACCAGTCAAGTGGTGTTGAATTTGGCGGCGACGCGGTTCATGTTGCTGACTTCTCTGGTGATCCCTGGATGACCAACCAGGAAACTGGTCTGTTCTCTGGCGACCCCTACGGCTTTGATTACCCTGATCTGGACGGTGGTCCTCTGGTTTTCCCGGGTACTACTGGCCTGCGTGGAGCATTCGACGACCTGCGTGACCCAACAGTCATGGGCGTTTCCGAGCTGTTGAACGACTGGTCAATCAACCCGGCTCTGGGTGTGACTACCGATTGGGTTGTTACCATGCCTGGTCAGTACGCCATGCTGGATTACGTGATCTGGTTGACTGCAGGACTTGATCCCGCCAACTGTGCGAGACTGGATAATCCAGTTACTGCACAGAACGATGCGGTTCCTGCTTGTGACTTCCGCGACATTCCTGTGTTGGCTGACCTGACACTGTATGATCGTGAAGAAGGCGAGATCCTGCCTGAGTCAGGTGATCTGGTGATCTCACCGCAGCCTCCCGGCCAGGTGAACCAGCTTCAGTTCCCTTACGAGGTGAACGTTGTTGAGTGGACCGACGGTTCTTCAGAAGGTGTTCTGAGCAGCGAGTACGCTACCAGCGTTGACGCTTCTGTTCTGGGTAACTTCGGTTGGGCCAACCTGGCTGTTAGCCCGGCTAACAAGCCAGTTTACCCTGACACAAGTGCTACTGGTCAGTCCATCTGTCAGGCAGTACCGACAACTGTATCCCCAATCGTTGATAACACTCAGCGTGCAGGCGTGTGTCGTGTACCGGCTACAGATGACGTAGCGATCACTGGTTTTGTTGCTTGGCAGCGTAGCTTCCCCGCAACTCCCGATCGCAGCTACGGCCGTCTGATCGATCACAGCTTTGTAGTTGCTCCGTAAGGGCTTCAGCTGAATCGGAAACCGACGCCTAACGGCGTCGGTTTTTTTTTGTCTATCTCTTGGAGTTTTTGTGTTAATGAAAGTTTTATGTACAGGATTGGCCGTTTTTTCCCTCATATATGGCGCAGTCGCGCTGGGCTCTGACGATGTTGTCCGTGACGGCGATGTTGGGCTGTCCAAAGAAGAGCTGGAACAGTCGGTGAAGTACTGGACGCCCGATATGCAAAAGGCCGCGGCCAACAACGTCGGTGACCGTCTGGAGTTATTGAACGCTGCGCTCACGGCAAAAAAAATTGCTCGTGAAGCCGATCAGGTAGACCCCCAGAGTAATCCTGAGGCCTATTGGAAGTATGTCCTGTCGATGCGTAATCTGCAGCGCAAGTTTGTTATGGACAACTATATGGCATCGCTGGATGTTCCAGATATGGTACCGCTGGGTAAAGAGCGTTACATCACAGAAAAAGACAAGTACGCTTTCGTGCCGGAAATACGACTGTCCTCACATATATTGCTGATGTGTAATGTCACCAATGCCTGTGATAACGCTGCTACCGAGGAAAAGGCAAAGGATATCGTAGCTCAGCTCAGAGGCGGGGCGGATTTTGAAGAGTTGGTAGCACAGTATTCCGAGGATCCTGGTAGTAAAGACAAGGGTGGCAAGTTCGATCGATGGTTGAAGCTTGGCGAAGCCAATGTCAGCCCGCACTACACAGGTGGCGTTTTTGAGATAGAAAACGTAGGCGATTATTCAGATCCCGTGCGCACCAAATTTGGATTTCACATAATTCGTTTGGATGATCGGGTAAAAGAGCACTACCGGACTTATGAAGAAGTAAAGGATCAGATAGAAGCATCTTTGCGCAAGGAATACCTTGAGCTGGCCAGTAAGGAATTTGTCGCAAAATACCGCATATCGGACGACGGCTACATTGACCATCAGGCCATGGAAGAAATTTTCGGCCCGTACAAAACAGAGCAGTAGATCCTTCCAAGCACGTCCCACAACGGCGTGTTATTATCACGCCGTTGTTCTTCTACCTCCGATAAGGCCTTATGCATACTGTCGAATCCAGACGGCTGCTGTTTGTAGTCGGCATGCATCGTTCCGGAACCTCCGCGCTTTGTGCAGCCCTGCAAGCCTGTGGTGCGAGCTTTGGTTCAGATCTTCTTGAGCCGATGGACGGTGTTAATCGCGAGGGCTTTTGGGAAGACCGCGATGTCGTCCAACTCAACGAAGATATTCTCCAGGAGTTGGGTGTCCACTGGTACTCAGTAAGTGCCGGGCAGCACTACGTTGATTTTGATGCTCCTCGCTTCCAGCAATTTCGCGAGCGCGCGTTACACATACTGGTTCGAGGGTTCGGTGTTGCACCGGTAGAGGCCGTCAAGGATCCACGCTTGTGTATCACTTTGCCACTCTGGTTAACGGCCTGTCGGGCAATGGGATTATCTGTCACTGTCTGTGTCACGGGCCGATCTCTGCTTGAAATTGCATCCTCCCTGCGCAAGCGTGACGGTTTTCCTCTGGGTTACAGCCTGCGTTTGGCATCCCTGTATTATCGCGCTGCCCGTCGCAATGTGCCCTCGGACAGTTTCTATACGCATTATGAGGCTTTGCTGCAAGACGGCGCGGCGGTGATGGCAGAGCTCGCTCAGCGTTTGCCACTGTCGGCAAGTGAAGGCGCAGTGGCGACTGCACTGCATAAAGACTTTCGGCATCATAAAGAGCTTGCAGAGGGTGACCCGTTAACTGCACCCGATCCATTCTCTCTGGACTGGGATGATATTGATGATGAAATTGAACAGTCTTATCCGTCACAGGAAGTCGTGCTCGAGCTGGCTGAGAGCCTGGTTGCACGTGGGGTAGAGCTTGATCGCATCGGTCAGTCCCATAGCAACGTCCTGGCGACGTTGGACCAGCGTGATATGGATCTGAAACGCCTGTCGGATGAGCATGCTGAGGCGCTTTCGACGATCGTAGAGAGAGACGCGCAAATATGGGATTTTGATCATCGTCTGACTACGGCTGGTGAGCAACTTTCCCACGCCATGGCAACGGTTGTTGAACGCGACGAGCAGTTACAACAGGTTAACGCGCAGTTGGAAGAGTTGGGGCAAATGCATACTCACGCCCAGGCTGTTGTTCAAGAACGAGATAGAGAGCGGGCCGAAGAGCAAGCGAAGCTGGAGCGAGTTTTCGGCAAGCCTGTCATTGGCAGACTGTTTCGTGCTGTTTGGACAAATGAAAGCAAATGAGGGACGTTGATCTTGTCGTCCCCGTTTACGACGGTTATGTTGAAACTCGGGCCTGTATCCAGTCTGTGCTCGATACCGTTACTCAGGCCTGGGCACGAATTATTCTCATCAATGACTGCTCTCCCAGCCCGGAAATAACCAGGTACCTCCAGCAGGTGGCGCAACAGCGCAGCGATATAGTGCTGTTGGAAAACGAGCAGAATCTGGGTTTTGTTGCCACTGTGAATCGCGGTATGGGCTACGCGAAAGATCGTGATGTCGTGTTGCTGAACAGCGATGTTGAGGTGGCGGGTGACTGGCTGTCTCGTCTGCGAGAAGCGGCTTATGCCAACCCCGGGATTGGGTCCATAACACCGTTCGCCAACAACGCCACGATTTGCAGCTTTCCTGATTTCTGTAGCGACAACGACCTGGTGTTTGGGCTGCCACTTGCGACTATTGATGCCACTTTCAGTCAACTTTTTTCGGCAACAGACGTCTTCGATATTCCCACAGGAGTTGGCTGTTGCCTGTATTTGTCGCGTGATTGCCTGGACGCAGTAGGCGTTTTTGACGTGGAAACGTTTGGTCGCGGCTACGGTGAAGAGAACGACTGGTGCCAGCGAGCGATCACTGCCGGCTGGCGCAACGTGCACCTGGCAAATGTGTTTGTCTACCACAAGGGCGGCGTGAGTTTCGGAATCGGTAATGATCAACGGATAGCGCGCGCCCAGGAGATCCTTGACCAAAAGTACCCTCGCTACCACAGCGATGTGCAATCCTTTATCGCTGAGGATCCGGCAAGAGCGATGCGTACGAGCGCATGGCTGGCGCTCTTCGCGGCGCAGGACATGCCCAAACTATTGATGGTTTCGCACAAGCTGGGTGGGGGTGCGCAGCAGCATGTCGACGAACTGGCTGCTCTTTATAAAGACCGTGCACTGAGCCTGCAGTTGATGCCGCATGAGGATGGTGAGTCTGTAACCCTCACATGTTTCGATGGCCCACGGCGTTTTAAAGACGGCCTTTTCTTTGACATCAATACGGAATACGACAAGTTGGTCGCTCTGCTGCAGGAGCTGGGAATCGGCAGGGTACATATCCATCACACGATGGGCTTGCATCCGCGGCTTTGGCGTATCGCGGCGGATCTGGAGTGCGAGTACGATCTCACGGTGCACGATTACTACCTGCTGAATGGCAATCCCACCATCACTGATCGTGACGCGCGTTATGTCAGCACCGACCGCAAGGATTTTGATGACTGTTGCGCGCAACACTACCCGCTACCAGCCGGTATTGTTGGTGGGCAGTGGCGACATAATCAGCGTTTGCTGGTCGAAGGCGCCCAGCGGGTGATTTTTCCGTCCGGCGATTGCGCAGTGCGGTTTCAGGCGTTCTTCAGTGTCGCCCAGGCCATAGTGGCATGGCATCCGGATTACGCTCTCTCACAGCCCTACCCGGAGCCGCGGTGGGACTTTAACGCACAGCGGCCGTTGAAAGTTTTGGCGATTGGTGCTCTGAGTCGTGAGAAAGGCGCTGATGTGCTGGAATCTGTCGCGGTAGCAATGGCCGAAGAGCAGATTGAATTCCATTTACTGGGCTACGCCTATCGTGCACTGGATAGTCGAGTGATTTCACACGGTGCCTATGAAAACGCCCATGTAGAAAATCTGGTGGCGCGTATAGCTCCCGATGTCGTTTGGTATCCCGCGTTGTGGCCGGAAACGTACAGCTATACGCTCAGCATAGCGCTGCACAATGGCTTGCCAGTGGTGGTACCCGATATCGGCGCCTTTCGCGAAAGAGTCGATGGGCGAGCATTGAGTGTGGTAATGCCCTGGAACACCTCTGTGGCAGAGTGGGCAACGTTCTGGAATGCGGTGTTGGGGTCACAGCGTTTAGTGGCAGCAACCACCAGGGCCGGCGCGCTGCCTGCGGCGGACGTGCATTTCTATGAGTCTGATTACCTGAAACCTGTACCGTCTATTCGGGGAGAGGCTTCCAAAGCGCGGCTGGATTCACTGATGGCGAACTTGTACGCTCAGTCAGGAGGTTTGTCGCGATCGGAGCGCTTGCTTGCAAGCCTCTGGGGTTTATCCAGGCGGCCCCTGGTGGCGCGGATGGTCTCGCTGGTACCGTTCAGGCTGCAACGTGCAGTCAAGCGCAGGCTGTCGGCGCGACCCATGCACGACATCGTGCGCAAATAGGCGCTTTGGGTGCCTTTTCGGAAATCGCTATGCCGACAGTTTATTTACATATAGGAGCGCCCAAGACGGCCACCTCAACGTTGCAGGCGCTACTGGCGGGTAATTCCGACGCGCTGTTGCAGCAGGGTGTTTTGTACCCGAAACGGTTTCGGCACGGGCATGCTCACCATGTGCTGGTCTGCGACTTGATCGAGAAGTACCAGCGTCATCCTATGCCCGATTTCTGGTACGGCGACCTGCCACGTGGGCAGGCCTGGCGAGCGCTGCAAGACGAAATAGCCGATCACGGTGAGCATATACACTCGGTGATTATCAGTTCCGAGCTGTTCTTCGGTCAAACCGCACACCTGCACGCTATGTTGCGTGACGTGCGCGAGCATCTGCAGGGCCATGAGATCAGAATTGTTGTCTACCTGCGACGTCAGGATGAGCTCTACAGTTCCTTTTACAATCAGGACGTGAAAGGTGTGCGGCAATGGGCCGATAACGCCTATCGCTTTTACGACACGCACCAGATTTTCCAGCTGGACTATTTCGAGCTGATCAGCGCCTGGGGCGAGGGCTTCGAGCCGCACAATATTATCCTGCGCCCGTATGAACAGTCGCAGTGGCATGACGGCAATATTGTCAGCGACTTTTGCCGTGCGCTGGGGGTCACTGCGCTTGGCGGTGGTGACGTGAACAGCAATGAAAGTCTGGGGCCAACCCAGCTGGTTATCAAGCAGGCGCTCAACAGGGTGGGTTTTGACAAATCGCTGAACGACGACGTTGTCAAACTGCTACAGATGCTCTGCCCTGAAAAATCCGTCAAGGGAGTGGTTTATATCAATCGACGGCGCTATGGTGAGTACCGGGAACAGTGGCTGGCAGTGAATCAGCGTTTGTCAGATGCTGTGCTGGGTGGCAAGCCATTGTTCGTTGCACCGATACCCAACGGGAGAGACGTCTTTCCCGCAACCGTTGACCAATCGCTACTGGATGCGTTTTTTCAGGGTTTACATCATTACAGCACGTCCTCGAAGCAGCCGGTTCTGCGCACGTTATTTGCGCGAGCCGCGCTGCTTTTGTTGTTGGAGCAGGGCCGTTGGCCGCAACTGGAAGGCCCGCTGCGCGACGACCTGGTGGCGTGGTCATGAGGCGCGCAGGCAAGGTCCGGGTGTCGCCGGGCACACGGCGGTGGGTGCACATTGGTGACTGAAACCAGCCCTGGTTGGACGCAAGCCCTGTGGAACAGGCGGATGCTGATCTGCATCTTTACCGGTTTCAGTTCGGGCATGCCTCTGTATCTACTGTTTCAACTGGTGCCAGCCTGGTTGCGCGATGAAGGCGTTTCCCTGACCGAGATCGGCTTGTTCGCGTTGGTGGGTATTCCTTACACATGGAAGTTTATGTGGGCGCCGCTGATGGATCGCTGGGTACCGCCATTCCTGGGACGCCGCCGTGGCTGGATGCTTATGTTCCAGCTTGCGCTGATTGTATCCATCGGCGTTTTAGGGATGTTCCAGCCCGCTCAATCCACGTGGCTCATCGCATGGTTGGCGGCTGCGGTGGCTTTTTTCAGCGCCAGTCAGGATGTGGCGATCGATGCTTACCGGCGCGAAATATTGCCAGACAGGGAGTTGGGGCTGGGTAATTCGATTCATGTGCAGGCCTATCGCGTGTCCAGCCTGGTGCCCGGCTCGTTGTCACTGATCCTGGCTGACCTTTTGCCTTGGTCTACGGTGTTCTGGATAACCGGCGGCTTCATGCTGGTCGGTATCGCGATGACCTTGATGGTCGCTGAGCCAGAGTCGGAGTTGCCCCGGCAGCAGAGCATGCGAGAGGCCGTGGTGGCACCCTTTGCAGAGTACCTGCAGCGCAAGGGCTGGCAGGGCTTGCTGTTGGTGCTGGGGTTTATGTTTCTCTATAAGCTGGGTGATAACATGGCCACGGCTTTGTCGACGCCTTTCTATATGGACATTGGCTTCACCATGACCGAAATCGGCCTGGTGGCCAAGAACGCCGCATTGTGGCCTGCCATTGTCGGTGGCCTGATGGGCGGTCTTATCATGGTGCGCCTGGGAATCAATCGCGCGCTCTGGTTGTTTGGCGTTGTGCAGATTGTCAGTATTCTGGGGTTTTGGGTCTTGGCACGTTCTGAGCCCGCGTTGTGGTTGCTGGCCCTGGTGATTGGTTTTGAGTATCTGGGTGTGGGCATGGGGACGGCAGCTTTCACCGCTTTCATTGCAAGGGAGACCAGCCGCATGTATGCAGCAACGCAGTTTGCCCTGTTCACCGCCCTTGCGGCTGTGCCGCGGACCTTTGCCAATGCCAGTACGGGCATGATTTCAGAGGCGATCGGTTGGGCCAATTTCTTCCTGTTGTGTGCCCTGGTCGCGATACCTGGAATGTTGATGCTCTTTTGGGTCGCACCCTGGTCGCGCGAGGCGGAAGAGCCTGATGCCGGTGAGCCTGTATGAATGTATTGCATGTCTACAGGACGTATTTTCCCGACACGCAGGGAGGCCTGGAAGAAGTCATCCGGCAGATCTGCCTTGGGTCGAAGCCTGAAGGCGTAAATAGCCGTGTGTTTACGCTGAGTGAAGAGCCGTATCCGCGTAATCTCAACCGGGTTGAGGCTGAGGTGATGCGTGTGAGAAAAACGTTTGAAATAGCCTCCTGCGGTTTTGCGTTGACCGGCATGCGCCGCTTTGCGAGTGCGGTCGAGTGGGCTGATATCGTGCACTATCATTACCCATGGCCTTTTTCTGATCTGATGTATCTCACCGTTGGCCGGCGGCGCCCTGCCATACTGACTTATCACTCCGATATCGTGCGCCAGAAGTTGCTGTTGTCGCTCTATCGTCCGCTCATGCGCAGATACCTGGGCGCGATGGACAGGATCATCGCCACCTCACCCAATTATTGCGCCACCAGCGAAGTGCTCACCGAGTTTGCCGAGAAAGTCGAAGTCATTCCGATCGGCCTCGACGAGCCCTCCTATCCGACATCTGGTCAGTATAACCGTGATCTTGAGGCAACCCGGCAACGCTTTGGCGAGGGTTTTTTCCTGTTCGTGGGTGTGCTGCGTTATTACAAGGGCTTGCATATTTTGTTAGACGCTATGCAAGGGGCTCCCTATAAAGTGGTGATTGTCGGTGCTGGTCCGGTCGAAGCCGAATTGCGCGAACAGGCGCGCAGACTGCAGCTGGACAACGTGGTTTTTGCCGGTTTCTTGCCTGATCGAGAGAAAATGGCCCTGTTCAATCTGTGCAGGGCGGTCGTGTTTCCTTCTTATCTGCGCTCTGAAGCATTTGGCGTGACATTGCTGGAAGGCGCAATGAGCGCCAAGCCGCTGATTTCTGCAGAAGTGGGTTCTGGTACCAGCCACGTCAACATCGACGGTGAAACCGGCCTGGTCGTGCCGCCCAGCGACAGTGTAGCGTTGCGCGCGGCAATGGATCGTCTGTACGCAGAACCCGATCAGGCGCGCCGTATGGGCCGCAATGCGCGCCGGCGCTATGAGAGCCTGTTCACTGGTGTCTCCATGGGTGAGCGCTACGCGGACGTTTACAGCCGGGTCATTCGAGACAGCCGTGCTGCCTAGTCGGGTTACACAATCCCCTGAGCTTGTTTTCCTGCATATCCCGAAAACGGCGGGAACCAGCCAACGAAGTGCATTTGTGCGGCACTATGGCGAGCAGAATGTATTCTGGATTGGACGAGATTGCTCGCCCAATGTGCGGCGCTATCCAGCGCGCAAGATCGCTTCGCGAGGCCTGGTGGGAGGTCACCGCCCGCTGTCATTCTATCCGTCTGCTGTGGATGGAGTGTTCTGCGCCGTAATCAGAGATCCCGTCGCCCGGGCAATTTCCCTGTTCAGTTACTACACTCAGCCCGATAAAGCGCGCTCTGCCGAGGCCAGGCAGATGCGCCACAAAATGCTGCGCCGCTATATCAGGGCGGGGATTCAGCCGGATTCGATGCTGGAGTCGATTCGTCGCTGCCGTCCCTTTCGCCGGGAGATCAGCAATATGCAGTGCGCATACCTGAGCACCGGGCGGCGTGACTTCGGTGGTGTGATGCGGGCGCTGGGGCAACGTGACATGATCATTGGCACCATGGAGAACTACAGCGCCTTCTTTGACACGCTTTCTGGGCTTTTGGGTTGGGCAGATGTGCTTCCGGTGACCGTTAATCGAAGCCAGGAGGATTATGCAGAACACTACATGGCAGATGAGGAGTTGCTGGCGCTGATCCACGAACTTAATCAGGAAGATACACGTCTTCTGGAGCATGTGAGCGCGCTACCGGGTGAGGTACTCGTCAATATCGCCAAACCGGAGGCGCGACAGGAGCGCCTGCGCCAATTGCCACTGAAGCCATGGATGCGCTCAGATGCACGGGCACGATGGAAGCAGATTGCCTCAGATTACTGGCCGGCCAAGAGTTCTGTAAACGCGCCGCTTGACTACAGGCAGATCAGTGTTTTCAGGGATGCGGGTGTGTTGTGTGCAATCCCCCCTGGCAAATCCCGCTCGTTGGTTCAGCGTTGGCTGATTCGGGCAGCGGCTGTACCACACAGTGAGGCGCTATTGGCACTTGGAGCCGAGCGGGTGATACAAAAATTTGATACAGGGTTAGCGCTTTCAGACTGGTCCGATGCCTGTATCGCGCAGCTGCTTGCCGACGAGCAGATGTTCAGGTTTGCGTTGCTGCACGACCCGGTTGATCGATTGCTGGATGTATATCTCGACGTGTTCGTGGCACGCAGGTCTACGCTACGGCATAGCCCTCGATTGGCTGCCTGTATTGCAAGCGTGCAGGGCCGTACCGAGGCAGACCTTGATCGTGGTATCAGTTTTCGCGAGTTTGCAGGGTACTTACTGCAGCAACAACCGGATGAAATGCACGAGCTCTGGCGTCCGCAATGTCACGCAGTGGATCTTCTGGGGCCTGACGTGCGTCTCTATCGGCCTGATCAACTGATGATTCTGAGTGCCGATTTGCTGGCGCAGAAGGGTATTCAGAGTGCGCCAACGGGTGTAGCCAGGGCGATGCGCCTGATACCGGCATCGTCTGGCAGAGAACCTGCCTTGTCTGGCAAGTATGCCGATGTGATGCCGGCCGATCTGCCCGATCAGCTTGTTGATTGCCGCGAGCAACTGCTGGATGCCACCCTGCTCACCCAGCTGAGGCAAAAGTACGAGCGGGACTGTTTGCTTTACACTACTATAGCGACAGCTGAACAAGAGCAACTGCAACCATGACTATTGGAGCCGAGCGCATAAATGCCAGAATAACCCGCGAGATTACTGCGCGGCGGCTGGAGCGGGATCGCTATTCAGGCGAGGGGCTGGTGTTGAATCCATTGTTATTGCCGGTTGCAAATCATGGCCTCACGATTGATTACAAACAGAAGGCGTGTTCTTTACGCGATCTGTTGACGCAATATGATCGGCAGTTCGTTAAAAACTCCTATCTTGTCGTATTGAAGCGAGATGCGGATGTGCAGGGCATGAATGATCGGCTGACACAGTTGCGTACAGGTCAGGTGTCGCGTATCGAATTGATCTTTCGCTTGCGCTATGGCGCAGAAGGTCGTTCACATGCAGTGCGGGTGAAAGGCCTGTCACGTGCGTTCGCCGCCGATCGGTTGCGTCGGGTGCCTGTTGTTGGCGGAGTGTTTGGTTTTTTGCGGGCTTTGTATTACCTGCCCCGATTGCAAAGGGACATGGAAGAGATGAGAGGTTACATCGCCATGCAGAAGAACGATTCTGACGAAAGGGATACGACAATAGTGGATCACCAAAACACTGAGTTTGCTAGAATCGCTAGATTCCTTCAGAAATAATCCGCTTTTAATCTGACGATTTATCTATGAATGTCCTCGTGTTAAATACTCAAGTGCCATTTTGCTACGGTGGTGCAGAGGTTCTGGCTGAAGATCTGGAGCAGCAGCTGCGTATCGCGGGGCATGAAGCTGCGACGCTGACTCTACCGTTTAAATGGTATCCGCAGCAAACCCTGGTCAATACGCTGTTAACTGCAAGGTTACAGGATATCAGCAGCTTCAATGGCATGAACGTCGACAAAGTGATTGCACTGAAATTTCCGCTGTGGATGATTCCGCACGACGATATGGCTTTGTGGATACTGCATCAGCATCGCGCTGCCTATGATCTTTGGGATTCAGATTTGTCCGATCTGGCTGCTATGCCGGATGGAAGAACACTTCGCGATCTGATCCGACGTGAAGACACGCGGGCTTTTTCCGGGTGTAAGCGAATTTTCACGATATCGGAAACGGTGAGTGCGCGTTTGCGTCAGTACAATAAACTGGAGTCCGGCGTTTTATACCCACCGCCACGCGCTATGGATTCGTTTCATGTTGAGTCCTACGGAGACTACTTTTTCTTTCCCAGCCGCATCACCCAGATAAAGCGGCAGGCGCTGGTTGTCGAGGCGCTGGCGCAAGTGCCGGAGCCTGTTAAGGTGGTGTTTGCGGGCACGGCTGACAGCCCGCATTATCTTGATGTACTGCGCTCGCGTGCCAAAGAGCTGGGCGTGGAGAATAAGATTGAATGGCGTGGCCGCATCTCGGAGGAAGAAAAGTTTACGCTTTATGCGAATGCCAGGGCCGTGATTTTTCCGCCGGTGGATGAAGACTACGGCTATATCACTCCTGAGGCGATGTTATCGTCCAAGGCGGTTATAACATTGCAGGATTCCGGCGGCGCCACTGAGTTTGTAGAACATGAAGAAAGTGGCCTTGTAGTGGCTCCAGATGACTATTCTCTGGCGAGTGCAATGAGCCAGCTGTGGAACGATCCAGCGATGGCAGAGCGCATGGGCCAAAACGCCCGGCGCCGTATAGATGACTTTGATTTGTCGTGGTCAAAAGTCCTTGGGAAGTTGCTCTGACATGCGGTTGTGCTGGATATCTCCTGTCGATCCGCAGCTGACAGAGATCGCTCGGTATAGTCGGGACCTGTTGCCGTATCTGGCGCAACTTACTGATATCGAAAATGTAGCTGACGGCACTGGTGCCGTTGGTCCCAGGTGGGAGGGGCTCCTGGCAGCGCAACTTGAACCCATTCCAGGCGCCGCCGCACTGCCGGTGTATCACATTGGGAACAACCCGCTTCATGTCGACATCTACACGCAGTCTGTGAAGGAACCGGGCATCGTTGTGCTCCACGACCTGAGTCTCGTTGATCTCGCCAAGCATATCTCCCATGAGCGCGATGATCCTGAGTGGTGGAAGGACCAGATGGTGCTGCAGTATGGTGAGGACATTCGCGCGCTGGTTAATCGCAGCGATCGATCTGTTAACGACTACAGGCTGATGGTTGCAGATTACCCATTATTCCTGCCGTTTGTGTCCCACGCATTGGGTGTCGTCGTGCACTCTCGCTATGCGCACGACGTGCTGGTGACGAGTTTGCCATCGGATTTGTCAGTGTGTCGATTGAATCTCCCGGTGGAGCTGCCCGCAGCTCTGGTTTCGGAGACAGATTATTCAGAGCGTCCACTACGTTTCGTTTTTTGTGGCCACGTTGGACCAAACCGGCGGTTGCCCGAGTTTTTCCAGGCCTGGGGGCGTCTGGCTGACCCCTCCAGAATCAGCTTGTCATTGTTCGGTAAAATCACTAACCGGACACAGCTATTACAGCAGGCTGAGCGCTGTGGTGTTGCGCAGTATCTTGAGTTTCATGGTTTCGTCAGTGACAAGGAACTGTCGGAGCATCTGCAGCGAGCGCACTTTGCCTTGAATTTGCGCTGGCCGACAATGGGGGAAAGCTCCGCCAGTCAGCTACGTTACTGGGCGGCGGGTTTGCCTACTCTGGTGACTGACACAGGTTGGTATGCTGAGGTCCCGGATGCGGTGGTGTGTAAGATATCAGCGCAGAACGAAATAGGCGATTTGAGTGCGCTGTTGGAGCGTGTCATCGCAGATCCACAAGCGTTTGCAGACATCGGTAGGCAGGGGTTCGAGTACTGTCAAAGAAATCACTCGATGCAATCCTATGTAGAGGGGTTTGATGCGTTTTCCAGGCAGTCTTTTGCGCGCCGTCTGGCTTACTCTACTTTGGATGAGTCACTGGTTTCGGTGATCGCCCCGATGTGCGATAGCAGTACAGACCTGATGTTGTTCCAGCCCGCTATAGAGACGGCGGTTGCTTTAATGGACAACTCTGAAAACGATATTAGGGAAAACGACAAATGAAGAATGCTGTTGTTACCGGAATCTCCGGGCAAGACGGGGCGTACCTTGCCCGGTTACTGCTGGATAAGGGCTATCGCGTCTGGGGTGCTACCCGTCGCACCAGTTCACTCAATCATTGGCGTCTGCAGGAAGTCGGGATCCTCGGGCACGAAAACCTGCATCTGGTTGACTATGACCTGACCGATTCCGGGGCTGCCATCCGTTTACTGGAGCGCAGCAAGGCAGACGAGGTGTACAACCTGGCGGCACAGAGTTTTGTCGGCGTTTCTTTTGATCAGCCGATTACGACTGCGGAGATCACCGGGCTTGGTCCAGTGCACCTGCTGGAGGCCATACGCACTGTGAATCCCGCGATCCGTTTCTATCAGGCTTCCACATCAGAGATGTTTGGCCTGGTGCAGGCAGTTCCCCAATCCGAGAGTACGCCGTTCTACCCAAGAAGCCCGTATGGGGTCGCCAAGCTGTACGCGCATTGGATGACGATCAATTACCGGGAGTCCTACGGTATCTTTGGTTGCAGCGGGATTCTCTTCAATCATGAGTCGCCGCTGCGTGGGCGAGAGTTTGTGACGCGCAAGATAACCGATGCCGTGGCGCAGATCGAGTTAGGCAAACTGCAGACCCTTCAACTGGGTAACCTGGACGCCAAGCGGGATTGGGGTTTTGCCGGTGATTATGTAGATGGCATGTGGCGTATGTTGCAGCAGGACGTGTCCGATACCTGGGTGCTGGCGACTAATCGGACCCAGAGCGTACGCGATTTCGTTGAGCTGGCTTTTGCGGCCGTCGGTAAAGACCTGGAATGGCAGGGCACTGCCGAGCAGGAGCGAGGGCTGTGTGCGAAGACTGGCGCTGAGCTGGTTGCGGTAAACCCTGAATTTTACAGGCCTGCCGAAGTGGAGCTGTTGATCGGGGATGCCTCCAAAGCCAGGGCAGACCTGGGGTGGGAAGCCAGCACGACTCTTGAGGCACTGTGCGCCATGATGGTTGAAGCGGATCTTGAACGCCAGAAACACGGTTTTTCGTTTTAGATATGAACAAGCGCGCATTAGTGACGGGTCTGGGCGGATTCACCGGTGCTTATGTTGCCGCCGCTCTGGAGTCAAACGGCTGGGAAGTAGTGGGGCTCGATGTTGCGGATTGTGCGACTGGTAGCGGTTCCGTTGATTTACGCGACGCCACTGCTGTGGCGAAGCGCGTGAATGAAATACGCCCCGACGCCGTGATTCACCTCGCCGCGATTGCCTTTGTGGCCCATGATGATGTGGCAGATATGTATACGACCAACGTCATCGGTACCCATAACCTGCTGCAGGCGTTGGCGGGCCTGGAGTTACTACCGCAGAAGGTCGTACTGGCCAGCAGCGCAAATATCTATGGCAGTGTGGAGGTCGATATGCTGGACGAAGGTAGTCCGATGCATCCGGGCAACAACTACGCTGTTAGCAAGTGTGCCATGGAGATGATGGCTGCGACCTGGCAAAGCAAGCTGCCGATTGTTATCACGCGGCCATTCAACTACACCGGCGTCGGTCAGTCGAGCGCGTTTCTGGTGCCGAAAGTAGTGGATCATTTTGCACGGGCCGAGAAGCGTATTTCACTGGGTAATATTGATGTGTACCGGGATTTTTCCGACGTGCGCACTGTGGCTGAGGCCTATGCACGGCTGCTGGAATCCGGACAGGCAGGGCAGGTTTACAATATCTGCTCCGGTCACGTCTATTGCATCGACGATATTTTGCGCATGTTGTCGCAGATTGCCGGGTACCAGATCGCTGTTGATATCAATCCACAGTTTGTGCGTGAAAACGAAGTGCGACGCCTGGGTGGCTCAAACAAGCGATTACTGTCGGCCGTTGGTGTGATGCCGCAGATCGACCTGGCGGACACGCTGAATTGGATGTATGAGGCCCGTGTGGGCCAATGAAGGTATTGCTGGACGTCTCTTCGGTTGCTTTGCCGCTGTCCGGCATAGGCCGCTACGCGCTGGAGTTGGCGCACCATCTGCCTGCTCAGCCGGGGGTGGATGAGGTATTGTACTTGCGCGATGGCCGCGTTGTAGCAACACTGCCTGTGCCGCAAAACGTTGAGCCGGCCAAATCGAGCCGCTGGCGCAATTACCTGAAGGCGTTGTTGCCCTATAGATGGCTATTACGTCCCTATCGTAAAAAAAAGCAGCGACGCCTGGGCGCAAGTCTGGCCGCTTATCGCGATTATGTGCTGCAATCACCCAATTTTTCGATTCCGCCGGTGGCTGGACGCTCGGTCGTCACCATCCACGACCTCTCGGTTTTTCACTTTCCGCAGTTTCACCCGCCGGATCGAGTGCGCTATCTCCGGGACGAGATTACATTCAGCGTACACGCTGCTGACGCGGTGGTAACGGATTCAGAATTCGTGCGTGAGGAATTGCTGCAGCTTTTCCAACTGCCCGAAGCAAAAGTGACCGCCGTACCGCTGGGCGTGTCGAGCCTTTTTAAACCCCGGCCAACCTCTCAAACTGGTGAGGTGCTGGCGCGCTATGGGCTGCGCGGAGCAAACTACATACTCAGTGTTGGGACGATAGAGCCTCGTAAGAACATCGATGCGCTGTTGGATGCCTACATGAAGCTGAGCGATACGCTGCGCAAGTGCCATCCATTGGTCATTGTCGGTGGCAGTGGTTGGAATAACGCGAAAGTCATGGCGCGGCTGGCGCAGATGCATGCGAGCAGGCAGCTGATCTATCTCAGCTACGTTAATGAAAGCGATCTGCCGCACATTTATAGCGGCGCCACCGTATTCTGTTATCCGTCGTTCTATGAGGGCTTCGGTCTCCCTGTTATTGAGGCGATGGCCAGTGGCATTCCGGTGGTGTGTTCAAATGCCTCATCTCTACCTGAAGTGTGTGGCGGTGTTGCATCGCAGTTTGATCCTTACAATGCACGGGCGATAGCGGCAGCGCTGCAGGGCGCTCTGGAAGATAGCGCGTGGCGCTCAGAGGCCGCCGCCCTGGGGGTTGATCATGTGCAGCGTTATCGCTGGGATGCAACGGCGAAGGCGATGCTGACGATCTACGAGGGGCTCCCCCAATGATCGATAGACCGAGTGCGGGCAGCGTATGACATCTCGCGACGCTATTATTGCCGTGGATGCGCGTCCGCTGTGTCACCCCGGCACTGGCATCTATCGCTATACCAGGGAGTTGTTGCTACGCATGACTGGGCTTGGCGGCACCTGGTACCTCTACTCGGCGCAACCCTACGACACCACTGGGCTGAAGGCAGTCAACATCCATCATCGCTCTGCGGACGTGCCCTCCGTCGTGCGAGCGTCCCAGATGGCACACCTGTTTTTTCCGCAATGGGCGAAGCGCGACAAGGCCACGGTTTTCTGGGGGCCCAGGCATCAGCTGCCATTGTACTTGCCCTCTTCCGTGCGGCAGGTGGTCACCATACATGATCTTGTCTGGCAGCGTTATGGCCACACCATGCGCTTTCCGGGGCGCCAGATGGAGGCCTTTTTCATGCCCCGCGCGTTGCGCGAGGCCGATGCAGTTGTCGCTGTATCTCAATTCACTGAGACTGAAATTCATACGCTGTATCCAGGCCTCGCGAAGAAAATAGAAGTGGTGCCCGGGGCGAGCCATCTGGCCGATTCTGGCAAGTCTCAATCCGGCCGGCTCCCACCAGAGCGGGACACCGGTTTTCTGTTTGTGGGTACGTTGGAGCCGCGCAAGAATTTGCCGCTGTTGTTGCGCGCCTATGCCAGATACCGCGAGCAAACGCCGCATCCACTACCACTGACGATAGCGGGTGGACGAGGCTGGGGGCAGGTCGATCTGGACCGACATTTGTCTGAGCTGCACCTGAAAAACTGCGTCAGAGTGCCGGGAACGGTCTCTGAAACCAAGCTGGCACAGCTCTACCGCAGCGCGCGAGCCCTGGTAATGCCGTCGCTTTACGAGGGTTTTGGTTTGCCCGTGGTTGAGGCACTGTCGCAGGGAGTGCCGGTAGTGGTCTCCGCGGCATCAGCCATGTCTGAAGTCGCGGGTGATGCCGGATTGTTTGTTGATCCGCTGAATGAGCGCCAGATGGCAGAAGCGCTGCTTAGCCTGGGTCATGATGATGATGTGCACCTGAGATTGCGCAATGCGGCCGCAAATGAGTCCAAACGGTATGACTGGGAACGCTCAGCCGGTAAAATGTTCGAGATACTCACGAGGCAAGCGAATGCTTGATGTTGTTCACGGAACAGTCTCACAGTTTTGCGACTGCTTCTCCTCGCTCTATTGGACACCGAGCCGGTTATGCTTTTTCTAGTTTATTCGTCGATCAATGAGCAGTCCATTGCCAGTAGCCTCGGCGCCGTCGACTATAGCTATTATTTTGTGTTGCGGCGCTTCCTGCCATTGCTGGAACAGTTGGGTGACGTTGAGGTACTGAGCGAACCACCCACAGATGAGGATGTCGAGCGCTTCCAGCAGCGCGACAAGTGCCTTTACCTGTCTTTTACGCCGCCTGACAAGCTGGTTCGGCTGACGGCCTGTCCCGCAGTACCTGTGTTTGCCTGGGAATACAGCACATTGCCCACTGAGGCATTCAACTGCGAAACAGACAACTGGGCGCAGGTTTTGTCTGATTGTGGCAAGGCAATTACGCACTCCAGTTTTGCCGCAGATGCGGTAAGGAAAGAGCTGGGAGATGGATACAAAATAGCTTCCATTCCTGCGCCGCTTTGGGACTCCATGCAGCCAGTACGTGATAAAAGGCTCGCTTCGGGCCCACAGGGTCTGGCCGGGCTGAAATTGCATTGCACCATCATCGACAGTGCAAATTACGACATAAGCAATACATCGGTCCGCCCGCTCAATGCGTCCGGGCAGGGCGCTGCGCAACATTCGTTGCAGAATAACGCCACCGCCCTAGTGCCTGCCTGGCAGGGCGAACCTGTCGAGTATCGACTCACGGCAGATGACAATGTGCTGACGTTGATTGGCTTCAATCCCGCCGAGCATTGGGGGGTATGGTCACGCTCCGGGCACCCCTGGATCATGCTTGACCAGACGGTGTCCGGGGATGTTGAGCTGGAGATCACCTTGCGTGGCTATGCCCACAATGTTGGCCAGCTACTGGGCATTCAAATTGGATCAGCCAGGGGGACGGTGATACTGGGCGACGAACTGAAAACGCACCGCTTGCGCATGCGCATTGCCGAGCCGTGTAATTTTCTCTCGTTTGCCGGCGTGGAAAATCGCGCCATTGATATGGACGACCCCAGGGATCTCGGGCTTGGAATATCGCGTCTGGCGGTCAGGAGAGTGGAATCGAATGCCCATGATGTTGAACCATATGCGCTGGAGATGTCACGCCCAGACCTTGAAGTGAGTGGTTTTCATCCGGTTGAGGCGGTAGGTCGGTGGACGGCATCCGCGCATTGTGACCTGTTGCTACCTTTTTCAGTTGGGGGCGATGTCTCGCTGACAGTTGAACTCTTTCACCTGGTGCATAATGCGGGCCGCCAGATAGAGATTGTTCTCGGTGATAAGCGTGAGACCGTTACGGTCAATCCTGATGAGCCCTTTATTAAAATCAGTTTCAGCGATGTGTGCAGTACGGATTACCTTTGTTTCGAAAATGTGGGCTTGGGCGGCAGCGGGAGTGCGGGAGATGATCGCCAACTGGGTCTGGGTATCAGCCGTCTCATATTTTCCCAGAGGCACTCCCGGGTTCCCGAGAAATCAATATTCCGTAAGGCGAAGAGACCTGGATCAACAAACGCCGCCCCCGGGATTCTCTATACGTCAATATTCAACCCCAACGACGGACGCAAGAACTGGGAAGATATTATTACTGCCTTTGTATATGCGTTTCGCGAGGCTCCCCACGTTACCCTGCTGGTGAAGATCACCAATCACGAACTGGCTATGTTCTTCGAGGATATTTTTACCTTTTTTATGGAGCTGCATCCCTTTCAGTGTCGCCTGGTATTTATTCATGGCTATCTGGAAAGTGAAGAGTACCAGCAGCTGCTGCAACACAGCCAATTCACTGTCAATGCGTCTCGTGGAGAAGGGCAATGCCTGCCACTCATGGAGTTTATGTCAAGCGGTGTGCCGGCGATCGCTCCAGCAAATTCCGCGATGCTGGATTATGTAAACGCCGACAATGCTTTTATTGTGGATTCCAGTGAAGAATTGACGTACTGGCCGCATGACCCAAGGCAGGTGTTTCGTACCTGTTGGCATCGCATCAACTGGCAAACGCTGCGTGACGCATTCGTAGCGAGTGAGCGTGTCTATCGCACAGAACCTGGCGGTTACAAGGCGATGTCTGAGGCTGCCATTGCTTCGCAAGAAGCCTATTGTTCCATGCGGGTCGCACGTCAGAGGCTGGGTGACTTTATCGGCGGTGACGATGCGTAAACCCTCATCCGCCCTGCAAATTCTGGTTTACTCAGAGACGCGCGCGACCACCGTGGCCAGTAACCTTGGTCGAGCGGAGTACAGTTACTATTTTATACTGGAAAAGTATTTGCCCTTGCTGCAGGACATGGGCGAGGTGGTTTTTGTAGACGATCCCGCGATTGAGGTCGACTCCCTGTATCGGAAAGCAGCGGCTGAGGGTTCACGCGCGGTGTTCCTGTCTTTTACGCCTCCCCACCGTACTCAGGGCGGCCTGGCTTGTCCTACGGTGTGTGTTCTGGCCTGGGAGTTTGACTGCATTCCCTACGAAAGCTGGAATACAGATGAACCCTGGAATAACTGGGTACAGGCTATCCGCGAGATCGGCAACGTTCTCACTATTTCGGATTATGCAACACGGGTCATAAAGCAACAGGTGGGTAAGGGTCCTCAGGTACTGACAATTCCTGCACCCGTGACTGCGCAAGCCTCTGTTTGTGAACGCTCGGTAGCAGCGCAACGCCAGCTCTCGCTTGATGCCGCAATTATCGACACGCGGGATTTCGACATTAGCGTCGATAGTGTAACGCCTCGTCAGAATGCTAAAAATGCGTTGGAATCAGCGCAGGCGCAATGGGATGGCCACGCCATAGAATGGATATTCTCCTCTAGTGTAGACAACGCTGGCCAGTATCTCGTGGGTTTTTATGGCGAGGAGGATTGGGGTTGTTGGTCCAAGACCTCAACCCCCAGCATTATATTGCCATGGAGCGTGAATGGTGAGATCGAGCTGTCCCTTGAATTGGTTGGCTACGGGGAAAATCAGGGCAGGGAAATAACCGTCACCATGGGTAACGTTGTTCAAGGGATTACCCTTGGCGAGAGCCTGACCCAACACACTTTGCATTTCACTCTGCCCGAAGCTGTGAGCAGCCTGCATTTTGCGGACGTGTTGGCCATTGCCGCTCCCGGTGCCCGAGATCACCGCACCTTGGGCCTGGGCATTAGCCAGCTGTCGCTATCTCGTGTGACCGAAACCGCTGCAGCTGATGCTGTTGTCGCTGCTGACGATCAAGGCGTGCAGGCCCAGAACGATGATATCGCTCGCAGCCAGCCCGCCACGCTGACCTTCGATGGGCCGGTGTATTGTTCGGTTTTCAACCCCGCAGACGGGCGCAAGAACTGGCACGATATGGTCACGGCTTTCTGCTGGGCTTTCAGGGACGACGCTGATGTGACGCTGGTGATGAAGATGTCGCATCACAACCGCTCGGTTTTCCTGGGTGAATTACTGCTGTTGTTTTCCCGGCTGTCACCGTTCAAATGTCGCGTAATAGCAATACACGGTTATCTGTCTGCTGAGGAGTTGAATGCACTTGTTCATACAGCAGACTATTTTGTGAATACATCGCTGGCCGAGGGGCAGTGCTTGCCTTTACTGGAATTCATGGCCGAAGGTGTACCTGCGCTGGCGCCATACCATACAGCGATGGAAACCTATATCAACAGCGATAATTCGTTCGTTGTTAAATCAAGTCATCAGCCGCACATATGGCCCAATGATCCGCGACGTGCCTACCGCACGGTGTCCAATCGTATTGATTGGGAATCATTGCGTCGCGCCTACATTGAAAGTGCCGGCGTGCTGCGAAATGATCCCGAGCGTTATCAGCGCATGCGCCATGCTGCCGCTGAGATCGTTCGTACCCATTATGCTCCCGGTAAGATCGCTGAAGACCTGGCGAAGTATCTGGTGAAAACAGCGAGACCGGTGCGATGGTTGCAACGAATTTTCGGTTGATTCGCGACATTGAGGTGCTGCGAGCAGTGGCCGTACTGGGCGTGATTCTCCAGCACATGAATGGAAATCTTTTTCCCAAGCTGGCTGCTTCCCAGGGATTGCCTTCCGTGTTCTATGGCGGCTGGGCAGGGGTTGATTTGTTTTTTTGTATCTCCGGCTTTGTCATCGCACGCTCATTTTTGCCCCGGGCAATGAACCCATCACATGAGGAGCCCTATCGTTATCTGGCATTTCGATTCTGGGTCTCACGACTTTTTCGCCTTGCGCCGTCCGCGTGGTTCTGGCTGTTGGTAATCCTGGCCCTGTGTGTTGGTTATAATCGATCGGGTGTATTTGGCACGCTGGAAACCAATCTCTGGTGGACGATCTCGGGCATTTTCAATTTCTCAAACTACCTGTTTGTACAGTATTTCGGCGTGGCGAAACCCGGCGTCAGTTTTGTGTACTGGAGTCTGTCGCTGGAAGAGCAGTTTTACCTGTTGTTTCCGATTGTGGTTTGGCTGTTCAAACGTCGGCTGGTTTGGTTTCTTGTGGCGGTGGTGCTTGTTCAGCTTTTTCAGGAGCGCGGCCTGTACCAGATGATGTTTCGTACAGATGCGATAGCTCTGGGTGTTTTACTGGCGATGACGCATTCAGCCACTGCCGGTGTGCTCACCAGGCTGCGTGGTATCTGTAATGGCTGGCTTGCCTGCGGCTTGGTGCTGTGCCTCATTGCAGCGTTGTTCTATATTGGCAGCTTTCGCCAGGTTGAAATGCCCCTGCAGGTCGGATTAGTCGCATTGGTGTCTGCGGTGCTGGTCTGGCTGTGCAGTGGCGCGGAGGTGGTGGTGTGTCGCGGGGGATTTTTTGGCCAAAGCCTGCTTTGGATCGGTAAACGCTCCTATGCCATGTACCTCATTCATATTCCCGTGTTGTTTTTTATTCGAGAGAGCGCGTTTCGGGCAGATGTCTCGCTGGCGGAACACCCGTTGATAGCATCAATGCTCGCGTTACTGATGATTTTTTTACTGGCTGCTGCAAACTATCGCTGGCTGGAAGCGCCATTGCGCGCTCGTGGCAAATCCATAGCCGCAGGCATCGGCAACAAACAGCGCCACCCTCAACGATCAAACTGAAGGAACCTGTCTCATGAGTGATAAAGAACGGCCAAAGGCCACCGCTGTCGGCCTGCAAGACAGGGTTCTGGAGGGCTGGTTCAATGGCAAGACCTCGGAATTGGCGCCGGGCGTATTTATTCGGGCCAGCGACACCGTTATTGATGTGGGTTGCGGCGATGGAGGCTTTATCGGTTTTTGCGCACGCCAGGGCGCTGAAGTCATTTTTGTTGATCGCGATGCGGAAAAAGTGGCTGCAACCGAAGCGCGGGTCAAACCATCGGGGGCGCATGCTTACCGCGCTATTGTTTCTGATTGCGATCCAATCCCGCTGGAAGACGGTACCGGTGATCTTGTGATTTGCACGGAAGTCCTTGAGCACGTTGCCGACCCTGCCCAGTTCCTGGCCGAATTGGTGAGGATTACCAAGCCGGGTTCCAGGCTGCTGATCACCGTGCCTGATGACCGCTCAGAGCGGCTGGTCGCATCGACCGCACCGAAAATGTATTTTGAGGAACCCAATCACATCCGCATTTTCAGCACCGAGGAGTTTATGGCGCTGATAGAAAGCGCCGGCCTTGAAATTGAAAGCCACCTGCAGGTCGGTTGCTTCTGGAGTATTTATTGGCCCCTGTCGTGGTTGACCTGTGACCCTCACGGCGAAGGCTTGCCGGTAGATAACCCGCATCCGATTACCGATCACTGGACACGCCTGTGGTTGGAACTGCAGCAGCATCCTGAGGGCGGCAAAGTGCGTGATGCGCTCAATACCCTGCTGCCTAAATCCCAGTCTATTCTGGCGCGCAAACCGGCGTAGCGACGGTGTCCACTGCAATTACAATCGATTTTCTGGTGCCGGGTTTCAGCAAGTGCGGCACCACAACGCTGTGCTCGTTGCTCGCCCAGCATCCGCAGTTATATATTCCCGAGCTGAAGGAACCCTGGTATTTCAGCGCGGACGATTTCGAACAACGTGGAGAGGACTACGCACGGCATTTTGCGCCAGCCAGTGCAGGGCAACTGCTTGGCGAGGGCAGTGTCAGTTACAGTGGTTACGAGAAGGAAGACATCTCGATCAGCCGTATCTTTGACAACAATCCTCACTGCCGCTTTGTTTTCATTGCACGCAATCCGCGCAAACGCATTGAATCCAGTTTTCGCGAGATGCATAACAGTGGAGTGAAGTTTGGGCTCAATGCGCCTTACGCGCTGTCTGAGTGCCTTGATGTCTTTCCACAGATGCTGAATGACTCACTCTATTTTCAGCGTATATCAAAGTACGTTGATACCTTTGGCGCACACTCGATACAGGTGGTCTTCCTGGAGGATTTACAGCGTGATGCACCGGCTGAAATGCGGCGCTGTTTCAAGCACCTTGGGGTTGATCCCGATTTTCAGGTTGCAGCCGGCGTGCGGCTGAATCAGGGTAGTCAGAAGGTCTACGACTCTCGCCTGTTGCGGGCTCTGCGCAGCCACCCGTGGACGGGCTTCAAACTGGCCCGGTTTTCGCCAGAACAGCAAGACAGGGTACTGCGGCCGCTGGGCTTGCGGCCCGCATTCAGTAAGCCGGTGCAGTGGGATGCTGCATCGCTGCAGTTGCTGGAGGAGCGTGTTATGCCGGACAGTCGCGAGTTCCTGGCTGCCTATGGTAAACAGCCTGGCTATTGGGAGATGCGCTCACCCGCATGACGGGTGCTTACTGCAGCGACTCGTAAAGCTCGAAATCCTCGCGGTAGTAGTCATGCACTCGCTGATAAGTGTCCCCAGCTTCAAAAGAAGCAACGTCAAAATCCTTGAGCTTGTCGATGTCGGTGGCGGTCATCGCAGCGATGTTTGCCACCCGCTGCCCTGTGCTGGTGGTGCGATTTCGATGCCCCAGTTTGATTTCCTTGCCGGTAATTTCACAGAGCTTGTGTTCCAGTGCGCCCATGTCCTCCAGCCTGAAAATGCGACTCATGTTGCGAATGCCGCGAAAATACAGGTGCTGGGGCCGCCAGTGCGTATCCAGCTGCCAAGGGTCCTGCTGCACCACGTAACCGACAAACTCGTCGAAGCTGATGCTGCGCTCGCGATCGATAGCGTTGGTGTTCTGTACTGCACTGATGACAGGGCGCGTGTGCAACAGGTTGCGATCGCTGTGCCGATTGATCACGAACTTCTCGAGGTAGGCACTGCGCAGGCGATCGAAGGGGGCGCGTATAACCCCGAAGCGAAAATAGTCGTCGGCTGCGAGCATCTCGCGCGCCTCTTCTATCGGCCGGTCTTTCATCAGCGCGCCGGTATTGAAGCGGTCTGTAATGAGGTGCACGTCAAGTTTCAGTGCCAGTTCAGGATTGTTAATTCCTGCCAGCTGCACCATCAGTGCCTTTAGCGATGTGCAGCCGCATTTGGCAATCGGTATGTATTGCAGCTTGTACGCATCGGCCACCATCATAGAATTATAGGGCCATCGCAGACCGTTATTATTGCCCTGTTGCCATACGTTGGCTGCCTGCTCCAATACCGACTTTGAACGGTCTTTTTTGTTGCCCTGTTTGATCAGCACCAGCCGTGGGTGTTCCGCAGCAATGCGCTCCACCCAGTACTCACCACGCTGCAGGAAGCCCACCCGAATACCGGCTGTTTCCTCTTTGAACTCTGCTGGAATAACCACTTCCAGCATCTGTTGATGAGTGGCGCCGGCCGGAATCTCTGCCTGCAGGGCGGTTCGAGCGCACTCGAACTCCAGCGTTGAACCGTCGGCATCTACCAGGCGAAAAGACAACAGCACCCCGTTGCCCCCATCGGGAGACAGCGCGTGATCAGACTTATTGTGTACTGTAATGGGCAGTTCTGCGTGCAGCGCATCCCTGGGTACCGTCAGCACCTCTTCGGCCTCTATGGTGACCTGGGCCCACGCATCGCGCGGGAAGAGGGCAGCGGTGTTGTTGCTCGGTGCCATTGAGTGTGCTCCGGTAGTTAATTTGTTTGTTGTCGGTGCGGCAAGCTTTGCGTCTGTTTGCTTCAGTGGCTGCTAGCCCTGCCCGGGCCGCCAGCGATAGCGCTTCAAATCGATTCGGTCGTTTGGTCCCAGTTCCACGCCATCCGCCTCCAGTCGCGATTTTTGCCGAAAGTAGGCGGTTGACCCCTGCGGCAACGATATCCTGCCGGCACTGTTGACCACCCTGAACCATGGGATTTGGCTGTTATCGGGCAATTTGCGCAGCGCGAATCCAACGCGTCTCGCAGCCCCGGGCAGGCTTGCATAGCCGGCGACATCGCCATAGCTTGCCACTTTCCCCGGCGGTATCTGGCTAACGACCTGCCAAATCTGCTGGTCAACGCTGTTTGCGAGCGCGCGGTTCAAAACTCGCCTGCCCCTTTGGATTGAGCCCGGGCGAAGTCTAGCACTCGCGTGGCCGTGATCGGAACCTTGTTTTTGACCGGGGCGGTGCTGTCTCACTTGTATTATGAGCCAGAGGCCCAATATGGAAAGGAGGAGAGTGCTTACATGCGTTTTATTCTATTGCTGCTGCCCTGGCTGGAACTTCTCACCTTGATCCAGTTGGGCATCGAAACCAGCGCGTTAACGGCCCTGGGCTATGTTTTCCTTACCTTCGCGTTGGGTATTGGGGTACTCCGGCGTCAGGGCATGGGGATGTTCGACCGGTTGCGTCAGGCGCAGGAAGGTCGTGTGCTGGGCCCACAACTGTTGCTGGACGACATGGCGATGGGCCTGGCGGGTCTGTTGCTGATATTCCCCGGTATGATCAGCGATGTCGCGGCGCTGATCGTCATGATTGGACCGCTGCGTCGGCGCATCGCGCACTGGATTCATGGTCCACAGCCAGAACCCTATGCGCCGGAGCGCGATGAAGAAGGCCATGTGACGATCGAGGGCCGTTTTCAGCGCGTGGATGATGAGAAGTAGATAACCCACTGATAAATAAGCACTAAATCTCTTTTTATTCGATTTCGCGGGGTTTTTACCGAGTCTTGACTCAGTGTCGTTCGCGACTAGAATTAGCACTCTCTTGAAAAGAGTGCTAATCGGCCCTTGAAATGCCAAACGGCCGCCCCAATACAGACTGCAACCCCTGAAGGGGCTTCATAACATTGTTACTAGGAGAGCAACACAGATGAAAATCCGTCCGCTGTACGACCGTGTAGTCGTTCGTCGCAAGGAAGAGGAAGAAACCACTGCAGGTGGCATTTTGCTGCCGGGTTCTGCCAAAGAAAAACCCAACCAGGGCGAAGTGGTCGCCGTCGGCGAAGGCAAGCCCCTGGACAGTGGCGAAGTGCGCCCTCTGGCTGTGAAAGTGGGTGACACTGTCGTGTTCGGCCAATATGCCGGCAGCAACACCATTGAGATCGATGGTGAAGAGCTGATCATCATGGGTGAGAGTGAAATTTTCGCGGTAGTCGACTAAGACGTCCCGGATTTCAGTGTATTTGACGAAAACTTCAAGGAATTTAGATCATGGCAGCTAAAGACGTATATTTTGGCGATAAAGCACGCTCTCGCATGCTGAAGGGCGTTAACGTCCTCGCCGATGCAGTAAAAGCAACGTTGGGTCCCAAAGGCCGCAACGTCATTCTGGACAAATCCTTCGGCGCTCCCACCGTCACCAAAGATGGTGTATCGGTCGCCAAGGAAATCGAACTGGAAGACAAGTTCGAAAACATGGGCGCACAGATGGTGAAGGAAGTGGCTTCACAAGCCTCTGACCAGGCCGGTGACGGCACCACCACAGCCACTGTACTGGCACAGTCTATCCTGAACGAAGGCCTCAAGTCGGTTGCGGCGGGCATGAACCCCATGGATCTCAAGCGCGGAATCGATAAAGCGGTTGCCGCGGCTGTTGCAAAAGTGCAGGAAGCTTCTGTGCCTTGTGAAGACAGCAAGGCGATTGCGCAGGTCGGTTCTATCTCAGCCAACTCTGACGCCCAGGTCGGTGATATTATCGCCGAGGCAATGGACAAGGTGGGCAAAGAGGGTGTTATCACCGTGGAAGAAGGCTCTGGCCTGGAGAACGAGCTGGACGTGGTAGAAGGCATGCAGTTCGATCGTGGCTATCTCTCTCCTTACTTCATCAACAATCAGGACAACATGAGCGCAGATCAGGAAGATCCGTTCATCCTGCTGGTTGACAAGAAAATCTCCAACATTCGTGAGCTGCTGCCTCTGCTGGAGCAGGTTGCCAAGGCGTCCAAGCCGCTGGTAATCATTGCCGAAGACGTGGAAGGCGAAGCGCTGGCGACTCTGGTCGTGAACAATATGCGTGGCATTGTGAAAGTCTCGGCCTGTAAAGCGCCTGGGTTTGGCGATCGTCGCAAGGCAATGCTGCAGGACATCGCCATTCTGACTGGTGGTACGGTGATCTCTGAAGAAGTGGGCATGGATCTTGAGTCGGCTACTTTGGAACACCTGGGCAGCGCCAAGCGCGTTTCCATGGACAAAGACAACACCACGATTATCGATGGTGCCGGCGACGGCTCTGCGATCCAGTCACGCGTGGGTGAAATCCGCGTGCAGATCGAGAACACCTCGTCTGACTACGATCGTGAAAAGCTGCAGGAACGCGTCGCCAAACTGGCTGGCGGTGTTGCTGTGATCAAGGTTGGCGCAGCCACCGAGATCGAGATGAAAGAGAAGAAAGCACGCGTTGAAGACGCTCTGCACGCAACCCGTGCGGCCGTTGAAGAAGGCGTGGTAGCGGGCGGTGGTGTTGCTCTGGTTCGCGCCGTGGCAGCTATCCGTGACCTGAAAGGTGACAACGAAGACCAGAACCACGGTATCGCGGCGGCTTTGCGTGCCATGGAAGGCCCGTTCCGCCAGATCGTCAGCAACGCTGGTGGTGAAGCGTCTGTCGTGCTGGATAAAGTCCGTCAGGGCGAGGGCAACTTCGGCTATAACGCAGCCACCGGTGAGTATGGCGATATGATCGAGATGGGTATTCTTGATCCTGCCAAGGTCACGCGCACTGCACTGCAGGCAGCGGGCTCTGTTGCTGGCCTGATGATCACCACGGAAGTGATGATTGCCGACGCACCGGAAGAGAAAGGTGCAGCGCCTGCAATGCCTGATATGGGCGGTATGGGCGGTATGGGTGGTATGGGCGGCATGATGTAAGCTGCAACACCTGAACAAAAAAAACCCGGCCTTGTGCCGGGTTTTTTTATGCTTACATGAAGCGTTTGTTACGCTAAGTTATCGTTCACAAAATCCCAGTTGACCAGTGCCCAGAACGCTTCCATGTATTTGGGGCGCGCGTTGCGGTAATCGATATAGTAAGCGTGTTCCCACAGATCTACGGTGAGTAGCGGTGTCACGCTGTCATCGGTTAACGGGGTGGCCGCATTGCTGGTGTTCACGATGGCAACGCTGCCATCGGCTTTTTTTACCAGCCAGGTCCAGGAAGAGCCAAAGTTGCCCACAGCGCTGTCGTTGAATGCTTCCCTGAATTTATCGAAAGAGCCAAAAGCCGAGTCGATTGCAGTAGCGATCGCACCAGTGGGCGCGCCACCGCCATTCGGGCTGAGGCAGTTCCAGTAAAAACTGTGGTTCCAGATCTGCGCGGCGTTGTTGAAAACACCACCATCAGACGACTTGACGATGTCTTCCAATGATTTTTCCGCCAGGTCAGTACCCTCTACCATCCCATTCAATTTATCCACATAAGTTTTGTGGTGTTTGCCGTAGTGGTATTCCAGTGTTTCTGCGGAGATGTGCGGTGCCAGTGCGTCTTGTGCATAGGGTAACGCGGGTAGTTCAAAAGCCATGAAAAAGTCCTCACTATGGATTGAGTCCAAAAAAGAAGTGCCCTTTAAACCGATAGAATGACAATCGGGGCACACCGGCGATAGCAGTCTACGCCAGTGAGCAAAGTGTATTATACTGAGGTCGTACAAACAAAATAACTTGGAGATAGGGTGATGGTTCTAGAATTTATTGTTCGCTACGCGCACGTTCTGTTCGGCATTGTCTGGATCGGCATGCTGTACTATTTCAATTTCGTGCAGACCGAGTATTTCAAGGAAGCTGAGGCAGACGCAAAGTCCGATGCCATGAAGAAGCTTGCTCCTCGCGCGCTGTGGTGGTTTCGCTGGGGTGCGATGTTTACCTTCATAACCGGTCTGGGGTTGTTGCACCTGATCGGCGCTACCGGCAATCCGGTATTGATGCCTGTCATCTGGATCGGTGTTCTCGCAGGTGTCCTGATGTTCCTGAACGTCTGGTTGATTATCTGGCCCAAGCAGCAGGTTGTCCTGGGTTTGAAAGAGGGTGACGGGCCTTCATCGGCGGCCAAGGCAGGTCTGGCATCACGCACCAATACCTTACTTTCGGGTCCCATGCTTTTCGGTATGCTCGGTTCCAAGCATCTGTATATTGCGGATGTCAGCAACGCCGGGTTCTACGCCTGTATCGCCATCATCCTGCTGCTCGAAGCCAATGCCATCTTTGGCAAGCTCGGCCCCATGGCCAGCGTGAAGGGGGTCATTCACTGCAGCTTGGCGCTAACCGCGGTTATCTGGGCGCTGCTCGCTTTCGTGTAGGCGTTATCGTCTGGCTCAAAGCCGGGGCTTGCCCCGGCTTTTTCGTATTCAGGCCCCTTGTCTGGCATGTATAATCAGGTGACGCAGTGACCTAGTGTGGATTTCGCAATGTCTGACGACGATCTTGATCATATTCCGTCCATCGTGCCTTCGCGCGAGGGCGTCTCTGGTGGTGCAAAGCGCAGCAGTGGGGCGAGCGCCAGAGCGCCCCGTGAAACGCCAAAATCCTCTGTCCGAGGCCCTGCTGGTATGGGATTACCGGGCCGATTGGTACTAACGGCGACTCTGGTCGTCGCGGCAGTGGCCTGCGCCTGGGCCTGGCAGCTGCAGCAACAATTGATGCAATCCAATGAAGCTTCGGCGGGCTATGCCCAGCGTATTGCCGATTTAGAAGCGCGGCTGTCTGATACGGATGAGGGGATGAACCAGAACGCCACGCTGCAGGCGGCCAAGATACGCGAGCTGGACTCTGAGGTGCGCAAACTCTGGGACAACGTCTGGAAGCAATCCAAGGAGCGTCTAGCCAAGCTCGAGCAAGACAGCGCGCGCTACTCAAAGGCCACCGGTGCCAATGAGAAGGCGATTGCCGCGGCCCAGTCGCAGCTTAAAAGCGCAGCAGGCGATATCGCCCGCCTGAAAAGCGTTGCGGGGGATCTGGAGCGTTTGATGGCCAGCGCTCGCGCCAATCAGGCTGAGGTAGAACGCGTTGCCGATACGCTCAACCGTATTGACCTGGAGCAGGCCAAGCTCAATAAACGGGTGCAGAGTAACGAGGAGTGGATAGGATCTATCAACGCATTCCGCAAGCAGGTGAATGCTCAATTGACTGACCTGCAGGCCTCCATTCGGCTGCTGCAATCAACCCCTTGATACCAGCTGAATCATAATTCACCAGGCGGGGCGCGCACCTGCCTGGCACGATTATCGTATGTATAATGTCGCCTGTCTGAATCCTGAGCCCCTTCTATCGCCGTTTTGTGTGAAAGCTGAGCAAAACCCTACTAAACAAGGACTGTATCCATGACTGTTATTCGCCAGGACGATTTTATCGACAGCGTCGCCGACGCCCTGCAGTTTATCTCCTATTACCATCCGGTTGATTTCGTGCAGGCTGTACACCAGGCCTACGAGCGCGAGCAGAATCCTGCTGCAAAGGATGCCATGGCGCAGATCCTCATCAATTCGCGTATGTGTGCTGAAGGGCATCGGCCCATCTGCCAGGATACGGGCATTGTTACTGTGTTTCTCAAAATTGGCATGAATGTGCAGTGGGATGCCACGATGTCTGTGGCCGACATGGTGAACGAAGGTGTGCGCCGCGCCTACACTAACCCTGATAATGTGCTGCGTGCCTCCATCCTGGAGGACCCTGCGGGGGCCCGTCGCAATACCAAAGACAACACTCCGGCAGTGATCCACATGGACGTTGTGGCCGGCGATACCGTTGATGTTCAAGTGGCAGCCAAAGGCGGGGGCTCCGAAAATAAATCCAAGCTGGTTATGTTGAATCCTTCAGACAGTATCGTGGATTGGGTGGTCAAAACAGTGCCAACGATGGGGGCTGGCTGGTGCCCGCCCGGGATGCTCGGTATCGGCATTGGCGGCACGGCTGAAAAAGCCGCCGTATTGGCCAAGGAGTCCTTGATGGATCCCATCGATATCCATGATTTGCGAGAGCGCGGCCCATCCAATCGGGTAGAGGAACTGCGCCTTGAAATCATGGAGGCTGTGAACAAGTTGGGTATCGGCGCCCAGGGTCTGGGCGGTTTAACCACCGTAATGGACGTCAAGATTAAAGATTACCCGACGCACGCCGCTTCGTTGCCGGTAGCGATGATTCCCAATTGTGCCGCCACACGGCATGCGCATTTTGTGCTGGATGGTTCCGGCCCGGCGCTGCAAACGCCGCCTGATATTAACGACTGGCCGGATATTACCTGGGACGTCGGCGACAGTGTGCGCCGCGTGAATCTGGATACGGTCACGGCAGAAGAAGCGGCCCAGTGGCAGCCCGGTGATACCTTGTTGCTTTCAGGTAAGATGCTCACGGGTCGCGATGCTGCGCACAAGAAGATGAAAGAACTGATCGAGAGCGGCGAGGGCCTGCCTGCCGAGGTGGATCTCAAGGGGCGTTTTATCTACTACGTGGGTCCGGTTGATCCGGTACGCGATGAAGTGATGGGTCCCGCTGGCCCGACAACGGCCACCCGCATGGACAAGTTCACCGATTTCATTCTGGAGCATACCGGCTTGCTGGGTATGATTGGTAAAGCCGAGCGCGGCCCGGCCGGTGTGGAAGCGATCAAAAAGCACCGCGCTGTTTATCTGATGGCGGTAGGCGGTGCGGCCTATCTGGTGTCCAAAGCCATCACGTCAGCGCGGGTCGTCGCTTTCCCTGAAATGGGTATGGAGGCGATCTATGAATTTGAAGTCAAGGATATGCCGGTCAGTGTTGCGGTCGACGTGAATGGTACGTCGGTGCACGAGATCGGCCCGAAAACCTGGCAGGCGAAGATCGAAGAGCAGGCCATCACCGTTGTCTGAAACGTTTTACTGGCATGACTACGAGACGTTTGGCGCCGACCCTTCGCGCGATCGACCGGTTCAGTTCGCGGGCCTGCGTACCGATCTCGATCTCAATATTATCGGTGACCCACTGGTTATTTTCGCCAAACCTGCCGATGACTTTCTACCGCACCCGCAGGCCTGTCTGGTCACCGGTATCACGCCGCAGCAGGCGTTGCGCGAGGGTGTCGCGGAGCGCGATTTCATTGCCCGTATTCACGATGAACTGGCGCTTCCGGGCACCTGCGCAGTGGGCTATAACTCACTGCGCTTTGATGACGAGGTGACACGCTATACCCTGTACCGCAACTTTTATGATCCCTATGCACGCGAGTGGCAAAACGGCAATTCACGCTGGGATCTTATCGATATGGTGCGGGCAACGTTTGCATTGCGCCCGGAAGGTATTGAATGGCCTTTGCGCGACGACGGACTGCCCAGTTTTCGGCTGGAAGACCTGACCGCAGCCAATGGCATCAGTCACCAGGCGGCTCACGACGCATTGTCGGACGTGCAGGCGACTATCGCTCTGGCCGGACTGGTCAAAGCCAGGCAGCCAAAACTCTATGACTATATGTTTCGCCAGCGCGGCAAGCAGGCGGCGATGGCGCAGCTGGACATTGATGCCATGAAGCCGGTGCTGCATGTGTCTGGGATGTTCGGTGCGCAGCGCCACAATATTGCGCTGATTGTTCCCCTGGCCGTTCACCCGACCAATCGCAACGAGGTGATCTGCTATGACCTGGCGGTCGATCCCGGCCCCCTGGCTGAACTGTCTGCTGCGCAGCTGCAGTCACTGCTGTACACGCGCGCTGGTGACTTGCCAGAGGGCACTGACAGGCCTGGCCTGAAAAGTGTGCACATTAATCGTTGCCCGGTATTGGTTACCGCAAAAATGGCCGATGCTGCGACTGCTGAGCGGCTGGGTATCAGCGGTGAGGTGTGCCGTCAGCATCTGGCCGCATTGCGCGAAATGCGCCAGCGTGATCCGGCGCGGTTTATCAGTAAGCTTCACGACGTGTATGGCAGTCGCAAGTTTGAACCCGACACGGATCCGGATCGCATGCTTTACGGGGGCGGATTTTTCGGTGAGCACGACAAACGTGTCATGTCCCGCGTGCGGGCTGCGGATGCCGATGACCTCGCCGCCACCAGCTTTGTGTTTGAAGATCCCCGACTGCCGGAAATGTTGTTTCGTTATCGGGCGCGCAACTTCCCTGAATCGCTGTCAGAGGCAGAGCAGGCGCAATGGGAGGAGTATCGCTTTGCGCGCCTCACTGAGCCCGACGCGGGCGGCAGTATTTGCATGGAGCAGTATCATACGCTGATAGAAACCCTGCTTGAGCAGGGCGACCTCACTGATGAACAGCAACAGGTGCTGCACCAGCTACTGGAATACGGCGATAGCCTTTTGGCCTAGCGTATCCGCACCCCTTTCTTCGGTATTACGCACATGGGCAGGCGGGCTCCTGCGTCCTATAATGTGCGGCTCTAATCAGGGAGAGACACAGCGTGGAGTTTGCCGGCAGCCATATTCTTTCGGTGCAGCAGTTTGAGCGCGACGATGTCGAGCACATTTTCTCGGTAGCGGACCGGATGGCGCCCTATGCGCGACGCAAGCGCGTCACCAAGGTGCTGGACGGCGCTATTCTGGGCTCCATGTTCTTTGAGCCGAGTACGCGTACCCGCGTCAGTTTCGGTAGCGCTTTTAACCTGCTTGGCGGTGAAGTGCGTGAAACCACCGGCTTTGAAAATTCCGCCATTGCCAAAGGCGAATCCCTTTACGACACCGCCCGTGTGCTGAGCGGCTATTCCGATGTTATTGCCATGCGCCACCCGGAGGCAGGCTCCGTGGCTGAATTTGCTGCGGCCAGCAGGGTACCTGTGATCAATGGCGGTGACGGCAGCAACGAGCATCCCAGCCAGGCGCTGCTGGATCTCTATACGATCAAGAGTGAAATGGCCGCCAGTGGACGCAGCATTGATCGCTTGCGTATCGCCATGGTGGGAGATCTGCGCTACGGTCGTACGGTGCACTCTTTGTGTAAGCTGCTGTGTCTTTTCAATGACGTGCAAGTGGTCATGGTGTCGCCGCGCGAATTGTGTATGCCCGCTGATATTGTCGAGGATATGCGCGCGGCAGGGCACCAGGTTGTCGAATCAGACGCGCTGGAGGCGAGTATCTCCCACGTCGATATCGTGTACTCAACGCGCATCCAGGAGGAGCGTTTCAGTTCACAGGAAGAGGCGGACTTGTACCGCGGCCGCTTCCGCCTCAACCAGAGCATCTATACCCACCATTGCGAACCCAACACCGTGATTATGCATCCGCTGCCGCGCGACTCGCGCGATAACGCGCGCGAACTGGATGACGACCTGAACGACAACCCCAACCTCGCCATCTTTCGCCAGACCGATAACGGCATGCTGGTAAGAATGGCCCTGTTTGCCCTCATTCTCGATGTTGTGGATCAGGTGGATAAGCATGCTCGCGACGTCAACTGGTACACCGCAGGACGTTTCTGATGCCATTTGAACTGCGCTTTGGCACGCAGGATGTACGAATTCTGGAGAACCAGGCGAGTTGGTCCGGGCACTATGCGGTACGCACTTTGACCTTACAGCACCGCACGTTTGCCGGTGGCTGGAGCGAGCCACTGGTGCGCGAGGTGTTTGAGAGAGGTAACGCCGTCGGCGTACTGCCCTACGATCCGGAAACAGATTCGCTGGTGCTGATCGAACAATTTCGACCCGGTGCACTGCGTGCCAATGATAACCCCTGGATGCTTGAGTTGATCGCCGGTGTGGTGGAGGACGGTGAGCAGGACCATGAAGTGGTGCATCGCGAGGCGATGGAGGAGGCTGGGTGCGAGCTTTCGGAACTGCTACCGGTTGCCACTGTTTTGCCCAGCGCCGGGGCCTGTAGCGAACGGGTGGGCCTGTTTTGTGGCCGCGTGAAGTCCGCAGACATCGGCGCGATACGCGGTCTGGATAACGAGGGCGAAGACATTCTCGTGCATTGCCTGCCACGTGAAGAGGTGCTGCAATTACTGGCCCGTGATCGCTTGCCGAATGGGCACACCGTTATCGCGCTGCAGTGGTTGCAGCTGAACCTGGAGTCTGTGCGCGAGCGCTGGCGCTAACGCGTCGCAATCGCCTGACCGCCATGTCTGACACTGAAATGCCATTGCCGTCGCCCGCGCCTCCGGGGTTGCTGCGTTCCAGCGCCCTGGTGGGCAGCATGACCATGGTGTCGCGCGTGCTCGGTCTACTGCGCGATATCATTATTGCTGCGTTTGTCGGTGCCAGTGCCAACGCTGATGCCTTTTTTGTCGCCTTCAAAATACCCAATTTCCTGCGCCGCCTGTTTGCTGAAGGCGCGTTTTCACAGGCGTTTGTTCCTGTGTTGGCTGATTACCGGGAGGCGGGCAGTATTGCTGCGGTGCAGGCGCTGGTTAACCGTGTGGCGGGAATGCTCGGCGGCGCGTTGCTGCTCATTACGTCTCTTGCAGTGCTTGGTGCACCCCTGGTGACTGCGCTGTTCGCTCCGGGGTTTGTCAGTCAGCCGGAGAAATATGAGCTGACGGTGCAGATGATCCGCATCACGTTCCCGTATCTGTTCCTGATTTCGATGACCGGTTTTTGTGGCGCTATCCTGAACAGCTACGGGCGCTTTGCGGTACCGGCTTTCACGCCGGTCTTTCTTAACCTGTCGCTCATTTTTGCCGCCACCGTGGCCTCTCCGTGGTTTGCAGAGCCGGTATTCGCGCTGGCCTGGGGCGTATTTTTTGCCGGCATCGTGCAGTTGCTGTTTCAATTGCCGTCGTTGTATCGCCTGGATCTTGTGCCCAGGCCCACCCTGGACTCACAGCATGAAGGTGTGCGGCGCATCCTGAAACTGATGGTGCCGGCGTTATTCGGTGTGTCAGTCAGCCAGATTAACCTGCTGCTGGACACCGTTCTGGCGTCATTTCTGCCCACCGGAAGTGTTTCCTGGCTGTACTACTCCGATCGTCTGGCTGAGCTGCCGCTGGGGGTTTTTGGTATCGCCATAGCAACCGTGATTCTGCCCAACCTTTCCTCTCACCGGGCGGCCGCGCGCGAAAGCGAGTTCAGCCTGACGCTTGATTGGGCCGTGCGCTCCGTGCTGCTGATAGCGGTGCCGGCCGCCGTGGCCCTGGTGCTGTTGGCCAAGCCGATCCTGATTACGCTTTTTCAGTACGGTGAGTTGACAGGCCGGGATGTCGATATGGCATCGTTGAGCCTGCGGGCTTATAGCCTGGGGCTGATTGCCTTCATGTTGGTGAAGGTTCTGGCGCCGGGTTTTTACGCGCGCCAGGATACCGCCACGCCGGTAAAAATCGGGATTATCGCCATGGGGGCCAATATGGTGCTCAATCTGGCATTTGTGTGGCCACTCATGGTCTATTTTGGCGTGGGTCATCTCGGTCTCGCTCTGGCCACCAGTGTTGCCGCTTACCTGAATGCTGGTTTGTTGCTGCGCGGGTTATTGCGAGCCAATGTGTTCCACTTCCATCCGGGTTGGATGCGCTACAGCCTGCGTTTGCTGACGGCGACCGCGGTGATGGCCGCCGTGCTCATGGTGTGTGTGCCAGAGCCGGCGGTGTGGCAGCAATGGCATTGGCCGCAGCGCGCAACCGTTATGGCATTGATCTGCGCTGGAGGTGGGTTGGCCTATATCGTCACGCATCTGTTACTCGGCACGCGCCTGCGCCAGTTGAGAACGCCTTCAGCGGTTTAGTGCTGCCTGATGATCCTGCGTTTCAGTCGCGCACATCAGCCGCAGTTGCCATAGGCTAGGCCGACCGATTTCGATATACTTGGCCGCTGGATCTGATCAGGCATTCTCCCACCGCATGGAATTAATTCGAGGTCTGCACAATTTGCGGCCCAGGCATCGTGGCTGCGTGGCGACCATAGGCGCTTTCGATGGCGTGCACCTGGGGCACCAGGCAGTGATCAGGCACCTGCTGGAAAAGTCCGATGAACTGGATCTGCCGGCGGCGATTATCGTTTTCGAGCCTTTACCGCGCGAGTACTTTGCGCCGATTCAGGCACCGGCCAGGATCATGAGTTTCTGGGAGAAGTGCCGGGCAATGCAGGCGCTGGGTGTGGATCGGCTGTTGCGCATTCGGTTTAACGAACAATTGCGCGAGATGTCGGCACAGCGCTTTGTCGATGATATTTTTGTCGCCGGGCTGGGTGTGCGTTACGTGGTGCTGGGAGATGATTTCCGGTTTGGCAATGATCGCCAGGGTGATGTGACGTTCATACAGGAGCAGGGCCGGCGTTACGGGTATGAAGCCGGGCCTACGCCGACATTCGCCATTGATGGCGAACGTGTGAGCAGTACGCGCATCCGTGAATCGCTGGAAGCAGCAGACTTTGTGACGGCTGAAAAATTACTGGGCCGCCCCTATTCGATATCCGGCAAGGTGATATACGGGCGTCAGTTGGGCCAGACTATTGGAACACCCACGGCCAACCTGGAACTGCGCCGCCTGCGTGCGCCTCTTTCCGGTGTTTATGCCGTGCAGGTGAGCGGCGCAGGCCTGAGCGCGGCCCCGGGCGTTGCCAACGTCGGCGTGCGGCCAACGGTGGACGACAGCATCAAGGCCAATCTTGAAGTGCATTTGCTGGATCGTGAGATACAGCTCTACGGTCAGCACATTGAAGTGACCTTCCGGCACAAGCTGCGCGAGGAAATGAAGTTTGGGTCCGTTGATGAACTCAAGCGCAATATTGCAAGGGATGTAGAAAACACGCGGGCTTACTTCAGTGCACCGCAATCGATACCGCAATGAGTGATTACAAAGAAACTGTTTTATGAGTGACTACAAAGAGACATTGAATTTGCCCCAGACGGGCTTTCCGATGAAGGCCAGCCTGGCACAGCGTGAGCCGCAGAGGCTCAAACAGTGGCAGGCGATGGATCTGTACCAGAAAATACGCGAGGCATCGCAGGGTCGCCCTAAATACATCCTGCATGACGGCCCTCCCTACGCCAATGGTGATCTGCATCTGGGGCATGCTGTTAACAAGATTCTGAAAGATATTATCGTCAAGTCACGCACGCTGGCGGGCTTTGATGCGCCCTATGTGCCGGGCTGGGACTGTCATGGTCTGCCTATTGAGCTGAATGTGGAGAAAAAAGTCGGCAAGCCGGGCGTGAAAGTCAGTGCCGCCGAGTTTCGCAAAAAGTGTCGCGAATATGCCACGCGGCAGGTCGACGGCCAGCGCGAGGATTTTATGCGGATGGGAGTGATTGGCGACTGGTCCAATCCCTACCTCACCATGGACTACAAATTTGAGGCCAATATTGTCCGCGCCTTGTCGCGCATCATAGACAACGGGCACTTGCACAAGGGCTTCAAACCCGTGCACTGGTGCACCGATTGTGGCTCGGCATTGGCAGAAGCGGAAGTTGAATACCAGGACAAACAGTCGCCCGCCATAGACGTTGCGTTTGTCGCTGTTGATGCAGCCGCGATCAACGCGGCCTGTGGCGCGAGTTACGATGGCGAAATCGCGATACCGATCTGGACCACCACGCCGTGGACGCTGCCAGCCAACATGGCGGTGAGCCTGCATCCTGAATTGGACTACGTATTGATAGCAGGCGATGGCAGGGCGCTGTTGTTGGCTGCAGAGTTGGCCCAGTCCAGTGCGCAACGTTACGGCTTGCCGAGTGTAGAAATTCTCGGGCGCTGCAAAGGCGCAGACGTGGAGGGCCTGCTGCTGCAGCACTGTTTTTATGATCGACAGGTGCCCGTAATTCTGGGTGAGCATGTCACGACTGAGGCTGGCACCGGGGCTGTTCACACTGCGCCTGCACACGGGCAGGATGATTTCATCGTCGCGCGGCAATACGGCCTGGACGTGTACAACCCGGTTGGCAGCAATGGCGTGTATCTGCCAGACACAGAGCTTTTCGCCGGGCAGCATGTGTTCAAGGCCAATGAAAATGTGATCGATCTGCTGCGGGAACGCGGCGTTTTACTGCACACAGAACAGTATCTGCATTCCTACCCACATTGCTGGCGCCACAAGAGCCCGATCATTTTCCGCGCTACGCCGCAGTGGTTTGTCAGCATGGGCCAGGCAGGATTATTGGATAATGCACTGCAGGCGGTCGAGCAAGTACGCTGGTTACCGCAATGGGGTAAAGCGCGTATAGAGGGCATGTTAAACAGCCGCCCGGACTGGTGCATCTCTCGCCAGCGTACCTGGGGCGCGCCAATCGCCCTGTTTGTTCACAAGGAGACAGGTGAGCTGCACCCGGACACCACGCAGATCATGGAAACCGTTGCCCAGCGTATGGAGCAGGAGGGCATAGATGCCTGGTTCGAGCTGGAGCCTGAAGAGCTGTTAGGTGATGACGCGCAGTACTACGATAAAGTCAGCGATACGCTTGATGTCTGGTTTGACTCGGGTGTCACCCACTATTGCGTATTGCGTGAGCGAGATGAATTGCAGGCCCCTGCAGATCTCTACCTGGAGGGTTCCGATCAGCACCGCGGCTGGTTCCAGTCTTCATTGCTGACGGGTATCGCCATCGATGGCGCCGCGCCCTACAAGTCGGTGCTGACGCACGGTTTTACCGTGGATACGGACGGGCGCAAGATGTCCAAATCATTGGGTAATATCATTCCACCCAAGTCCGTTATGAATGATCTGGGCGCCGATATTTTGCGTCTCTGGGTCGCTGCAACAGACTATCGCGGCGAACTGACGGTCAGTGATGAAATCTTCAAGCGCACCGCAGATTCGTACCGTCGTATCAGGAATACCGCGCGTTTCCTGCTGTCTAACCTTAACGGTTTTGATCCTGCGACCGACGCTGTACCTTTCGGCGAGCTACTGTCACTGGACCGCTGGGCAATTGATCGCGCGGCTCGCTTACAGACTGAAATAGCGGATGGTTACGAGGAGTTTCAATTTCACCAGATCTACCAGAAACTGCATAACTTCTGTGCCAATGACCTGGGTGGTTTTTATCTGGATGTGATTAAAGACCGTCAGTACACCTGCCAGGCTGACAGCCTCGCGCAGCGTTCTGCACAAACGGCGATGTATCGTATTGCCGAGGCATTGGTGCGCTGGATCGCGCCCATCCTGAGTTTTACGGCCGAGGAAATCTGGGAGAACCTGCCGGGCGAACGCGAGCCATCAGTCCTGCTGGCGTTGTGGTATGACGGGCTGGAGTACCTGCCGGATGCTGAGCGAATGGGCCGTGATTACTGGCAGCAGGTGATGACCGTGCGCGCTGCCGTCAATCGTGAAATGGAAGCGCAACGTTCAGCAGGAGCCCTGCGCGGTTCACTGGATGCGCAGGTCAACCTGTATGCCAGCGATGATTTACGACAGCTGCTGGAGGTTCTGGGCGATGAGCTGCGCTTTGTGCTGATTAGCTCCGCTGCGACGCTCGCACCCCTGGACACCGCGCCAGCCGATGCCGTTGTCACGGACCTCGATGAGCTGCGCCTCGTGGTCAAAGCCAGCGCAGACGAGAAGTGTGAGCGCTGCTGGCACCGTCGCCCGGATGTCGGGCAACATCAGGCGCACCCCGGGCTGTGTGGTCGCTGCATCGAGAATATCGATGGCGATGGCGAGTTGCGCCGTTTTGCCTGAGACGTCTCGAGTATGGCGCTGGTACGCGCTGGCGCTGGTCATTATTTTGCTGGATCAGTACACCAAGTCGCTGGCCAGCGAGCTGCTGTCCTATGGTCAGCCAGTGCGCGTTTTTTCCTGGTTTAATCTTACGCTGCAGCATAATCCGGGGGCGGCGTTCAGCTTTCTCAGCGACGCTGGCGGTTGGCAGCGCTACTTCTTCAGCGCTATAGCAGTGGTTATCAGCTTTGTATTGATTGTCTGGCTATGGCGCATGCCGCGCGATCACCAGCTGTTGGCGCTGAGCCTGGCGTTGATTCTGGGTGGCGCGCTGGGCAATCTTTGGGACAGGCTGGCATTGGGTTATGTCGTGGACTTCATATCGGTACACTATGGGGGACGGTATTTCCCTGCCTTCAATATTGCCGATTCGGCGATATCTGTGGGTGCGGCATTGATGATTTATGACAGTTTTTTTGGCGCCTCAGGCGCAGGCGGCAAACAGGAGCAGCAGTCCTAGATGGATATAGTGAACGTCCCGGTCAGCGAGAATACTCGCGTCTTTCTGAATTTTTCCATTAGTCTGGAAGATGGCTCGGAAGTGGATACCAACTTTGGCGGTGAGCCCGTGGATTTTGTGATTGGCGATGGCAGCTTACTGCCAGGCTTCGAGCGGCTGCTGTTCGGTATGTCGGCGGGTGAACGCCAGATGTTTACGGTGCTGCCCGAAGACGCATTCGGCCAACCCAATGATAACAACGTACAGTATCTGCCCCGGGATCAATTCGACGACGACGTTGAGCTGGAGATTGGTCTGGTTTTTTCGTTCGCCGATGCTGCGGGTGGCGAACTGCCGGGTATGATTATTGCGTTTGATGATGAGGAGGTGAGTGTGGATTTCAATCATCCTTTATCGGGTCGTACGATTCTCTTTGATGTGCTGGTACACCGTGTGGAAGCGGCGGAGTTGCATTGATGGAAATACGGCTGGCGAATCCTCGTGGCTTTTGTGCTGGCGTAGATCGTGCAATCGATATCGTCAATCGTGCGCTGGAGGTCTTTGGCGCGCCTATCTATGTGCGCCATGAGGTTGTGCATAACAAATTTGTCGTTGAAGACTTGCGAGCCCGCGGGGCAATTTTTGTCGATGAGCTGCACGAAGTTCCTGACGACTGTATCGTGATTTTCAGTGCGCACGGCGTATCACAAGCGGTGCGTCGTGAGGCTGCCGATCGTGGCCTGCGTGTATTTGATGCTACCTGTCCGCTGGTCACCAAGGTCCATCTCGAGGTGGCGCGTTACAGCGCTGAGGGCCGTGAATGTGTGTTGATCGGACACTGTGGCCACCCCGAGGTTGAGGGCACCATGGGGCAGTACGATCACAGCCGCGGCGGTGATATCTACCTTGTTGAGGATGAGGCACAGGTTGCCGCTTTGCAGGTCAAAAACCCCGGGAAGCTGTCGTTCGTCACCCAGACGACCTTGTCTATGGATGATACCGCACGTGTTATAGACGCGCTGCGTGAGCGCTTTCCTGCTATTGAAGGTCCGCGCAAGGACGATATCTGCTACGCCACCCAGAATCGCCAGGACGCGGTGAAGCAACTGGCTGCCAAGTGTGATCTGATGCTCGTCGTGGGATCCCCGAACAGCTCCAATTCCAACCGGCTGCGTGAACTCGCCGAGCGCATGGGAGCCGAAGCGCACCTGCTGGACGGTGCTGCGGATATCGATCCACAGTGGTTGCAAGGCAAGAGCTGCATTGGTGTAACCGCCGGTGCTTCGGCGCCTGATGTGTTGGTGCGTGAAGTGATAGACGGGCTTTGTAAGCTGGGTGCCTCCAAGCCTGTGGAAGTGGAAGGGCGACCGGAAAACGTGACCTTCTCTTTGCCCAAAGAGCTGCGAATTGACGCGGTAAACCTCTAGTTCCGGGCTGCTCACCGCATCCACTGCGACCAGTTTTCATCCTATCAGGGCAATCAATGGTAGTCGTATTTTAACGCATCTAGTCTGAGTGGACTGGAGGTGCGTTATGGGTATGGCTTTTGATTTGCAGGGGCTCCACGGTGGCCGCAATAGCGGCCTTACCTTGATCGAGTTGATGATAACGCTCGCCATTCTGAGCCTGACCCTGGCTCTCACCGCACCTTCGCTGCAGCAGTTGTTACGAGGCAACCAGATTCGCACGGAGGCCAGTCGGCTGCTCGGGGCAATCAATCTGGCGCGCAGTGAGGCGGTGCTGCGCAATGTGCCGGTCAGCGTTTGTCCTTCAGCCATGGCCACCTCGGGGGTCGCGCAGTGCTCCCAGCGTTATACGGATGGCTGGATCGTGTTCAGCAACAGTAATCGTGATCGGCAGGTGGATGCGGGCACGGATGACATTATCCGCGCCTACCCGGGCGTACCTCGGGGTTTAACCCTCACCAATCGATCGGGCACACGCAGTGCATCGGAGTTGATTACCTATCTACCTGATGGCTCTTCACGGCGTAACCTGACGCTGCTGCTTTGCGGCGCTCATTATCATCGTGTTTCGCCGTGGCAGGTTATCCTTAACCGGGTAGGTAGAGCGCGCCTGTCTGCAAGAGGGGGCAGCTGCCCCGTGGCATCGGTATGAACAGGGCAGCTGGCAATGGTTTCAGTCTGGTGGAAACGCTGGTCGCGCTGCTGCTCATTACTGTGGGCTCAGTCGGTCTCGCCGGGCTGCAGGTTTCCGCGAGACAACTGGGGCTGGAGGCTTTGCAGCGCACGGAAGCGGCTGCGCTGGCGGCCGACATACTCGAGCGCATGCGTATCAATCCAGATGCGCTTGCGGCCTATGCGACGAATGGCCTGGGCAATGCCAGCGGGCGCGTGCTGGATCACCCGGGCACAGACTGCACAGCTCTGCCATGCACCCCGACACAATGGGCAATATGGGATCAGTGGGATTGGGAGCGAGCGCTTAACGGTACAGTGCGCGGTGCCTCGCTTGGCGGACTTGTTCGGCCCACGGCGTGCGTGGGCGTTGTAGGGCGCGCGGTCACGGTGGAGATCGCGTGGGAAGGCCGTCACGGGAAGCCGCTGACGGAGTCTATTACCCAGTGCGGCGCCAATGCCTATGGCATCGATGATCGCCGCAGGCAGCTGGTAAGTACCGCCTCGTTTGTTGGTGAGCGCTAGTGCTTGCCTTGCCGGAAAGCACTAACTGCCAGGGTTTCTCACTGGTAGAGCTGATGGTGGCTTTGGCGCTTGGCTCGGTGCTGACCCTTGCGGTAGCAACGCTGTTCCTGCGCAGCAAGATTAGCTACCTGCAGGATGAGCAAATGGCTCGGCTGCAGGAAAACGGCCGCTACGCGCTGCGCTACCTGACCAGGGAGCTGGAGATGTCGGGCTATCTCGACGGTGCGCTGTCGGGCCGGCGGGTGGAGGGTGGCCCGCCCGGGGTTGGGTGCTTTAACCATATGCTCGACATCGCTGTGCCACTTGAGCACTACGATAATACGGATATCCACGGTGTTCCCCAGTTGCGTATCGCTGCGCTCCCGGCGGGCTGTGTGCCTGCGAGGAGTCTGGTTGCAGGCGCTGATGTGTTGTTGACGCGGCGGGTCGTTGCGAGTCCTGCGATCGCGCAGAGCGTTACTCTCACACCATTGGACCCGAATGCGATATTCATGCAGCGGCGTGTCG